>SDBT01003723.1_pt1 | contig 26240 bp, 19 predicted proteins | sample 2277101 | NCBI WGS metagenome assembly SDBT01 (sample SAMN10404973, study PRJNA504765) | marine sediment metagenome | isolation source: marine sediment core GS10_PC15, 103 cmbsf | place: Arctic Ocean: Southern Knipovich Ridge | collected 2010 | reverse complement strand
AGAAGAGTTCTACTTGTTTAATCTTTCCTTTGGGTCGAAAAGTCAGTTCAAACGTCAGGTCTGCTTGAGAAGGATGTTTATGTGATAAATTTATACTATTTTCATGGTATTTAAAGCCGCTCTGATTATAACACAGAGTAAAAAAATAATCCTTTCCTCTGAATCTTGGCGGACGAGCAGTATTATTTCCATTCTTTATTAACGAAAAAAACGATTTATAAGCAGTATCAAGTTTCTTTAGGGTCATTTGGAGGACTTTGGAGTAGACCCAGCCATATTCAGGATGTTTCCTTTTAAGAGCTGGTAATTGGCTTTGCTGGTCAATATATCCAATATATTCCCTCTCTTTGGAAGAAAGTGCTTTGTTTTCATTCCAATCGTCTTTCCGCTCAGCTAAAGCAAAATTATAAAGTAAGCGGCATTTCTCTGATAAAATCCACAGTACATTTTGTTGTTCCTCGGTCGGATAAACTTGGATTTTATAGTATGAAACATCTTATTTTTATCCCTGAGATTCGACATATTTTTTTAATTGGTCAAGAGTCACCTGCCCTGTCGTACATAAGAAATAACTTGGACTCCAAAAATGGTTAGTCAACTGAAATAAGGTTCAATTGCTGTTACTACATTTCTACCTACAAATTAGGCCAGCAATTCGATTACGTTATGTTTCTTTTCTTAATAATAGTTTATAAACTATTAGCTATCCGATCAAAATAATTCTGTTTATTCCCATTTGGAAATCCTCTATAGAATTTCCTTTACAGCATATTTATCTTATCTTGACAGGAGAGGTTTAAAAAATGCTGCCATTCATTCCCCATTTTTAATAAAATAAGAATGGGACTTCTGGCATTTCCGTTAAATTGTAGAGTTTTATGATATAAAATATATGTCTAAGTGATTCAATAAATTTAGTTTATCTATATGTTCAAACGAAAGTTTCCTCCTCCAGTCCTGTATGGGGCATGGTAGTTACAATATTAGACATTCATTGCCTAATTTTTTTAAAAAGGGTGAATTCAGATTATCTATTGAATAAATTCTTCAGGAGTTATTCCAAGGTCTTTTTCTAATATCATTTGGTGAATCGCTTTAGCTGCTTTTCGGCCTGCCTCCATAGCAAGAATAACAGTCGAAGCACCAGTAGCCACATCTCCTCCACAGTAAATTCGATCACGAGAAGTTTTACCTGTCTCTTCATCATGAACAAATGTTCCCCATCTTGTTGTTTCAAGACCAGAGGTTGTTTGAGCAATTAGTTGATTAGGTTTTTGACCGATAGCAATGATGACTGTATCAACAGGAAAAATAAACTCTGAATTAGGAATTGGAATTGGACGACGACGACCGGAATCATCTTTTTCTCCTAATGTCATACGTTGACATTTCAGTCCAACTACATTGCCTTTATTATCCCCTAGCATCTCTAATGGAGAAACTAACTCACCTATTACTACTCCTTCTTCTTTCGCATGAATAATTTCTTCTAACCTTGCAGGAATTTCTCCTTCTGATCTTCGGTATATAATGTCGACTTCTCTTGCGCCTAAGCGTAGTGCAGTTCGTGCACAATCCATTGCAACATTACCAGCACCAATTACCGCGACTCTTTCTCCCACAGTAACTGGTGTATCATATTCAGGAAATATATAACCCTTTAAAAGATTAACACGCGTTAAGAATTCATTAGCAGAAAAAACTCCATTTAGTGTTTCTCCTGGAACCCTTAGAAAATTGGGTGCACCTGCGCCAGAAGCGAGATATACTGCATTATACTCATATTCTGTTAAAAGTTCTTCAACAGCTATAGTTCTCCCAATAAGGACATCGGTTTCTAGTTCCACTCCCAAACTCCGAACATATGCAACTTCTGCACGGACTATTTTCTTGGGCATCCTAAATTCTGGGATTCCATAAGCCAGAACACCACCGTAATCATGTAGAGCTTCAAATATTACAACTTCATGACCTCTTGCAGCTAAATCGGCAGCACACGTTAATCCTGATGGCCCCGATCCAACGACAGCAACTTTGGTATTTAATCTCTGAGAAATTTTAGTTTCTACTCTCTCAGCATTGTCAGCCGCATACCTTTCAAGAGCACCAATGGAAATCGCGTCTGGATGAATACAAAATTCTTGACATTGATTTTCTTGAGGGCAGACTCTTCCTGTAATCGCAGGTAAACTATTAGTACATAATAGTATTTCCTTTGCTGCCTCAATCTCACCTTCACGAATCTTGAGAATAAATTCTGGTATTTTTACATCAACGGGACAACCTTTAATACAGCGAGGACGTTTACATTGAAGACACCTAGCTGCTTCTTCTGTTGCTTCTTCTGCAGTATAACCGAGAGCAACTTCATTAAAGTTCCTAATTCGTTCTTCTGAATCCTGAACACTCATGTGAACTCGACGTTTTTTTACTCGTTTTTTCCTCTGGCTCTTATCATCTGTGCTCATTATTAGACCTCATTACCTCTTTCGGGCAGCTCTCTCATTTGATATCCTTTCCTCATAACGATAAGCTCGTGATCTAACGGTTAATTCATCAAAGTTAATTTCGTGTCCATCAAAATTAGGACCGTCTACACAGGCAAACTTAACCTGTCCTCCAACTGTTACACGGCAGGCTCCACACATACCAGTTCCGTCAACCATCAATGGAGCTAAGCTTACTGTAGTTGGAATATTATATTTTTTTGTAACATTGCATACAGCTCTCATCATTGGAATAGGACCTACTGCTACAACATGATCGAATTTACGCCCCTCTTCGATAAATTTAACTAGGATGTCAAGGCCAAAACCATGATGGCCCAAGGATCCATCATCAGTTGCAATATGAAGCTCATCACTATATGTTTTCATTTCTGATTGGCAAATCAAAAGGCTTCCAGTTCTTGATGATATAATACTAACAATATAATTTCCTAATTCTTTCAATGCTTTTGTTTTCGGTAACACAGGAGCTACTCCACATCCACCACCTAGAATGGCTACTGTACCCCATTTATCAACATCTACAGGCTGTCCAAGTGGCCCTAAAAGGTTAAGTATATGATCGCCAGTATTTAAAGTCCCCATAAGTTTGGTACTTTTCCCTATCTTTTGGAATATTAATGTAATTGTCCCTTTTTCAGCATCAGACTCAGCTATAGTTAATGGGATTCTTTCTCCTTTCTGGTCAATTCTTAATATCACAAACTGACCAGGTTTTGTTTTTTGCGCTATGTGGGGAGCTTTGACAACCCATTTTATAATTTCAGGAGACAAATCCTCTTTTAAAACAATTATTGACTTTCCTTCCACAAATCTAGAAATCTGAACAGGTGTAGGAATTTCTTCTTCATCCATGACTTCTTCTTTTTCTAATTCACTTAAATATCGGGAAATTTCCATTGCTGCCTTCTGTCCTTCAGCTGCACTCACCCCTACGATCGAATCTCCCCTTGCGGCGCTTCCTACGGCGAAAACACCTGATAAATTTGTATCTTGATTAGCTGAATTGATTATTATTGTGCCTTTAGGAGTGATCGCTAACCCAGCATCAAGAAAAAGTTCTCGATTTCGGTTTTTGCTGCTTATAATTATAGCAATATCTGTAGGTATTGTAATTTTATTCCTATCTTTAGTTTGTGTAATGACTCTATTTAGTTGTTTGGTCCCTTCAAATGCAATAGTCTCATGTCCATATTTAACATCTACAAAACTTTCATTCAATCTCCGTAATATGGCAGGATGTGCTTCAATTGTCTCTCGTATTGTCAAAAGAGTTACAATAGCTCCAATTGCATCACAGTGTAAAGCATTCCGAACAGCCCAGGACGTATGACCAGTAATGGAAATTCTTTTCTCATTATGATCGCCACTGGGAAGAGAATAAAATACTCCTTTGTTATTAAATGTACGCTCTCCAGGTATGTCGAGTTTACTTGGATAAAAACCAGTAGCAATTAATACTGTTTTTCCTTTGTACATTACTTCTTCTGAAAAGAATTCTCCTCTAGTCACTTTTGTATAAACACGCTTGATTTTGTCCTCTAATTCAAGTTTGCTAACTTTTTCAGCATATTGAATTGTTGCATGATATTTCGCTTGTTTTGCCATCTTATCCAATAATTCTTGGCGTGTGATACTAAAAAAACCAGGGTAACCATCCACAGACATACTACCAGCTGTTGCAGTGCCTGCTCCTGATCTAGCTTCAAGTACCAAGATATGTAATCCAAGTTCAGCAGCACGAATAGCACAAGATAATCCTGCTGGGCCTCCTCCCACAATGATGACATCCCACACTTTAGCTTCTTTTGAACTCATTTTTTTTTTCTCCAAAAGGCACTAGATAAATGATTTTTAGTTTAATTTATCATTTCTTGATTATAGAAACCAGCACTAAGTCTGGATTCTGTTAAATTAATCATAAGAGAAGTACTAAAGAATTTTTGTACTCATATTGTATTCAAAAAACATTATTTATCATATGTTACATATAGATAATCAGAGGAAACGATGAGCATCGACCCTTTTTCTGATTTAACTAGTAAAAAATCAGACTTTACCGAACAAATATCTGCATCTAAGACTGGTTTGCTAGCTTTTTTCCTCTGTTCTTTCGATACTACTAGGGGATTACAGATTCTCTTTTCTTCCCCAAAGAAATTACAAAAAGAACAAGATGAACTGGATATTTTAAAGACTCATTGTATATGGAAGATAGAAATAAGCCCTCTCAGAATTGATTTGAAGTTTTCTGACTTTTTATATTCAGCTTTTCAACTTCGTGAACCAATGGAAGAGGAAATAAACGCAACAAAAGAAAAACCCATATATGGAGTCGTATTTAAAATATTAAAAGACTCTAAAAAAATTCCAATAAGAAAAATCAAAGAATTCAAATCGAAAATAGAACAGGAGGAAGGAAAGAATTTATCAATATTATCCAGGCAAAAATTATTGGAATCAAACCCAATAAAAAGGAAAAAATACAAATCACTTACAGAAAAATCAGTTCATATTCATAACCATTTAGAAAATATGTGGAAAGAATTTAAAAGGCAAATTGTTAACTTAAAAGACCAATCCATAGAGACAGATACATTTACAAAAAATGATTCTTCCCTATTACCTACTAATGCAAATTACTGCAGTACTGATTATTTCAAGAGAAAAATAGCTATGAGGACTTTAACTACGATAGATAACCCAGATCAAATCCTCGTAATGCTACTCAACCAAACTGAAAATTTGAAAAATGTCATTATTCAAGTATCAAGGATAAAGGATCTTTTTAGTGAAACAATCTGGGTACAAGAAATCCCAGAATGGCCACTAAAGGAAGAATTAGTTCTAGAATTCTCAAAATCTGACATTGATGAAAACTATTTGATAAAAATCAGTAACCGCAAAAGAACAATTGATATCAAATCACTTGAATTAAAAGCTTGATTTAAATCATAAAAAGGCAGATTTTGATGAATCCTGATCAGATTGAGCGTGATGATTCATATAGGTTCTATTTATATTTTTTTGATGAGATTGGAGGTCATACCCCCCTTTTTTCATTTTCGGATTATCCAGTTGAGGACAAAAAAGAAAGAAAAATTCTAGCAATTCATCCAGTGTGGTGGCATCAAGAAAAATTCCTTAAATCACCAAAATTCTTAGCACTGGATCTCGAAATGGAAGGTGTTGTATATTCTGCGACATTATTTTTTTGTAAGTCAAAAAGAAAGAAAAAACGATCTGGAATGGATTCATCTAAATGGGAAAAAGAAAGATTTGTATTAATTGTCAGATCTCCCTCCTCTGTTTCTTTCATTGCCCAAGAAATTCTCTATGAATTAAAAACACGTATTCAAGGGAATATTGGGGAAAAATTATGTATTCTCGTTGAAAATTATCTATCTACTGATGAGGGAGCTGAAGTTAGGGAGTTCTTCGCCCAACAGTCGAAATCTGTCGAACAGCAATTAACCACTATTTGTCAGGATTTAATACCTAAAACTCCTATAGCCAAATTGGAAGCTTTATTGGAGGATGAGGAGCAACAATTAATCAACCAATCAAATGGAATACTAGAAAAGGAAGAAACATCAGAAAAAAAACTACGATTTTCCATACCAATAACCAAAAAAGTGGAAAAAACTATCCCTAAAAAGAAAAATGTGATAGAACCTGTGCCTAAACGCATAAAAATAGTTAAAATTTACCAAAATCCTCTGAACAAAAACCTTCAGGTTACGATGCGTAATAAGGACTCCCAAACCTTTACGAACGTTACTATAACTGTAATCCAATCTGAGGGGTTCTTTAAGAAAGATGTATTTCAGATGTCAGTTGAAAAATGGATACCTGGAGAAAAAGTTACCGTTGAATTCGAATTAATAGCAGACCAAAAAACAATACATTTTCTAAGGATAGAAAATGAAAATGAAGTATTAAGAATTAAAAGAATTATTAGGTAAGATGAGAGAAGATGAAAACAACAAAAATTAGAGACCTAATGACACGTGATATTATTTCAGTAAATTTGAATGATTCCGTTGATAAGATTGCCTTATTGATGACAGAAAATAGAATTGGATCAGTGTTAGTTTATGATAATGATGATTTCATTGGTCTTATTACGAAACGAGATATGTTAGAAAGGGTTGTGTTAGATTGTTTAAATCCCTGTAAGATTTTAGCAAAAGATATTGTTACAAAAAATATTATAACAATATCAGACCAAGAAATTGTAACTACTTGTCTAAAAATGATGTATAAGCATAAAATAAAACGAATTCTTGTAACTAACTCTGAAGAAGGAAAGATTATAGGTATTATTACTTCTTATGATATCATTGCTGCTTTTAATTCACTGGATTTGCTTTGATTACGGAAAAATGTTCTGTTGAAGAAACTGGTACAATTTACTTAATAATATTTTCAGCTTTAATGATTTTAGATATAATTGTCCCACTAATATCTTTTACAGACAACAGGTATTCTTTTTCATTTTCATGGATTCTGGGGCATTCAAATTCATGTATCTCGTTGGGAGGCCAACGTGTAATAGTAGTATCTAACAAATTCTGTTCAAACAATTCCTGAACATGTGAAAGTGATATTTTCACTTTATCTAATTCTTTATCAGACTTATTTATCAAAGATATATTTATTACCGTTGAATTTGGGTAAATTGTAACTTCATTAACCTTTATTATCTCTATTGGGGTAAGTACAGATTCAGGTTCATCTTTCATTTCTGGAAATAGATCTTCATGTATCGCTATCGCAGCACTTCTACCTGCACCCATTGCTGAAATAACAGTTGCAGCCCCTGTGACTATATCTCCACCTGCATAAACGAAAGGTTTACTAGTGCGGCCTAAATCATCTGTTACAATATTTCCCCACTTATTAGTTTCTAAATCTGGTGTGGTCATTGTAATAAGCGGATTTGCTTTATTACCAATAGAAATTATTAATAAATCTGTTTCTAATTCAAAATACTCCCCCTCGATTGGAACTGGACGAGCACGCCCTGATTTATCAGGTTCTCCAAGCTTATATCGCTGACATTTTATCTTGTTTATCCTACCCTGATCATCACCATAAATCTCAACAGGATTTGATAACAACTTAAATTGTATCCCTTCTTCTTCTGCATGATGTACTTCCTCCAATCTAGCTGGCATTTGTTCTCTGGATCGACGATAGACAATATATACGTTTTTTGCATCCAAGCGAAGCGCAGTACGAGCTGAATCCATAGCAACGTTCCCACCTCCGACAACCACAACATTCCTTCCTCTTACTAGAGGTGTATCATATTCAGGATAGAGATAGGCTTTCATTAGATTTGATCTGGTTAGATATTCGTTTGATGAATAGACTCCTTTAAGATTCTCACCTGGGATATTCATAAACACAGGTAATCCTGCTCCAACACCAATATAAACCGCATCAATACCGTCGATTGAGAATAATTCTTCAATTGTTCTAATACGTCCTATTACATTGTTATAAGCAAATTTTACACCTTGTTTTTTTAGATTCTGAATCTCATACTCTACAACAGATTTAGGTAACCGAAATTCGGGAATTCCATATACAAGAACTCCACCACCCCGATGAAAAGCTTCAAATACGGTGACTTCGTAACCAAGCTTAATTAAATCCCCAGCAACGGTCAATCCTGATGGCCCACTTCCTATGATAGCAACTTTTTTTCCATTCTTCTTAACAATTAGAGGTTTAGGAATCTTTCCGCTTAATCTTTCATAATCCGCTACAAATCGTTCAAGATTTCCAATTGCAACCGATTTTCCTTTTTTTCCACGAATACAAAGACCCTCACATTGAACCTCTTGAGGACATACTCGCCCACATACTGCAGGAAGGACATTTGTCTCCTTTATCTTCCATGCAGCTTCCAATAATTTTCCTTCTTGGATTAAACTAATAAATTCAGGTATGAGAACTCTAACAGGGCATCCGTCAACGCATTTCGGTTTTTTGCAATTCAAACATCTATTAGCTTCTTGTATAGCGATGTCTTCAGTATACCCGTAGGGGACTTCTCGGAAGTTTTTTGCGCGAACTAGAGGGGGCTGTGACGGCATATCAGCTCGTTCAATCTGCATACGTTCCTTCGATTTCAAGTTGATTCCTCTTCGTTGATTTTTTCCAGAAATTTCGTCAGAGATCTACACTGTGGAGAAAAATTTTGTAGACCAAGAGATTCCTCGCGAATATAGGAGGTGTTTCGAACTCCAATTAGTTCTTCCCAGTCAATTTTGTGTGCATCAAATTCAGGTCCATCCACACAAGCAAATCGGGTTTTTCCTTCGAATGTTATCCTACAAGCTCCACACATACCAGTTCCATCTACCATGATGCTGGAAACAGTAGCATATGTAGGAATGTTACCTATTTCTTTGGTAATTCTGGCTACTTTACTCATCATTACATTACAGCCGATAACCTTAATATGATCAATTTTTCGTCCGTGGGAAGATACCATCTCTTCCAATACATCATAAATATGACCATGCATTCCTTTGGATCCATCACTTGTGACTGTGATGATTTCATCACTAATTGCCTTGAATTCCTCCTCAAAATACAAAAGACTTTCATTCTTTGCTTCTAGAATTGTAATAATATGATTTCCAAGTTCTTTCAGCTTTTTTGCTATTGAATAAATCGCCCCAAGACCATAACATCCACCTGCAACCACAACGTCACCAAATTTATCTATATATGCAGGTTCTCCTAAAGGACCAACAACACTGTAAAAAGAATCTCCTACCTCCATAAAAGCCATTTTAGTTGTAGATAAACCTAATTCTTGAACAAAAAAAGTAATTGTTCCCAAATTTGTATCCCAATCAGCTAATGTTAATGGTATTCTTTCAGATTTTTCATCAACCATGACTAGGATAAACTGTCCAGGTTCTATTTTTTGTGCAATTTTAGGACCGCGGACAACCATTTTATGGATATTTGGTACACATTCATATTTTTCGACAATTCTAAATTCTGACATCTAGTATACCTTCTCCTTTCGATTCATTAAGTACACGTTTAGCTTTTATGTACAATTCAAATTCGCTCACTTTTTCGGTAATGGGAATCCCTAAATATTCGAGACAATCCTTAGGAACAAGTGGAACTTCTATTGGATCATGTCTTACAATTTCATCTTGTAAGTCAATAATTGAATCAAAAGAAAACCCTTCGAATCCCATGAATTGCGCCAATCGGCTTACTATTATCCAACTTGGCAATGCGTTACCTGGAGGGTCGATAGCTTTATGGATTTCATTTTTCATATATTCCTCTCCCGTTTTTGTGCCATCTTCTTCGATAAAGGTTGTAGTTGGGAGTATAACGTCCGCAGATTCCGAGTAAGAAGATTCATAAATATCCTGTAAAATTAAGAATTCCAAACTCTCAATTTTCGTAAATAATTTTGTATTGTATGTAGCAAATAAGGCTTTGATTCTGTGAGAAGCAAGATCATGGAGTCCTTTATCATCAAAAGCAATTTCATGACTACTTATTTTTTTAGCGAATTTTGAAAGCAGAAATATTGCCTCATCTGTTAAGAAAGGAGAAACTAATATCCCAATTTCTTCTGATTTGTACTGTTTTAATTTTTCTACTGAATGAGTAAAAACTTCATCCCAAGATACAGGATGATGTTCTTCTTGTATGAATTTACGCTTTATCGTGGGGTTTTTCAAGCGATCACGACCATTCATAAGAGCAGGAATACAAAAACGACCTTTTACACAATATTCACGACGAGCAGACATATCATATGGAGGATGGACATTAACAACTTTATCCCATTTCACATCCGCAATCATCTGACAGCCATGAGAGCAAAGTACACAGGTTGTTGTTACAGATTTATCAGGAGTCCCAAACCAAGAAGAACCTCGAGCTGTTAACGCTCCTGTTGGACAAACATCAATACAGTGTCCGCAGAACTCACAACCGCTTTCTAAATGAGATACATCTAGAATTGTACTTACCTTTGTATCGTGTCCTCGCTTTGTCAAGGCAATGGCACTATAGCCCAAAACATCTTGACATGCTCTAATACAGCGAGCACACAAGATACACAAATTATAATCCCGTACCAAAAATGGATCATTTCTTTCTAAAGGTAGATTCTTATATAATATTGGAAAGCGAATTTCTTTAACTCTTAAGTAATCTACAAGTTTTCTAATTTCACATAATTCCTTATGACTACATGTATAACAGCCAATAACACGTCCAGCTTTATATTCTCCATGTCGTAATTTTGCACAGTCATTTTGTTCCTTACATACAAGACAATAACTTGGGTGTTCTGAAAGGATGAGTTCAAGAATATTTTTTCTTACTGATTGAATATCAGGGGTTGCTGTTCGAATAATCATACCTTCCCTTGCTGGTAAAGTGCAAGAATTGGGATATCCTCTTACTCCTTCAATTTCAACTATACATAACCGACAAGCTCCAATAGATGGAAGATCAGGCCTTGCACAAAGAGTAGGAATATAGATTCCAGCCTTAATTGCTACTTCTAATACTGTTTCCCCTTCGTCGAAAACCACGCGTTTCCTGTTAATATTCATCCATTTGGTCATATTTCCACCAACTGTTTACTTCTGTCTCGCTTATAAATTGCATTTTTCGGACAACTGGAATAACAAATTCCACATTTTATGCAAAGTATAAGATCAATATAATGTACTTTCCCTTTTTCTCCAGAAACAGCATTAACAGGACAATTTCGGGTACAAAGTGTGCATCCATTACAAGTATCTTCATCTACTGCATATTCAATCAGATCTTGGCAATCCTTTGCCAAACACCGTTTTTCAAGGATATGGCTTTGGTATTCACTTCGGAAATATTTCAATGTTGTTAATACAGGATTCGGAGCGGTTTGTCCTAGTCCACATAATGACCCCATTTTCACAGTATGAGCTAATTCTTCTAAAATCATGAGATCTCTTTCCTCTCCTTCTCCTTTGATGATTCGATCAAGAATAATTAGCATAGCTCTAGTTCCGACTCTGCATGGAACGCACTTTCCACAAGATTCCTCTTGAGTGAATGTTAAGAAATAATGAGCTAATTTTACCATACAATTGTCTTCATTAAGAACAATCATTCCACCAGATCCCATAATACTACCAGATGCAGCCATAGTTTCATAATCTACAGGTGAATCCAAGTGGCTTGATGGTAAACACCCACCAGATGGTCCACCAGTTTGGACTCCCTTAAATTCTTTATCATCAAGAATACCACCTCCTATATCAAAAATAATTTCCCTTAATGACGTTCCCATCGGCACTTCGACCATCCCAGGTTGTTTAATATTACCTGCTAATGAAAAAATAGCTGTACCAGTACTATGTTCTACACCAATTTTATGAAACTCTTCCCAACCATTTCGAATAATCCATGCAATATTTGCAAATGTCTTAACATTATTAATATTGGTTGGTTTACTCCATAACCCTGATTGCGCGGGAAAAGGTGGTTTAGGACGAGGATTACCTCGTTTTCCTTCAATAGAAGCCATTAATGCTGTTTCTTCCCCACAAACAAACGCACCAGCTCCTTCTTTTATTGTGATATTAAAGGAAAAATGCTTTCCTAATATATTATCTCCAATATATCCCCTTTCTTGAGCTTGATTTATCGCAACCTTCAATCTTTTGATAGCAAGAGGATACTCAGCACGACAATAAATAAAGCCAGAATCGCTACCAATTGCATAACCAGCAATCAACATTCCTTCGATAACAGAATGAGGGTCAGATTCGAGTATATTTCTATCCATAAATGCACCAGGATCACCTTCATCTGCATTACATATTACATATTTTAGATCAGATTTTTCTTTATATGTAAATTCCCACTTAAGACCTGTTGGAAAGCCTGCTCCTCCACGACCTCGCAACCCTGACTTTTTCACTTCATTTATTACATCTTTCGGAGTCATTTCAGTAAGAACCTGTTGAAAGGCAGCATAACCTTCTTGAGATTCATAATCCCCAATACTTTCTGGGTCGATATGGCCTGTATTTCTCATGACAACACGAAATTGTTTTTCCAGAATTATATCTTGGTGAAGAAGATACTCATTTAGCGGATTTCCACCCTTAACGTGAATTTCAACAATTTCCTTAACAATTTCTGTTGTAACATTCTTATACCGAAAAATTTCTCCATTATCACTAATTATATCAACAATTGGCTCATAAGAACACGATCCAACACAACCTGTCCTCAATACGGGCACTTCATGTCCAATCGCTTCTTTTAATGAATCAAAAACGGAAAGTGCTCCACTAGCTAAACCACAACTTGCCATTCCAACGTTTATTTTTTTTATTTTCCTTTTTTTCATTTTAGTTTATCCTGGTCAAGTTTTTTTGTTTTCTTTCTTCTTGATGTTTTCAATTAATCTAATAAGCTTAGCTGGAGTCATTTTAGCATAGATTTTACCATCTATTTGAACCACAGGGGAAAGGGCACAACACCCAAGACAAGCAACATGTTCAAAGCTAAATAATCCATCCTCAGTCTTTTCACCTGGATTGATGTTTAATTTTGTTCTAACTGTCTCTGTAAGAATTTCACCCCCCTTGACAAAGCAAGCGGTTCCTAGACAAACGACTATTTTATGTTTCCCAGGTTTCACAAATTTAAATTGTTGGTAAAATGAAGCAACACCATATACTTCATTTGCAGACATTTCAAGATGTTCACTTATGCAAATCATGTTCTCCTTGGTTAAGTATCCATATTCCTTTTGGACTTCCTGAAGGATTGGTATCAAATTTGCTTGATTCTTTTCTTTTTTAGCTAAAATTTTTTGAAGTGTGGTATCCTTACCTTCGTACGCGTCTGCTGCCAATTGGTTATGCCTCCGAAATTAGCGGTTACTCATTGAATGATTCCGAAAATTATTTTAATTAATATAGTTGAGATTTTTATTCAAACCATTCCCAAAAAAAATAGAACTGATCAATACCTGTTACATTAAATTTTCTGTCTACTCTTGTTCTTCATTACTAGCTTCAATAATCAATTCAGAGAATATTTGCATTTCTTTTAGCAAAGACTCGATTGCTTCAGGAGGATCTGGATCTTCTTTTTCATCCTTCATGATGAGAACCGTGAGAACGTAGTTGAAAATATTAAGCTGTAAATTTTTCTCAATTGAAGTAGCTGAAAATAAAGCTGATTCAGTGGTCAAAAAATTCTCACGTAAGACGTTACAGGCAAGAATATAATCACGAAGATCTTCTCGAAGTTGAATACCAGTAGAGAATCCTCTTATATTATGAGTTATGACATTTCCATTAACATCACTTACAATTATTTTCGATTTTAAGTCTAATAGCTGATCATGAGCATTTTCAACGCTTTTCCTCAATTTCTCGAAATCAGCGATTAAAATTTTTCTAAAAATCTCGCTTAATTCTTCTTGTTTATATATCGAAGTAATAAAGAAATCAGGATTCTTTTCCCTAATAAATGGTAATTTTTTTGCTTTTTCCAGATTTTCTTGAAGAAGTGATTCTTGGTAATCCTCTGTATCATACTTATGATAGAAAATATGCAATTTTGGATCTCCCCCACCATCTTTTATTGCAGAGTAAATATCTGAGAAATATTCATCCGCCTTTTCAAAATCTTCTGGATGATGAAGATCGAGAATGAATAACAGCATAGTAGTATTTGCTAAGATTTTTGGCGTCTCTAGATATGATTGTCGATATTTCTCTTGTCCACCAAAGTCCCAAAGAGAAATTTGAAGTCCCAGATAGTTATGAGTTTTTACTTCATACATTACGGTTGGGCCAAGATGTTTTACCTCTAGGGGAGTCATTCCTCCTAGTGTTGTTGAATAAATTGATGTTTTTCCGCAGCCACTAAGTCCAACAAGCGAAATTTTCATTAGATTCATACCCTAATTTATGCTTTAACACAGAGATGATACAATTAGATTTAATTTGGGATTAGTTTCAATTATTATCCAAGAGGCTTTCAAAAAAACTTGGCATTTTAAATTTTCCTAATTTCAAAAAATATATATTGTAATGAAGAAAATACGAAGGAATTTTTACTATATTGGATTTTTAAATCATTATCCTAATGAAGAAGAAAATTGATAAAAATCTAAGTTGGAAAACAGAGAGATTACTATAAACTACGATTCGGAATAATTAAATAATTCCAATCAGCTTGAAAAACATTAATTAGATATAAAAGTCTCACAAAATTTGTTCACAAAATCGCATTAAGGAATTCTCCCCCGTGGTTCGTTCGTTAATTTCTAGATTTACTCGTGAAACTTTGCAATTTTTTGGAATGCCAATATCATTCTTGTTACGACAGCAAATGAATTTGCTGTTGATTGCTTTAGCTATAACTGAGTGTGCTATTGCTTCATCAGTGATAGTTCTTCCTGTATATTTCTATGATATAGTCGGTGACTCAAGTAGATTCCAATTTCCCCTTATTTTAACTGCAGGATATTTTGTTTCCTTAACAACTGCGTCATTTTTCGGATCTCTTAGTGATCGCGTTGGACGAAGACCACTTCTCATTACTGGTACTGCCTTAGCGGGTTTATCCTTCATTCCTCTTCCTATTATTGCTGAAATTTATTTCACTTTTGAATATAGTTTCATATTGCTGATTATCATCAGTGTACTAAAGGGACTTGCATCCTCGATGATGGCTGGACCTATCATGGCAATGTTTGGGGATCTCTCTTCAGATCAAAATCATGGAGAAACTATGGGTAAATTTTATTTGGCAAGATCTGCTGGAGGTGCATCTGGAATGTTGGTTGGAGGTCTTGCCTATGATTTATTTTCAAATCTTTCTTTCTTGTTCTTTTCTATAATCATGTTTGGAGCTTGCGCTCTTTATCTTTTTCGGATGTTTGAACCACGTACTTCTACTGGAGATGCAGAAACAGAAACCATTAAAGAATTGAAATTTCAAGACATTATTTCTGATCCAGATATTAACATGAATCCCTTTAAATTAATGATGCAGAGCCTTCAAGATAAACAATTTAGAAAATTTGCGCTTGTAATGCTTGTTTATACTACTGTTATCGGAGCTGGAGGAAATTATGCTCCAGAAATCCTTAAGAGGGCCAGTGATGAAGGTCTACCACTATCTGTCATAGGAATTGTTTTTCTTGCTGGAATAGCTATTATGGGTATAATTCAACCAACTTTGGGTAAGATGTCTGACAAATTCGGCCGAAAACCATTTCTGGTACTTGGTGTTATTGGAACAAGTTTACTATTAGCATTATTAACTTCGATTGTCGCATTAGATCCTGAGGATCTGATTAATCTGATTTCTACTCCCCTTTCTCTATTCAATACAAAACAACTTGAGTTTATTCCTAATTTTCCAATACCTGTCCCACATATCCTCCTAGTAGTGCTTCTTATAATATGTCTCCTATGTACCGCTTGTTTCACTTCGAGTTCCTTAGGATTGATTACTGATGTAACTAAAGAAGGAAATAGAGGAAGAGAGATGGGGTTCACTCAAGCAATAATGTCTACTGGATCCATTCTTGGAGTAACTATCGGTGGAACCTTGCTTGATATAGGGGGATCACTTGCTGTCATGTATTTCTGTTTTGGCTTTAGTTTAATTGCTATAATAATAATAGTACAATTTTTATACGAAACAAGCGGTTTTTACCATTTTACCCATAAACTAGTCTAAGTCATTTACAACCCAAAAGTTAAATTTTTAATAATGAATGTTAAATGAACTAACTTGGAGAAGATGATGTCCTTCCAATGGCAGCAGTCGCTAGTGGGTTTCCACCAGCATTAATTTTTGATTCTAGTATTTCACTGGAAGGTATACTTCAAATACTTATTTTTTTTACAAAAGAATGCTTTTCAACGGAGATTTGAACTAATGAACAAAGATGACAATAACCAGCAAAGTCGAACAGTAGACGCATTTGGTGGCACGGTTACTGATTATGATCGGTTAATGGATGAATTTGGAATAAAACCAATAGATGAGATCAAAAAAATTCTCCCAAAGAAACATCAACACATCTATATGACTCGTGACATTATGTTCGGTCATACTAGTATGGAGCCAGTAATTGATGCAATGCTTAAGAAGAAACCTTTTGCTGTAATGACAGGAATTAAACCTAGTTCACCAGAATATCACATTGGTAACTTGATTACCTGCAATGAGGTTCTTTATTTTCAAAAAAAAGGTGGAAAGGTATATTTCTGCATTGCAGATTTGGAAAGCTATGCTGATGGAAAACTACCACTCGATCAAGCAGAAAAAAATGCGATCGAGAATATTGCAGATCTTATTGCTCTTGGATTAAATTTAGATAATGCTTATGTCTACCGTCAATCACAACAGCCTGAAGTTATGCGATTAGGCTATCTCCTCTCTTCTCACGCAACATATAATATGATGAAGGCAATCTATGGACCTCACCAGATAGGAATTTACAATGCAGCATTTATTCAAGTTGCAGATATTCTTCTTCCTCAATTAAAGGAGGGCCCAATTCCGACAGTAACACCAGTAGGCGCTGATCAAGTACCTCATGCTCGTTTATCTCATGATTTAGCAAGAAAACGATTTTTTCAGCAAAAATATGGCTTTCTTCTTCCTGGGTTCACATTTCATCGTTTAATTGAGGGTTTAGATGGATCAGATAAAATGGCGAAGCGTAATCCTATGTCAGTTCTCACTCTTTACGAAGACTCGATATCTCTAAAGAAGAAATTGATGAATGCTTTCTCTGGTGGAAGGGTATCTGTTGATGAACAACGAGAACTAGGTGGACAACCAGGAATCTGTCGCATATTTGATTTATACAATTTTTTCTTTCAAAATGATGATTCTGAAATCAAGAAGATTAAGGATCGATGTCTTAATGGAGAATTACTTTGCGGGGAAAATAAAAAGAATCTACTGAGCCTTGTCATTGATTTTATGGAGAAACATCAAGAAAAACGCGCAGATGCAATACCAAAGGCTAGAGAAATTGTGATAGAACGGTCTGATGGCTGATACCTTAGCAGCATATAGATTTCTTAGAATGAAATTATTTTTGAAGTTTTTTTCATTTTTTCGGGCACATTTTTTATGTTAAATCGTGAAATATCGCAAGATTTAATACCTCTTCTTGACATACGAATACTTGGATCTTTGTTCAAGATTAATAGAGGAAAATTAGTAATGAGCCACTACTTGAAACAGTTGAAAAACCAGAGTTCCCGTAAGATCATCCTACTAGGTTTATCTCAAGCAGGGAAAACTTCGATACGAGATGTCGTTTTTGGAGGAAAAGCCCCTGAAGATACACAAAACTATGCTGCAACTTTGAATTATGAGAGACAGATAGAACAGGTGGCAGATGAAGCTGTTACAGTTATGGATCTCGGAGGACAGGAAGTTTTTTTAAAAAGATTCTTAAGCAGTATGAGTTCCTTTATTTTCAGCAATGTAGCTGTTTTAGTGTTCATCTGTGATATCTCCACACCAGATAAGTTCCCTCAGTCATTGAAAGCATTCACGGAAGGTGTTACCCGTCTTCAAGAAATGTCTGAAGTTCAACCAGCGATCTATACCCTTCTTCATAAAACCGATTTAATGCCTGATTTGACCCAAAGAGCGGAACGAATGGAACTTTTGATGGAATTATTTCAGGACGCAGCTTCAAACATGAATATCACATTTCTTCAAACATCCATTTACGATAACTCAATTCACGAGGCTTTTAAACGAGTCACAGCCGAAGCAAGCGAGGCTATTCCCGAAGTTGAACAACTTGAAACAGAAGAAGATTTGGCCTCCATCCAAAGACGATTACGTCTTCGTCCTGTTCAACAACTTCTTCATGCCCTGATGTTCATGAATAGGTTAGATGAAGTGCTATTAATCTCTCTAGAAGATCCGGAATTTAGGATACACGCCTCTGATGCAGAATCTGGCGAGATACAGCAAATTATTACCTTGTTAGATAAAACAAATGATTTGAAATTAATTTCAGGCGCTAAATCTGATATTAAACGATTAGATTCAACAATGATTTATAGAACGCGAGTAGATCCTAATTATTTGTTGATTTTATTCTCTAATGACTCAAAATCCATGTTAGAAACTAGAAAATTATTCGAAGTTGAAGAGACTGTAAGTCTATTGCGGAGTCAACTTGAAACAATGCTTAAATCACCAGCTTAGAGGGTTCGATGTGAATCAAAACCTTTTCTTAATTGCAGGGTTATCTCATTCTGGAAAAGATCTTCTATTTAATCATTTAATGAAACTTGGACGTAAAGAATCTGATTTAAAGATCTACCAAAACATGATGTATTACGATTGGCTTAATGTCCCCCCAAAAACCAAAGAAGACTTCTATATTAGTAAATTAATTCCCCCAATTAAGGAAAAGATATTTGTACAGACAAATACATTGATTTATATTCATGATATCTCGTATCAAAGAATAAATGATACAATATCTGATTTTCAAGAGATAACATCGAATATTAAAAAATTTAATAAAAATTTCCAAGTCATCCTAGTCTTGAATAGAGGACATCTTATCCCAAATGAAATTGAACGTAATAATATCCGAAGTGATGTAACGAAAAAATTCCGGCAAGTTCATCCAGGAGAAATACCATCGTATGTTGTTTCACTCAAAGGCTCAGATGAACAACGACGAACAAACCTAATATTCTCTCAAATCATTAACATGGCCATTGATTTCTCGAAAGAAATGAAAGAACCTCTGATAGGAATTGATAGGAAAGATATACAAAACATCCAGAAAATATTGACTAAAGAAATGGCCACAATAGGTTACGCAGGTGCTTTCGTCATTTCTCCAGATAATGAAGTTCTTGTAGCCACAGGAAAAAGTCGTGGATGGGAAGAAAAACTTGGTCCTCAAATAGTAGGTATGCTTGCTAAAAATGGAGCTTTTGACTTAGCTCCTAAAGTAAAAACTTCTATAACACGTATAGAAGATTTTTTAATGATAACACAGTGTTTGAATTATCAAAATTTGAAGATTGTATTAATGGGTCGAGATTCTGCCTTTTCTTTGAATAATGAATCATTTTCAGTAATTGAACAAACATGTTCGAATCTATCAACTGAATTAGATAAAATTTTAAACAATTAGATTGTGAAATCATTTCATCAAAGTTATAATCCTATATGAGTTATTGTCAACAAAGGAAGATCGATTTATGATTTCTGGATTAATTGTCACTACTATGACAGATATGGGGCCATACCCTCTGCTTAATCTCTCTCCAGTATCTGATGATACAACATTGAAATTGAGTGTTATAGGGATGACGATATTGCATATGGGAGCAGGTACAGTAGCAGAAAGAACTCATTACCGATTACATGGTTCTATTCCCATTCCAGATTCACCTTCTTTAGAAGCTTTAGCTATGTCCTTCACTGTTGCTCCTACAGAAACAAGAGACGTACGTATAGATCAACATGGCCGTGAATCAACTATTTGGCTTATTTTTGAATCAAAAAATCGAGAGAAAATATTCCATCGGCACGGAACAATTGAAACCGCATTAAAAAAAGAAGCTAGTGCCATTCAGGAAGAAAAAGAGTTATCTGATCCAATAATAATGAAGCGAGTCTTAGCACGAATTCAGGAGATTTCCAAAGATCTGAGTATAGAGGGAGAGGATTATTTAACTGTAGAACCACCTCACTACATAGCAGAACAAGGTGGACTGGAATTTCACACCATTGATACAGGAGGAGACTTAATTACTCTTGAACCCAATGCAGATCTTACAGCTCATTCTATCTTAATATTAATTAATAGTATAATAAAAAGAATTTTCATAATCAAGCTTAAAGATAGTGTACCCCAACGATTAACCTTTATTGCAGGCCGAACAGCTTCTAATCTTAATACTAATCGCTTTAAAAATGAATTTAAGATTCGTAATGTTACGGATCCCCTCGAACGTGAAATGATCTTAGAAAAAATCGGAATCATTCAAAAAATAGGAACACAATGAAGGTTTGAATGAATGTCGTACTTAAAAACTAAAAAAACAAGTAAAGTTCTGATCTTAGGTTTAGCTGAATCTGGAAAATCTACAATCATTAAAGTTGTCACTGAAGGCATAATTCCTAAGAAAAATGAGCGTTATTTACCTACTATTGATTATGAGCGGAAACAGAAAGTCATTGCTGGGACTGAACTAACTATATTCGACTTAGGAGGACAAACAGCTTTTCTTGATCGTTTTACTGGAGAATTATCCGAGTTTATTTTTAGTGGAGTCAAGGCTTTAGTATTCGTTGTTGATTCGGTTCAAATTCCCGAAATTTCTAGAGCAAAATATTATCTTGATCTTTCTTTGAAAAAATTAAGCCAATATAGTCCAGATGCAGCTGTTTTTATCTTTCAACACAAAACCGATATGATACCGAAAAAACTCAAAGCTGAAGTAGGTTCAACAATTAGAGATTATCTTTCAGCAAGCGTCTCACAAAAATTAAAATTCTATCCTACGTCAGTTTTTTCTGATACCATATTTCGAGCAATGGGAGAGGTATATGCGGAAGCTAGTGGAGCTCGAAAAACTCTAAGACCATTATTAGAAACATTTATCCGGCATAATTCAGCTGATATGGCACAAATCTTTACACGAGAGGGGGCTCCTTTAACTAAAGTAGAAAATGTGTCAAAATTTGATCATATCTCTCTTACAGAAGTAAAAGAATTTTTTGATGCTGTTATAAGAAGATTAGCTGAATCAGAAGATCAAAATTCAACATCTGTTCTTATTGAGTCAGATGAAAGAGTGTTTATTATCAAATTTCTTGATAATGGTTTAGCATTATTATTTGGTTTCCCAAAAAATAAGCTAAGAGAAAAAAATGAACCTATTCCTTCTTTGTACAATAAAGTTCTTGCTTTTTCATCTCAACTTACAAGTATAACAGAAGGCTAAATTTATTCAAGAAATCTATCCTATTATTCTGTTTAAAAATGCAAACAATTTCTAAATAAGGCTATAATTGGTTGTAAATAGCGAAGATTTAAATTTTAATTCTAGTACAATTAAGGAAATTATAATAGTAATCACATTCAGATCAAAATCTTCTGAATGACCAAATTAATAATCATTTATCTATGATTCCTTTATCAAAGAGTTTTTGAGATTCTCTACATTAAGGTATACATGACGAAATATACTTAGGTTTTACGTATTATGTTCAATGAAACCAATTTTTGGGTTTTTTCACAGATAGATGACGTGATTGATCGCTTTTTTACTATTACTTCCAAATCGTACAGACCCTTCCCCCAGGTCCAAGCTCAAAAATCTATGCAACCTGAGGTCATTCCAACTTATGAAATCCTACGAAGAAGTGATTTAACATTAAATATGTCCACAGTAGACGATCAGCTTAGAAAATTAGGTTATATTCCTCTCCTACGTCCACATCCAACCCAACAATCACGTGGAATATTATATATACTCCCATTAAGCGAAAAAATGCTACAAACCAAACAAAATTATTCAACACCTTTAATTCTCCTCGGATTGACACTAGCATCCGTATTGTTTGTTGGAATTATGATTTGGGATGTTCTCAGACAATTTCAACCTAATCTCAACTTAATTATAACTAGTCTTCTTTATGTTGTTTCTCTTGTCGGAATTATAGGTATTCATGAAATCGGACATTTAGTTGCATCAAAACTGCATGGAGTTAGAGCTAGTTGGCCATATTTCATTCCCTTTCCATTTGGGTATGGGACGATGGGCGCATTTATTTCCCAGAAAACTCCAGTTAAATCTCGAAATGATCTTTTTGATTTAGGTATTGCAGGGCCGATCTTTGGTTTAGTCGTTGCGATTTTCTTTTCAATAATTGGTTTAGCTGTATCTATAACAATACCTGTAACTGATATTCCTGACAGCTTAACAAATGATCTATTATTCTCAAATCTAGTTTTTTCAAGTCCAAATAGAATTCGAATACTTCTTTTTGAAATAATTGCTTCTTTTATTTTTCCAAATCTCGGAACTGATATGGAAATTATTCTTCATCCAATGGCATTAGCAGGGTATATTGGATTATTTTTAACAGGACTAAACCTTATTCCTATCGGACAGCTTGATGGTGGACATGTTGCTAGAAGCTTAGTATCAGAAAAATCACATCGAACTATAACCTATATCTGTGCTTTCTTAATGTTTTTCATCAATCCATTATTGGCATTACTTGTTCTGTTTATGTACTCCCAAACAGGTCACTCTGGGCCTTTAGATGATTTGTCAACAGTTTCTTTGAATCGGAAGATAATTGCGGCGTTAGCTGTTATACTAATAATCCTGTGTCTCCCACTCCCTGCAGAAATCTTCAAATTTATTTTTCCTATGTTCAATTGACACTAAATCTCCCTTAAACATTCAGTATCAAGATTCAAAAGTCGTGATAATAAGCTTCTATTTTCCTCTGTCGCCTATCTAATTGACTACCCTTTTTGTTAAGGCGAGCACGACCTGTTTCAGGATCCCTACGAAATGTAACATCAATTCTTTTCAGAAACTGATTTAATCCATCTCGTTTTGACAACGGCCCAATAGTCTTTCCAATACGACCAGGATCTCCTTCAAATAGCATTATTCTATCAGATAGTGCCTCAGCTATTTGTATATCGTGTTCAATAGCTATACAAGCAGCATTATTCTTAGAAACATTATGTCGTATGACACGAGTGGCATTTAAGCGTTCTTCAACATCTAAAAAAGCACTCCCTTCATCTATGATATATAGGTTCGCTTTTTTACCTAAACAGCCTGCCAAAAAGCACCTCTGTAGTTCACCTCCACTTAACCCATTTAGAGAGCGATCCAATAGGTGAGATATTGAAAAAGGTTTTAGAATGTAAAGTTTGTATTCACTTGACCCGATGTAAGTATTAGAATATGCTGTCAAAAAATCACGTACCGTTCCAGCAAATTTTCTATGTAAGAATTGAGGTTTAAATGAAATACTTGCATTCTTTAATATCTGAGTGAGATGCTGAGCAAAAGTTGTCTTCCCTAATCCATTTTCACCTAAAATACAGAGGATTTCACCATAATGAATCTTTCCTTTCTCAGCGGTAAGTTGAAAGGAACCTAATTGTTTTGTAAAAGAAGGATACTCAATACTAGGTAATCCTTCCCATTCTCGTTCTTTTACAACCCGTTGAAAGATTATTTCTTTTCCTCTAATCTTTATATTTTCATCCTTCAGCTTTCCAAGTAAGAAATTATTAATCCCCTTTTTTACAGAATAAGCAAGCTTAGACATTACCCCAAATTTATGTGGTTTCCCATAGAAAATATAGATAAAATCGCTTTGATAATCTAAAACAGCAATATCATGTTCCGCAATAAAAACAACTTTACCAGATTCAGCTAATTCCCTAAATATATCTGCAATTTTTATTCGTTGACGAAAATCAAGGAATGTACAAGGCTCATCCACTAAATAAATATCTGCATTCTTGAGTAACACAATACCTATAGCGAGTCGCTGTAATTCTCCTCCAGATAATTGAGATGGTGTCCTATCAAGGATTGGTTCTAATTCTAATAATTCTATGACATTAGATTTTGTATATTTCCCCTCTTTTACGCTATTTGATAGAATACCTTCAACTGAATCGGATTTTAACAACAAATCCGAAAAAATTTGTGGTTTGTATCCGATAGAAGACTTATCTAAAGCCAATTCAGCTAAGAATTGTCTAAAACTGGCAATATTTAATTTCGAAAGAAATTCTTTTTCCCCTATTTCGGGATTCCTAAAATTTCCTCCATTTGGTTGCAGTTTGCCAGCCAATATTTCTAGAATCGTCGATTTCCCGATTCCGTTAACCCCTAATAATCCAAAAACTTTTCCACTATTTATTTGGGGTACACCATAGTATCTAAAACCATTTTCATCATAACAATGTACTAATAAACCCGCAGTTTCAGGGGTAGGAAGATTAACGACACTTATTGCCCCAGGAAAACATCTGTTTATACAAATACCACAAGTTCCTTTCTTAGCTATCAAACAGGTTCGATTGTTAATAATCGGCTTTCCGGTGTTTTTTCGAATAGTGACCACATTTTTCTGTCCCTTAATAACAAGAGGACAGTATTTCTGACAAGCATAACCACATAAATCGGGTTTACACTTATTAAAATTAATACTCAATATTCGAATTTGGACCACTCAACCATTGTTAAAATTTGTAAGCTAAATTTCACAGAAATGGGCATTTATCTTTCCTGTCAAGAAGACTACGTTTTTCAGGTCGTAGATGAATTGACGAGGAATTGTATTCCTTTACCATATTTAATCAACTCTACATCATTAATACTTGAATTAACTGTTTTTCCAACAGAATTAATCAGTCTAATCCACTTTCCATAATTAAAAACACCCTTTACTCGACATAGGCAATTGTTATGTTTTACCAAGTCATTAGGCTGGTACTTGTATCTCTGTCTACGAATGGTAGGTTTGAAACCCTTTCTATTAATCTGAAGACAACGATTATTCCGTCTGATTTGTTTAACATCAAAAGAGGTGATTCGTTGTTGTTCACCACCAGTTGCAATAACAAAAGCATCGTTAACATGCGATTTTGATAATCCAATCTTCGTTCGATCATATTTTGTCTGATCACCATACGTATATTGGCAATTTAACTGTTCGACCATCTTCCATCTTACCATAGTCATAAATGTAGCTGCCTTGAAGGATTGGCTGGCTCGTTTTTTAATAGCAATTATTTGTTTATGCAGTTTAGGTGAACATTCGGATGCCAATTTATTATTCTTCTTAATATTACAGCGTTGACATGCAATGGTGAGATTATCCATTCTATCCGTTCCTCCTCGTGATTTAGGTATAATATGTTCAATTTCAAGTGGAATTTTCGCTTTTTTACAATAAGCACAACGATGCTGATATTTTTCTAATAGATAATTGCGAACAGTATAACCAAACAACGTCCCTTGCTGGTACTTTATGCCACTAATATCAGGATTCTGTATTTTTTGAATATCAAATGAAGCTACTTCTATAATTGTACGACTAATTGGTAGCAACTTGCTAATCTTTTCCACTAATCTAATGTGACTATTTAATTTGTGCTTAATGCTTGGTGCCATCCAACCTTTAGGTTTGGAGGCTTTACGATTGTCAAAACGGGGTTGGCGATACCATAACTTACATCTGCGGGTTCTACGGTACATTCTTCTTTCTGTTAACTTTTTAGACACATCTTTGCGTAATGTTAATTCTCCTGCAATCAACTCCTGCTTATTTGTGACTGCAGAGAATCCTATCTTTGAATAACCAGCATCAATGCCTAATGTTATTGGTTGTTTAGTCTCACCAGTTGCATAGTTCAATTGAATGGTAAATGGTGATCTTTGCACTACTTTAGCTTTCTTTTCTTTCAATAATAATCTTGCTCTTTTAGGTGTTGTTGGCATAAGAGGTTGTCCTCTCATATTGAACACATAGACAGCTACTCGCAAGTGCTGTCGCTCCATATTACTATGGAGTAGGTTCTCTTCGACAAGGTTATCAGACCGTACTATACGATGATCACTAAGACTTCTTTGTAAGAACTCTTTG
>SDBT01003722.1_pt1 | contig 26249 bp, 32 predicted proteins | sample 2277101 | NCBI WGS metagenome assembly SDBT01 (sample SAMN10404973, study PRJNA504765) | marine sediment metagenome | isolation source: marine sediment core GS10_PC15, 103 cmbsf | place: Arctic Ocean: Southern Knipovich Ridge | collected 2010 | reverse complement strand
ACGCAACGGTGACTTTGGAGCTTGCAAACGGCAAAGTTATTGTGTTGAGAGAAGCCTTTTACGCTGCCGACGGAGATGTGACGAGCTCCGAGGGTGAAATTCAAGTACGCTTTGAAGGCATCGACAGCGACGAGATTCGATAATAAATTTTAATTGTCTGTTAAAAATCATTTTTGGAGGGAGCCCAAAATGTCTAAAGAAGAAAAGACGCCGCCTAGCGAAGTTATTGTTAAACTCGATTATCCAATTAAGTGGGGTGAAGGGGGCTTGGTTGATTCAGTCGAGCTCAAACGCCCAAAAGGTAAGCATTTAAGGAAACTCAACCGCGACGTGGGGATGAGTCAGCTTTTGGATATTGCGTCAAAGGTTTCCGGTTATACTCCGAGCTTTTTTGACGAGATGGACGCGTCCGATTGCATGAAGGTCACCGAGGCTATTCAAGATTTTTTGGATGTTGGCCCCGAGACTGGCGAGACTGCTTAGCTCTCATTTGGTTTACGTTTAGCGGCCCGCTATCTGAGCTTTATGAATTCGACGACGTTGAGTTGGACGAGTGGTATGATAGAGCAAGAGAAATGCAGGAGCGATTAGGTGGCAAAAACTAGAACCTTAGGATTACGATTAAGAGCAATCGACAAAATGTCGGGTGCCCTCGATCGCATAAATCGTAAGTTTCCTAGACTCGGACGGGAAGTCCGGGGAGCCTCTCGCGCTTTTAAGATTTTCAACGCTCAAACTAAAGGAATGAGAGACCGCTTTACCAAAATTGGTGGCGGTATGAAATCGTTTGGCCGCGGAATGTCGACCTTTGTCACTCTGCCGCTTCTCGCGGCAGCTGGGGCCGGGGTAAAACTCTTTGTAGACTATCAAACAGGGTTGCGGGGTATTGAAAAAACCGTTAAGGGACTCACGCGTCCCGAGGTTGCGAAACTAGGTCGGGTATTTGACGAGCTATCAACTAGGATACCCGTTTCCACAAAAGAAATGCTTGAACTGGCTAAAGCCGGTGGCCAATTGGGTGTCAAGGGCGCGGACAATATTAAAAAATTCACAATCACCATGGCAAAATTGGGCCGTGCCAGTGACGTTGCTGGCGAAGACGGCGCGAAATCTATCGCTCGAATTTTAACGGTGACTGGCGACGGCATCGGAAAAATTGAACGTTTCTCGTCTGCATTGGTTGATTTGGGCAATAACGCTGCCGCGGGTGAATCAGAAATTTTAGCAGTCGCCACGCGTGTTGCCGGTCAAATTGGCCGGTTCGACGTTGCGTCTGACAAGGTTCTAGGAATTGCAACCGCCTTAAAAGCATTGGGCAAAAAAGCTGAATCGTCGGGGTCTGTCGTGGGCCGCGCTTTTGATGCAATCGACCAGTCGATTAAAAAAGGCGGCGTGCAAATGCAGCTTTTAAGTAAACTGACGGGCATTGCAGGCAGAGATTTATCCAAAACATTTAAGACAGACGCAGCGGACGTATTCAAACAGTTTGTTTTTGGCTTAAGTAAAGTCGACCGGGGTGGTGGTAATCTCATTAAGGTCATGGGTGCGCTCGGTCTTCAAGGTGTTCGTATCAATGACATTTTGGGTACGCTCGCTAAAAAGCCGGAAGTTTTAGCCGAGAATATGGCCCGAGCGTCAAAAGCATTTCGCGAAAATACAGCGCTTGAAAAAGAGTTTCGTATTCAGACCGAGAGTTTGGGCTCTGAGCTTACCGTTCTTAACAACACTTTTAAGTTAGTGCTTAAGCGCGTTGGTCTAGAGCTTGCACCCGCGGTTAGTTTCTTGGGTAAAGTGTTCGGAAAACTTTTCAGATTTCTAGGTAGAAATCCTGTACTGATAAAACTTATTGTTATTTTTGGAGCATTGGCAGCTGTAATGGGGCCAGTGCTTTTTGTATTCGGAGCATTTCTCGTTTTGCTGCCTTCTTTTCTTGCAGGTATGACTGCTTTAGGCGTGACTTCCTTCGCGGTTTTAGCTCCGTTTTTAGGTATTGCCTTGGCGATTGGAGCCGTCATAACGGTCGTCGCGGTATTGATTGGGTTTTGGGACGAGCTTGTTAGGCTATTTGATAGTAATCCGTTTTTATCAATGGCAAAAACTGCTTTTCTTTTGCTGACGCCTTTAGGTCAAATGGTGACTTTGATTAAGCTTCTCACCTCGTCATTTTCTGGACTGGACGCGGTTAAACAAACTCTAAAAGATATATTTCCGAAGGTCATTATGGACAAGCTCTTTGGCGGCCCGTCCGCTCCCGCAAAAGGAGCTCGCGCTGCGAATAAAGGAATTGCCGCGGCAGGTGGTAAGAATCAAACCGAAGTTGGCGGGAATATCGATATTATTTTAGGAGGTGCCGTGCCAAGTGGCACTCGCGCAAGTGTTGAGTCGAGCGGCCCCGTGGGTCTTGATTTTGGCTTTGCGGGAGGTATTCAATAGTGGCTGACTGGAAAGATAAATTTCGAGAAGGGACTTTTCGCGGCGTACCGTTTAAGACCGAATCACATGAAGTCACGGGCGGACGGCGAAAACAAAAACGAGAATTTGCAAATCGCGACAATGGAAACACGCGCGACCTTGGGAAAAAATTATTAGATTTTCGCCTTGAGCTTTTGGTTATTGGCGACGATTATTTTGCTCAAAGAGACGCTCTCGAAGCGGCGTTAAATGAAGAAGGACCGGGCGAGCTCATTCACCCATACCGCGGTACGATTCAAGTACAAGCGGGAGTGTATCGACTTGCTGAAACTGTCACCGAAGGTCGCATGGCACGCTTTAGTGTCGATTTTTCTGAATCAGGCGACGTAAAATTTCCCGATCAAGTTGAAGACGACTTAAATAATTCTCTTGATAATGCGGACGCATTGGTTGACGACTCTAAGGGATTTTTTGCCACCGTCTTTTCCGTTGCCGGGCAAGCGGCTTTTGTTGTTAATGCCGGGGAGAAAGCCTTAGAAGCCGGTTTAGATTTCGCCACGGGTGCCGTGGCCAAAGTGACGACTCCGGTCACTGAATTTGCATTTGCAATAAGTAATATGAAGGCGCGTATCGGCGATTTGGCCCGAGCCCCTGGTGAATTTGCCGATTTACTGGACGACGCTTTTAATCTTTTGATTGACGAGTTTGAAGATACGCCGGAAACTTCTGAGCGAATTTTTGGCGGCTTTGCGACTATCGACGATTCTTTTGTCCCCGTGATTGGTGATACGCCTTCACGCGTTGTGCAGCAAGGTAATCAGGATGCCACTGTGAGTTTCTTTAAGCAAATGGGTCTAGCCAATCAAGCTCGCTCCGCGGTTGATATTGATTTCACTTCAACGAGTGCCGCTTTGCAAAGCCGAGACGCAGTTGTAAGCGGTTTGGATTTGGAGTTGGATACTTTAGACGATGACTTATTTCAGTCAATCAAAGAGCTTCAAACTTCTTTGACTCGCGCAATCCCGCGTACGGGCACGAGCGAATTGATTACGATTATCCCTCCGAAAACTATTCCTGCCCTTGTTATTGCTCACGCTCAATTTGAAGACTTGGCTAAAGAGGATGAGATTGTTGAGCAAAATGCAATCGAGCATCCTGGCTTTGTACCTGGCGGTGATGCAATCCAAGTGAGCGCGAGCTAATGGGTAATGAATTTACACCGACCCAAAAGGGCAGAGAATTAAAAGAAGAAGCCACAATACTCTTAGGCGGCGAAGCCTTTAACGGTTGGGAAAAAGTTTCAATCACAAAAAATTTGGAGTCAATTGCTAATGGTTTTTCGATTGATCTATTTGATAAGTTTGAGGGGTTGCGTGAAGACTGGCCACTCAAGCCAGGGTTGAACGTAAAAATCAGTACAGATCGGGAGCGGGTACTTACCGGGCATATCGAAACACTTAACGTATTTTATACTAAAGAGCGTCACGGCTACACGATTTCGGGCCGATCAAATCCGGGTGATTTGGTCGATTCAATGCACAAGGGAAATGCTGAGTTTAAGAATATTACTTTAGATAAACTGGCGGAAGCTTTAGTGGCTCCATTCGGGATTAAAGTTTTCGTATCCGTTGAGCCGGGTCTTATCGATAAATTTTCGGTCAAGCCAGGTGAAACAGTTTTTGAAGCTCTTGACCGAGCGGCTCGCGCGCAGGGTTTCTTTTTTGTCAGTACTCGCGCAGGAAATATCCGGCTTACGCGCGCGGCGCGCGAGCGTGCGAAAACAAGTTTGGAGCAAGGGGTTAATATTTTATCGGCAACGGCAGTATACGACGACTCGCAACGCCACAATGAATATATAGTAAAGGGTCAGTCGTCGGGACTACCCGAAGCTTTGGGCGATTTTTTTGGTGAAAAAGCAGCAAGCCCCGAGGGCACGGCGCTTGATTTGGGCATTACTCGATTTCGGCCTATGATTATGATTGCCGAGAGCAATGCTGATTCGGCAAAATCTCAAACACGAGCGGAGTGGGAAGCGAGCTCACGCCTAGCCAAAGCAACACGAGTCAATATTACGGTACAGGGATGGACGCAAAGCGACGGTACGATTTGGGGTATCAATCAAGTCACACCAGTGAAGTCGACATTTTTGGGACTCAACCGGGATTTGCTCATTGTAAGTGTACAGCATGCCGACGGGACGACTGCCGGAAAAACTACGCAGTTGACGTTGACTGATCCCAATGCTTACAACCCAGAAGCGGTTAAGAATGCCAAGAAAAAAGACGATATTTTTGCGGCGCTAGGCGCGGAGTTTGCACGATGAGTATGAAAGAGCAAATGGCCAGCATGGTTGAGAGAGGCTTAAGGCCACTTCGTAATCGGGTTTACACCATGATTACGCGAGCCGTGGTTGAGACTGTCAACGACTCAGAAAAAATGCAGCTTTTGAAGTTGAATCTTTTTAAGGGTGAATCGCGTAGCGACGTTGAGAGATTTCAAAATTTCGGGCATACGAGTAACCCGCCTGAAGGAGCCGAAGCTATAGCGGTTTCAGTTGGTGGTAATCGCGACCACTTGATTGCCATTGCCGTTGACCATCGGCAGACGCGGGTTAAAGATTTGCCCAAAGGGGGCTCGGCTCAGTATTCAAGTGACGGTACAGAGCCCAAAGCAATTATTAAAACACTGCCGGACGGGACAATTGAAATTACTCAATCAACGAGTGACGCTAAAATTTTGGTAAAACCGACGGGTGAAATTGTAATTAAGTCAGTGGGTGATTTGCTTTTGGGCGACGAGTCTTTGAGTGAATTTGTGGCACTTGCTACTGCCGTCAATACGCGACTTCTGGCAATTGAAACTAAGCTTACTACCCATATCGCAATTTTCATTGCGCACGTTCACTCAACTGTCACAAGTTTAGGGACTCCCACTCCCGGTACTCCGAATGATTCACCGTTTGCCCCTGATACTTCTGTGGTAGCCTCAAGTAAAGTGAAGGTGTCGACATGAGTGGTCAAGACGTTGGATTTTTCGATGTAGGTACAGATTGTCCCGATCTCGTAATTGAAAACGGCGACTTAAAACCTGACAACGGGCTTGAAACCGCGGCGCTCATTTCTGTTTGGTCTGACCGCCGAGTGAGCTTAGAAGAATTACCCCGTGGTGAATCTGACCGTATGGGTTGGTGGGCTGATTTAATTTCGGAGCCTGAAGGCGATAAAATTGGGTCGCGACAATGGGTTTTAGAGCGACTCGGTAAAGTCAACAATGCGAATGCCGTTGAGCAAGAGAGCATACTAAAAGAAGCTTTTGAGTGGATGTTAGAGGACGGGATTGCGGCGCGGGTTGTCGTAAGTGCGGCGCGTACTGAGAATGATCGCATTGAAGGCTCAGTAAGGATTTTTAGACCCAACGGTGATAATATCCCTTTCAAATTCATTTGGGACGGGCAAAGATTAAAACTACTAGAGTTGGAGTGAGCCAATGGCATTTACTAGACCGGATTTACCTACAATTGTTAAACGAATTGAAAATGATTTTAAGTCGGGTCTCAAACTTCAAGCCATTTTACGTCGGTCATTCTTAAAGGTTTTTGCCGCTTCATTTGGTGGCGCTTCTCATACGCTTCATGGGCATATCGATTTTGGAATTAACACCAAATTTTTTCCTGATACTGGCGATGAGGAGACCGTTGTACGTTGGGGCTCGCTTTATAATTTGCCGCGAAAAGAAGCGGTTTTTGCTGAAATTGTAATAGATGTGACTGCGACTGGAGCGGGTGGGACTCTTGATCAAGATGAGATTTATGTCCGTTCTGACGGTGCAGAGTACAAAGTAAAAGCCGAGGTTATTATCCCGCCGTCTACTACACTTTCGGCCACGATTGTCGCCGTTGAAGCTGAAGAAGACAGTAATTTAGACAACGGTGACACTGTTAGCCTTCAAGGCGCGGTGGCGGGAATTGTGGGCGACGCGCTTGTCACTTCAACCACAATTGAGGGTGAAGACTTAGAGGACTTGGAAGTTTACCGAGTGCGCGTTTTGGAGCGTCTGCAATTCCCACCATCCGGCGGGACGGCCAACGATTTTATCGCTTTTGCCAAAACAGTGGCCGGAATTACCCGAGTCTTTGTACTTCCCGGTAATCGTGGGGAGGGGTCGGTTGATACTTCCTTTGTTGAAGACGGAAACGCTCCGGCTTCGATTATCCCGTCACCTGCCAAGGTGGCCGAAGTGCAATTGGCCGTTGATAACCTCAAACCAATTGAAGCCGACCACGTTGCTTTTGCGCCACTTGACACTGAAATGAACCCGGTTATTGCGCTTAAACCAAATACCACGGCGGTACAAAATGCTGTAATTGACGAGCTCAACGATTTATTGGCCAGGGAAGCCAAAGTCAGGGGAGCAGTTGACCCTGATCAAGTGGGGCTTGGCGTTCAATTCGACGGGAAAATAAAATTGTCTCAAATCAAAGAATCGATTTCAATTGCAGCGGGTGAAGAAGACCATGTTTTAACAAGTCCCACGACTGACGTACAGCCGTCGCAAGGTGGGCTTGTGACTTTGGGGACTCCGGTTTTTAGCACGTTAGTGTAGAGGGAAAAAGAGTGGCAGCAACGGCGGGCAAGTTGGCCCAATACAAAGAGCTTCTAGTAAACCTACTTCCAAAGGGGAGATTGTGGCGTCCTAAAGACCAACCTAAGTTTTCAGCTTTGCTTGATAGCACTGCGCAAGAGCTTTGCCGAGTAGACGACCGCTTTGCACAATTAATCCAAGAAATCGACCCAAGGACTGCGAGTGAAGCTCTTGACCGTTGGGAAACAGTTTTGGGGTTGCCCGATGAGTGTACCCCGTCAAATCAGACTCTTGACGAGCGGCGTAATCAAATTCTCCAAAAGCTGACTAACATTGGCGGGTTAAGTAAAACTTTTTATGAGTTTGTCGGGCTTCAATTAGGCTTTACAATAGTAGTTGAGAATAGGCTCAATTTTGTAGCTGGACGGGCACGCGCAGGCGACCTTTTAACGAATTATTTTAACCGTCACTTTGTGGCGGGTACTGTCGCAGGTACTCCTTTAGCTGAAATTGGTTGGCGTTTTTTCTTTAATGTCGAAATGCCAATCACTGCCTCGGAGCATTTTGTTGCTGGTAGTTTAGCCGGGGAGCCATTACGGTTGTTTTCAAATGAATTGATTGAGTGTACCATGAGAAAATTAAAGCCAGCCCACGCAGGGGTGTTTTTCACATTTAAGGAGTGAGCCATGCACAGAATTGACGCACCCGGATTTGCAGTTGGAAATCTTTTCACCGAGGGAAACCCGACGCTTGGAATACCCGCGACGGAGGTATCAGACGATTGGTTGAATGACGTTCAAGAGGAGCTTACCACCGTCATTGAAGGTCAGGGTATTGCGCTTGTAAAAGGTCTTCAAACCCAATTACAAAGCGCGATTTTGAGTATGATCGGCGACGGCGGTACTCAAACAATACAAGTTATCGCCAATAACACTGGCCCGGCAGACGTGACAGTTTTGATTTTTGACAAAGCCAACTTCAAAGCTGCCAAAATAACATTCGATTTGGAACGTCGAACGGCTACACAAAACTTACAGGAAATTGGGGAATTATACGTTAGTCATGATACTAACGACGACTTGTGGCGTATTGCCGTTAGTTCGAATTTGGACGACGCGAAAGTCGTTTTTACAGTTACAGCAGCCGGTCAAGTGCAATTTACTTCGGACGATTTGACAGGTGCAAACTACGTGGGTGAAATGAGAATAACCTCAGTCATCTCGATTAAACAATAGGAGTGAGCCTAAAATGAGAAATACAAAATTAACTGGATTTATTACAGCTATCTTTTTGCTGACCTTGTCGAGCGCATGGGCAGCAAAAATTACCGATAATAATTTGAAATTGGGAGACGAAACGGGCTCCGACGTCACGATTAATATGGGTAATGGCCAATTTCTTTGGGACGATAGCGAAGCTGCGCTCAAATTTTCAAAAGACGGTGGCGCAACTTCTAAAGAGATTGGCTCCGGTGCCGGTGGCGGCGGTGGTATTAATCTGCTCGTCGGTGAAAACTTTGATTTTGAAGACGGCTCACCCCCGAGTAATTGGACTGCCAGCGGTGGCGCTTTTACTTCAGAAGTGGGAAGTCCGTTATTCGGAGCTCAATCAGGAAATTGGGATGCGTCAGCCGCTTCTCAAAATCTCGATTCAACTTCCGTTTTAGTGCCGATCGGATTAAGAGAAGCCGACTGTTTGGCCAGAGTCTTTTATAAATATGATACCGGAGCAAACGGTGATTACAAACTTCAAATGCTCGACGGCTCGGCAAATGTTTTGGCCGAAGTTGATTTAGAAGTCACTCAGCTTGCAGGTTCTCGCGAAGCTTTTGTCGTGGCCAGTTGTCCTGCTTCGGGAAATATGCAACTTAGGCTTACGTCGACAACTGACCCAGGTGCTTTGGTCGTTGACGAGGCTCATTTAGGTTCAAACATTAAAGGCGTTCAGCAAGGGTCTGCTGAATTTTACGGCTCCGCTCTATGGGTGGGAACGACCGACTGTGTCTGGTCAAGAACATCGAATGCAACTTATGCAACCTATACGGTAGACGCCAACTGTACTTTTCCAACGGGTGGGAGCTTAAGGGGTAAAGCAAGCGCTCCAAGCACCAAAATCCCAGCTATTCAATTGGATAACGCTCCAGCGGGAGAATATTATGTCGTTTTTGGAGGAGATATAACCTCACAAACCGCATCGCAGGTTTGCTCATTTCGTTTAACCGACGGAGTGACGCCTGCTCCTTCAATTGTTTCAAGCCCAGGTGTCACTGGGCTTGCAGGGCTTGTTGTTGGTCATTTTAGTTACACCGACTCCGGCAACCGAACAATCGAAATTCAAGGTACGGGCACGTCAGCAGCCGTACAATGCGATGTATTTGCGTCGCTTGCAGGATTGGTTGAGCTTGAAATCAAAGTTTACCGATACCCATTAGAGAGTGAAAAAGCTTTAGAAGTCGACTCTCAAGGTTTCAATATCGATGTGAGTATTGGGGGAGCAAATCCGGATTTAGGTACAGCCGATGTCACTACGTATACCGGAATTACAGATGCCAGTCTTGATCTTGTCATTAATGCGGGGTCTCGAAGTGCTCAAATTGCTTGTGCAGGTACTACCGAATCAAGTGGGCTAGTTTGTTCAGCAGCCGACGAGAGTGTTGGGATCTCATTTACAATCCCTCATACCGGAAAATATGAAGTTTGCTCACAGTTTAGTCACAGTTCAACTGGCGGGACTAGCACAAATGTAGTTTTCCAATTGGTTGAAACTCCGAATAATGCTCAGACTATTTCTCAGGAAGGTCGGGGAAAACAAGAAGTATTGATGGATACCACTGACCAAGTTTCGGGATTTAATCTGTGCGGACTATTTGAATTTTCTTCAAGTGGAAAAAAGACAGTTCGACTTTTTCGTGAGCAAGATAATACCGGGGCTCCGACTAATATTTTGGTCTTAGATCGTTTGGCGACTTTGGGTCAACGCGATTTGCATTTTTCAGTGAGACCGTGGACTCATAATGTACCAAGTCCCGTACTACTTAGCGGTGTTGTTTCAAGTTTAAGTGGAGGCGTTAAAATTGTTTCTGCAACGCTTGCTTGTGATGTATCGCCAGTTATTACAAGGCAAGATGGCGCTTGGATTAGTTCGTTTTTGTTCAATGCGACTGGAGATTGTACTGTAAATATCGCAGCGAGCACTTTTTCAGGCGCACCGAGTTGTGTAGTTGCTCCGCAATCAAGTACAAGCGACAGAAGCGCTTTGATCGACGGCTCAATTACCGCAAGTGCTTTTGACATAAAAACAATTACAGCTTCTACAGGCGTGGTAGTTGATGATTCTTCAAATGTTATTTGCGTAGGGCCAAAATAATCCCGGAGGGTTTCAATGAAGACGCGCATTGGTTTGTGGGCATTGCTTAAAGGCGATAAGTCTAAAGCGGTCGGCAAAATAACGGGCGGGGGCTCGGTTATCGTGGGCGTTTTGTATCTTATTTTGGGTGAGGTAAACGCTAAACATAAGACCGCAATGATCGAAATCAAAGATAATCGAATAAAAGTTGCCCAAGTAGCCACGACGCAAGCCGCAATGCTTGCAACCTTGAAGGCAATCAAGGTAAGTATTGATGAGACCAAAGGCCAAGTGAAAATTACAAACGCTCGGCTTTGGCAAATTTGGAATAAACCAAAAACCAAGGAGCAATAAAATGGGTGAAAAACCAGCATACGATTTGAAATTATATCTTGAAAAATTAAAAGCCGAAGGGCTTGACTTGGCCGAAGACGCAGCCGCCAAAGTCCTGAAATGTACGTTCTCGTGGCTGAGAGAATCAGCTGAGAAGTCAGATAACAAAATCGACGACATGGTAGCGCCGCTACTCGTGCCAGTCGAAAAATATGTACTGACTCAGATTGATAAGATCGACGGAGAAGCAGGCTAAAAAATTTTCCAATGCAGCCGCCAAAGGGGAGCTCCTTTTTTCTCAGAGGGAGGAGCTCCTCTTTTTTTTGCGGTAGTTGTATCTATCGATTTTGATAGTTGTAACTACTTGACTAATTTAGGAGGGAGCCCCAAAATGCGTACTCAATTAATAGTGCTTTTTTTCAGTTATTTATTAATAGCAGGTTGCACGTCAGTCCCCCAAGAGCTCGACCCGGAAATTTTCTACAAACGAGATATGGGTATTGAGGTAAACGGGAAACGCGGAGAAGGCGTACTCGTGGTACCCCGTGCGTCACGTTATAAATTTGATATCCGAGCCAAAGGCAAGCTCGACCTTTTTACTTTTACAACCTGCCACCGTGAGCAAACAAAAGAGAAGGCGGGGGAGCGTGGCTGGTTTTCCGACAAGAAACATCGGGAGCTTACCTTCCTACCGGCAGCCCTAGAAAAAGAGCGTTTTTCATGTCCGGTTCAACTAGGTGGCTATGAGGCGATTAAGGGCCGTCATTCGTGGGGCTTAGTCGAATTCGAACACCCGAGCCTTACCTTACCCGCCGTCGTGAGTTGCAACGGGGTTGTAAGACAAGCCCGTGGCGTATCAGTCTGTCAATCCAAAGCCGGGCTTCTAATGGAAATCGTGTTTCGCAAAAAGGTTTTGTATCCCAAGGAAAATACTTGTGTGAAACTGACGAGTAAAGACGGTTTGAAGTTTCGTTTTGCGCTGCCAAAGAAGCAGTGCAGCTTTAGATTTGTGACGGAGCGCGGCGAATTAGAAATGCATCGACTAACAACGGTCGGGTATGAAAAAATACTCATTAGGGAAAACTAAAAATGATCACAGCAGCAATTATTAAAGTGGCGCTACCTCTGGCGCTTTGGATTTTAGGCCAAGTTTTCGCAAAGGTGAGCAATGACACCAAAGCTAAAAAAAGCTATTTGCTTTTCGTTAATGCTATTGAGCGCGACCAGTTGGCAAGCGTCAAGCTCAATACCGCCGACCGCCTTCAAATGGACGAGCTTCTCCGCCGGAGGGCTCTTTTGCACGAGGAAAAAGAGAATGCGGATACTTGAGCTTCATGCGCTTAGTTTCTTAGGGCAGCCCTATATTTGGGGTGGCGACGACCCGAGTGGGTTTGATTGCTCCGGGCTTGTGATTGAGATTTTGCAGGGTTGCGGAATGCTCCCACGCACGATGTATCGTCTCGCTAACCAAAGTGCCATACCCTATGATGCCACGGCACAAGAGCTATTTAGCCGATTTGAAAAAGACGGAGTGATTGCTCAAAAGGGCTTGGGAGCCCTGGCGTTTTTTGGGCGTGATAAAAACTCGATTCGCCACGTAGGTTTTATGCTCGATAACAAACGAATGATTGAAGCAGGCGGCGGTGGGAAAAGGGTAAAAAGCTATGAGGACGCGGTGAAATACAATGCTTTTATTCGCATTCGACCGCTTACTTGGCGCAAAGACCTTTTTATGATTATCAAACCGCGGTATGCTCTTTATCAACACATGAGGTAAATGCAATGGCTGATAGGACAGATTTTTTTAATTTTTCAAATGCTGCTAATCACACGCTTGTTAATACACAGTTACTTGCCAATAAACTGAAATTGGCTCAGCCAGTGACTGCCGGGCTGCTTTTTGCTCAAGATTTTGCAAGTGGTGTAGGCTTTACTCTCGATGCTGCCAAAGCCGAATTTGTTGCAGGACTTGTCAGACAAATTGATTTACGACCACTCAACGCATCGTTTTATGCTTCATTTAATTCGGGAAAGGATGGAAATTGGGGAGATGGGTCTTTAACAGGTACTCTAGTTAATGGAGCAACTGTAAGTGGCGGAAGACTTGATTTAACTGGCGATACTGCTGCGAAACATGCGGCTTACACTGCTGTAAGCAATGCCGATCATGTAAGTAAAATAGCTATTCGTTTTGATTTTATTCCCAATTACACAGGTTCGCCTAGTTCAAGTACTCAAACTGCATTTATAATTCGGAAAGATGATTTAGGCGGAAATGAAAACTTACTTGCGTTTAATCACATAGTTTCTACAGGTCAGCTAAGATTAAATATATTTAGTAATACTGGTGCTGTAAACAATATCGATTTTGGAGTTTTTAGCGCAACGAGCGGAGTCAAAGTAGAAATTGAAATAAATATTGATATTACACCTAGCTCTGAAGCTATTAGGTTATTTGTTGACGGTGTTCAATTTGGTTCTACTTCGGCGCTTGCTGTGACAAGAGATTCGAGCATAAATATTTTCAAAATTGGTGGTACATCGAATACCGATTTCAAAATTGATAATTTTATAGTCTTTAGTGAAGTCCAGCACACTACGAATTACACACCTGGCGCAGTAATATCGGAAGTTGCTTTTGCTGAAACCAAAGTCGATCTTCCAGATTTTTCTCATTTGGGTCCGGGTACCATGTCGTTGCTGACAAATTTTACGACAACGGAAGTGGGAGCCCCTCGTTATATTTTTGAGGGCAAATTTTGGAATGGTTCGGCATGGGTCACAAGTGACAATTCTTATGCGCAAGCAAGCTCTAAAGCAGATGCACTTGCAAATTTAGCTGTATTGGATGTTTCCATTGAAACTGTTTTTTCAGTCAGTATTGTTTTTCCCGATTCTATTTCTCAGTCTTCGGTTGATCAATTGGATATAACCTACTCAGGAAATCGGTTTAGCGCTAACGGGACTTCCCAAGTTGCATTGATTGCTTGTGCATCTGCCAATGAACTAAAAACTTTTACTCGCACTGGCGAAGTAATTCCCGCGAATACGTCTCTTAAATACGGCGTAGGAGTGGACGGTGTTTTAATGTTTTTTGATACTGGAGGAAGTGTTTGGGCAAATTCTGACGGATCCCTTGGCCAACTTAATACCGCCACAGAAATTAACGATAACGCTTTGGCTTTGCTTGGCGGTACGAATTCTACTCTTTGCATTCATATCCGTCTGGAAACAACTGACAATACCATAACGCCTGAGCTCGATACGTTCACCCTTACCTATGAATTTGGTGGAGTCGCCACGTTTCCTCCTACCTGTTTAGTGTTTGGCTACGTACGCGACATTGCAGGCGTTGGAGAGCCCGGAGCAACTGTAAGATTTTTGCTGCACCGGGAAAACAACCCCGATCAATACAAAGAAGCCAGTTCTAATATCATATCTAGCGAAAAGTCTACTCTTACTGATACGGTTGACGATCCTGGACTTTTTCAGCAAGATTTAATTCGGTCAAGCGCGTATGAAGGTGTCGCCCTTCAACTTTATAGAGTTGAAGTTACTTTAGCTAACGGGACGATTTTAATTAAGCGTGATGCCACGGGAGCGCCGTTACTATTCGAAGTCCCTGACGCACTTCAAAAAGATATTACCGATCAAATCGCAGTTGCTTAAAACAAAAAAGCCCCTTCGCTCAGTTAGAGTGAAGGGGCTTTTACTTTTTGAGGCGCAAGCTTATTTCTTTTTAAGCTGACGACAGTAGGCCATGAGTTGCTGCACGCTATGGGTCTTCCCATCGGTCAGTGCGTGAGCTTCTTCCATAACCAATTTTTCCAAATCGGCTTTGTTTTTTACCGCGGCTGCTTTTGCATCGGCGGCTTTTACTGTCGTTTCTTTATTTGATTTAAGACCCATTTCGATTTCCTCCTTAAGGAATTTTTGGATTTCAATATTGAACTGAAAAATTTAACTAAAGAGCTCCGCGGCGTCAATGGCGTTGTTAGTATTTGAGTCTTCCGGCTCCCATTCCAGGGTATGACCAATGAAAAGGTCGAATTGTTCTCGGCATTCAGCCAAATTTGGCATCGTGTAAGCTCTAAGCCTGCTATCGCGTCCGCCTGCACGTTGACTACGCGCGCCAGGGCAAGCCTTAGAAAAATGTCGACCGAAAACCGAAGCGTCCGGCAGCCACGAGCGTATCCCTCTGGCGCGTGAGTAGACAAGAAACGCCTCTCGCAATGACTGTCTACCTACTCGTGACGGCCAAACCTCGTCAGTAAAATCGAGGCTTAAAATCGTGCCTTCTCTTAAACTGGAATACCACCATGAGTGAATTGGGTTTAAGCTTTCTAACTTCTGTTCTAGTAGACCTACTGTTTCGGGAGCCTCGTCAACGTCCATACTCGCTAAATCAAAACTTAAAAGCTCACGAAGCAGCAATCGATTGCCGTCTTTGTCGTCTAAAAGCTCACGCATTTGTACGAAAAATTTCTTATCTCTTTTTCGCTCACTGCCCACGTTGAAAACTGCAAAGCGCCGCTCGTCTTCGGTTGCCGGTACCACCCACTCCTCATTGCCAATAATCACAAGCCTAATGCAGTTTTTTGCTGCAAACATTTCGCGGCCCTTATGCTCGATCAAATGAGTATGACCCGTAATCAAATCTTTTAAGATGCCTTCCGCTTGTTTGTCGCCCGACCAAATCGCCTCGTCCAGAACAAATAGGATAAGATTTGCCAGGTGCTTATTAAAATTAGAAGTGAGATACCTACGATTAGAAGTGAGTAAATAATGACCATTAAATAGAGAGCCGATTCGATCGATGAGTGCATTTTTTCCCACTCCTTTTTGTCCCTTAAACACAAGTGCAGTAAGCGGTTTCTCCCATGGCTTTTGTATCAAATGAGCAAAGTAGCCAAACAGCCAATCAAATAATTCCTTTTCGCCACGGCAGACGTTTTGCAAAGCGTGTTCGCGAAAAAGTCGTACTCCTTCTAACATATCAGGAGTCGGAGTTTCATTTTCAGCAAGTGGTTTACAGCTAAAACCACGCCACAAGTTGTAAACACCTGGAGGTGCTTTTTTCCCGGGTACCAATTCGGCCCGGTCATACGTCGAGCGGTTGGGCGACGCAAGCCACAATTCAGACAACTGTTTTTTGCGACCGTTGCCAGTCTGAATTGTACGCGCTTTGAGCAGGTCATGAAAAGCCTGTACGCTCATATAGGAGGTTTCACCGCTCAAAGACTCACGTAAAACGGTCGATTTACCCCCCATAACGATAAAAGAAAATTCTCTATTCAATTCAGATACCGGATCAACTGCCTCAAGGCTCTCGTCAGAGTCCTGACCGTCGCTCTCACCGCTCTCGTCCCCTGTACTTTGAGGTATAGGGTCAAAGTCACTCTCGGGCGAGTCGACGCCTTGCTTGTTTTGTCCATACGCATACGCATTTCCAATCTTTAGTTTCAATTGGTCAGCTGCCCAAGGCGGCTGACAATTGTCATTCCAGTTATCGAGCATAAGAGCGAGCGCGTTGTCTTGGCTCACTCCAAAATCTTTTAAGCGGCTCGCCACGGCAAACGTTGTATGGTCGCCTCCGGCCCCTTCGACTGCCGTTTGAGCTTGATTAAGCAGGTAATCACGGCCACGGGACACTGCTCCCTTTTGTGATATTTTTTTAGCGGGTTTTTTAGCCGGGTCGCTCTTACGCTCCGTCGTAGCTCTCTCTTCACATTTCTTTACAAGCCACTCGGGAGCTTGCGCAATTGGCGTGTCGTCAATCGTATACGCTTTTCCCGCTATGATTGAACCCGCGCCTACAATGAGTCCGCCTTTTGAGCGGGTATCGATGCCGGGGTAAAGATTGGTCGTTTGCTTGATTGCTTCTTTCACTTTGTAAATATAGTGGTAGCCGCCGCTCGGTGTTTTTTGTGTAAGTGTTTTTGGGAATATAAAGTTTTGAAGCTCCAACCCCATTACGGTTGCGGACCCGGTCTTATCTCTTTTGTTGTCGACGTCGACGACCAAAAGCCCACCGTCTTGAAAACGAGTAGTGGCAATGCCAATGTTAAAAGGATGCTCAAAACCTAAAATACTGTCGTACCAGAATTTCTTAACATCGTCGGGGTCATTGACTGCCACCTCTGTAAAATCGCGCACTGCCGGAAGTTTTTTTCCTTCCTTTAATGGGAATACATAAAATCCCATGGCAGCTAAGCGTTTTGCAGATTCAAAAAGGCTTGAGCTCATTCTCGCAAACCAATTCGATAGAGCTCAATATTGAGTCGCATGATTTTATGAAGTTGAGCCGCGCAGTTACACATTGCGTTGACTTTGCCCGGTGATAACCCGTCCTTATTCATCGTGTCCATAGCATTTATTAAATGCTCGGCGATAGTCTTTGACAAGTGCTTCAATTCCATATTCGCCTTTTTTGGCTTTGTTGAGTTTTTCTGTAAGTCCATAAAGTGGATCTTCCCTTCTTTTTTGTCTGCCCATTTCAGCCTTTAGCGGCTTAAGTCTGTCTTTGTGTTTTGCGTAAAATCTTTTATGTAAGCCATTCTTCGAAGCACGGGACATCAGCTGTTTCCACTTCTTCGGATTTTTCTTCCGCCAGTCTGATACTCGTTTCGAATTCCAAGCTTTGCCTTTTGTTTTGTAGTATGTCTTCCAAATTTTCTTGTCTTTTTCCCGCTCCTTCGGATCTTTGCGACGTTTCTTTTGAGCTTCGCGAGAATACTTGCGGAGCTTTTCTTTTGGCTGACATAACTGCCATCTTTTCAGATATTCTTTCTTGTAAGCTCGTGAGCCTTTGCGAAACCCTTGACTCAGTAATTCCGAAACAATATCCAATTTCTTCAAGGTTCAACTCCCATAACGCATTTAGCACAAATATTGCTCTGTCTTCTGATTCAAATCCTTTTAGAAAATCTGAAACCTCCGCTAAATATCCGCTTCTTGTAGCGCTTCCAATGCGTCCGTCAGGTTGATCAATAACCCTTCTGTCAATTTCCGAGTTTTTGGTAGCATTACCGGGGACTTGTAAATGTTGTCTGCTTTTTCTATCGCTATCGCTACATTGCCTTGTGCGACCGAACATTTTTCTCTGAAAATCGATAAGCGCTTGATCAACTGTTTGTCGCCAACCTTTTTCGATGAGTTGCATACAGAAATCTTGCGCAAAATCTTCGGCGCACCAATCATACCCTTTGGCTTTTGCCGCCGCGATCGCTCTCTGCCTGAATTTTTTGATTTGTTTTTCGGTGAGTTGTCTTTTTTCATACACCGTCACTTTCTTTTTCCTTTCTACAGGGCTTTTCTAATAACTCTTTTCTAAATTCTTTGAGCCCCTTCAAGTCTTCCCGTGGCACCATGAGCCCGCATTCCAAACACTCCTGATAAAATCCCAATTGATCTTTAGCGTCTTGGAGTATATGTCGGCTCATTAAATTGGCTGACCTCGTACCAATTTCAAAAGCATATTTCGAAACTTCAAAGGCGTCACTTCTCTCTGTCGTTTCGATAATCTTTGGCAAACTCCTGTTTTAATTAAGCGAGCCCGTTCTTTTTTGGAATGAAAACCTTCTTCAATTCGCATTCGATTTGGAGCTAGTCCCCACTTGAGTCTCTGAAATCTAATTTTGTTTGCATATAGCCATGTGAGTTTTTGAGCAGGATGCCCGTATTTTCCTTGAGCTATACAACACGTCATGCCACCAAAGTCGTCCGCTTTAACCCAACCGCCTTTTTGAGGAGGTTTATTCAAACCAAACCAAGGCCAGGCTTTAGAAGCTTCCGGGTGCTCAAGTACACCGCCAAATGTCCTGACTGCCCAAAGCGCTTGCGCGAAACAACCCATATCGTCACCAAGCAATTTTTGTTTTGCGGTACCGGCAAGCATTGGGCCGCCACTCCAATAACGTCCCCACCGCTGGCAAGGCGGGTGCGCAATAACTTTATGTGGTCCTTGGTAAAGTCGTGCATCAAGCGGCAAATCCCATGGCTCAACTTTTTCCAAACCAAAATAAGGGCCGTCAGTAAGCACGTATAGCGCAGCAATTTTTTTCACTTGCGATACCTATGACCAACCCAACCCGCCGCTTTAATCGGCAAATCTTTTGCCCACGCGGGCACCACGCATAGCAAGTCTTCAGCCTCTTGCAATGTCCCAAAATTTTTGTCCACTTCAGGTACAACCTCGTCATGCACATGCATCACAATTTCGTATCCGGCTTTTTCAAATCTCGTTATTCCTTCAGCAAGCAAATCGCGAGCCGTCGCTTGAGTCACGTTTTCGCAAAGCAACCCGCCATATCCTGACTTTTTTACAAACTGAAAATTCTCCTCACCCATATAAGTCAACCCCATTTTTTCGATTGCGTGCGAGCGTAAGTGAGCATCTTTTTTAGCGTCAAATTTGCGGTACCGTTTGGTCTTAGGGTCTTGCAGCATGTATTTGGTTTCGATCTTCGGGTAAGGGTAGCAGATTGCTCGACCTGACGGCAGGCGACAAAAAAGAAAACTGCCTTTTCTCAGATAGATTACTCGACGCTCTCGCGGGCCAACGGCAAATTTTTGACCCGGTGATTGCGTTGCTGCAATTGCGGCTCGCTCCAAGTCATACCAATAGCGCACGATAGCAGGATTACCCAAACGCCAGGCGACTTTAATCTGTTCGGCTTCTCTATCAGGCACTTTAACGAAATAGTTTTTTGCCATTGATTGAAACGCACCGACGCCGCCACCAAATCCCAATGATAACTCCGACACTTTGCCGACAAGTCTCTGTTTCGTATCAACGTTGTGGAGTTGTACGCCGTAAATTTTGGTAGCCGCGTCTTCATAAAATAACCCGTGGCCCCTAAAGACTCCCAATTTCTTTTCTTCACCGGCAAGCCAAGCCAGTACCCTCGATTCGATTTGTGCAAAGTCAACCGATATGAGCTTTTTTCCCGGTGCAGCGGTGAGCATTGCGCGAATGCAGTCAGAGATACGTGGCAACACGGCACCGTGGAATAAACTAATTTTCGAAGTCTTTTGCGCGGTGGTAAGGCTTTTGTCTTTTAAGATCAATACGATTTCTTCAATCTCGGGCTGCTTAATCGTAGGCCTTGGCATATTGTGCAATTGAACGCGACGACCCGACCAACGCTGCGTACTTGCAGCACCATTAAATTGAAAACACCCACGCACTCGTTGATCGGAGCTCGCACCTGAAATCATTTTCTTTAACTTGGCAGTGGAATTTTTGGCAGCCTCTTGGCGCAATTTCAATACCGTTTTTACGAGGGGCGAAATTGTGGACAACTCAAGCATGTCAAGCACCGACGCTTTGTCAACGCTCTCGACTTTTAATAAAACACCGTCGCTATCTTTTTTACCGTTGAAGATTTTCTGGAAGTTAAGCCACTTCGCTAACGACATGTGGGAGTTGCACGTGCCTACCATGCCTTCGGTGAGCTCACCCATTTTCCCGTTCAATCTTTTCTGCTCGATTTTGATTATCTCAAGAGCAACCTTCACCGTTTCAATATCGCAATACACGCCACGGGCATTGATTTTTTGGTCGAGCACCCACAAATCTTTTTCTTCGGGCGAGAGTGGTAAAAGTCTTTTGTCGAGCTCGCACTCAACAACCACATCCTGTTTGCAATAGCGGTAAAGGTGCTCGTATTTGGCCCGTATATCTAATTTCGGTGTTGAGTGTTCGGGAAGCCACCACGTAATCGCTCCAGTTTTTTTATCGACGGCCCGTGGCTTCGATAGCTGAAGCATTACCCGGTTGCCCTTCATATCTTTTTCAGCTTTTAATCCAACACTTTTAGCCGCATTTTCCAACGTCCCCGGCAGCCCCATACTGTACGCACGAATCATGGTGCAATCGAATTGTGACACGGGAATTGGTGGCCAACCAAACTTAGGCACGCAACAAAAATTCCAAATTAAAAATTCAAACGCGGCGTTGTGACAAACAAGCGTATGCCCGGCTTCAATTTCTTTTTTTAATCGCGGCGGGAGCGGCTCGCCTTTTTTCCACAATTGTACGGGCTCGTCGTCAAAGCGGTAAGCCATGCAAAGCGGCTCCGTTGAAGGGTCAGACGCGTACACATGCGCACCGGCTGCTTTTAGATCGACAATACTTTTCGTCTCAAAGTCGAGGTGTATTCTCATTGATCACTAAACCCCTCAATAAATCTCAAATTACGTCGAGGTCCTAAGTAGTCCTCAACTTTGTGATCGTGAAATTCAACATGTAACTCGTGTAATCTTTTCCGAGACGCTTTTGGTATCTTGTAAATTTGAGCACTCAAAAGCCCTTGCATATACCCAAAATAAAAATAAAGTGCCAAGTGTTCAGGATACGCTTGAGCATTTTTTACTAGGCACTGAATTATATCGAAACAACGTACAGGGTCGCTGCATGATAAATTATAAAGATCCAAAAAAGTTTTTATTTGTCGTCGATCGGCAAATGACAAATTATCCATTACGCAAGCCCCTGCTTTTCCAACCACCAACGCTTAATATAAAACTCGTCGCTCGTGTCCCCAAAATCTGCCTCCAACTTATCAAATTCATACTCGGTGCCGTCAGTGATTACTGACCGTGGGCACCAATACTCGTCGCCTTCGATTTCAAGTAGAAGGGCTGCGTCGGTTGCTGCCTTTACGGCGTCTATAAAAATTAATTCGTATTCCATATTATAAAAAAAGCCCCGGACAAGCTGCCTTCTTCTCAATCTAGCTGAAGAAAACAATCATGCCCGGAGCCAGTTTGGGGAAATTTTTAAGTAAAGAGACTGTTTGCCGATTGTTTTTGGTCGCCACTACTCGTATCTGCAACGGCTTCAAAATCGTCAGTCGGTTTTGTACGATTGCCAAAGGCGTCGTCGTCTTTGACTTTTTGCAAATTGCCCAAACCAAAACTGACTCCCCTATTGCCTTTTTGGTCATAAGCATAAGCATTGATCGAGGCGATTGCCCAACAACCACCGTAAAATTCAGACTCATCGATAATTTCCTGCACTTGTTTGTCCACAACGCCAGGGCGTTGTGTTGAACGCAGCGTAAGATAAGTCGCTCCTTTGACGTACCCTTGTGGCAGCGTCTTCTTACCCGTCTCTTTGTCCGTCTTCTCGCGGTCGCCTTGATCACGAAACGGGCTACGATATTTGGCCGGGTCGCCTGGCCATTTCTTTTTGTTGGTACCAAACTTTTTTGTCAGTGCAGCTTGCGCTGCTTCCACGACTTTGTCCCACTGCGTTTTTTGGGTTGCGTCCATTTCGTTTAGCGGCGGGAAAAGTGCGACGAGCGAATACTCGTCCTTGCCGTTTAAGTCGTTGTGCTTTGGCCTAAAGACTGCCGGAAAAGCTACTCTGAATTTCGGTGTATTTACTTTGCTCATGTTATTTTTCTCCTTTTAGAGTTTGGGTTATTGAGCGATTTAAAAAAATCTTAATATTCCTGTCAAAAGAAAAATCACTGCTCCGATTGACGGCATTAGCCGCTCGGCTTTATTTTGTTGACTGATAATTATGCAGAGAAAACTTATTATCAACCAACCTTGCCATTCAGTCATGTCATTCTCCTTAAAAAAATCTGGCCCTATAACGGGGGCCAACCGCCGACGCCGTCAAGAGGTTGGTGCAACTATCAAACGCCAGATCTATTTTGTATCTGAGACTTTTCAAGATTGCACCTTAAAATCATTTTTCGGGTCAGTATAAAAGTTAAAATCTTTTTTTGCAGTGGACAATTTCGCATTGTGCTTTTCCGGGCAAATGCTTTTAGCTGGGCAAAACATGCAATGCTGACCGGCTGATAGCTTTGCTTTTGCTTTTAATGTTTCCTTCGCAGCGTCAAGCAAATCAGTTTTGAAATCGATAAAGTAGGTATTGGGGACACGCCACGAGCGAATGCGACCGCCGGGGTGGTAGCACCGCGGCTGCACGATTGTCAGTTCAACGACAGAAGGCCGGTATCCCAACGTCTCAATCGTCCCTAAGGCGTAGTAAGAGACTTGCTGATTGCCTTCCACGTCGACGGGCACGCCTGCACCATGCTTATAGTCGATCACACGCAGGAGTTTGGATTTGGGATGCCAGATTATGCAATCCGCTTGCCCGTATAGGTCTGGAAAAATGTGGCTCATGTCAAAGGAGTGCTCAATGTGAATGACGCAATCGTCTGGCTTAAATTGAGCCCGAATTTTTTCAATGTAGGTTGAGTAAACGCTCACCGCGTCCCAATAATCTTGGAGAATCTCACGAGTCGGGACGTTTTTGTCAAAGGCTTCACTCAAAGCGTGGCCAATGATTTCGTGAGCAGCGGTCCCCCTCTTAGCATAAACCGAAGACGTATTGGGAATGCCCTGACTCAGGCGCACCGAGCCAGGGCATTTGCTCCAACGATACATTGAGCTCGCGCCAATCTTTGAATGCTTTGGCTTTTGAAGGTTTGCGGGCTGCATGCCTTCAACGATTTTTAACGAAACACTCATACGGGGTTCCCTCCCACTCCGACGACGAGATTTTTAATGTAAGTTGAAAAATAGATTTTCAGTTTAAGTCAAGAATTGTTTTACAGGTTGAGCGCTTGAGCTTCTTTAATCACCTGCGAATACTTCAACGGGTCAATCTCACTGATACGAGTCGCTCCAGTTTTTTCAACCAATTCCTTTATGCGGTCAATCCCGTGAATAGTGGACGCCTCTTGCAAAGCCGTCATGACTTGCTCTTTTGTGTAAGTGGATTCGCCGTTGGTAGATTTTGGCGGTTGATCATCGTATAAATCAGGAGCCGGGGGGGATTTCGTTTCAGTTGTTTCAGTCGTTTTGCCGGGTTTCACATAAAGTTTAATTGCTCGCACGACCTCATGCAAAGTATTTACATGAGTCGCCAATGCGTGAATGGCTCCCAATACTGTTTGCAATGACGGTTCTGTTTTTCTGCTTTTTGCTTGGACTGTTTTTGTCTTGGCAGTCTTTGATTTTTTGGATTTTGCTTTTTTAGCTTTTTTCTTTTTAGCCATGATTCACCAACCTTTTTTTTTTATTTTTGAATTCAGTTTCAGTTTTCAGTTTTCAGTTTTTGCTGTTTTCAAGTTGGCAGAACCGTAAGCTAACCCCGTGGCCGATGTCCACAAAAATCGTAAACTTGTTTTTGAATTGAATCTTGAGCTAAATGAACGTCGATAATTCTTGAGTCTTACGCGCGATAATTGCCGTGACGCGCTCGTCAAAAGAATCAGCAATGCAAAAATGTCGAGCGGTTACCGGCTTTGTGGTGCCAATGCGATGGCATCGTTGAGCCGCTTGATCGTTATTACCGGGCACCCAGTCTTGTTCAATGAAGCCTACCTGATTTGAGGCGGTGAGCGTTATACTTGTGCCTGAGGCTTGGATATTGCCTAAAAATATTTTTGTACCGGGGTTGATTTGAAAATTATCAATTGCATTTTGGCGTTGATTAGGGGGAGTTTTACCCGTAATCATGACGGGCTTGAATTTATATAATAGCTCTGCCAAGCTCTCAATTACGTCGGTATGAATTCCAAAAACTACTATCTTGTCATAAAGACCAAGCGTTATTTCCTCTGAAATCAACGACGCCACGAGACCAACTTTTTTCAGCCCGTGGTACCTACGAAGACTACTTACCGACTGGCCCATTAAGCTCAGTATTTCGAGAAGCTTCTCGTCGCTCGCGTTCACATCAAAATCAAGACGCTCTTTTAGCTTTGCCAATTCAAGCTCCATTTTTATTTTGAGCTTTGGCAGATTTTCAAACGGATTAATATTTTTATTGTCAGGCAAGTAGTGGACAGTATGAAAAAGCGGCGGCATGTCGGGAAATACGTCTTTTTTTAGCCGTCTCAAACTTACTTTTTTTAATAGCGCTTTTAATTCGGGCGTGTGTTTGGTGTTTGAACCCGTGATTCGGACGGCAGCATAATGTCCGCGTACACCACGATACGACGTGCAGTAGCGAGCCACAAAGCCATCGTATGAGAGCTTTGTGTGTCCGAATGAAAAAAGCATTGTCCAAATCTCACCCGCGTGATTGGGAGCCGGTGTACCCGTCAGGAGCCACATTCGTTTTGTAAAATGCAAAAGCCCCTCTTTTCCTAAAACTACTTTGGTACGAGCGGAAGTCGGTTCTTTTAGATAATGAGACTCATCGACGATAATTAAGTCCCATTGCATATTAAACATGAGATTATAGAAGAAATCAGTCACGTAGTTGTAAGAACAAATTACAATTGGAGGCTGAAAAAAACCAACTCTAGCCATGTCAGATGCAACAATCGACGCTTTGATTTTACCCCACTTTATAAATTCCCGTTGCCAGTTGATTCGAGCCGTTGCCGGGCAGACGACGAGAATTCGTTTTGCTCTAATCAGTGTTGCAGCACAAATTGCTTGCGCAGTTTTCCCGATACCCATCTCGTCAGCTAAGAGCGCGTGACGTTTGGTAGCTAAAAATTTAACGCCGATTTTTTGAAATGGGAAAAGCTCGTCACTCATTTTATAAAACCACGTCTTTTTAATTTTCGGTTGATAGTCGCGGTTTCTTTGTCAGTCCAATTTGTATTTTTCTTTTCAATCAAAACTCGATTGTCAGATGTTTTACTTTTCAAAAAAGCATGGCTCTCTTGCGTGAAAATCAAAAAAACTGAGGCGGGTACTATGTAATAGCCCCAAAAACCTTTAGCAAATTGCCGATTCACTTGACGGTGAAATGAAATCCAAATAATAGGAATTGCCATTTCGTGAGCGATAAAAATTCCTTCTCGCGCAAACAAGCGCGGCCCGCCTTTAATCTCATACAAAATATCTAATAAATCCTTAACGGTCATTTGAATTCCAAAAATTTGTTAATTTGATCTTGCAGTTTAAGAAATTCAGAGCCTTCAAGCTCCTCAACTTCTTTAATAATCAAGCTTGAGCAACGGGAAATCAAAATAGCTATTGATTGCATTTGGGAGGGTCCGGTAAATTCTAAGCCAAAAAGGTCTTTAGCTCTGGGCTCTCTAAGCTGTATAACTTCAGTAACATTCTCAAAACCCGGTCCTTTTTTACGATTGATTTTAATCGCAATGCTCATGATCTCCTCCAATGTATTCGGCCCCGATTGCCCGTGCATTTTCGAATCGTATCACCGTCTACAATTAGCCACGGTAAAGTGATTCGAAAATTTTTAGTCTCGACTCGGCATTGCGTTTCAAAACTGACCCACCCGCCAGCGGGTTGGGTACAAGCTAAGACCTTTACAACTTTATATTTTTGGCATTTGAAAACTTCAGTAGCTTCTAAATACGTTTGCCAAAAAGCAAAACCTGTAAATCCTAAAATCACGGTCAAAAATGCCCCAAACAATATCTTACCAATCATTTGTACCCCCACGACTGGACTCTAAATAACTTAATCCGTTTTTCGCCGTCCACTTCAATTTCTTGAAGAATATTGCCCGCTGCGCAGCCAAACAAATCCTGCATTTTGGCATGATTCGGCTCAAAGCCCTTATTAAACTCAATCGTCATGACTCGGTTTTTGATTCGTATCCAACCGACAATGCTCTTAGC
>SDBT01003721.1_pt1 | contig 26249 bp, 42 predicted proteins | sample 2277101 | NCBI WGS metagenome assembly SDBT01 (sample SAMN10404973, study PRJNA504765) | marine sediment metagenome | isolation source: marine sediment core GS10_PC15, 103 cmbsf | place: Arctic Ocean: Southern Knipovich Ridge | collected 2010 | reverse complement strand
ACAGAGATGGAAGTAAAACTTATAGCCTCCATAGCCATGGAAGACGGGCTGAGGTTTGCCATAAGGGAAGGCGGAAGGACCATAGGCGCCGGAAGCATTACCAAGATAATCGAGTAGGAAAATATATTAATTAACAGGATACGGGAGGAATTTTATTGGCAGCGAGTAAACCAAGCCAGAAGATCAGGATAAGGCTCAAGTCTTATGACCATGAGATCATAGACAAATCGGCAAAAAAAATAGTCGAAACAGCAGAAAATTCGGGAGCAAAAGTTTCTGGTCCGATACCATTACCAAATAAAAAGAATGTTTATTGTGTCATAAGGTCACCCTTTGTAGACAAGGATTCCAGGGAGCATTTTGAAATAAGGACACATAAAAGGCTTATTGATATTGTAGATCCTACTCCTAAAACGGTGGATCTGCTGATGAGGTTAAGCCTGCCGGCAGGCGTAGATATAGAGATCAAGTCCTGAGGTAGTTATTTTAGGGTGGTTTTCAGACATTTTTATTGATTCAGCAATTTTTTGGGTGCTGGACATTGATTAATTGAAATAAAAAATATACAATTAATCGTTTTTGTTTTCTTAGAATATTATTTAAGAGTGATTTAAAAAAATGGTGAATACAATAATCGGAAAAAAGCTTGGGTGTACACAGGTCTTCAGGGAAAACGGAGATGCTGTTTATGTTACTGCTGTCGAGGCTGAACCACTGATAGTGGTACAGGTAAAGGATATTGAAAATGACGGTTACAGGGCGCTAAAGGTAGGTTTTTCCCCTGCAAAGGAGAAAAAAACAAACAAGCCCATTAAGGGCGTGTTTGCCAAAGCAAAAGTTGACCTTAAAAGATATTTAAGGGAAATAAGAGTGGATGAGTTTGATAAGGACTATAAACCCGGTGACAGTATAAATGTCTCTATCTTTAAAGCTGGTGACAGGGTAAAGGTAACGGGGAAATCAAAGGGGAAAGGCTTTGCGGGAGTAATAAAAAGGCATGGATTCCAGAGGGGAAGAATGTCACATGGTTCACATGCCCATAGAATACCCGGTGCCGTAGGTATGTGTGCAACACCCTCCAGGATACTAAAAGGTAAAAAAATGCCTGGAAGGATGGGTAATGCAAGAGTGACCCTGCCCCGGTCCGAAATAGTGGATGTTATAGAGGACCAGAATCTAATATTGGTAAAAGGGAGCATTCCGGGTGCAAAAGGAAGTCTGGTTTACCTGAAAAAGATTGACAGGTAAATTTTTTAATCTGGGAGATAATAATGGCAAGTTTGAATGTTTTGGATCTAAAAGGTAAAGAAATAGAAAAAATTGATATATCTGAAGATATAATAGGGCAAAAACCCAATTCAGAGGTCTTATATCAGGAAGTCAGGAGATATCTGGCAGCGGTCAGGGCAGGAACGCATAATACAAAAGGCAGAAGTGATGTCAGGGGCGGGGGTAGAAAACCCTGGAGGCAGAAGGGAACTGGAAATGCCAGGGCGGGTACCATCCGTTCACCAATATGGAGAGGCGGAGGAGTAATTTTTGGTCCAAAAACCAGGGACCATTCTTTTAAATTAAATAAGAAGATGATAAAGAAGTCAAAAAAAATTGCACTTTCAGATAAATTTCAACAGAAAAGGATAATCGTCCTGGATAAACTGGATTTTAAAAAGCCGGATACTAAAAAGGCAGCAGAAATCCTCAGTAAGCTTAAGGTAGATGGAAAAAAAGTATTGGTTATTGTAGATAATATATATGGAAGCGATGCAAAATCATTCCGTAATATCAAAAATGCTGCCATAGAGAGCGCATCAGGGATCAATACATATATTATTATACTGGCAGATTATATTATTTTTACAAAAGATTCTATAAATAAAGTCGCAGGGGGGTTGACTGATGGATAATCCAAGAGATGTAATAATATCTCCTGTGGTCTCTGAAAAAAGCTATGCGGCAGTGGCCAGTAAAAGATATTCTTTTTTTGTTGATCTCAGGGCAAAAAAAGGTGAGATAAAAAAAGCAATCGAAGAGATATTTAATGTCACGGTCATAAAAATAAGTACAATGAATATTAAATCCAAGCCCAAAAGACTGGGAAGGTCAGTGGGCAGGAGTTCAAGAAAAAAGAGAGCAGTAGTGACTCTCAGCAAAAAAGATAAAATTGATTTCTTTGAATCTGTTTGATTTAGTCGGAGGTATTAAAGTTGGCTATAAAAAAATATAAACCCACCACACCGGGCAGAAGATTTGGCTCTGGGGATGATTTTTCGGATCTGACCAAAAAGAAGCCGGAAAAATCACTTACGGCTCCCCTGAAACAATGTGCCGGGAGGAATAATGTGGGAAGGATAACCAGGAGGCACAGCGGTAAGGGACATAAAAGATTATACAGGATAATTGATTTTAAGAGATTAAAAGACGATGTGCCTGCTAAAGTGGCTGCCATCGAGTATGATCCAAACAGAAGTGCGAGAATCGCCCTGCTTAAGTACAGGGATGGAGAAAAAAGCTATATAATCGCACCTCTTAAATTAAAAGTCGGGGATATGATCATGTCAGGGGATAAAGCTGATATTAAAGTGGGAAATGCAATGCCCATGAAAAACATCCCTACAGGGACCATAATCCATAATATAGAATTAAAAGAAGGAAAAGGAGCCGAACTTGTAAGGTCCGCGGGGGGATTTGCCCAGCTTCTGGCCAAAGAGGGACAGTATGCCAGCGTTAAACTTCCTTCAGGGGAAGTAAGGCTCATCAGGGTGGCCTGCAGGGCAAGCATCGGCCAGATAGGTAATAGCAGCCATGACATCATCAACCTGGGCAAGGCTGGAAGGAAAAGATGGCTGGGAATACGGCCGACTGTAAGGGGAACAGCCATGAATCCGGTCGATCATCCCCACGGAGGCGGAGAAGGAAAGAATAAAAGTTCGGGAAGGAATCCAGTGACTCCCTGGGGGAAGCCGACGCTTGGCTACAGGACCAGGAAGAAAAACAGGGATTCAGATAAGTATATACTGCGGAGGAGAAAATAAAGACGCAGAGGATTATGATATTTTTTAGAGGAGGACAAGGATGTCAAGGTCTTTAAAAAAAGGCCCTTTTATTGAACAGAAGCTCTTAGCTAAGATCAATAAGCTTAATGACTCTGGAGAGAAAAAAATAATAAGGACATGGTCCAGAAGTTCTACCATATTTCCGGAAATGGTAGGGCATACCATAGCAGTGCATGATGGAAGAAGGCACATTCCTATTTTTATATCAGAATCAATGGTAGGGCATAAAATAGGGGAATTTGCATCAACCAGGTCCATCAGGCCGCATATATTTAAAGGCAAGAGTGAAAGAATTGCCGAGGTAAAGAGTCCGGAAACTGAATAAAAACAAGGGAGCATCTACATTGGAAGTAAAAGCAGTTGAAAAATTTATAAGGGTGGCACCAAGAAAAGTAAGGTCTGTAGTGGATCTTATAAGGGAAAAGACAATAGAAGAAGCTATTGATATATTGACTTTTACACCCAGGGGTGCAGCTGTAGCAGTTAAGAAGGCAATACAGAGCGCTGTTGCGAATGCTACAGAAAATAATAATATAAATGAAGATGATCTGTTTATTTTTAAAGTTTTTGTTGATGAAGGTCCGACCTTGAAGAGATTCATACCGAGAGCCAGGGGAAGGGCTACCAAGATCAGGAAGAGGACTTCTCATTTGACAGTTATTGTATCTGACGGTAAAGAAGTGGAGGCTGATAAAGTTGGGTCAAAAAGTAAATCCTAATGGTCTTAGGATCGGAATAAATAAGGGATGGCAATCCAGGTGGTTTGCAGTAAAGGATTATGCCAAATTACTTAAGGAAGATACTATTATAAGGAAAATAATCGAAGAGCAGATAGGTAATGCTGGAATCGGGAAAATAGAGATCGAGAGGACAGCTGAAGAGATAAAGACAGATGTTCATACATCAAAACCAGGAATAGTCATAGGCCGAAGGGGCGCGACGATCAATGATCTCAGAAGCATGATCGAAAAAGAGATCGGCAGTATTATTCAATTAAACATTGTTGAGATCAAAAAACCGGAACTGGTTGCAAAGCTGGTCGCTGAAAGTATTGCCTCTCAGCTGGAAAACAGGATAAGCTTCAGGAAAGCAATGAAAAAAGCAATGTCACTGAGCCTCAAAGCCAAGGCCAAAGGAATAAGGGTCCAGTGCTCAGGCAGGCTTGGCGGGGCAGAGATGGCCAGGACAGAATGGTACCGTGAAGGCAGGGTTCCCCTGCATACATTGAGGGCAGATATTGATTACGGCTTTACAGAGGCCAAAACCACTTTTGGTAAAATAGGGGTAAAAGTCTGGATATACTTAGGTGATATCCTGGACAAGAAGGAAATAGAGCTAGAAAATACATTATCTGTAAATAAAAAAAAGGAAGAAACTAAATCAGGATAGGGGTTACTTATGTCAGCGATGTTAATGCCCAAAAGGGTAAAACACAGAAAAGTCCAGAGGGGAAGGATGAAAGGCATATCAAAGGGCGGCACAAGGCTGGCTTTTGGAGAATATGGCTTGCAGGCCCTGGAACCTGGCTGGCTGACCAGCAGGCAAATAGAAGCTGCCAGGGTAGCTCTGACCAGGTATATCAAAAGAGGAGGAAAGGTATGGATTAATATTTTTCCCCATAAGCCTACAACAAAGAAACCCGCTGAGACCCGGATGGGCGGAGGAAAGGGAGCGCCCGAGAATTGGGTAGCTGTCGTGAAGCCGGGAAAGATCATGTTCGAGTTATCGGGAGTGACCCTTGATGTTGCGAAAGAAGCCATAAGGCTTGCATCGAATAAAATATCTATTAAAACAAGATTTATCCATGAGGAATAATTTTAAGTGATCGGTGAAAGATGAAGATAAATGAGTTAAAAGAGCAGACGGTAGAAGAGTTAGAGTCAAAATTGGCTGATGTGAAAAAAAATGTTTTTAATCTTAAGTTTCAAAAAGCGACGGGCCAGTTGGAAAATACAAGAGCCATACCAAATTTGAAAAAAGATATAGCAAAGATCAAGACATTGATAAGGGAAAAGGAACTTAAGCCTGGCCCGGAAAAAGATAGTATAAAAGAAGAAAAAAGTAAGAAAGTAAAAAAACCGGCAGGCAAGAAATAAGGAGGATTTTTTGGAAAGAGGAAAGAGAAAGCAGAGAACAGGGATGGTAGTAAGCGACCTGATGGAGAAAACAGTCGTAGTTGCGGTAGAATCCAGGTATAAACATCCTCTGTATAAAAAAGTATTAAAAAGAATAAAGAAATTTAAAGTCCATGATGGGCAAGAGGCCAGCAAAATCGGCGACAAAGTAAGAATTTCTGAGGTAAGGCCGCTCAGCAAGACAAAGAGATGGATATTAAAAGAAGTTGTAAGGAAAGCGAAGTAAAGAAGGGTTTTAGAGATGATTCAAGCTGAGAGCAGAGTAAAAGTTGCAGATAATACCGGCGCGAGGGAAATCCTGTGCATCAAGGTCCTTGGGGGAACCAGAAGGAGATATGCACGCGTGGGGGATATCTTTACTGCAACGGTAAAAGTCATAAATCCAGGCGGTGTGGTAAGTAAAAGCGAAATAGTAAAAGCAGTGCTGGTAAGGTCAAAAAAGGAATTTAGAAGGCCGGATGGTTCATACATCAAATTTGATGAAAATGCTGCTGTGATCATTGATACCCAGAATAATCCGCGGGGCACAAGGATTTTTGGCCCGGTGGCAAGAGAGCTGAGGGGTAAAAATTTTATGAAGATCATTTCTCTTTCGCCGGAAGTCATTTAAAAGTCAGCAGGAGTTACGATATGTTAAAAATAAAGAAGAATGATAAAGTCAGGATAGTCAAGGGAAAAGATAGGGGAAAAATTGGCAAAGTACTCCGGATAGCATCCGGTGGCAGCTGGTTATATGTTGAAAAAGCCAATATTGTAAGCATACATACCAGGCAAAAGGACCAGAGCAAGTCAGGCGGAGTCATAAAGAAGGAAGGACCTATTAGACTGGAGAATGTAAGAATTGTTTGCCCTAATTGCGGTAAACCGGCAAGAGTCGGGTTTGAAGTAAAAAGTCCTGGTGAGAAAGCAAGAATATGTAAAAAGTGTAAGCAGCAGATATGATGGGCAAATAGTTTTGAGGGGAAATAGATGAAAGCAAGATTAAAAGAAAAATATGATAAAGAGATAGCACCACAATTATTAAAAGGTGAAAAATATACCAATATTATGGATGTTCCGAAACTGGTAAAGATCAGTGTGAACATGGGGGTCGGCTCTGCAACTGAAAATATTAAAGAACTAGAGGCTGCAAGTAAAGACCTTGCGGTCATTTCAGGGCAAAAACCCATAATCACCAAAGCCAGAAGGTCTATAGCCGGATTTAAGGTAAGAGAAGGTAATCCGATCGGCTGCAAGGTCACTCTCAGGGGAAATAGGATGTATGAATTTTTGGATAGGCTGCTGAGTATAGCCATACCCCGTGTAAGAGATTTTAGGGGCCTTTCAAAAAAGAGTTTTGATGGTTCCGGAAATTATACTATGGGAATAAAGGAACAATTGATTTTTCCGGAAGTCGACTATGATAATATTTTAAGTGTTAAAGGGATGAATATTACTATAAATACTACAGCCAAAGATGACAGTAGTGCATTGGAACTGTTTGAAAAATTTGGCTTTCCCTTTGTGAACAATAAGGATAATAAGAACTAATTTTTTAAAAAGGAGTTTTTTTGGCAAAAAAATCACTTATAGCAAAACAAAAAAGAGTACCTAAATATAAGACCAGGCAATACAGCAGATGTTTTAGATGTGGGAGAGCCAGAGGGTATTACAGGAAATTTGGACTCTGCAGGATTTGTTTGAGGGAATTGGCCCATGAAGGAAAAATTCCTGGGCTGGTCAAGTCTAGTTGGTAGAAGGAGGAATTTATGTCGTTTGTTACTGACCCTATTGCGGATATGTTGACGAGAATAAGGAATGCCAGTATTGCCAAGCTGGAAACTGTGGATGTTCCATATTCAAAAATAAAAACAGAAATTGCAAGAATATTGAATGAAGAAGGGTATACAAGGAATTTTGAAACGCGAAAAGAAAAATATGTAAATGGCATTATCAGGGTACATCTAAAATATTCTAAAGATAGAAAGAGTTCTATCTCAGGAATCAAGAGAGTCAGCAAGCCCGGACTCAGGGTATATGCAGAAAAAGGCAGGATACCCCGGATCCTTGGCGGGCTGGGCACAGTTTTGCTGTCGACTTCCAAAGGGATCCTGACTGGTACCCAGGCAAAAGAAGTCGGAATCGGAGGAGAAGTAATTTGTTCTGTTTGGTAGATTTAGAGAGGAGAACTTTAAAGTGTCAAGAATAGGTAAAAAACCCATAGAGATACCTGCCGGGTTAGAGATAAAAATAAATAAAAAAGATGTTAATATAAAAGGGAGCCTTGGAGAACTTAATCAGGAAATAGATGATTCTGCAGTTAAGCTTAGCCTTGAAGAGGGAAAATTGATTATAATACCTCTTTCAAGTACAAAAGAAGCCAGGGCGAAGCACGGGCTGTACAGAAGCCTGATAAGCAATATGGTCACTGGAGTGAGCAAGGGTTTTAGCAAGACTTTAAAAATTGTAGGGGTCGGCTACAGGGTCGCACTCAAAGGTAGCAACCTGGAGCTTCAGCTGGGATATTCAAATCCTGTAGTCTTTGACCAGGAAAAGGGCGTGACTTTCGAAGTTCCCGATAATACCACAATCATAGTCAAGGGGATCGACAAACAACTGGTCGGAGAAGTTGCAGCTAAAATAAGGGCCAAAAGAAAACCGGAACCTTATAAAGGCAAAGGCATAAAATATGAGGATGAATACATCAGGAGAAAAGTTGGAAAAGCAGCCGTTACTGCTGCTGGTACTTAATATTTTTTAGGAGATATGGATGAAGACAAAAATTGAAAGAAAAAATAAGGCTTTGACCAGAAAATCAAGGACCAGGTTTAAGATAAGTAAAAACCTGGACAGGTCGAGGCTCTGTGTTTACAGAAGCAAAAAATATATTTATGGCCAGATAATCGATAGTGTCACCGGCAATACGATCCTAGGAATATCGAGCAAAGATATTGTGAAAAAGGATGGAGGCAAAGGGAAAACAGACATTAGTTTTAAGACAGGTGAGGCCCTTGCCCAAAAAGCAAAAGAAAAGAAGATCGAAAATGTTGTTTTTGACAGAGGCAGCTATAAGTATCATGGCAGGGTCAAAGCCCTGGCAGAAGGCGCAAGAAAAGGCGGATTAAAATTTTAAAGGTTTTCTAAGGAGGATACCTGGTGGTAGAAACATCTAAAGATATTGAACTGACCGAAAAAGTAATAAAGATCAATAGAGTGGCAAAAGTTGTCAAGGGCGGAAGAAGATTTAGTTTCAGCGCTCTTGTAGCTGTTGGAAATTTGAACGGCAGGGTCGGGGTCGGATTCGGCAAGGCCAATGAGGTCGCTACTGCGATCCAAAAAGGTATAAATAATGCCAGGAAAAACATGTTTAGGGTCCCCCTGAAAAATGGGACCATACCATATAGTATAGACGGCCGGTATGGTGCGGGCCATGTTTTCATGAAACCTGCGGCACATGGTAAGGGACTTATTGCTGGCGGTCCGGTAAGAATAATCCTGGAACTGGCTGGCGTTAAAAACATTCTCACAAAATCCCTCGGCAGTTCAAATGCTTTAAATATTGTAAATGCTACTGTAAGCGGGCTTAAATCCCTGAGAGCTCAAAAAATTGATACAGGCGCAGGACAACAGGAAGAAAAACCTGGTCCGGGCCCTGAGGATAAGGACGCCCAGGATAAAAAGCCGGAAAAAGAGCCAGAAGAAGGACCAAAAGAAAAACTGGAAGAAAAAAGCCCGGAAAAGGAAGAAAATAAACCAGAAAAAAAGCAGATAAAACCAGATTGATAATATAATTATTAATTCTGGAGGCTTTGGATATTATTAGAAGGAGTAAATTTTGAAACATTGTGACATAGGAGCCCCTGGGTCCATAAAAAAAAGGAAAAGAGTCGGTAGGGGTAATGGCTCCGGCCATGGGACCACATCAGGCAGGGGTACAAAAGGGCAACTTTCGCGGTCAGGGGGAAAAACCAGGATCGGTTTTGAAGGCGGGCAGATGCCACTGCAAAGAAGGGTGCCCCATTTAAAAGGATTTAAGAATACCAGGAAGGCAATAATTAATGCCATAAATGTGGGTGATCTGGAAAAATTTAAGGATGGAAGCAGCATCGACTATAAATTACTATCAGAAAATGGGCTAATCAATAAGAAAAATTGTCCCATTAAAATACTTGGAAGAGGCGAGCTTTCAAAAAAATTAACAGTAAGGGCCAATAGTTTCAGCAAAAATGCAGCCGTAAAAATAGAAAAAGCTGGTGGGAAAACGGAGGTAATCTAATGCTTCGGGCTATTTTTAATGCTTTTAAGATCAGGGAGATCAGAAATAAAATACTATTTACGCTGGGAATACTGGCTGTTTACAGGTTAGGGGCCAATGTAACAATACCGGGCGTGGATGCATCAAAGATCCTGGAACAGGTCGAGTCCGGAATAATGGGGATGATGGATCTTTTCTCCGGAGGAGCACTCGGTAATTTTGCCGTTTTCTCCCTGGGCATCATGCCTTATATTACAGCTTCTATCATAATGAATCTTCTGCAGGTAGTGATCCCAAAGCTTGCACAGTTATCAAAGCAGGGTGAGGCAGGAAGAAGAAAAATAAACCAGATAGCAAGATATATGACTGTAGGGCTGGCGCTTATCCAGTCAGTCACCATGGTTTATTTTTTCAGGAACTTTGGCGCCATCCCACAATTTGATCCAATACATGTCACCCTTATTGTCATCACGCTGACAGCAGGTACCACCCTTATCATGTGGCTGGGAGAGCTGATCAATATACATGGGATAGGAAACGGGATCTCCCTTGTGATTTTTGCAAATATTGTATCCAGGATGCCGGGACAGCTAATAAGCCTTTTTAGGCTCCGGGGCACCAATTATTTTTTCCTGGCAATATTTGTCCTTATGACCATCGGGATAGTAATGGGCATTATAATGATCCAGCAGGGGGAAAGAAAGATACCGGTCCAATATGCCAAAAGAGTAGTGGGCAGGAAAGTATTTGGAGGGCAGAGCACTTATATGCCGCTTAAAGTAAACCAATCTGGAGTAATGCCGATAATCTTTGCTGTGTCTGTTTTATTGTTCCCTGCAACTATAGCCCAGTTTATTCCTAATAAGTGGATCCAGTCATTTGCAGATGCATTAAGCCCGACGACACAGGGCGGGATCAATCCTATTTATGCGGTGACCTATACAGTGCTGATCATTATTTTTGCTTACTTTTATACAGCAATAACTTTTAATCCATTAGATACAGCAGATAATCTCAGGAGATATGGAGGATTTATACCGGGGATCAGGCCCGGAAGCAATACCGGTGATTATCTTACCAATATCCTGAACAGGATAACCCTGCCGGGTGCATTGTTTCTTGCAATAATAGCCCTGCTGCCTGAGCTGATGATCAATTATTTAAACATCCCTTTCAGGTTTGGAGGGACTTCCATACTTATTTCTGTTGGGGTGGCCCTGGATACCATGAGGCAGCTTGAGTCACAGCTTACCATGAGAGATTATGAGGGATTTTTAAAATGAGGCTGATACTGCTGGGAATACCGGGTGCAGGCAAAGGCACTCAAGCAAAAAGGCTGTCTGAAAAGTTTAAAATATCACATATCTCAACCGGAAACGTACTAAGGAGAGAGATTGAAGATTAGAGCGACATGGGGAGAAGAGCCGCAAAATTTGTTGAAAGCGGGAAACTTGTTCCCGACCAGCTGATCATTGAAATAATTAAAGATGTGATCCGCAGCAGTGATTCAAAAAATGGTTTCTTAATGGATGGATTCCCCAGGAATACAAGACAGGCAAAATTGTTTACCCGGATGCTTGAAGAACTGGGGATGTCGATCAATAAGATAATAGACATCTCTATCAGCAGCATGGAGGCAACAGACAGGCTGGCCAAAAGGATGACCTGCAGTGTCTGCCAGGCGATTTCAGCGGTTGACCATCCCGGAAGAAGAGATGATGCCAGGTGTCCTGTATGCGGAGGGAAGTTTGAAAAAAGAAAAGATGATGATATAGGGATCATAAAAAAACGGCTTGAGATATACGAGAAAGAGACCAGGCCGCTTACAGATTATTATAATAAATCAGGAATGTTGATGGAGATCGATGGTCGTGGAACTGAAGAAGAAGTAACCGAAAGGATACTGGAAAGTTTATGATAATTTGCAAGTCAGCTTCAGAGATAAGGTTGATGGAGGAAGCTGGTAAGGTCGTAGCAGAAGTTCTTTTGAAAATCGAAGAGATATTGGAGGTTGGAATAACTTCAATTGATATAGACAAATTGGCCGAAAAGATCATTCTGGACAACGGGGCCGTTCCAGCCTTTAAAGGATATATCGGCAGGACCAGTACGAAGCCTTTCCCAGGCAGTATCTGTCTGTCAATAAATGAAGAAGTGGTCCATGGAATACCAGGAAAAAGGGTGATCAAGGATGGAGACCTTGTTGCCATAGATGTCGGAGTAAAAATGGAAGGGTTTTTCGGGGATGCAGCAAGGAGCTACCAGGTAGGTTCAACAGGCAAGACTGCAGGGAAGTTATGGAAGGCTACAAAGGAGGCACTGGATATGAGCATCAAACAGTGCAGGGCCGGAAGGCGGCTGTCAGATGTTTCAAATAAAATTGAAACAAGGGCAAAGGCGGATGGCTTTTCGGTAGTAAAGGATTTTGTGGGGCATGGAATCGGCCGGAATATGCATGAAGACCCCCAGATCTTAAATTATGGGCCGCCAGGGAGAGGGCCGGTCCTGAAGAAAGGGATGGTCTTGGCTATTGAACCAATGTTTAATGAAGGGAAAAGTGATGTGGAGATACTTGAAGATATGTGGACAGTGGTCACCAGGGACAGGAAGCTCTCCTGTCATTTTGAAGACACGGTCGCTATTACAGACGATGACCCGCTGATCTTGACCAGGATCTGATAAATAAAGTGAAAATTTTTATAGACATATAAGCTGATTTTTGCTAATCTAATTATTTGTGCTAATTAGCTTTGAAATAATTTTAACAGGAGGATAGATATTTCTAAAAAAGAAGATGTAATAGAGGCAGAAGGAATCATTAAGGAGGCCCTTCCCAATGCAATGTTCAGGGTGGTGCTTGATAATGGACATAAAGTGCTGGCACATATCTCTGGAAAAATGAGGATGCATTACATCAAGATCTTACCTGGCGATAGAGTCAAGGTCGAGATCTCGACCTATGACCTGAGCAGGGCCAGGATAACTTTTAGGAAAAAATAGCTTTATTAAGATAAAAGATCTAGCCATGTGCTTAAAAGAAGGAAAATAAATGAAAGTCAAACCATCAGTAAAAAAAATTTGTAATAATTGCCAGGTAATAAAAAGAGGCAGAACGGTCATGATAATCTGCAAAAACCCCAGGCACAAGCAAAGGCAAGGATAAGGAGGTAGGAAATTGGCCAGGATTTCAGGTGTAGACATACCAAATGATAAGCATATCTGTATTGCTTTAACCGCTCTTTTCGGAGTCGGAAGATCAACAGCAGACAAGTTGTTGGATGAGCTCAGCATTAAAAAAGATCTAAAGACAAAAGACCTCAGTGAGGAAGAACTTGTAAAGATAAGGGAATATATAGAGGCCAATTGCAGCATTGAAGGAGACCTCCGGAGAGAAGTGAGCCAGAATATAAAAAGGCTTATTGAGATAAATTCATACAGGGGTATCAGGCATAAAAGGGGTCTTCCCGTCAGGGGACAGCGGACTCATACCAATGCCAGGACCAGGAGAGGCAAAAAGAGAAGTGTCGGCATAAGAAAAAAGGTAGTAACATAAATTAAGACAGGGGGTAATTTTGGCCAAGAAGACTACTGGCAAAAGAAAAATAAAAAGTAAGGGCAGCAAGAATGTACCATTTGGTATTGCCCATATACAATCTACTTTTAATAATACAATAGTAAATATAACAGATACTGAAGGAAACACTATTGCCTGGGGAAGTGCCGGGGGTCAGGGTTTCAAAGGTTCCAGGAAAAGCACTCCTTTTGCAGCACAGATAACTGCAACTGCAGTTGCCAAAAATGCCCAGGAACATGGACTGGCCAAAGTCGATGTAAGGGTAAAAGGTGTAGGTTCTGGAAGGGAGACAGCTGTAAGATCTCTTCAGGCAGCAGGGCTGGAAATAGGAAATATAATAGATGTAACACCTGTACCCCATAATGGTTGCAGGCAATCAAAGAGGCGTAGACTCTAAAAAGCAAGGAGACAGATAAATGGCATTGATAAAAGAGGCTGTATGTAAAAAGTGCAGGAGAGAAAAAGAAAAATTATTCCTGAAGGGACAGAGGTGCTTCACTGATAAATGTGTAATTGACAGAAAGCCCTATCCACCCGGACAGAGGGCCAAAAGAAGATTAATGGAGACCGAATACTCTATCCAGTTGAGGGAAAAACAAAAAGCAAAAAGATACTATGGAGTCCTGGAAAAGCAGTTTGTCAATTATTATAAGAAAGCAGTAAAGAAAAAAGGTATTACAGGCGAACTATTACTCCAATTTTTAGAAACCAGGTTAGACAATATAGTATATATTATGGGTTTTGCTACATCCAGGGCCCAGGCTAAACAGCTGGTCGGCCACGGACATATACAGGTCGATGGAAAAAGAGTTGATATTCCATCTTACCAGTTAAAAGAAAACCAGGAAGTAAATGTTGCACCCTCAAGCAAGGAGATGGTACCGGTGCTGGAAGCCAGGGAAAGTGGCGGCAGCCTGACAATGCCGGAATGGCTGGAAGTCGATCTTGAGCAGCTAAAAGGAAGACTTTTAAGGCTTCCAGAACGTGAAGATATCAAGGTTCCTGTAAATGAACAGATCATTGTGGAACTATATTCAAAGTAATAGGATTACTTTTTCCTTTAGGAGGTAGAATAAATTGCTAAAAATGCATAAACCTAATGTAAGCATTAAATATAGAGACGATCTGCAGGGAGAATTTGTGTTAGGACCTTTGGAGAGGGGTTTTGGGCATACTCTCGGCAATTCGATCAGAAGAGTCCTTCTTTCATCTATTGAAGGTATCGGTATTACCAGGATAAGGGTAGAAAATGTTATGCATGAGTTTTCCACCCTTGAAGGGATGAAAGAAGATATGATAGAGTTTATCGCTAATCTTAAAGCAGTAGTTTTTAAAATGGATGGTGATGAGCCGGTCATGTTGAAACTGGAAAAGAAAGGCCCGGGCATAATTAAAGCCTCTGATATAAAGTTACCGGCTGAAGCAGAAATAGTGACCCCTGAGGCATATATCTGCACTTTGACCAAGAAAGGCAATATCAATGTAGAGATAAGATTGGAAAAAGGGAAAGGCTATAGAACAGCAGAAGAAAATGTAGAAGAGGGGGACCCTCTGGGGGTAGTTCCTGTTGATACGATTTTTTCACCGGTAAAATTAGTAGAATTCAGGGTTGAAAATACCAGGGTCGGGCAGATGACGAATTTTGACAAACTTTCCATAAATATTAAAACTGACGGCAGCATCAAGCCTGATGATGTTTTAAGCCAGGCTTCAAAGATAATCAATGATTATATGGGTCTTCTTATAGATCTATCAGATAAAGAGACCAAGGACGATTCTATATTTGAGGAAATCGAGGAAGAAGATACGAAGCAGGAATATCCGACTATTGAAGAACTGGAACTATCGGTCAGGGCATATAATTGCCTGAAGAGAGAAGGGATTGATTCTGTGGAAAAATTATTGGAATACAGGGAAGACGATCTTCTGGATATTAGAAATTTCGGTCAGAAATCTATCCAGGAAGTCAAGGATAAGATCAAGGAACTAGGATTATCATTCAAGAAATAATAATGGTCAGGAGAAGTTAAATATGGGTATCCCCAAGAAAGGCTATAGATTTGGCGGAAGCAGCAGCCATCAAAAATCGATGATGAGAAATCTGGCTATTTCTTTATTTGAAAACGGGAGGATCGAGACCACTCTTCCAAAGGCCAGGTACCTCAGGAGCTTTGTGGATAAATTGATCACATCAGCTAAAAAAAATACCCTGGCTGCAAGGAGAAATTGTATCAGGATGGTCCATAATACAAATACTGTGCAAAAACTATTTAATGAGATAGTCCCCGGGACATATAAAAGATCAAGCGGGTATACAAGAATAATCAAGTATAAGAACAGGCATGGCGATGGGGCACAGCTTGTGATAATGGAACTGTTAACAGATTAAAACAGTTATTAATTTTATTGCTATTTTGAAAACTTAAGTTTTGGCTGATATCAGGTTATGAATAATTACAAGGCTGTAATTGAATATGATGGGACAAAATATCATGGATTTCAGAGACAGCCCGGGAAGGTCAGGACAATCGAGGAGGAATTGACAAAGATCCTCTCCAGGGTGATCGGCGGGAAGATCGGCCTGGGTTATGCCGGCCGTACGGATGCTGGGGTCCATGCAAAATTCCAGGTAATTAATTTCAGGACAAAAAAGGATTTAAGCCTGTATAGTTTTAAATGGTCAGTGAATAGTTTACTGCCGGAAGATATAACCATAAGGGAAATGGAAAGAGTCAATGATTGTTTTGATCCCAGGCGGGATGCAAAATGGAGGCAGTATTCTTACCAGGTAGTAAACAGTAGCTGGCAGAGTGTCTTTTTAAAAAAATACAGCATAATCATTACCAAAAAACTTGATATCAGGTCGATGCATAAGGCGTCCAGGCTATTGATCGGAAAGAAAGACTTTGGTTCTTTCTGTAATCCTGAATGCATAGGCGAAAATATTAATACTGTCAGAAAGATACTCAAGTTCACGATAATTAAAGACTGTGCCAATAATGACTTGATAATCTTTAAAATAGTAGCAAGTTCCTTTTTGTATAATATGGTCAGGATAATAATCGGGACCCTGCTGGAAATAGGAAGCGGGGACAGGAGCCTTAACAGTTTCAGGGAGGCTCTTACGGGAAGGGATAGGGATCTGGCCGGAAAAATAGCCCCGGCAAAAGGGCTTATTCTGACAGGGATAGCATATTGATATATTAATTGGAGGAATTTATGGTGACCGTAGGATTTAAGACATTTAATTTAAAAAAAGAAGATATACAAAGAAAATGGTATTTAATAGATGCTGCAGGCAAAAACCTTGGAAGATTATCTACAGGAATAGCAAAGATCTTAAGAGGGAAAAATAAGCCTGTTTTTACTCCCCACCTGGATTGCGGTGATTTTGTAATAGTGGTCAATGCAGAAAAAATAAAGGTCACTGGAAACAATAAGCTTCAACAGAAAAAGTATTACAGGCATTCAGGATATGTGGGAAACCTGAAAACAACAAGTCTTGAAGATATGCTAGAGAAATCACCGGAATTTGTTATTAAGAATTCAGTAAAAGGAATGCTCCCGCATAATATTTTAGGGAGAAATGTTCTAAAAAAATTAAAGGTTTACAGGGGTGGAGAGAATCCCCACAAAGCCCAGAATCCAGAAAAAATAGATCTGTAAAGGAGAATTATATTGGCAGAAAAAGTATCTTACTATGCGACCGGAAAAAGAAAAAATTCAATTGCCAGGGTGAGATTAGTTCCTGGAGAAGGGAAGATTCTGGTAAATTCTAAAGATTCCAAAGATTATTTCCACAGGGAATCCTTGATCAGAATGATCCTGGAACCACTCAAAATCACCAGCACTGATGATGCATATGATATTATTGCCCAGATCACAGGAGGAGGCATTGCAGGCCAGGCAGGCGCACTGCGCCACGGGATATCAAAAGCGCTTCTTGAGATCAACGAGGAATTCAGGGCGACACTTAAAAAGGAAGGTTTTCTGACCAGGGATTCCAGGGCAAAAGAAAGAAAGAAATACGGTCTAAAAAAAGCAAGAAAGAGACCTCAATTCTCTAAAAGGTAATCGTTTTTCCTTAATGAATTATCCTTGCTTAAAAATATTTTTAGATAAGATTTCACGTAATAGTAGAATAATCAACGGCCGATGTTCCAGACCAGGGATATCGGTCGTTGCTGTTACTAAATATGTCAGGGGGAATATACGGATAGCATTAAGATCCTTTCAGGCCTAAAGGAAAGTATTGAATCAGAAACCGGACGATCCTTAAAAGTTATTTCCGGCAGCAATTCCAGTATCTGGAATTTAATTGGATCAGGGCAGGTCCCTGATGGCGTCAACCAGGTGAGGATCGGTGAAGCGATCCTCACTGGGCATGAGACCCTAAATTGTGCCCCCATCAAAGACATATTCCAGGATTGTTTCATACTGCAGGATGAAATAATTGAAGCTAAGAAGAAACAGGACGAGGTCTTTAGAATAATACTGGCTTTAGGGATACAGGATGTTGACCTCAGGAATATATTTTGCCGGGATCCAATACTGCATATAAAGGGCCAGAGCAGCGACCATACCATACTCGGTATAAAAAAAAGCAGCAGGCCAAATGATCATGTAAATTTTGAAGCCGGGAATATAATTTCTTTTAATCTTAATTATTTTGGGCTATTATCTTGTATGACTTCACCCTTTGTTAAAAAGCAATATATAGAGGGATAGAATATGAAAGACCTGAGAAAACTTTTTGGTACGGATGGGATAAGGGGAGTTGCAAATAAAGAGCTTACTGCCGAACTTGCCCTGAGAGTCGGCAGGGCTGGAGCAAAATTCCTAGTCCGGCCGGGAAAAAAAGGGAAAGTAATCGTAGGCAGGGACCCCAGGCCTTCCGGTGATTTTATTGAGGGAGCCCTGATCTCAGGGATCCTGTCAAGTGGTGTTGATGTACTGTGTACAGGCATTATTCCTACGCCGGCGATTGCCCTTATTGTTAAGATACTCGACCTTGATGGAGGAGTGGTCATTTCTGCTTCACATAATCCCCTGGGCGATAATGGGATCAAATTTTTTGGAAAGGGAGGACAGAAGCTTACTGATAAACAGGAAAATTCTATAGAAGATTATTTAATGGGCAGCAGCAAAGAAGAAATTTTACCGACCGGGATGGAAGTGGGAAGGGTCCGTGTTCTTGAAGATGCTACAGATATTTATATAAATTATTTACTTGAAAATTTTGACCTTGACCTTAGCGGCTTTAAGATCGCTATTGATTGTGCCAATGGCTCAGCCAGTATTACAGTCAAGAAAACACTGGCCAGGCTTGGAGCCAGGGTAGTTGATTTTAATACTGGAATAAGTGGAGAGAATATCAATAAGGGCTGTGGATCGACCCATCCTGAAGAGCTTCAAAAACTGATGGCCGGCAGTAAGGCCGATATTGGATTTGCCTATGATGGAGATGGAGACAGGGTAGTTTGCTGTGACAGGCAGGGCAGGGTCCTTGACGGTGATAATATTATTGCTTTTTGTGCACTCTCTATGTTACAAAACGGAAGTCTGGAAAATAACTCTCTTGTCACTACGGTCATGGCAAATATGGGTTTTTCCAGGGCAATGGCCGATAGTGGGATAAAGGTCTATAAGACTCAGGTGGGTGATAGATATGTGCTGGAAAAAATGCTGGAGTCAGGTAGTGTTCTTGGTGGAGAGCAATCGGGCCATATTATTTTCAGCAATATAAGCCCGACAGGAGATGGGCTGTTAAGCACGCTTGAGCTGCTGAAGGTCCTGATCGACGGCAAGAAAGATCCTGCTCGGATATATGATATCTTTACCAGGTATCCCCAGCTTTTGAAGAATATCAGGGTAAAGAATAAAAGCAAGATAATGGGCTCAGAAGCTGTAAGATCTAAAGTTATAGAGATGGAAGACATGCTTGGCCCGGATGGAAGGATCTTGCTCAGGCTTTCGGGCACGGAACCGGTTATAAGGGTAATGGCTGAAGCAAAGACAATGGATATGGTAAACAGGGCAGTGGAAGAGTTGTCCAGGCTCATTGAAGACTGCAACCGGAAAATAAAATAATAAAAAAGATCCGGGCAATATACACAGGGTTTTAAAAAATTGGAGGATCAAATGTGTGGAATCGTAGCCTATATCGGGAATAAAAAGTGTAAAAATATTTTAATAGGCGGATTAAAAAGGCTTGAATATAGAGGATATGATTCAGCTGGCATTGCTATTATTTCGGCAGATCCTGAGTTCGGGACGGGCCCTTCAAATGGAGAGATAAAAATAATAAAGGAAGCCGGTAAAATAAAGGTACTGGAGGAACAGGCAAAAGATCCGCAGGTAAACGGGGTCTGTGGTATCGGGCATACAAGATGGGCCACTCACGGGGAGCCGACCAGGATAAATGCCCACCCTCATGGGGACTGCACCGGGAAAATAGCAGTGGTACATAATGGGATCATAGAAAATTATGCAGAACTCAAGAAAGAATTGATAAGAGAGGGGCACCGGTTTGTGTCAGATACAGATACTGAAGTAATTCCTCATCTCCTGGAAAAATATCTTAAAAAGGGCCTGCTTTCAGCCATGCAGGAGGTTGTAAAGAAAATAAAAGGATCTGGAGCCATAGTGGCGGTATCAACCGATTGCCCGGATGAGCTTATCGGGACAAGGATCGCAAGCCCTCTTATAGTCGGGATCTCTGAAGATGGTAATTATTTTGCTTCGGATATGCCTGCAGTATTAGAACATACCAGAAACTTCCTGGTCATAAATGATTTTGAGACAGTGAGACTCACCAGGGACACTGTCCAGATCTATGACAGAGAAGGAAAAATTATCACAAGGGAACCTTTTAAAGCAGACTGGAATATTTCAAGTGCAGAAAAGGGCGGGTATGAAGACTTTATGCTAAAGGAAATATTTGAACAGCCCTTTGGAGTCAAAGAGACTATGAGGGGAAGACTTTCCGCAGGACGCCTTAATTTTGATGAGTTAAATATGTCAGCGGGGCAGATAAGCAAATTAAAGAAAGTCCAGATCATAGCTTGCGGCACATCCTTCCACGCTGCACTGATCGGGAAGCAGGTAATCGAGAGATGGGCAAATATCCCGGTCGAAGTCGATTTCTCATCAGAATACAGGTATAGGGATCCGCTGGTGGAGGAAAACTGCCTTTTTGTCGCGATCACTCAGTCTGGTGAGACCATCGATACTCTTGCAGCCATAAGAGAGGCTAAATCGAAGGGAGCCAAAATAGTGGCCATTACAAATGTAGTGGGAAGTACGGTAGCCAGGGAGTCAGACTCAGTGATCTATACGCATGCTGGGCCCGAAATAGGAGTATGTGCTACAAAAACATTTACTGCCCAGATAATGGTGATGTACCTCATGGGATTGTATTTTGCCAGGATCAAAAAACATATTAGTGAAAACCGGTTCCACAAAATAATCAAAGAGCTTGAGATCATTCCGGAAAAAATACAGATGATGCTGGACAGGGCCGGTGAAATAAAGATAATTGCTGCCAGGACCTTTAAATTCAGGTGTTTTTTATTCCTGGGCAGGATCTACAGCCTGCCGGCAGCATTGGAGGGGGCATTGAAACTAAAGGAGATCTCCTATATCCATGCTGAAGGTTATCCAGCCGGAGAGATGAAGCACGGCCCCATAGCCTTAACTGATACCAGGACTGTAGTGGTGGGCATTATGCCGGACGACCGGGTCTATGAAAAAATACTTTCAAATTTACAGGAGGCCAAGGCCAGAAAAGCAACTATATTCTCCCTGGTGACAGAAGAAAATGAAGAAATAAAAAAAATTGCTGATTATTTGTTCAGGGTTCCGGAGACTCTTGAAGAACTGTATGCCTTATTGACTATAGTACCGCTTCAGCTCTATTCTTATTATATTGCAAAAAATCTTGGCCGTGATGTGGACCAGCCCAGAAATCTTGCAAAAAGTGTTACGGTGGAGTGATAGTATTGGAAATATTCGGAGTCGGCACTGATATAATCGAAGTAAAAAGAATAGAGTCAGCCATTAAGAAGAATAAAGGATTCCTCCTGAGAGTCTATACCCGCACCGAAATAGATTACTGTGAAAAAAAAGCCCAGGGCCGTTATCCAAGCTATGCTGCTCGCTTTGCAGCGAAAGAGGCTGCAGCCAAGGCGCTGGCAGAAGGTGTGGGGAAAAACGTATCTTTAAATGAGATCGAATTGGCAAACAGGGATAGTGGAGCCCCATATATTAAGCTTTATGGCGGCACAAGCGATTACAGCAGAAGATTAAAGATCAGGGAGATAAAGATCTCAGTTTCGGCAACTCAAAATTTTGCAGTAGCTTTTGCCATGGCTATAAAATAATCGAGCGCCTGCCCTATTATCCACTCTATAGATATCATCCCGGCCTATCGGGCCAATATATACTTTTTGCCATATTGCAGTATATAATCTATTATAAATCCAGGTAAGATTTTTATAAATACCGGGCACCAGGCAGTTTAAAATGAAGTTAAACAGGATACTTAAAGGAAGCAGGGTCGCTGAAATAGACCGCAAAGCCATAGCTGATGGAATAGATTCAAAAGGGCTCATGAAAAATGCTGGCGTTAAAATATCCAAAATAATCATCAGTGACTTTGAAAAAAGGAATTTAAAAAAATCCCCCCGTGGCATAATAGTATGCGGCGGCGGCAATAATGGAGGGGATGGATTTGTAGCAGCCGGGGACCTCAACGGCTATGGTTTTGCGATCCATGTATTTTACATAATACCTCCGGAGAAATTTAGCCAGGATTCAAAATTTTATTTTGACGGGATCTCAGGTGACAAAGATATTTGTTTATCTTATCTTGATCCGGAAGATGAAGAAGTAAATCTTCAATTTGAAAATGAATTAAAAAGGGCTGATTTTGTTTTAGATGCTATTTTTGGAACCGGCCTCCACGGTAAAGATATCCATGGGGCCGCAGGGCAAATAATAAGTATAATAAACAATGCAAGGCAGGAAAATGACAGGACAGCAGTCTATGCTGTAGATATTCCTTCCGGAGTGGATTCAAATGATGGGCGGATCTTAGGAGTTGCAGTAAAAGCAGACAAAACAATTACTTTTGGCTGTAAGAAAGTCGGGTTGGTGACATATCCCGGAGCAGGCCTGGCAGGTGATATAGAAAGCATTGATATTGGTATCCCTGAAAAATACTACCTGGAATATGAACAGATATTTGAGCCGGATCTTAAGTGGGTAGCAGAAAAAATCCCCCTTAAAGTTCCGTGGACCTACAAGCATAGAGTAGGAAAGCTGCTGGTAATCGCAGGATCTGCCGGATATACAGGGGCGGCTTCAATGGCCTGCCTGGCAGCACTCCGATCCGGGGCAGGACTGGTGACCCTGGTCTGTCCCAGGGGTTTAAACGGGATCTTTGAGGAAAAATTAACCGAGGTAATGACTTTTCCGGTCGGGCAGGATAAAGATATTTCCCTGCATGCAGATAGCCTCGAGGAAATACTGGAAAAAAGCAGAGATTTTGATGCTGCAGTGATCGGTCCCGGGATCTCAACAAATGCCGGCACCATCCGGCTTGTAAGGGAACTTCTAAGTAAAATAAATAAGCCGGTCATCCTGGATGCAGATGGCCTCCTGGCCCTCTCCGGCCGGCAGGGAACAAATACAGCTAAGGGCCCAGGCCCCTCAAATGTCATAATCACCCCGCATGCCGGGGAGCTGTCAAGAATACTGGGAGTGGAGAGTATCTCCACCGAAGAGAGGATAAGTATAAATCTTAAAACAGCTAAAAAATACGGGGTCATCTCCGTGCTTAAAGGTGCAGGTACCATAATCTCTGATAAAGAGGAACAGACTTTCATAAATCCTACAGGAAACTGGGGGATGGCAACAGCAGGTACAGGTGATATACTGGCAGGAATAATAGGATCTTTTTTATGCCAGGGGATGAGCCTGCTTGATAGTGCAGTCTGCGGTGTCTATGTGCACGGCCTCTCAGGGGATATCATATGCAGCCGGACAAGCAGGACTTCTCTTATGGCTACTGACCTCCTGGAAGGATTAAAAAAGGTTTTCCTGAAAATTGAAAAAATAAAATATTAAGGATATATTATTAAATTCATAGTTATGAGGGCTGTGAAAAATGTCATAAATACTTTATAAGGAGCTTAATAATGGCAGAACTAAAAGCAAAAGACATAATGGAAAAAAAAGTGATCACCATAGACAAGGATGCTTCTATTGAGGAGCTGTCTGATCTGCTGGTAAAGAATAAGATCAGCGGGGTCCCGGTGCTGGATGAAAACGGTAAACTGGCCGGAATAGCAACTGAAGGGGACCTTATCGTCAGGGATGCGGACCTTCATTTCCCGAGATACTTTAAATTGCTTGGCAGTATTATATATCTTGAAAGTTTAAACAAGTTCCAAAAAAACCTGAAAAAATACCTTGCAATCAAAGTCGAGGATGTGATGACTGTAAAAGTCAGCGCAGTAAAAGAGGATACGCCTATTAATGAGATTGCAAATCTCATGATCAAATATAATATCAACAGGGTCCCGGTACTGGATAAAAAGGATGGTCTGGTGGGGATAATCACCAGGGCTGATATTGTAAAGACAATGGCCTAGGCTTAAATCAAAAAGTACAAATAATATATGCAAAAAAATCTTCAAATAAATAAAAGGGCTGCATGGGCTGAGATAGACCTTTCCAACCTCAGCCATAATTTGGGAGTAATAAAATCTTTTACTGATCCTTCCAGGACAAAAATAATGGCAGTAGTCAAAGCTGATGCCTATGGCCATGGAGCAGTGGAAGTCTCAAAACAGGCAGTAAGAGATGGTGTCCAGGCACTCGGGGTAGCCCTGGCCGGGGAAGGCATCATTTTGAGGAATGCAGGGATCAGCATCCCGATCTATATACTGGGAGAGAGCCCGGAGGATGTTTTTGAGGATGCCCTGAAGTATGACTTAATATTATCCATAAATTCATTCAGGAAGGCCAGGATCATCTCCAGCATGATCCCGGGCAGCAGTAAAAAGATGAAAATAAATGTGAATGTGGATACTGGTATGAACAGGGTAGGGATTGATTTCAGGAGAGCCCCGGAGGAAATAGCTGCCATAGCATCACTTCCAGAAATAGAACTGGAGGGGGTTTTTACCCATTTTTCATGTGCCAGCTCAAGGGATATCTCTTATACCGACCTGCAATGGGACAGGTTTAATGAAATAATAAAAAGGCTAAAAGAAAGCAGTATTGAAATAAAGACTTTTCATTGTGCCAATAGTGCTGCATTTTTCAGGTCACCAAAGACGCATCTGGATATGGCGAGGATAGGGATCTCGATGTACGGCCTAAATCCCTTCGACAGTGATTTTAATAATGGGCTCAATAAGGATACTCATGGAGCCATATCAAAGCTAAAGCCTGTTCTTGGCCTTAAAGCTAAAATATGTTCCCTTAAAACAGTATTGCCGGGGGAACCCATATCATACGGCGGTACCTTTAAAACAAAAAGAAAAAGTATAATAGCGACAGTGCCTGTGGGCTATGCCGATGGTTATTCCAGGGTCCTGTCCAATAAAGCCAGGGTACTCATAAAAGGAAGTTTTGCCCCGGTGGCTGGAAATATAACAATGGACCAATTTATGATAGATGTCACAGGTATACCTGGAGGGGATGATATTTCGGAGGGAGATGAAGTGGTCCTTATAGGAAGATCAGGAGAAAACCAGGTAACTGCTGAGGGGATAGCAAAGCTGATGGGTACCATTAATTATGAAGTAATTTGTATGTTAAAAAACAGGATGCCGAAGGTCTATATAAGATGAGGAAGCACCCGGGCATATCTGGTCCCCTAAAATAGTTGGGATTCTCAAATTGTAAGGATCATTAAAATAATATTTTGTTAAATCATATATGGGGAGAGATCATGAAAGTGGTAGGATTCAACGGCAGTCCCAGGGAAAGGGGTAATACATTTACTGCCATTCAAACTGTTTTTGACCAGCTGCAAAATGAGGGAATTGAAACTGAACTGATCCATATTGGAGAAAATCCTGCTTATGGCTGCACAGATTGCGGGATCTGCAAAAAAACAAAGGATGGATTCTGCAGCATAGATTCAGATGGCCTTAATGAAAATCTTAAAAAGATGTACTCTGCAGAAGGGATAGTAATTGGTTCCCCGGTGTATTTTGGTTCAATTACTCCGGCGACCAAGGCATTTATAGAGCGGGCCGGTTACTGCGCCAGGGCAGGAGGACCGACCCTGAAAAGAAAAGTTTGTGCCAGTGTAGCAGCAGTAAGGAGGCATGGGGCCGTTGATACATTGAACCAGATAAATAATATGTTTTTCCTGAACCAGGCGATCATGCCCTTTTCCTCATACTGGAATTTTGGATTCGGCAGGGAAAAAGGAGAAATAAAGGGTGATGATGAAGGCATGAAAACATTTAAGGTGCTTGGTGAAAATATGGCATGGCTTCTAAAAAAGGTCAATGATTAGGGGAATAAGCCCTGTGATTTTTATCATGAGCAGGTTATTTAAGGCTGCAGGGGACCTTAAAAACAAAGGGCTCATATAATGGAGGATCTTTATGAAGAAATTTAATAAAAAAGCACTGAAAATCCTGGTGCTTATTGTGTTTATATCAGTATTGGTCATCAGCACCAGCTGTGCATGTCCCTTATTTTCATTTCTTGAAAATCTTACAGGGCTTGAAGTCAAAGCAGGGGATGAGATCAAGCAGGAGTCCATAATAGATGAGCTTATTTATCCCGGCTCAAAAGCGCTCATCCAGCTGACTGGAGATATTGAAAGGATCCTGGAGATAGCCGGTCAGTACGGAATAGCATTTTCCCAGGAAGAACTCGGTGTCCTGGATAATTTACCGGAAGAGTTGAGGAAACAGGAAGTAAGTGCCACTATTTATTCGACCCTGGATAATGGGCCGGATGTCCTGGATCATTATAATTCACTCAGCCAAAAAGGGTGGAACATGCAGGAATACAGCAATGATGGCCAGGGCCAGGACTCCGGGGGTCCCGTTTTGCTGCATGCTGCCAAAGATGAAAGGCAGCAGGCTCTTCTTCTGGCCGGTACCGGTAATAATACACTTATAATATTTATTGATTTTGACTGGGAGATCCTGGCAGGGACCGGGGAATGAATACTATAAGGGCCATGGATAAAAAAATATTGATACTTATTGCATTAATTG
>SDBT01003720.1_pt1 | contig 26250 bp, 32 predicted proteins | sample 2277101 | NCBI WGS metagenome assembly SDBT01 (sample SAMN10404973, study PRJNA504765) | marine sediment metagenome | isolation source: marine sediment core GS10_PC15, 103 cmbsf | place: Arctic Ocean: Southern Knipovich Ridge | collected 2010 | reverse complement strand
CATCAAAATTTATAGAGAAATATATTAAGAAACCATGGGATTGGGGATATGATGGTCTATCAAGCAATCCTTCTATCACACCAGAATTCATAGAGAAACACATTGCGCAGCAATGGAATTGGGGAAGATATGGTCTATCAAGCAATCCTTCTATTACGCCGGAATTAATTGAGAAATACAGTGATAAATCATGGGATTGGGGATATAGTAGTCTATCAAGAAATCCTTCGATCACACCGGAATTTATTGAGAAACATATTGATAAACCATGGCATTGGGGATCTGATGGTCTATCAAGCAATCCTTCTATCACACCAGAATTCATTGAGAAATACATGGATAAACCATGGGAGTGGGGAGTATGGGGGCTATCAAGAAATCCTTCGATCACACCGGAATTAATTGAGAGACACATTGCGGAGCAATGGTGTTGGGGGGCATCTGGCCTATCTTTATATTTAAAAAATAATTGTAAATATTCTGTAACTTCTTCTTTTAAAAAAGAACTTCAGCTAGAATGTAATCATAGAAAATATAAACCAGGAGGGATCGGATATGAAAAATGTAAAGTACGATTTAATAGTCTATAACATAGAAGTTCCCACCATTTAAAAAATTGATTTTATCTCGATTGATTTATTTTTGTACATTGCATTATGTACAAAAATCTAATTACAAATTGCTCAGAGTTTATAGCAAGAAATACATGGGATTTTAAAATTTTAGAGATACCGCTACCTTCTGATATAATTCAAACTTTGATATATGGATGGAGTTGGAGATGGTTGATGATAAATCATGATTTCATGTGTAGGCTCGAACCTACACAATACATCATACCTACTAAAAAACGATATTGCGGATCAGTTGGAAAAAATAATTGCCCGGTAGCTATCAAGGGGGTAATCATTTTGAATGATTGTGTGAGCAATGATGTAATGATGAATAGTGATATTATAAGAACATTATTTATGACAGGCAATATTCATTATTTGCAGGACTGATTTATGGGAAGTTGCTCAACTTATGGAAAAGAAAAAAATTGAATTTAATTATAAATTTAACACCATAGATAAACAGTTATGTCAAAGTCAAATAAAATATATGACCGTAATGTTTTTGTCACAATACTTTTCACCCTTGTTGTCACCATTTTGTTTATACTTCTTCTCCTTCCAAATCAACATTGTGTCAATGATTGCTTATCTCGTCAGAAAGCAAAATGTATGGTAGAAAAAAATACTCTCGAAAGACCAACGTCATATGATGACTTACGTGATGGAACAGAATTTAAGGATAAAGTGTACGAAACATATTGGACTATTAATCTGTTAGGAAATGATACTAGATATATATTACGTAACGAATGGGTAAATTATGTAGAAGGGATTCAAAAATGTTATAGTAACGGTGAAGGCACTCCAACCCTAAATATAGATAAATGTATTATGGGTTGTATATGATTCTTAATAGAATTTAAGAATCAAAATTATTTTAGTGATGGAACATCCTAATACCTGTCTGTGACATAACCATCTGATATCGATCGCATGCCTCTATAATAGATTTGTCCGCAATACTTCCTCCAGGCTGTATGATATATTTTACTCCGTATTTGTATGCTGTATCAATATTATCTGTAAAAGGAAAAAACGCATCGGATGCCATGGACACATTTGTCAATGGATCGTGTAAAAAAGGATTGTATAAAAAAGATCCTATTAATAGTTCTGAAGATACACGTTCGCCATCAACATATGCGATGATCGCATTAATTTTGTCTTGTATTTTGACGTGAGGTTTGAAAGGAAGATTAACAAATCGTTTCATATACCATGTTTTAGATTTATTGCCTGCTAATTTTACACAATCGATTCGGCTCTGTTGGCCAGCGCCAATACCTATCGTTTGTCCCTGATAACAGTATACAACAGAATTAGATTGCGTATATTTAACGGTTATATTTGCTAAAACCAAATCTTCCAACACAAAATCTGATAATTCTCTATTTTGAGTAACGATCGAATTTGTGATTAAATCGTTTGTTGTTTTCTGATAATTCTTTTGTTGACTCAACATAACTCCTCCTATATCTCGGAAGTCTTCTTGGAGGTTATCTCGGGTGTCTTCGACTAATTTAATACCCTTAAGTATAATATACTTGCCTCCCTTTTTGCTTTTCAAAATATCCAATGCCTCCGGTTCGTAATCAGGAGCGATGATTCCATCGCTCACAAATTTTTTAATTAATGTAGCTGTTTGGACATCTACGACATGACTCAGGGCTATAAAATCTCCAAAAGATGATTTTGGATCTATGTCTCGTGCTCGTAAATAGGTGATTGCTACAGGACTTGTTAGGTTATTCGTATATATTTTCAAATTTTCATCAAACGGTTTATAGATGGCTACGCCTGCGGGAGATACGTGTTTGAACGATGCAGCACAAATTGTATCTAGTGATATCGCAACTTCTGATACCAATGCCCATGCGTTGATAGCATCCAAAAAGTTGATATATCCCGGAGAGCCGTTTAGAATCGTGTAAGGATTATTACATCCGTTTAACCAAAGATTTGCAGATTGGTGTGGATTGCATCCGTATTTCAAATGTAATACTTTCTCGTATCTGCGATATTGTGTATTCGCGTCAAAGTAATGTGCTATGGAAATATCGTACTGGGCAATATGTTGAAATGCTTTGATGGCTAACTTTTTCCGTAACGATACATCAGATTCATACGTACCTATATCTACATAATCATTTATGTCGGTGATAACGATAACGTCTTTAAAATTCTTAGCAGCAGCACGTATCAAAGAATGTCCTCCTATATCAATGTTTTCCAATACAACATCTTCGTTTTTTGTCTCTCGAATTGTTTTCTCAAACGGATATAGATTTACGGCAACCAAATCGATAAAATTGATATTCAATGACGAAAGTTGTTCTACGTGTGAAGCATTACCTCTTTTTGCTAAAATCCCCCCAAAGATGTTTGGGTGCAATGTTTTTACCCTTCCGTCCAATATTTCTGGAAAATGAGTTGTAGCATCTATTTTAAAAACGGTTAACCCTGCAGAAACAAGTGTGTTATATGTACCTCCCGTAGATATAATGCGATAATCGCGTAAAATTAAATTTTTAGCGAAATCTACTATATTCGTTTTATCGTATACGCTAATTAGTGCGGTCTTTGACATTAATTATTTCTGCAAATTTTCTAAATGACATGTTACTTCTCCAGGCTTGTAAGAATCTGTTATATACTTTCCATCAAATACCGAACAATCAAACTGTTTGATATGCGGATTTTCTATGCGAACAGCATCGATTAAATCTTCAATATCTAAATATATTAATTTAGTTACACCTAAATATTTTCCTATCTCATCTATATTTCTATGATATGCAACAAGCTCCGTTTGAGTAGGTATATCGATACCGTACACGTTTTGATACATAAGGGGTGGAGAGCATGATGCAAAATAAATATTTTTTGCACCAGAATTTCGAACCATGGAAACGATATGCTTTGCTGTATTTCCTCTAACAATAGAATCGTCTACAATCAAAATATTTTTATTTTCAACTATTGATCGAATAATATTAAATTTTCTTTTCAAGAATTTATTTCGAATCTTATTGTTTGGTAAAATAAAGGTACGATTTGTAAATCTATTTTTTAAAATCCCTTCCCTATACGGAATACCAAGATCGTGCGCGATTTGAATTGCTGCCGGTCGGCTTGCATCAGGAACAGGCATTACAACATCTATATTATTTATATGCATCGTTTTAATTTTTTGTGCTAATTTGTATCCTATATTTTGTCTGGCTTTATAAACAGATATACCGTTAATTATCGAATCTTGTCGAGCAAAATATATATATTCAAATATACAAGGAACCGATACAGGATTTGAAAAACATGTCTTTCTATATATTTTATTGTCTACAATGCACATTACTTCACCAGGTTCAATGTCTCCATCAAGGCGATAATTTAATATATCCAATGCTACACTTTCAGATGCAATTATATGATCATTTTCTCTATGACCAAATACCAAAGGTCTAATACCGTAGGGATCTCTAAATGCAACAAGACCAAATCCTATAATGTATAGGACAATAGAGTAGCCACCTACACACAATGTATAAAATTGATTAACCGCGTCAAATATATGTTTCGTTGTCAATGGTAATTTGTCATCCTTGACAACATTCGATAATATATATGAGAATATATTGATCAGTACATCCGTATCTGATGTGCGGCTAATATGACGAAAATCTTTCTCATATAGATAATCTGCCAATCGATTTGGTGAAAGAATATTACCATTATACGCTAATATAATTCCAAAAGGAAAACTGATATAAAATGGTTGAGCTTCCGCTAACGCTTCTTTATTTCCTTCACCTTTGTAACCTGCAGTTGAATATCTTACATGTCCAATTCCTACATTCCCTTTTAAATCCAATAAATTTTGAGTTGTATATCGATTTAACACCAACCCGTTCTTTTTTCTAAAATAAATTTTACCGTCTTGACATGTCATAATACCGGAAGACTCTTGCCCGCGATGTTGAAGATTTAAGAGAGCCTCAATGATTTCAAAACTGGCATCGTTGTCTGCTTTTGAAATTGCTACAATTCCACACATATTTTTCCATATTATTTATTTAATATGGAAACTAATTAATTTTTACAAGGCCTTTCATATCAAAACGGAAATCCATGTTTTTCACTCCTCTTTTATTATCATAAATAAACCAAATATCTCCCCATGTTTCAGGATTATTAGGATCCTCGTCTTCTTCATAGTTCTCGTTCTTTATATCTTGTTCGAGTTCAAAATATTTTACATGAAATAATTGTCTATCTTCCTCATCTATTTTAATAAATATGAATGTTTCTTTTTAAGACCAAGAAATTTCTCTTTAATTTTTCCAGTTACATGTCCATAATAAACACCATCATCTGCATTAATAAAACCTAATTCACATAAATAGGATAAAAACCATGTTCCTGCTGGAGCAGTATCACATATATCACAATATGAACCTATCATATTATGGGGGGGTGTTACATTTCTCACAAGATTTCATTTGATTAAGATTATAAAAGTTGAGTAAAAAAATCAATTTACGTTTATTCTTCATTTTCTACAGTATTACAACATCCACATGTGTAATTATCAGAAACGGAGGAAAATATACCGAGCCATTTTTTATAATAGTATCCTGAATCGACACCACATTTAGTACATTTAAACTCTTTATAAATATACGGATACCAACTATTATCTTTATTTACTGTATCCTCGCTTATAATCTTGTCAAGTATTTCTAGATTCTCAAAATCTTTACCATCTGCAAATGACATCTTAATATATATCTCGAAAACTTTATTTAATTTTAATAGTATCCTTTTCTGCAATGAAGGCGGTTCTATCGATTTGGCGTTTTAAAATTTTATCATTTTTGTAATTATTCCACGCTGTGATTTCCCAAGGCTTATTCAAGAATGTGTGAAGTAGTGTGTTACGATTCCATGCCGTGCAGAAACTTTGTTCTTCCGGATTTCCCATTAAATTTTCTACCTCTAAACAAAAAAAGCAATTTCCACATAATTTCATCAATTCGTCTTTAGTAGGAATGGCGGATTCGTAGGGCGGATAGTAATATTGTTTTTTAAGGGTGTTAAAACAATGTGTGTGAACTTGCATGTTATGAATTTATATCAGATTGTTGGGAAAAAAATCAATTTTTTACGTTTTTAAACTTTACAAATACTTTATTTTTTCTAATGTAATACATTTGTCACATATATAATTGTAAGAAATGAGAGAGAATAGACCGAACCACTTTTTATCATAGTATCCTGAATTGACCCCGCATCTAATACATGTAATTTCTGTATATGTATACGGATACCAACTATTGTCTTCATTTACGACATCTTCGCTTGTCACTCCCCATAATAGAGTGTTACTTGTTATGACATTCGACAAGAAAAAAAGTTCTTTACTATCTACGAATGACATCTATAACTATATCAAATTGTCGGGGAAAAAAATCAATTTTTTCTAATATCGAGTGTAATCAATATACTCCATCTTCCATCGTAACACATTTGTCACATATGTAATTATAAGAAACAGAAGAGTATATACCGAACCACTTTTTATAATAGTATCCTGATTCACCCCTGCATTTAGTACATTTAATTGCTGTATATGTATACGGATAATAGCTATTGTCTTCATTTACATCTGCATGACTTACAGTATCTTTAAGATACTTGTCATTACTTGTTGGGGCATAAGCGCGTTGAGAAAGATATGTAAGATCTACGAATGACATTTTATAACTATTTCAATTGTTTGGGGGAAAAATCAATTTTATTTTCAAATCGCATGTTCCATTGTTTTCGTGCGGTAGTATTTCTGTGCACCCGTTACACACCATGTAAAGAACTCATCGAGGTACTCGGTCTCCATCTTCTTGACGAGCATCCAATCGCTTTTATGTTCACCTTCTTCTATGTTGGGATTGTTAACAAAACGTACCGGAAACGGTAATACCCCGGATCTATCTTTCAATTGTGGCTTGTGATTTGTTTGGATAATACATTTGCACTTTGGTTTGATACTTTCATATTTTGCAGAGTAGGCTTTATGATACTTAAAGGAATCTCCCTTTGAAATATATTTCAGCATAGATTTATTGACGGATTCCTTTATTTCGCCTGCGTCTTGACAGGTGACGCATCGCCTACCTATCAAGTTTCTGAAATTTGATGCGTGAGCGGTATTAATAAAATGATAATGATCTGAGAGAAACTCACTCCTTACATAGGTGAAAAATTCTCCCATCACTAGGCTGAGCAATCGGATGATCGTGCTTTTTCCATTCGATGCATTACCCCACCATATATAAAGCTCTTGATCATCCATCTCTGCCGTCAAACAATATCCACATAGAACTTGTAGACACTGATATGATAATACGTTGTCTTGAAACACGGTTTTGAGGAAAGCGATAAGCTCCTTCATCTTTTCTTCATTGGTCGAAATAGAGACCGTAGTTTCAAAAGAAAACATGTCCTCTTTTTGTCGTGGTCTCGTTTTTCCGGTGTCAAGTTCAACAACCTCACCATTTCGGATCGGAAACAGACTCGGATGCTTATTGTTCAGCTTGCTCTCAAATTCAAAATCCTCTAATCGATAAATAACCATGCAGTAAATAGATTTGCATCCTTTTGTACTGTAAACTTTTCTGAGGACGCCCTCAAGGGCTTTAATGGTATCCTTGTCGAGTGTCTCATCCTCGAGAAAATAGAGGATTACTGGTTCAAGACATGCTGGGATACTGTTTTCAATATCCCTCTTGGTTTTGGGCTCCCACAACTTTGTCTTTATACTCCATACGTAACCGTTTCCCACGTTGTCAGTGATGACAATCTTATTTTTATTCCGGCGACTGAAGACAAAAGACTGACCTTTGTCCCCCTTGAGAAGATGATTCAAATATGTTTGTGGGTACTTCATGTTTTTACTAAGTGAATTAATTTATTTCAAATTGTTGATAAAAAAAATCAATTTTTTAAAATTACTATATTAAGATGCTCTCTCCAGCATTATGTATGATCATTGTTGCGATTGTTGTTGTGATTATTTTGTGTATCGTCAACTCTTCAAAATTTGAAGATTACTACAGTTCTTACGGGTATGGATCCCCTTATTCTATGTACGGTTACGGAGGATACGGTCGTGGATATGGTGGTTACGGAGGATACGGGCGTGGATATGGTGGTTACGGAGGATATGGATCCGGTTACGGCCGTAGATATGGTGGTTACGGAGGATATGGTGGTTCCGGATCCGGATACGGATCCGGTTACGGAGGTTATGGAGGATCCGGATATGGTAAACGAAAAAATCTAGGTTGTAAATTAGGATGTCTATCCAGATACCGTTACAGTTGCAGTGAAGATTCAAAAGAGAAGTGTTGTAACAAGTTGGATGGATGTTTAGATGTTTGCGATGCTTATTCTCCGTACTCTTCGTACGGATATTAATAAAATATTTTATTATATTAATAATAAAATGATATTGAAATTTAGTCATTATAATCTATTTTTCTTTATACTATTGTTAACAATAGCGATTATACTTACATATCGATTTATATATTCTGACGATGATAATTTCAATCACACAACCACATCATTTCCAAATCGATATCCTCTTGTAAATCGCGATCCTATCTTTGGGCCAAGGGGAGGAAGGAGGTGTATAAATCAGGTTGAAAAAGATGGACAAATGATAAATGAGATTGAACTTTTAGGATGTTCTACCGATAAGGATTGTGCAATATGTGATGATGTTACTAAAGTAACGTGTCAAGCCGTGAGTTCACAGGTTGCTCAACAACAGTCGAAACAGTACAATAATACGAGTCCCAATAATAAGTTTTGTATGCCTCAATTGACAGAATGTGTTCCTGATGGTAGTATTTCTACTCACGGCGAATGTAAACCTAACAATAAATTGTTCAAGCAATGTGTAACAGATAACGATTGTAATTTTTGCGATACAAAAAATATACCTAAGGGCGAGAGATTTAAATGTGAAACCGTGTCCCAAGGAAAACCTATAAAATATAAAATAAACGACAATTGTTATCAGTACTTGAATACCGATAAAGATACAAGAATATGTTTACCGCAAAGAGCATATTGCGAAAATGGAACAGCTGTATGGACCGATAAAAATGGAATGCAAGAGTGGACATGTGAATGTGATTATCAAGGTAAAATATTCGACGGGGAGTCGTGTCAATATATGGTAGCATGCAATAACGATATGGTTATTGGAAATACGAAAGAGAAGCAGCAGTTATTGATCAACAATTCTCCAAATTCGTCTTTGATAGGGCAACCATGGATTAATAATAAAAAAGTTGATCCGTTGGGATCGACGTGCAAAAAAAATCCAAATAAGACATGTACAAACAATTTTGATTGTGGTGCTCAAGGACCGTGTATTCCTAATACAATATGTCGCTGCGATGGAATTCATATAGGGAAAGATAATTTTATTTACAAAAACGATCCTCAAGATAATTTAAAATGCATCAAGGATACGTGTTTTTCTAATCCTTTGGCAGGTAGATACAATACAACTCTAGCGAAGTGCGTATGTTCGGGGCCGGGAAGAGCATTGTGGGAATGGGATAAAACAAAAAATCTTTACGATTGGAAAGGTTATTGTCAAGATCAAAAATTAGGAAATATGATTATTAAAGGGAATCCATCACAATGTGTAGATGGTAATAAAAAATATTGTAAGAAAAGTCAACAGTTATGTACAACAGATAAAGATTGTGGAGGTAACGGACCGTGCATTCCTATCAAACCCAATATGTATCCTTCACGCACAAGATTGGTACCTACGGTTATGAAAAATCCTATTGGGAAAAAGATAAACGTGTGCGCTAGAGATCCTTGTGGTGGAAGATTAGATATAGGACATTGGGATCCGCTGCAAAATGAATGTGTATGTTCAAGACCTTATGTTGATGTTAGTACTAATATAACAGAGGTAAATCCTATCGGTCATATGTGTTTTGATGCTTGTTTCCAAAACACATCGTGTGATGTAGGTGGAGGTACATGTAAAAATATAAACGATCACAAAGGTTCATGGAAATGTGTAGGATGCCAACGTGGAGCATCTAAGGATGGACATAGCTGCAGAGATTGTATACCCAATAAGAGTAGCGAAACTTGTAGTCATAATAGTCAATGTTGTTCTGGAAAATGTTGTACTGCTAGTAGAAATTATAGAGTCAGAATGTGCCAAGCTAAAGGAGGCAAAGGTTGGCTTTGTTAACATAAATTCTTAATACCACAGTATTAAGAATGAAAAGTGTATTCTATATAAACTTATCCTTTTGTAAGTATATGGTACTGATTTTATTAATACCTGGTACGCATTCAACTATATATACCCCATCCTTTTTTATAATATACACATCAATACAATAAGAAGTATCTCTATTACATGATATGCGCAACGAACATCCCGTATTATTTGCATTATCAATAACTGTGTCTAATGGACAATTCTCATATTGCTTGAATGAATTTAATATAACTACCATCTCCGCTCCGGAATCATCATCTGAACTATCATCATCTGAATCGTCCGAATTATCGGAATCATCATCATCTGAACTATCATCATCTGAATTTTCCGAATTATCATCGCTATCTGAATCCTTATTATCGGGGCTCTCGTGAGATACACTATTGCGTAAACATTTTATCAAAGTACATGATAAAACAAACACACCTAATAACATTCCTGTTTCTATAAACTCTACAACCATTTTTTAATATAATACTTTATTTCTTAAACAACCTGAATGCGGGGGAGGGGGTGTGGGTACGGTTGTATATTTTTTCTTACACATAAAATAGCTATAAAAACAAAATAAAATCAACGCACCCCCACACAAAATAAGTATCACAACCATTTTTTTTAATATAATACTTTATTTCTTAAACATATGTTAAAATTAATCACTTTCACTATCACTAAGTGATATTTGATCATCCAGATGTGCGCATATTACGGATTGATTTAGCTCATCTTGTTCCTGTTCCTCATATTTCCATTTGTGGAACCTGCAAACTTTGATATCGTCTTTTGTGAGCGGGACAACCTCACCTGTGTCTCTGTTCTGCGTTCCAATAGCTACCTTTTTCTTTCTGTCAAAAACAATACCGGTTTTACGATCCTCATAATTATCATATTCATTCTGACGAAGCTGAACTCTTTGTTTTGGATTAACTTTTTTCTTTTTTGGATCAGGAGCTTCATATTTTGCATTGAGTTCCTTTAGAGCTTTTTTCAGCTTGTTTGAATCTGCAATTCCAGCAATTCCCAAATCCGAATAAAAATCATATTTTGTCTTCATCTGCTTATTTTTGCCTACCATACGGCCTATCTCAACACAATAATATTTGTCATTTGCCTTTGCATTTGTTGCTTTTTGAGTGATAGACATTGACCTTGTCTTCTTTTGTGATTTTTCAGACTTCTTTTGGATATGTGTATCGCAATTCCATTGAAATGTTTTCAATATTTTGTCAACCTTCTTCTTTTTAACACCAAGCTCCGACGCCAAGTGCTCAGAAAATGTATCTACATTATTAGTAATTGTATCTTCAATAACCTTCAAAAGACTTTCAACAAATTTAGACATTGTAATAATTTTATTTATAAATCTTGCGATAATAAATCAATTTTTGTCAAGCATTCATTTTGGTAATGATAATGACATAACCATATGCCTGAAAAAGCTGTTACCAATACGGATTTTCTTCTAGTTGCATGTATTTTTCCGTGTTACATTTGTTACATAAAATACAACACCTCTTCTTTCCTTCGTATATATATCCTGCTCTCTCATGTCTACATTTAAAACATACATGTTTCTTACACATGGAACAACGTCGGTTATGTATTATACAACGACTATCTTCATCGTCCATTTCCACACTATTACACAAATAACATTTAATTGGTTGTGTAATAGAATTCATGTTGAAACATATTTAAAATCTTGCGATAATAAATCAATTTTTTAAAATATTTGCTATACGTCGAAGTAGATCTATATCCTCTGTTTCGTTGACAAGTGATATTATTGATTCTTGTAATCCTTCAATTTCGCATGCAATACGCATCGTTTCAATACATTCTTTACAGTAAATTTGAAAATGATCGTTCCAACGTTCTTTAGCAATTTCTGTTTCATCAACATATTTTAAACAATTATCGTCCCCATCGCATATAAGTTTAGGGATGTTGTTTTCAAATAATCCCATAACCGTATAAAAATCATTAATATACTGGTATATTAATTTGCCATCATGACAATAATCAACTGCACGTCCAGCGAATTCCGTAAAAGGTTTTAATGTTGCCTCGTCAATTAGATAATCAGAAGTTGTTCTACAATCATAACACTTTGCCATTTTGAAAATTATTTTAAAACCAAAAATAATTTTCAATTTTTTATTTGGATATTAAACAACCGCCATCTCTGTGCATTAAGTCTTTTCAAATATAGTGGCTCATAATAAATGCAAAACGATCAATTTTATTAAATACATCAAGCCCACATGGTCCGTAATTCATATTACGATGTTTAAAATGATCATATAATTGGCCTTCTTCTAAAAAGCAATCGTACTGGGAATATTTATCACTATTTTTACGGATAAGAGTTGTTTTCGAATTAGGTAAAAATTTATAATCAACATAATTATATGTATACAAATATTTTTGTGGATTTTTGCATCTCCATTCGTGTCTTGGATCATTATCTCCAATAAATTTAATATCCATAACTCCAACAGAATCTAAACAAAACGCCCTATTAAAATGCATTTTAACGTATGAGTCTGGTTCAATATCAGTCAATACGAAAAAATGCTTTGACCCGATATCAAATATTACTCCAGAACCATTACCCATTGCAGTTGCTCCATAGTCTTCGCCAGCACATCTACTATTTTTCCAAGCAATATGAGCACCTATATAAAATTTATTAGTAATTGTTGTGGGATCAATGTGGATTTTATCTAAAGGTACTGGAACACCCACACTATTAGTCAATATATAATTATTATCACCCAATTTAAATTTACGAACTTCCATTGTATAATTCCTTTTAATTAAAAAACCGAAATTATTCAATTTTTTAACAAATTTTTTAGGTATATATTTGTATACGATTTTGATTTTTTGAGGATTTATTAGTCTATCATCAAACTTCAATTTTTTATATTATTCGACTTTGTTGATAGGTGATAAGCGGTATTATTGATTTTTCAATACGTATCTTTTTAGCACATTTTTTGCACCAAGCCTCAAAATTATTATTCCATATTCCTTTATCTATTTCTTTGTCATCAACATATTTTTTACAATCATATCCGTCGCATATAAGTTTGGGGACGTTATTTTCAAATTGTCCGATAACCAAGTAATAATTAATATACTCATATATTGTTACACCATCATGATAAAAACCAACTGTACGTCCAGCAAATTCTGGAAAAGGTTTCAATAGTGTCTCATCAATCAAATAATTAGAGTCTGTTCTGCAATCATGACACTTTTTCATTTTTAAAAATTATTTTAAAACCAAAAATAATTTTCAATTTTCGATTCATATAAAAATTGGATAGCTACCCTACACAACCCAACACATTATTTTTAGCATTTATGGAACAAATTTTACTATTTCACATTTGTAACTAACTTTTTCACAAGAACATAGTTCAGGACATTCTTCCTCAGAATGATAATCTCCAAATTCCTTACAACGGTTACAATAATGGTCATGTTTCGAATGGAAATTATACATTCCACATGGACATAGTTCAGGACATTCTTCCTTAGGATGATAATCATTTTTCTTACATATATAACACACATGTTCGCTAAGGCTATGATATACTCCATAATATCGGCATATTACAGGGTCATATTTTTCACATGGGCATAGTTCAGGACACTGACCGGCCAAATGCATATATCCTATTTTTTTGCATATTTTACACACGTGTTCTTCAAGTGCATGATCTCTATGATGTCCACTATCTCCACATGAACATTTTTCAGGGCACTGAAACGCAAAATGCGTATATCCTATTTTTTTGCAGTATTTACACACGTGTTCTTCAAGTGTATGATTTTTGGGTGCTGGATATGTTGCAATATGTGTTATACAAGGACATTTTTTTGGACAATCGTATTCATCGTGTGTATATCCAATCTCCTTACAGTATATACACACGTGTTCGCTAAGGATATGATTGGCATTTTCACAATGACACACTTCCTTGCATTTATCTCCCCATTTATGCCGATGTCTAATTTCATTATAAATTTGGCATCGAACTTCCGTAGGTTTGTGATATCCTCCGCAAGAACATTTTTTTGAACAAGGACACAAATTAGGGCAAGCGAGTTCCAAATGATTTCCTTTGCAAAGAATACATTTTGCTAAAGGACAATTTTCTTCGTTGTGAGTATATCCTCTATTTTGACATACGCTACAATAATGATCATCCGCAGTATGGCAATAAAGAGTGTTGTTACATGGACAATGTTTTTTATCAATTTTCCACTTGAAGGAACAACAATCTGATGACATTTAAAAAAAATATATGAAAAATTGATTGAAAAAATCAATTTTTTACAAATATAATTTTTATAATATATATACTATATGTGCGGCATTGTTGCATTTTTAAGCAGGCGTAAGCCAGCTATTCAATATCTTTTAAATGGCATAACAATTCTACAAAATCGTGGTTATGATTCTGCAGGAATCTGTACCATAAATAAATCCCAGAAATTTATAAATACTAAATATGCGAGTGTCAATTGTCATTCTTTTGCTCTCAATATACTTAAGGAAAAATTATATTTACATGAAGACAATTATATAGGAATAGCACATACACGCTGGAGTACATGTGGAATTGTAAACGATCAAAATGCTCATCCACATCTCGATTATAAAAATCGTGTAGCAATAGTACACAATGGAATTATAGAAAATTATCAAGAGATCAAATGTTTTTTAACCAAAAAAGGTATTGAATTCAGATCTGATACTGATACGGAGGTTATAGTAAATTTGATCAGTTATTATTTAGATGAATATTGTGAAATTTGGACAGCTATCAATAAGGCTATGTCTCAATTGCAAGGGACTTGGGGCGTAGTAATATTATACGATCAAGATCCTGATCATATTTATGTTTGTAAAAAGGGAAGTCCACTATTAGTTGCTTATGACAATGATTTTACTATTGTAGCATCTGAATCTGCAGCATTTTCGCAGTATACCAATAAATATATTGTTTTAAGAGATAACGAAATTGTGAAATTAGGTGTAGAGAAACAACTTTTAGATTATGAATTCAAAATCATTGAAGATTTACAAGAAATCACGCTCACACCTGAACCGTATCCTCATTGGATGTTAAAAGAAATTTTTGAACAACCTACTACATCAATGCGAGCTATAAATATGGGAGGACGTATCTGCGATAATTACAATGTCAAATTGGGAGGATTGTCAAATCACAAAGAAGAATTATTAAAAATAGAGAATTTATTGATCGTAGCGAGCGGTACATCATATCATGCCGGATTGTTGGGTGCTAAATATTTTCGCTACTTAAAGTGTTTCAATACTGTGAATGTTATAGATGCCGTAGAATTTATCCTAGATGATTTGCCTATGAATATGCCTGGTATAATTGTTTTATCCCAATCAGGAGAGACAAAGGATGTGCATAGAGTAGTAGAGTTGGCAAAATCACATAGTGTTATAATTATTGGTATAATCAATGTGGTTGGTTCGTTGATATCACGTGAATCGGATTGTGGGATATACTTAAATGCGGGAAGAGAGGTAGCAGTAGCATCTACCAAATCGTTCACATCACAGGTTATAGTTTTAGCATTGATGGCATTATGGTTTTCGCAAAATAAGATTGAAGGATTAAAATACAAAAGAGCCGGTTTGATAGAAAATATTAGGAATATATCATTAAATTTTACCGATATTATTCGTAATATTAGTACAAATATCGGTGATGATTTAATAGAAAGATTAAAAGATACACAACATATATTTATTTTAGGAAAAGGATTGACATATCCTATTGCTAGAGAAGGTTCGCTTAAAATTAAAGAAATATCGTATATACATGCAGAAAGCTATTCCGGAGGTGCCTTGAAGCATGGTCCATTTGCGTTGATAAAACAAGGTATGCCTATTTTAATAATAGTTCTCGATAATGAAGATGCTGAAAAAATGCATATAGCAGCAGAAGAGGTAAAAGCACGAGGTGCCTATACAATTATAATAACCAATTTGAAAAAATATAATAAAAGTTTGTATGATTACCAGATACAGATACCTGATTGCGGAATTATGACATCATTAATGGCAATTTTGCCAATACAATATTTAGCATATAAATTAGCATTGGGGTTAGGTTATAATCCTGATTTCCCGAGGCATCTCGCAAAGGTTTGTACAACGCTTTAGATTGTGGTACATTATAAATATCAATTTACGGAATATAAATTGATAGAAGACTCAGAAAATGCAACACACCAATACATTACAATAGAAAAGAAATTATTTGGTAGAGTTAGGAAAAATGATAAGAGATACAAAGGAACAATATTAGGTGTATTATCAGCGAAAATGGAATTATGCTAAAAAATTGATTTATTTGAGAGTTTTTAAATCCTTCAAATAAATGTATATTGTTCATAATACTCTTTTTGAATTCATTGAGAAACACATTGCGAAGCAATGGAAGTGGGGGAAATGGGGTCTATCAGAAAATCCTTCAATCACACCAGAATTTATTGAGAAATATAGTGATAAATCATGGTATTGGGGATATGGTGGTCTATCAAGAAATCCTTCGATCACACCAGAATTTATTGAGAAATATTTTGATAAACCATGGGTTTGGGGATGTGGTGGTCTATCAAGCAATCCTTCAATCACGCCAGAATTCATTGAGAGACATATTGATAAACCATGGGAGTGGGGACAACATAGTCTATCAGGCAATCCTTCAATCACACCCAGAATTTATTGAGAAACACATTGCGCAGCAATGGTGTTGGGGAGGATGGTGTTGGGGAGGATGGGGTCTATCAGAAAATCCTTCAATCACACCACAATTTATTGAGAAACACATTGCGCAGCAATGGGGATGGGGACTTAATGGTATATCAAACAATCCTTCCATCACACCAGAATTCATAGAGAAACATATTGATAAGCCATGGTATTGGGGCAAATGTGGTCTATCACGCAATCCTTCCATCACCCCAGAATTCATTGAGAAATATAGTGATAAATCATGGAAGTGGGGGGTACGTGGACTATCAAACAATCCTTCTATCACACCGGAATTCATAGAGAAGCACGGTGATAAATCATGGCAGTGGGGGAAATATGGTCTATCAAGCAATCCTTCTATCACACCAGAATTCATTGAGAAACACATTGCGCAGCAATGGGAATGGGGATATGGTGGACTATCAGGCAATCCGTCGATCACACCAGAATTTATTGAGAGATATATTGATAAATCATGGGAGTGGGGAGAAATGAGGCTATCAAGAAATCCTTCCATCACACCAGAATTTATTGAGAAATACATTGATAAACCATGGGATTGGGGACAATATGGTCTATCAAGCAATCCTTCCATCACCCCAGAATTCATTGAGAAATATAGTGGTAAACCATGGCATTGGGGAAAATATGGTCTATCTGTATGTTTAAAGAATAATTGTAAATATTCTGTAACTTCTTCTTTTAAAAAAGAACTTCAACAAAAATATAATCATCGAAAATATAAACCAGGAGGGATAGGATATGAAAAATGTAAAATACGATTTAATAGAAAATAAAATTATTGTCAATGGGCGATAAATTAAGTTATAATATTTTTAATTGTTTTTTGATATATCGTTCGAGTTTTTCGGAATGAATATAATGCGGTATTCGTATAAGATTGATGCCTTCTAGCTTGCATTTCTTTGTTTTAAAGTCGTCTTTTGTAACCTGGTATATAAATTCTTTCGGTCCGCTCTTGTGAAAATACGGACTGTATTTACTATGTTGCTGCCCATCATACTCAAACGCTAATTTCAGATCGGCGCAGTATCCGTCCAATTCAAGATTTTGACCTGTAACAGGGTTCTTTAAAAAATCTGGGCGTACTGATGGAAATTTCCGATTAAATATTTTCTCAAATATACTACGACATTTTTCCTGCATCTTCCACACACCCCTATGTCGTTTCCGTTTTTTAGATTTTATAGGCAATAAAACGCTATAATCTATATCGATTATTTTGATACGATTCCTATCGTATTTGAAATAGGCGTATATACATAATCCAATTACAATAATAAGAGCGATAACTTCAATATGTAGATATTGTTTAATCCATTTCTGTATGTCTTTTTTTCCGGTGATCATCTATATTTTAAGTAAAGGTTTTTTTTGTTGAATTTTCGTTTCTAAAGTTTGCATCAACGTTTCAAGATCCGACACGAACTTTCTATCTTCTTCGTATGTAACCGTTAAATTTTTTATCCCAATAATTGAATTTATAAGATTTTCTATAAGTATTTTTGTAATATCTTGATCGAATATATTATCCGATTTTGCATAGTAATATATTACAGATATCGCAGTGTTTATAGATTTTCTGAGAAAATCTAATGTTTCATTTCTCGTTTCACGTGATATAAGAGTTCTATGTAATCGAGAGGGTATATCTTGTTTCACGATGACCATCGTTTTTACATCAATTCTTTCTCCCTCCCTTATCTTTGATATAAATTTCAACGTACTTAATATTTTCTCTATAGACTCTTCTTTACAGCTCGTCGTAAAATTATCAATGTTTTCTTCCATTTTATTTTTAAATATTATTATTTATAAATGGCAAAAACAATATTCAGATGTGATAAAGGAGATGTGCACGGCATAGCCTCCATGATGCAATTGAAAAACGGAGTTAAGTTTAATGTGTATACCGAACGATTGGTACCAGGATATCACGGTATACACATACATGAATTTGGAGATATGAGTCGTGGATGCGAAAGTATGGGTGAACACTATAATCCTTTTCATAAACAACATGGCTCCAGAAATGATCCTGAGGCACATTTAGGTGATTTAGGAAATATATACGTCAATAGGTTCGGTATATCAAACGAATCGTTTGTCGCGAAACGTATACGATTAAACGACATAATCGGCAAAGGGTTAGTCATACATGAGAGAAAAGATGATTTAGGCAAGGGGACGCATAAGGATTCAAAGACGACAGGTAACAGCGGCAAAAGAATATTGTGTGGTGTTATTGTTTTCGTATAGAAAAACCATATAAAATATATTAAATATATTAAATATATATGGTGGATAACATATGGATAGCAATAATTTATACGATTATGCTCCACATCTTAGAAAAGAATGGAACGAAGAGAAAAACGGACCAATGAGAAATTATAGTAGAGGATCACGTAAAAAAGTATGGTGGAAATGTAGTAAAGTACCTCATCATGAATGGTACGCGAGGATTGATAATAGAACAGGGGTGGATCCTCGAAATTGTCCGATATGTTCTAATCAATTGATATGTCCTAGAGATCAGTGTAACTCTTTGTATAAATCTGAGAAGTTTCAAGAAATTAAGAATGAATGGAATGAAGAAAAAAACGGATCTGCAAAAGATTATACTCAATCGTCCCATAAAAAAGTATGGTGGATGTGTAGTAAAGTACCTCATCATGAGTGGTACGCGAGGATTGATAATAGAACAAGAGTAAATTCTCGAAATTGTCCAATATGCTCCAATCAGTTAATATGTCCTAAAGATAAATGTAACTCTTTATATGGTTCAAAACAGTTTGAGGAAATAGAAAATGAATGGAATGAAGAGAAAAATGGATCTGCTAAAAATTATTTTCCTATGTCTGATAAAAAAGTATGGTGGAAATGTGGTAAGATACCTCATCACGAGTGGAAAGCAAGAATAGGTAATAGAACAGGAAGCAATCCTCTAAATTGTCCAATATGCTCCAATCAGTTAATATGTCCTAAAGATCAGTGTAACTCTTTATATATTTCTGAGAAGTTTCAAGAAATTAAGAATGAGTGGAATGAAAAGAAAAATGGATCTGCTAAAAATTATTTTCCTATGTCTGGTAAAAAAGTATGGTGGATATGTAATAAGGTACCTCATCATGAATGGAAGACATCTATTCATCATAGAACAGGATATAACTCATCAAGTTGCCCAATGTGTAACATGTCACATTTAGAAAAGGAATTTGAATATGTATCTACTGTTTTACAATTAAATCCTATATTTGAAGCAAAGTTTGAAAATTGCAAAAATATTACCCATCTTCCCTTTGATGTGCATTTGAAAGATCATAATATCCTAGTAGAGCTAGATGGTAAACAACATTTTATACGCAACGACTATTTTTACGCTACGTTTGATGAGTTTATAAATCGAATTCTTACCGATATTAAAAAGAATGTGTTTGCATTTTCGATTGGGAAATCTTTATTACGAATCCCTTATACATGCGAGGGACATATTGAAAGGATACTTAGCAAATTCTTAGCTACATGTAATAACATATGTATACATCGCTACTATTTGCATCCATATGCTTATTTAGAATTTAGAAAATATAACAATGTAGCATCACCCGTTTTTAAAATATCAAAAGAGGAGTATGATGACAAGAGTCTTGAAGATATATATACATTAACACACGATTATATCAAAAAATATATAAATATAGATAATATCAGAGAAATACTTAAAAAATAAAAAATCATAAAAAGATGTTTTAGATGCGATAAAGCCGTACATCGATTAATCGTATTGTAAAAATTGAATTTTGTATTCAACTTTTCACTGTGGATATAGTATAATGTCACAATATAAAAGAATCGAAATTGCATGTCAACGTTTTCCCACGTTGGAAAAAATAAAAACACATACTGATCTGGATAATTTTATTTGGAATTTTCCCGACGACATAGAAAACATTCAAAAATTTAAAAATGATGATGTAGTTCAATTACGTCTAAAAGAATTGCTTTTTATCGCTACCTATAAGAAAAAAGAAAACATAATTACTCCTCTTTTTGATAAATGGCTTGATAAGGTATTTCCAATATGGAACCATATGTAATACATCCTTTTTTCCTAGATGTGCCCGGGGACAAATAAAAAAGTGATAATTATTATTTGCATGAACAAAAGATAAATAATGTATTTTGTATGTCCCGATTGTAAAACTGCATCCTGGATCCCAATGGGAAATGGTGTACCTGTACGTTATACAGATGATGGTAAAATTATATGTCCATCGATAAGCCTTGATTTAAAAAAGATTCATTGGTGTTGTAAATGTTATGCCAACAGAGCAAAAGTTAATAAAAATAATAAATGTGATTTTAAAAAATAAAACATTTATGCATCCTTATTTTTTAGATGTGGCTCTGGATGATCTTGGGTTTTTGCCCCACAGCAGCTCCAAAGACATCGATCCTTATCTTCATAGTGATAAGTAGTTCTACATGCGGATAGTTTTTTACACCACTCACAGGTAATTTTTGTTCCCCGTAGTGATATGCCTTTCTTTGCAAAATCAAATCCTTCACTCGGTGTTGCTCCTAATGGTAATGTTCCTTTCTTCTGTGCTTTTATCATTTTATCGATGTCACGTCGACCTTTTTTCATATTAGCTCTATAAAGCGCCTCCTTCCCATCCACAAACATTACAAGGTTTCTAAATTTTCGTACGAACCACCATTCCTCTCCATCCCAAGAATCTTCCATATTACTTAGTTTTTGAAAATTAACTTGAAAAAATCAATTTATTAATAATAAATGGATAAAGAATGTTTACGGGGATATGAAATATCTGAATTGCTTGGATCAGGTGCTTTTGGTAAAGTATACGAGGCATGCAAACCAGATTGTATCTATGCAATAAAAATAGTAGAGGTAGATGATGATGAAGCTCAGAAAGAGTTTGTTTTTGAGGCGAGAGTACCGGCTGAAATTTTAAAAGGTACAGGCATCGCCTCAAAAACATACGGATGGTGGATATGTAATGAAGACGGATATATTGTTACTGAAAAATATGATATGTCTTTAAAAGATTATTTAGATGTATATCGTGAGATTACAAAAGATGTATACGATGATATAGAACAAAAAATTCATAAATTACACAAGTTAAATATTATTCATGGTGATTTATGGCCTAGAAATATTATGATTAATGTTGATGGAATAAATATAATAGATCTAGTATTTATTGATTGGGGCATGTCTAGACCAATGGATGATGTTGATTATGAACCGTGGATATGGAGACAGATAAAACAGAGTTACCAATCTACGCTTGGAATAAAAATATTTCCATACATTGTAGAAGAATTGAAGGCTAATCCTAAGTTATTGGATTATGCTATACTCGATTTTCTTAAACCTATGGTAGTAAAAAAGATAAGTAAAAAGCCCTATAATCCTAGATATATCAAAATATGGAAATTTCTAAAAACATATGGTGTTGATGTAGATATTGATAAACTGTTAAAATTGGATAGTTTAAAAATTTATCATAATAATATACAAATTCTCCCCAAGGAGATAGGCCTATTAAAAAATTTGAAATACTTGGATATTAAAGATAATATTTTAAAATCCATACCAAAAGAGTTGGGAAATCTAACACAATTACAACATCTTGATCTTGGAAGCAATCGTTTAGAATCCATACCAAAAGAGTTAGGAAATTTGGAGAAATTACAACGTCTTAATATTTCTAATAATCTATTGACCTCTATCCCTAAAGAATTAGGAAACTTGAAACAGTTGACACTTCTCTTACTTGAAAAAAACAAATTTACTGATGAAGAAAAGAAAAAAATAAAAAAGGAATTTAGCTATGTGAAAAAACTCGTAATATAAAAAAATAAAAAACAGACATAATGATTACATTATGTCTTGTCATGATTGTGAAGGACGAATCGAAAATCATAAAAAGATGTTTAGATGCGGTAAAGCCGTACATCGATTATTGGGTTATATGCGATACAGGATCAACAGATGATACAAAAGAGATCATTGCGACAGTATTGAAAGGCATACCGGGGGAATTATTGGAGCATGAATGGAAAAATTTTAAGCATAATAGAAAATGGGTTGTAAGGCATGCAAAAGGGAAAGCGGATTATCTACTTGTATTAGACGCTGATCATAGATTAAATGTACATGATAAAGATTTTAAACAAAAATTAAACAAGGATTATTATATGGTAAATTTTGAATCGGATAATACACTACCATTATTGGTAAGCGGACATAAAAATATGAGCTATCCTGGTCCCCCTGTACATGAAGTTATAACATGTCAAGAGAAGCATACCGTTGATAAGATAAGTAGTATCACAATTACAGATTTTTGCGATGGTGCAAACCGTGCATCAAAGTTTCGGCGTGATATAGATGCGCTGTTAAAATACGTAAAGAAACACCCTCAAAGTGCACGATCCTATTTTTATTTAGGGCAGAGTTATTTTGATTTGAATGATTACAATAACGCGATAAAATATTATGAGGAATGCATAAAATGTTCAAGATGGTGCGAAGAGAAATATTATGCATTATATAAGATTGGTTGTGCATCTTTGAAGAAAAATGATGCTTTTGAACGCATATGCGAACGTTTGCTTCGAGCATACCTTTTTCGGCCTACACGTTTGGAGGCTCTATTTGAACTTGTTCAATATTGTAGACAACGTAAATATTATAATATAGGTTATCAATTGGGAAAATCATCAATCTGTACAGATTATCCCAAGGACGTACTTTTTATGACAAAGCATATTCACAATTATAGATTAATGGAAGAGATCGCTATATGCGCCTATTGGATAGGACATTATAAAGAATCTTATACCTTATTTGAACGTATTCTGAAAAAAAATGTTTATATGTATAGAGGCGATAGAACGCGTATCATAAAAAATTGTATATTTCCCATGCAACAGTTAAAAATGAACATCAATAATTTACAGATCTTTTCTCAAACGCGAAGATATACCAGATTAAAAGATTTGATTCAAAATAAAACGTTAGCTATAGTAGGCAACGCAAATAACGAAAATGAAAACGGAAAAGAGATAGATAGTAAGGATATTGTTATACGATTCAATAATTTTTCTAACGATTTCAAGATACATTACGGAGAACGAACGGATATATGGGCCAGTTCTTTCTGCGACCAAATCAAATCGAAAGAAAATTTTTTTAAACATATATGTTGCCCCCTACCTTTGCATATTTATAAACATTACAAAATATATAGAACCACAGATATTAACCTATTAGAACAATACGCGATTGAATTTATCCCATTAGAGTATTATGAACATTTAATATCTGTTGTCCCAAATCCAAGTACCGGATTATGTCTCCTTTTTTGGATCTACAAAATATTAGGAACCTTAAACAAAGCCGATTTATTTGGATTTTCATATTTTGAAAAAGTAGATGGAAAGATGCATTATTCGGATGATGTGAATATCTCACATCACGATGGACAAGCAGAAAGAAATTTTATCAAGTTTCTATGTGAATAATTTATTCAAAAGAATAGATTATAATTACTAATTGAAATTGGTTGTTACTTGTACAACCAAATCTTTTGGAGCTCCCGTAGCTATCTGATCGATATGTAAATTTAGTATGTCTCCACGGCTAAAAGATGTAACATCTGGATCTAATGCAAATAATGCGCGAACTACTGAACCTGATGATAATATAGTCGGTCGATTTGTTTGTGTTGTATAGATTGTTAAGGAGGCAGTTATCGGATATTGAGTTCCTTGAACAATTGTTACGGTAGGGTCACATTTGTGAATATCGAATATATTGCTTCCACCGCTACCTGTCTCATTTAAACATAACCATACCGATTCAATTGTTCCGCTTGCAGACATGATACGTTTTAAATCAACGTCAGCACTTTGAGCTATGGGACCAGGTATAACCCATACAAATGTATTATCAGATGGGCCTGCAGTACCAGTTGCACCTTGAGTACCTGTTGCACCTGTAGGACCTGGAGGTCCTGTTGGACCTGTTGGACCTGTTGGACCTGTGGGTCCTTGAGTACCGGTTGCACCTTGAGAACCTTGAGAACCTTGAGAACCTTGAGAACCTTGGGGTCCTTGGGGACCTTCTGGACCTTGGGGTCCTTGAGAACCTGTTGCACCAGTAGCACCAGTAGCACCTGTTGGACAGATTGGACAGATTCCGGTGGGGCCTGTCGAGCCTGTTGGTCCTTGAGAACCCGTAGGTCCTTGGGGTCCTTGAGGTCCTTCTGGACCTTGAGGTCCTTGAGGTCCTTGACTACCTGTTGTGCCTGTAGCGCCTGTTGGACATATGGGACAGATTCCGGTAGGACCTGTGGAACCTGTGGAACCTGTTGCGCCTGTCGGTCCGGTTGGACCTGTTGGTCCCTTAGGACCTCGAGGTCCTAAGGGACTTTTTATTTGAAAATCGCATATTTGTTTACCTGGCATTAATAATAGATAATATATTTTTTTTAAAAACAATTAGATATATTATATCGATAAATATTATTTTTTGTTTGGCATATAAATGCTTCAAAATATGGAAATTGTTGCAACCCAGAAAGAAACAAAAAGCTATTATTTGTATTATCACAACGGAAAGATTGTGTATCATGATAAGGTAAAAATCCTCCGGTTGGAGTACAATTAGTTAAGGGTGCAAATGCTACGTCTCCTGTACTACTAAATACATCGTTCCTATAAGTAAATTTGTAATAACAAAGTACATTGCTAATAAACAACAACAATAAAATAATATTCAATTTCATATAGTTACAGAAGCGTGTTTTTCTAACATGTTTTATAAAATTGATTTATTAATTCAACATTTCAAAAAATCAATAACATGTCTATTGAATCATTTGAACGTTTTGCAGCTGAAAGTATGGGTGAGAGTGATATAGTTGATCTTCCTATCGAAAAGGAAAACGACGCCTATAAAAAATTGGCTAAGCTTGGTGTTAAATTCGGTGAAAAAGTGGATAACGTTCTTATACGAGCTGTATTACCAACTGGTTGGAAAGTTGTTTGTAACGATCCAGATCCAAGATATCGAGAACTTCTAAACGAAAAAGGAGAAATGATCGCATATATATTTTTAAAGAATACTGGCTACGACTATTGTGGTAGGGTAACAATGGTAACAAAACACGATGATACTGCAGAAATTGAGGATGAATTACCTACCCAATCATCTGAAACTGAAATAGATGATGAATTACCTCCACTTGTGGAAACTCATCTCGGTTACAAACGTGCTACAGAGTTTTCCGTGTGGGGTCAGTTGGGCGATGCATTGGTCACACTGGAAATACTTGGCAAAAATAACGAGTGCCGAGATGTATATGATCGTGAATATTCCAAGTATCGCTGCTCAAAAGCTCGAGTTTATGATATCACAAACATAGATTACC
>SDBT01003719.1_pt1 | contig 26256 bp, 24 predicted proteins | sample 2277101 | NCBI WGS metagenome assembly SDBT01 (sample SAMN10404973, study PRJNA504765) | marine sediment metagenome | isolation source: marine sediment core GS10_PC15, 103 cmbsf | place: Arctic Ocean: Southern Knipovich Ridge | collected 2010 | reverse complement strand
CAGCAGTAGTTTTCTCATGCAGGCGATCAGAGCAACCATTTTCGGTTTGCCCATTTCCAGCAGATGTTGGTAGAATTGCTTCAGCACCGGGTTGTGTACAATCCCCACCAGAGTAGGCATATATTGTGGGCGGCAGATGTCCACATCTGCCCCAGCTCTGTGCTCCTACCGATCTCTCGAAATGGATGCATGATCGCAGGGATCATGCCCTACCTTTACTTTGTAGCCAAATCAATCCTTAATCACTAAGTTTATCCCCCGCTTTTTCAACTGCGCAATAAACAGCGCTGGATTAATCACCAACTCCTGAGGTTTGCACCCCCGCTGCGTTATCTGCCCGGAAGCGGCCATCCAGGCGATGATCGAAGCCGGGAAAGCAGTGGTGCGCATCATCGCCGTCAGCCCGGTTTTTGAATCCTGACGGTCAACGATTTCATAGATGCATCGTTTGTCTTTACCGTCTTTCTCGCCCTCAAACGTCAGGCGCACCAGCGCCATGTCCGGATCTCCGAAAGTGAGGTTTTTGTCCAGAACCGCCTTAAGAACGGCCCGTGGCTCGACCATCTGCCCATCAATATTTATGGGTTGCCGAGAGGCCAGGCCAATCTCAAGCATCGCTTTAAAAAGAGCGCAATGCCCCGGGTAACGGATGGTCTTGTAGTCGAGGGAATCAATCTTACCGGCGTACGTGTCTGGAAGAGTCGAGGTCCCGCCGGAGGTGTAAAACGCCTCCAGCTCCCCGATGCCGTCAAACTCCAGTGTCTCCACACCGGTCATCGGATTTGCGATTTTTTTCTTGCCGTTTTCAAGGATAACACAGGGCTCCCAGTATTCGTTGATCAAGCCTTCGGCGGAAAAGAGCATCTGGTAGTTCAAGGGGGAACGCGGCGATTGGGGAAGGCCGCCGACTCTTATCTTCAAAGAATTCACCCGATCAAACCTGCTGATGCCATCCGCGGCCAGGATCGAGGCCATTCCCGGCGCCAGACCGCAGTCGGGGACAACGATCACCCCGGCTTCTCCGGCGTCGTCATCCATCTCAAGCTGGGTTCTGACGACATCGTTATTGCCACCGAGATCGACCAGGTGGCACTTGGCTTCTATGGCGGCTCTGGTCAGCCCTGGATTGTAGTTATAGGGAACACAGGAAACAGCGGCATCGTAGTCGGCCAGCAGGCGCGTAGCGGTCTCGACGTCGGAAGCGTCAAACTGCGCCGGTGAGGCTTTGGCACCGCCGTATTTGCCTGCAATCTCGGACGCCAGTGTCTCATCGACATCGAAAAGACCCAGTGATCGTACATCTTCGTTGCGGGCCAGATCATACAGCACCGCCCGTCCCATTAACCCGGCGCCGATAACGGCAATTTTCATGTTTGTATCTCCAATTCCGCCTGTGTGCCTACGAGATGATCCCACCCGCCAGCAAGATGTCTCTATCGTAAAGCACTACTGACTGGCCGGGGGTGATGGCTCGTTGCTTTTCTTTGAAGATAACCTGGAATCTGGTATCGGTCAAGCAGTTGATGGTGGCCGAGGCAGGCTGGTGCCTGTAACGGATTTTTACGTCTGCCTCAAAGGGCTTGTCGGTCGGTTCCATACCCATCCAGTTGACGTCTTCAGCAACCAGTTCCGATATGAACAGAGCGTCATTCTCCCCGACAATGACGCGGTTGTTCTCGACGTCGAGGCGCTGGACGTACAGCGGCGTCGGATGGGTAATGCCCAAACCTTTGCGCTGGCCGATCGTGTAAAAGGCAGCGCCGTCATGCCGACCAACGACTGTGCCGTTCTCAAGCACAATGTCGCCCGGCTCAGGTTGTCGACCCCTCTTTTTTTCCCACTCTCGCAGGAAACGTCTGTAATCGTCGTCCGCCACAAAACATATTTCGCGGGACTCTTTTCTCTCCGCCGTGCGAAGGTTATACCTGCGGGCGATCGCGCGCACCTCTGATTTGCGCAGGCCACCGAGGGGCATTAACGTCTTCGACAGTGCCTCTTGTGTCAAACCCCACAGCACATACGACTGGTCCCTCGTTTCATCAATTCCCTTTCGTATCATAAAACGTCCACTGGCCGCGCGTTCGACAAAAGCGTAATGGCCGGTAGCAATATAGTCACAGCCAATCTCAACTGCCTTGCGCAAAAACGCTGTCCATCTCACCTGAGAATTGCACCTCACGCACGGATTGGGCGTGCGGCCTGCTTTGTATTCTGAGACAAAGTCATCAATGACTTTCTCTCTGAATACTGTCGACATGTTCAGTACATAGAAAGGTGCACCTATGGTGCCGCAGACCATCCGGCAGTCGGTGACGGCGTCGAGACTGCAGCAGCGGCCGTCTTTGTAGATGTCACCGCCAACGTCAATATAATCCCACAGCTTCATGTGCGCCCCGACGACGTCGTACCCCTGCTCCTTTAAGAGCACGGCGGCGACGGAGGAATCAACCCCGCCCGACAGGGCAACAAGGACCTTCTCAGCCATTTTCACTTCCCATTATTCGACCGCCGCGGTCTCACCGGAGTCGGCGCCCAAAGACCTCTGCCGACCATGAAATGCTGTCGCAGCTATTTGGTTCATTACAATATAAATAATATAACCGGGGGCTTAGTTCAATATGAGCGGGGGCATTATCTCAATAAAGCTGCGAGTGGTTCCACGCCATCCGCATCAAATTGCCCAAGGGCATCGATACTAATGTCGTTTCGCAGGGGTGCCTTCACATAGTCTTATGCCGGCGGGTCTTCAAACCAGACAGGGAAACCACTGTCATGCGGGGCAATCTGAAAATCACCCCCTCAGTTCTCAGTCAGAATCAGGTCGTCGTATTCGATCTCGAACCGCAGTTTGTGCTTGGCTTCTTCCTGGGCAAGATCAAGAAACAACTGCTGCAAGTCAGCATTATCGGTTGCCTGAGCCAGGTCATGGTAAAGCTTGAACGCCGCCTTCTCCGCCTTCATGGCTACGATAAGGGCCTCCTGATAGCTCATTTCCCCTGACATATCAATGTCAACCAGATTGTCGCCTATTTTGAGGTCCTGAATCTTTTTTTCAGCCCCAAGCAGCCGCTTTTCCTCCTTGACCGAAATAAGCTTCGCCTTGTGCCCCTTCTCCTCACGAGCGAAGCTTTGGAACACTTCCTTCATGGATGGTCGATCCATCTTGCCGGCCAGGTCGGTGTAGAATTGGGCGGCATCTTCTTCCTTTTCAATGGCATAGTCAAGAATCTTATCAACGGTGTCCAACTTCATTTTCTCCTCCTACTCACTTATTGTTTGCTGTTGCCGACGACGCACAGGATGGCCGGTATTGCTCCATATACTTCATATCTTTCCAGCCTGTAAGGCTTTTGGCAAACTGTACTTTTTAAGCAGTCAATTATAATCAATGCCCCTCGGTTTATCAAATGGAAACTGAAAATCCATGGCAACGAATCGGCCTACCCATCCAACAAGAGCGCTATTTTCATAATTTCCGTCAGATTCTGATAGGAACCTGCATTTTTCCCATGACCCGCCGGGCATAAGACTATGTGAATATATCTCTGGAACACGACTCTATTGTTTTCGCAGCGGCGGTAACGCGTGAAGCCAGCAGACTTGGGCGAGCAGCACAGACTTGCCTTCCCCTGCAGCCGGCTGTACATTGGGTGTGTTGTGTGAAACCGTGTACACCGGAGGCAACCGGAATTGCAAGAGATTCACTACCGGCCTATTGGGGTCATACATTCACCTTTCAAGGAGCCGCGCGGCGCGCCCATACAGCCTAAGGCAGCCGAAGGGGTCAAAGGCACCGTCGAGCTGTATGACGAATTCAAAGAGGGATTGGCCGACCTTGACGGTTTTTCACACGTCATTTTGATTTACCATTTCCACCTGTCGGAGGGTTATGCTCTGAAGGTGAAACCGTTTCTTGATGATACCCGCCGCGGCCTTTTTGCAACTCGCGCCCCCCGGCGACCGAACCCGATCGGCCTTTCTGTTGTTCCCCTCGTCAGAATTGACGGCGCCACACTGCATGTGTCGAACCTGGACATCGTTGACGGCACGCCGCTTTTGGATATCAAGCCGTACGTCCCGGAGTTCGACAGAGAGGTAGACATACGGGTGGGCTGGCTGACGGGTAAATCCCACCGCGTTAAAGACACGTTTTCCGACGACCGCTTCAAGAAGTGAAGGCAAATGGGCTATGATCGTTTACACCGACAGCATTGAGTATGCGGAGCAAGTTCTGTCTCCAGGACTATCCTGGAAAACAGTGTCCCCGAAGTCTGTTAATGGAGAGGTCGGGGGGGTTGTTGCCAACCTGTTTCATACCGACTCCATTGCCGCATGTACCATAGACTGGAACCAGGTCTGGAACTACCTGTTCATTGTCAAATCCGCTCCCGATTCTCAGTACGACACATTAATTAGACTGGCACAAACGGAAAAACAGCTTCCGAATGGTATACTCTGCCTGGCCGGTTCCGGAAGCAAGCTGCGCGGGTTCAAAAACAGGGCGTGGGTCGGTCTGGAAGGCAACATCCACCTGTCTGCCTTTCTGGCGCCCGGACAGAAAGTGGATCATTTTGGCGTCGGGTTTACTATCCTCTCCGCAGTTTCGGTGATCGAGACGGTTGACTCTATTGAAGGCTTAAAAGGGCAGGCTTCCTTCAAGTGGGTAAATGATATACTTATTGCAAATGCCAAGGTGTCCGGCGTACTGGCTCACACGCAGAGCCAGGGGGAGATTGTAACCAGTGCTGTTTTGGGAATTGGGATCAACGTTGAGTCCACCCCCCACGTGGAGCGTGATCCCTTCGTGCCCGGAGTCGCTTCGCTGAGGGATTTTGAGGGCAGCCCGGATAAGTGTAATCAGCGATTGGTCTTTAATAAACTAACTCCCTGTCTGGATAGGAATTACAGGCTCCTTTTGAGCGGGGGGTATCACCGGCTGCTCGATTTTTACCGCCAAAGGTCGCTGGTGATCGGCAGGGAGGTGAATGTTTACCCGGATGTGGGTGGGGAAACCTCAGAAGAGCTCGTTTCCGGCAGGGTGGTTTCAATTGGAGAAAACCTGGAATTGTACCTTGACGGTGTCGAGACCCCGGTCTCGAAGGGAAGGTTAGTGCTGAAAAGTCAAACCGCTACTTGACAGTCGCTGTTTTCCGTCTTTATTTAGTGTCTCGTTATGTAGTTATGTGCATTTAGAAAGGCAAAGGCAGCTTTACATTTGAACTTATATAGTAAATACCGACCACTTGGGGGATGAGGGAAGTAGCGGAGCACTCGATATGGAATCGCTTGACCTTTTAGCTATCTGCGCCTCGGCTTTCGTGGGCGTTTTTCTCTTGCTTACGGTCCTGGCGCTGGTCATGCGTCTCATTACCGTCATTTTTCCTGAAAGGGAATCGGCCGGCGACTCGGCCATGATTGCAGCGGTTTCCACCGTGCTGCAAACCCTTTATCCGGGAACGAAAATAACAAAGGTAGAGGAGATAAAATGATATTCACGCAGAAACCCAAAACGATACGGGTGATGTTTACTCCCTTTCGCGACGGATTGCAGAGTTCCTTTGGCGGCAAGGTCAGGCTGAACGATATCCTTCCGGCCATGAAGGCGTCCGCCGAGGTGGGTATCCACCACTTTGAATTTGGCGGGGGCGCCCGCTATCAAGCTCCGTATTTTTACCTCGGTGAAGACCCCTTTGAAGATATGAAAACGATGCGAGAAGCCGTTGGGCCCGACGTCGACCTGCAGATTCTTACCCGTTCCGTCTCGGGCGTAACGTTGACAACGCAGTCCCTTGAGGGCCTCGGACTTCAGGCGAAACTGATGAAAGAAAACGGCACCACCTGGGATAGGAACTTTGACTATATGAACGACGTCGAGAACCTCGTTAAGACCGGTCGTCCCATTGTCGAGGCCGGTATGCATCACCAGGTCTGTATTGCGCTGATGGGGCTGCCCTTCAAATCGGACAAAGTTCACACGGCTGAATTCTATATCGATATAGGTCGCCGCTTGCTGGAAAGCGATATTCGCATTGACAGTATTTGCCTCAAGGATGCCAGCGGCACGACCGATCCCAAGACGATCTATGATACCGCTCTCGGCCTGAAAAAGATCATGCCCCCGGAAATGCCGTTGTGGCAGCACACTCACGATACGGCCAGTATGGCGGTGGCCTGCTACATGGCCGGAATACAGGGAGGCGTCGACGGTATTGATCTTTCGGTGCGGCCGATGGCCAGCGGCACGGTGCAGCCGGACGTGCGTTCGATGGCCCACGCCCTGAAAGGGACCGGATACTCCCTGGATATCGATGAGACCAAGATGCCTCTTATTGAAAATATGCTGAACGATTTAATGAAAGATTATGCCTTCAATCCCACCACCACCACTGCTGACGCCCGCGTGGTCGGTTTCCCGATGCCCGGCGGCGCTATCGGGCCCAATGTCCACATGATGGTGAAGGCGGGCATAATCCATAAGTACGGCGACGTTCTGGCTGAGTTCCCGGTCGTGGTTGAGGCCGGAGGGGCATGGACAAGCGTCACGCCCGGAAGTCAGCAGTACTGGCTGCAGGCGTTTAACAACGTGATGTATGGACGGTGGGAGAAACTCGATGCCGGGTACGGAAGAGCGGTTCTGGGATACTTTGGTAAGACTCCGTTGCCATCCGACCCGGACGTAGTGAAAAAGGCTTCCGAACAGCTCGGTCTTCCGGTGTTCGACGGCGACCCGCTTGAGGCTGCGCCAAAAAACATTGAACCGGCGAAAAAGGCTCTTGAAGAACGAAATCTGTCCGTCACGGACAAAAATATCTTCCTTGTCCTGGCTGCTATGGTCCCCGGCAAAAAAATGGAGCTCAACGAGGGCATTCGCCTTCTGACAGGCAAGTCAAAAATCGATATTCCCCTCAAAAAGAAGGAAGAACCTAAAGCCGCCGCGCCCTCCCCGGCGTCTGCCATAACGCCCGCTCCCGTCCTTACCGGGCCGGTTACCTCACGGTGCACCGTTCAGGAGAATGGCAGGACGCGTACATTCGTGGTGACGGTAGAACCGATTGGGGCTCCAAACCCGGCCTCGGCGCCCGCAGCGCAAGCCGCACTGGCTGCCGTTCCCGCCCAGTCCAATGGAACGCCGGTCTATTCCACCTTCGCCGGTACGGTGGAGGTGGTAGACCTCCTGGTGAAGGTAGGCGACACGGTTACCAAAGGACAGGTGGTGGCCAAGGTCGAAGCCATGAAAGCCCAGCACGATATCAAGACTCCCACTGACGGGAAGGTCTCTTCCATTGATGTCCAGATTGGAGATGAGATTGATTCCTCGAAGCCGATTCTGACCATCCTGTAGGCGGCGGAGTCATAGCGCATGGATACTGCTTTAGAACTGCTGCGGCACTCCGGTTTCGTCAATCTGAGTTGGGGAAACTGGGTGATGTTTGCCATCGCCGCAACTCTCATTTATCTGGCCATTACCAAGAAGTACGAACCCCTGTTGTTGATCCCGATCGGCTTTGGCGCCATTCTGGCCAATCTTCCGCTGGCCGAGATGGGTTCCTATGGAAACGGCATTATGGCCCTTATCTACCAGCAGGGAATTAAGACCGAGCTTCTGCCGCCCATTATCTTCTTAGGCGTGGGGGTTCTCACTGATTTCCGTCCTCTTTTAGGCCGACCGCTTACTTTTCTTTTAGGCGCTGCGGCGCAGTTGGGGATTTTTGTCGCTGCCATAGGAGCTGCGTATCTATTGGGATTCACCTTCAGGGAGGCGGCCTGTATCGGCATTATCGGCGGGGCCGACGGCCCGACTTCTATTTTTCTAACCAGCCAACTGGCGCCGCATCTGCTCGGCCCGGTGGCGGTAGCGGCTTACAGCTATATGTCATTGGTGCCCATAATCCAGCCCCCGATCATGCGCCTACTCACCAGCAAAAAAGAGAGAGCTATCGACATGCCGCAGGCCAGGCCGGTTTCCAAGACGGCCATCATTCTCTTTCCCATTGTGACCGGAGTTATTGCATCATTAGGGGTGCCCTCCAGCGCGCCATTGATCGGTATGCTGATGTTCGGCAATTTGCTCAGAGAGTGCGGCGTGACCGACCGTCTGCGCAAGACAGCCGGCGGCTCGTTGATCGACATTGTCACCATCTTCTTAGGGCTGACGGTTGGCGCCACCATGGACAGCGAGCATTTCTTAAACTATAGAACCCTGATGATCCTTGGCCTCGGTGCTGTGGCCTTTTCTTTCAGTACGGCCGGTGGGATCATTTTTGCCAAGATCATCAACCTGTTCCTCTCAACGGGTAAAAAGATCAATCCCTGCATTGGTGCTGCCGGTGTCTCGGCGGTTCCGATGGCGGCTCGCGTAGTTCAGAACTTTGTATCGGAGGCCACCGACGGCAAGGTAAATCCCCTCATGCCCGCCATGGGCCCCAACGTCGCCGGCGTCATCGGCTCAGCCGTCGCGGCAGGGGTGTTCCTGACTTTGTTGATGTAGGAATCTATAACTCGTTTGCGTGTATATTTTAGATTTATCTGATAGGGTAAGCATTCGTAGGTCGGGTTCCGAGTCCGCTTTAGGCGGACGAGAAACCCGACACCAACGCCTTAAGATTCCAACACATTCTTGTGCGCGGTGGATGTCCGCGTCTGCCGTGTCATGTCGCTCTGAATACCATATAGCTTCTCCAAGGCTCACAAACGGGAGTGAAGATAAACGGAAGCTCTGCCAAGTTCGTCTATTGGTATAGGAGGTGATGATTTCATAAGGAGGAGGAGGTACTATGAGGGTAGCAGGAACATTGGTTTTCCGAATAACCATGTCGCTGACCGTGATGGTATTTGCACTGTCCGTCAACGCCACAAGTACCAAATCGGAGAGGAGAACACTCAAGGTTCTGAAAGGAGTACACGTTGTAGTTGAGTATCTCCAACAAGGAGATGTTCCGGTTGAGATACCCACACAAGAGATTCAGGAGGACGTTAAACGAGTGCTTGAGAAGGCGGGCCTTAGTGTACAGGACCAACGACAGGCAAGAAAGGAGGGCAACATCCTGGCCGTAACCCTGGCTGTTATGCGCCCTCCCGAGCAATTCAAGCAGATGTCGGACTTGTATGTCTACACCGTAGAAGTGGCGCTTCGGCAGAGAGTCTTTTTGGTCAGAATGCGTTGGGTCAAGACAAGCGCTATTACGTGGATTTCGGCAGACACTGGTGTCGCACGTGGAGACGACCTGTCCGATTCTATTCGCCAGTCTGTGGTTCTCAACCTTGCAAAATTTTTAGCAGATTATAAGCAGGTCAACGATTAGAACCGGGGTGCAATGTGTAACCTACGTTACCGGTCGTACATGAAGTGACCAAAACTTAACGCCAAATTACTCAGATTTGATTGATAGGGTAAGTTTTTTGTATATTAATGGAGAATTTACTTGACTGGGAGGTATAAGGCTGTATATTTCGATACTTGGCGAATTATAGGAGAAGCTAATGCACGGATTTATGTCTATCACAAAGGCCTTGAGCGAGGAGAACAGGGTTCGGGCTCTTCTTGCCTTGCGTCAGAGAGAACTCTGTGTATGTCAGATTATCGAACTGCTTAACCTGGCCCCGTCCACAGTCTCAAAGCACATGGCAATCCTCAAGCAAGCCCGTCTGGTAGAGGGGCAAAAAAATGGACGCTGGATATATTATCACCTGGCTGATGGCGACGCTCCCTCCGAAGTACGCGAAGCTATCCAATGGGTGTTCAATCACCTTTCGGGTGATTCCAGGATTCGAAACGACGCTGAGCGCTTGAACGGTATTCTGAAACGCAACCCAGTTGATATATGCAAGCAGCAAAGAGATAAATGAAGACTGTTTCCCTTTGTAGAGCTAATTCGTGGCGGGTCCGAAGGAGTCAACCCTTCCCGTTGCGAGGAGGCGATCAAGAGAAACTGGAGATACTCTATCGAGTCAATGGTCACATCCAGTTAAAACTCACCTCAAAACTACTTGAGTGAAGGAGAAGTATTATGTTGGTTCAACGTGTCTTGGGTGTTTTTCTGGTCATCGCGATTCTCCCACTGAGTCTCGCAGCACTACCGGCAGACGATCTGCAGTCAGCTTCAGAAGCCGGCAAAATCGCTTTTGTGCTGGTCACCGAGCCAGGCGCATCCGGAGCCAAGCAGGCGACGGAGACAATCCGCAATGCCATGAAACAGGTAGAGAAGTCGGTTATGGTTGAGCTTAACCGGGCTGATAGCGCAAATGCGGCTTTGGTGGCAAAATACCGGCTGGCCGGGGCGCCGGTTCCTCTTATTCTGGTCTTTGCCTCGAATGGAGCCATAGCTGGTGGCAATCTGGCTGCAAAGCTTACGTCCGAACAACTGGTCAATATGGTTCCCAGCCCCAAAAAGGCTGAAGTCTTGGAAGCTCTCCAGGCTGGTCAAGCGATCTTCCTTACTGCCAGTGGCAAGGAAATGTCTGCGAAGTCTGATATCCTCAATATATGTGCAGTAGCCTGCGGGCAGATGAAAGGTAAATCTTGCTCTATCGCGATAGATATGGATGATAAGAAAGAGGCCTCTTTCTTGAAAGAACTCGGGATAAAGCCGCAATCCGCTGAACCGGTAACCGTGGTCATTAATGGCCAGGGGCAGGTTACGGGCTCCTTTGACGGCCCGGTCGATGTCAGCAAACTGGTCCAGGCGGCAAACAAGCGGGTCGCCGGATGCAGTCCCTCAGGATGTGGCGGCAAGCCGTGTGGGCCGACATCGAAGAAGAAGGGCAAGTGATCAATGCATTTCCGCTTCAGTACCATTATCTGGAAGGAAATGTGGCAACGAAAAGGACGGCTGGTCTCGGGTCTGCTGGCCATCACCCTTGGGATTGCCGTCATTGTGGGCATCCAGTCAATAACCACTGTTTCCAAGCAGGTGGTAGCGAGGAAGCTGGATCTCTTAGGGGCCAACATTCAAGTGCTGCCGCTAGGAGCCTCTGTGGACGACTATTATTCAGCCGACATTGATGCCCCCACGTTCCCTGAAGATTATGTCGAACGTATTGCCACCTCAATGTTGCCGGGGATAGACAATCTATCCCCCAAGTTGACCCGAAGAGTCAAAGTGGACGGTACTCCTGTCATACTGACCGGCATTCTTCCACGCAATGAACTTGCCTCCAAGCCGATCTGGCAGGCCTCCGGCTTGATGGCGGCGGAGTTGGAGTTGGCCTGCGCGCCTTCGAAGGAGAGAGAGTCAGTAGTGACGGAGGAAGACCTTAAAGCCAAACGGAAATCAATTGACTCTCTCGGCAGCAATGACGTATGGGTGGGCAGCTTAGTAGCTCAGCGGTTGAAACTCAAGAAAGGAACAACCGTTACTCTTGAGGGGCAACCGTTCACCGTAGCTCATCTGCTGCCTGAAACGGGAACTATAGATGACAACCGCATATTTGCTCATCTCCATTCCGTGCAGAAATTGCTGGGCACCGGTCGTCAGATCAGCAATATCGAGATCATGGGTTGTTGCAGTGAGATATCCGACGGGTTGCTCGGAAAGCTGAGAAACATTCTGCCTGACACGCGTATCACCACCATAGGCCATATTGTAAACACTCAGATTGAGACGAATAGGTTGATGTCGAAGATCTCTCTGGTCCTGTTGGTGATTATCGTTCTGGTCGGCGCGATCTCCATCGGCAACTATATGTGGGCCAACGTCGAAGAACGCCGCAGGGAAATCGGTACGCTGATTACAGTCGGCCTAACAAGAGGACATATATACAGGCTCTTCATAGCCAAGTCGCTTGTACTGGGCCTCGTAGGCGGCGCCCTGGGATATACGGTTGGGACAGTGGCAGCGGTGATTCTCGGCCCTCAACTGGCCGGACTTCAGGTCTCGCCGGTCTTGGTTTACCTAGCGCTGTCAATTGCAATTGCTGTGGTTATTTCATTGTTGGGTAGCTGGTATCCGGTTTTTCGGGCCGCCAGACTGGACCCTGCACTCATCATGCAGGAGGTTTAACCATGTTGGAAGCTGATAACCTTACGAAGACCTATCAGCATCGACGGGAACCTGTGCACGCCCTGAAGAATGTTTCCTTGGATATTGAACGCGGTGACTTCGTGGCCGTTACCGGCGGTTCCGGATCAGGGAAGACAACTTTGCTGCTTACGCTGGGTGGGTTAATCCATCCGACTTCAGGCCAAGTGAGATATAAAGGTGCCAGCATCTACAGTCAGACGGGCAATCAGCTTGCCGGCTATAGGAATCGCACTGTCGGATTTGTGTTGCAGACTTTTAACTTAATCCCGTACTTATCGGTGCTGGAAAACGTGATGGTTCCTATGTTGCTGAGATACAATTCGAACAATGGACGAGTAGATCGGGCCAGGATACTGTTGGACAAGCTGGGACTCGCCAGCCGGTTTGATTTCTTTCCCCGCGAGCTATCCGTGGGGCAACAACAGCGGGTGGCAATCGCCCGCGCTCTGGCCAACGATCCGGAAGTGATTCTGGCAGACGAACCCACGGGGAACCTTGACCCGACCCTGTCTTCCGAAATTCTGCAAATCCTTCGTGATCTAAATGAAAAAGACGGCCGAACTGTCGTCATGGTAACTCATGATCCGAGCGCCGCGCAGAAGGCGGGCAGAGTGCTGAAACTCAAGGAGGGTGAACTTCTGCCGGAAGGGACGTAGACACGTTTGGCGCTTGCTTATGTGTTTAAAGCATCATGGTACCACGATCATTGAGTTTTTAGTAGGTCGTTAAAATAGGAGCAAGGAAGTAAATGATTAAGAAAGTTGCAGTATCTGCTGGGGTTATCCTGGTGATTTTAGTATCTGTCTGGTTTTGGGGTTTAGCCAAAGACTCCGCACCGATATCGAAACGATCGCAGCAGGCAGCGCAGGTCCCCAACAAAACAATAGAGGGATCGACGTCAGAAACCCCGAGCGCCACCGCGGACACTGTCGGTGGTGGAACGCCCAAGATCTTCTTCCCGGACACATCCCACGATTTCGGCTCTGTTAGCCAAGGATCAAAAGTATCGTACAAGTTTGTCGTGCGCAATATCGGGGATGCTCCCTTAAAGCTCATAAAAGCCAAGGCGTCGTGAGGGTGCACGGCCGCCGTCTTAACCAAGACGGACATTCCCCCGGGCGGGGAAGGAGAAATCGAGGTCACCTTTAGCACTGGTCGTAAGAAGGGGAAACAGAAAAAGAGCATTACTGTAACGTCCAATGACCCGGAAAACCCAACTACGCGAATCTCTGTAATCGCTTTTATTGAAATTGAATTCGACTTTGAATCGTACAGCCTGAATTTTGGAAAGTTGAGGACGAATGATACGGCAACTAAGAGCATTTTCATTCAAATCCTGGATCCTGAAACAACAAGGATCACAGATATAACGACATCTTCCCCACTCGTGTCGGCAAAACAAGTCGAGGCTTCCGACTCCGCTGACAACTACACCAGGATCGAGATCGAGGTGACGCTGCTACCGGGACTGCCGCCCGGAAGAATCAATGAAACCGTCACTGCACATTCCAGCCTGGAATCCAAATCGAAAGCGACTCTTCGCTTGACCGGATCAATCGTTGGTGATGTTGAGGTGATTCCTGAGATGCTCCGGTTTGTAGTCAAAGAGTCGCAAAGTGCATCGAACCAGAATATCAGCCAGAAGCTGAAAATTATCAACAACTCGGAAAACAACCCGCTGCGGATTCTTGGAGCGCGCGATCCGGATGACCGGCTGCAGCTAAATGTCAAGACTGTGGAGGAAGGACAGAAGTTTGAGCTAACGGCCACCCTGAAACCTGACACTCTGTCCACGCTCAGCAACCAGACTGGCACGATCGTGATTACGACCAATAATCAGGAGCAAAAGGAGATTACAATCCGCTACAATGTAGTGCGAAAATAATAGCGCGTAGCTGTTTTCGCTACAGAAACGGTTCGAATCCCCACCGGAATATCAATGCAGTTGATTTTTCCTGCACATGTCAGAACCCTCTCAGGTAACGATGAGAAGGATAACGCTGTTACTTAGTCTATTGGCGTTTCAACGGAAATTCTGTCTTAGAAATAAAGAAATGTCTTCGATACCGAGGATGTGAGCCCCTCTCGTTTAGGTTGTTGAGAATAAGGAGATCCAATGGTGGCAATGGAAGCCGGTATCACCAAACAGCCAAAAGGACTGAGCCACTTTGAACGGCTCCTGCCTCTCTGGGTAGCGTTGTGCATTGTGGCGGGGATCGTGCTGGGCAAAACCGCTCCGGAAGTGGCAATCTTTTTGGACGGTCTGGCTATCTCGGTCAATGGTGCGCCCGTGGTGTCCCTTCCGATTGCCATCTGCCTCTTCTTTATGATGTACCCAATCATGGTCAAAATAGATTTTGCCGGGGTGCTCAAAGCAGGCAAGAATGTCAAACCCGTGGGGCTAACCCTGTTTGTCAACTGGGCTATCAAGCCATTTACTATGTATGCGATTTCGGTTCTCTTCCTCGGCATTCTCTTCAAGGGCTTTATCGGTGAAGATGCCGTAGACCACATCAAGATGCCATACGGTCTCGACCTGCCTCTGGGAGCCATGCATGGAGCCGGCAAGGTTGTGCTGTTGAACGGCGTAAAACTGCTCGAAGTGCCCCTGTGGCGTAGTTACCTGGCGGGATGCATTCTTCTGGGAATCGCTCCCTGCACCGCCATGGTCCTTGTGTGGGGGTATCTGGCAAGAGGAAATGACTCGCACACCCTGGTGATGGTAGCGATTAATTCCTTAACAATGCTTTTCCTCTATGGTCCTCTGGGCGGTTTCTTGCTGGGTGTCGGCCGCCTGCCGGTGCCGTGGCAAGCCTTGCTTTTGTCGATCGGCATCTATGTGGCCTTGCCACTGATGGCCGGGTACTTCTCCCGAAAATGGGTTATTGCTGCTAAAGGCGAAGCCTGGTTTAAGGAGAGGTTCCTTCGTTTTCTAACGCCGGTAACCATTATTGCCCTCTTGGTGACTCTTGTGCTTTTGTTCTCCTTCAAAGGGGAGGTCATTCTATCCAATCCGCTTACTATCCTTTGGATTGCTGTTCCCCTCTTTATTCAGACCAACCTCATTTTTTGGTTGGCCTACGGTCTGGCAAAACTGCTCAAGTTATCCTATTCAGATGCCGCTCCCTCGGCTATGATTGGCGCTTCCAATCACTTCGAAGTGGCTATTGCAACGGCTACGATGTTGTTCGGCCTTTCTTCCGGGGCTGCTCTGGCGACAGTTGTAGGTGTACTGATAGAGGTTCCTGTTATGCTGATGCTGGTCAAGATCTGCCTGCGTACCAAGAGCGCCTTCAAGTGAGATGCATGCCCTTATTTCTTCTTCACCAGACCGCGCAGCACCCTTAAATTTTCAACATCCTCGGCGAGGTCCTCGCCTTTGGGGGTTTCGAGGATCATCGGGATATTTTTTAGCCGTCTGTCATTGACGATATTTCGAAAACCATCCAGACCGATAAACCCCTGGCCGATATGCTGGTGGCGGTCACGCCGGGAGCCGAACTCCTTCATGCTGTCGTTGATATGGATTATTCTCAAGCGGTTAAGTCCAACGATCTCGTCAAACGATTGCATTGTCTTTTTGTACCTTTTGGGGTCAACCAGATCGTATCCGGCCGCAAAGATATGGCAGGTATCCAGGCAGACGCCGATCTGATTTTTGTTTCCCACGCGGTCTATCATGTACGCCAACTGCTCAAAGGTGTAGCCGAGGTTGGTTCCCTGACCGGCAGTTGTCTCAAACAAAAGAGTAACGTGGTTGTTAGACAACTCATCAAAGAGGCGGTTGATGTTTTCGGCAATCCTGTTCATTCCCGTCTCTTCGCCGGAGCCGACGTGCGAGCCGGGGTGCATCACCAGGTTGGCGATCTTCAGGGTTTCGCAGCGCTCCATCTCTTCTTTAAGTGATCTGTACGATTTGCGGTTCAGCGGCTCATCGGGCGAGGCGATATTGATCAGGTAGCTGGTATGTGAGGTGGCTACAGTGACTCCCGTCTTTTCGATCAACTCAAAGAACTTATCGATGTCATCCGGTTGGAGCCTGGCGGCCCGCCACTGGTTGTTGGACTTGTTGAATATCTGAATCGTGTCGCAGGTAGCCTGCTTGCCCCGTTCGATTGACTTATGAACCCCGCCCGCTATCGACTGGTGCGCTCCAAAAAGCATGCTACCTCATTGTCAACAGGTCTGAACGACTAGATGCTGCAACTAAGATATTGATGTACGTAGTCTCTACTTCGCGTACGCGGGTGTAATTGAAACCCTCAGCTAGCACAAACGCTGCCAAAGTACTTAAGCCCAACCAAACCCAAGTACCCATTTCACTGGTGCATGGAAAAACATCTACATATTGAAGAACGATGGTAACCAAGCTTAGCAACCAACTAAAAGCAGCTGCAAGTAACAAGGCTCCAATCATTCTGACCTCTGCTTCCCGTCGTTCACTTTCCTCCCATAAGGTAGGGGCAGTAAACCTCAAGTATCTCTTTGCCCCACCAAACGGCACATCACCAGGTAAGGAGTTTAGAGAGCAACCTATCGCTGTTTTGAGAAGCTTAATAACCTCTTGGTAGTACGGTTCGTTTTCATGAAGCCTGTTGTATGGATGCTTTAGCTCCTTAAATGAAAGCCCTCTTGTTTTCTTATGGAAAATGAACATAGGTCGAGCCAACCACCCAGCACAACGCATCGCAATAGGCTTTAAGGCATAGCCTATCAGCATTGAAGCAATTATCACAATCAGCACCACGATCCATGGAGACTTCAACTCGTCATAGTATGAGACAATTGCACTAAATGAATTCAGAGGCGAGAGCATGTTATCTCCCTCATTGAATAACTCTTCGGGAAAAAACATTTGAGTCATTGTCACAATTAATACTAACCAGACAAAGCCCGGAAGAAGAATTGCCAAGAAGTCAACGATCGTTAATGGAATCGGCCTGAACCTTGGTTCCATTTCCTTACTCTCTTTTATTAATTTCTTACCAGTTCAGATCCGTTTTTGTGCAATCTGACGGCAGGATCGCAGGGATCCTGCCCTACTATTTATTTTCATCCTCAAGAATCTGAGTCAGAATGTTGGAGACCGGCACCGCGCCATCCCCTAACTCCTTCATCTGCGGATAAAAGATAACATCGCGGATGGAATGCTGATTGGTCAACAACATGACCAGGCGGTCAACGCCGAAGCCTAAACCGGCTGTCGGCGGCATGCCATACATCAGGGCGGTGATGAAGTCATCATCCAGCGGCTGGGCTTCCTCGTCCCCCGCCTTCAGCGCTTTCCCCTGCTGCCGGAACCGTTGAAGCTGATCCACCGGATCGTTCAGTTCGCTGAAGGCGTTACCCATCTCTTGTGCGGCGATGAACAATTCGAACCGTTCCGTAAGGCGGTCGTTTTCCCGATGCTTTTTCGCCAGGGGAGAGATCTCAAGCGGGAAGTCGGCCACGAACGTCGGCTGAATTAAAGTCGGTTCAACCTTTGCTTCCCACACGGTTTCGACAACTTTCCCCCAGTTGATGAGTTTCTCTTGCTCTTCAACACCCAGTTCTATCGCCGCGGCTTTAGCCTCCTCAAAGGACATCTTGGAAAAATCGACGCCGGTCTCGTTACGGATGGAGTCAAGCATGGTTATCCATTGAAAGCGCGGCTCGAAATCAATTTCGTGTTCCTCATAAGTGATTTTATAACTGCCGCAAAGACGGTAGACGACATACCGCAGCAGCTCTTCCAGCAGCGCCGCCATGTCACGGTAGTCGGCATAGGCCCAGTACAACTCGATCATGGTGAACTCCGGGTTATGCAGACGGTCCATTCCTTCGTTGCGGAAATCCTTGCACAACTCCCAGACTTTCGCATACCCGCCCACAATCAATCGCTTCAGGTACAGCTCGTCGGCAATGCGCAGGTACATCGGCATGTGCAGCTTGTCATGGTGCGTCCTGAACGGTAGAGCGTGACCTCCGCCGTACAGGGGTTGGAGGATCGGCGTTTCCACTTCGAGAAAGTCGTGGTTGTTGAGAAACTCTCGAATCGACTGGATGATTTTCGTCCGCTTGACAAATATCTCTTTCACCTCCGGATTGACGATCAGGTCAACGTAGCGGCGGCGGTAGCGGGTCTCCACGTCGGTCAGGCCGGAATGTTTGTCGGGGAGGGGATGAAGCGCTTTGCAGAGGAGCACGAAGGAAGTCACGTTCAGTGTTCGCTCGCCCGTCTTGGTAACAAAGAGTTTTCCCTCACAGCCGATGATGTCGCCCAGGTCGATCATGTTGAACAACTCAAACTGCTCTTTGCCGACGTTGTCGAACTTCACGTAAATCTGAATGCGGCCGGAGCTATCGCGGAGGTCAGCAAAGAAGACCTTGCCCATCTTTCGTTTCAGAATAACCCGTCCGGCAATGCGGAGGACCTCTTCATTCTTTGTCAGCCGGTCAAAGTCATCAAGCGCATTATTTATCAGGCAGGTCTGTTCATAGCGATAGGGATAAGGGTTTACCCCTTTGAGGATCAGTTCGTTTACTTTTTGCCGTCGAATCTTAATCAGCTCGGCCAGTGGAATCTGAATCTGCGCATCAGACGGTATGTCTGCTTTTTCTTGTCTGGTCTTTTTGCTGCGCTCGGTCATTTTCGGATAGCCTCGGTAGGGATTGAGTTTAGTAGCGCCATTTTGAATCCTGGGTCAGCTTGTTTACTTGCTTTGGCGTAACAATCTCTCCTCAAAGGCTCTTTTGACGGAAGGCGGGACGAGGCCGGAAATGTCCCCGCCGTGTCGGGCGACGTCCTTCACGATCGTCGAGGAAAGATAGACCCATGACAACGAGGGCATCAGGAATACCGCCTCGACATTCCGGGCCAGCTTACGGTTCATCAGCGCCATCTGGAATTCGTACTCGAAATCAGAGACAGCCCGAAGACCCCTCACTATTGCATCGGCCTTCATCTTCAGCGCCAGTTCGGCCAGCAGCCCGTCAAACCCAACCACTTTTACCATCTCACGACAGGGTTTATTCTCAATTGACTGCTCAATCAAGCGGATCCGTTCCTCAAATTCAAAAAAGGTACCCTTGTCGGTATTAATGGCTACCGCCACCACCAGTTCGTCAAAAAGACGACAGGCTCTCTCAATGAGCGACAAGTGCCCGTTGGTAATCGGGTCAAAGGAGCCGGGGTAGATGGCTCTTTTTTTCGTACGCTTCGTCATCACAATACATCCATGAGGCCGCAAACTTCATGCTTTGCGCACCGCTTCAAAATATGCTCAAATAAGGCCGCTGGCAAGGTCAATTAACAGTGAGTCCCATCGCCACAAGGTAGTCCTCGAGTGGGTCCTCTACTGCTGCCGGTTCTTTTTCCAGAAACCGCCTGTCGATCCGCAGGGCAGTCACCGGAATCTGGAAGTGTTGTTCCAGCGCTGATTTGACTGAGGAGTCACTGCCGTGGCCGGAGACAATCAGAGCCGACAGCGGCGGCGTGCCCCCCTCTTCGAAAAGTGAAGGGAGCCTGAAGTTGACCACCGTCTTGAATTCAACCGCCATTTTCTTTAGTCCCGGTTCGCTGTTCAAACCTGACAGGGCCGGGCCGTCTGGGGCCGGCCAATGACGGCCTGACCGGTCAAACTGACTGAGCGGCAGGTGAGCCAGGCCTATGATGTTGCCGCCTGACACAAAGCAAATGGAGGCGACGTTGTCGCCGAAATCGGCCAGGCAGACCAGCTCCCCTTGCTCCGGGTGGCAAAAGTTCAGGTAGCCTTTTCCAAGGGCGACCGTTCGCATTTCGTATTTCAGTGACAGCGCGGCAGGATTTAACATAGAAAACAGCGAGTCCGTCAACTCTTCCAGATTCCAGCGGCGAGTAACAAGACCCAGACGGCGGTTCGGTTGGCCGGTTGAAAGGGTAGCAACACAGAACTCGTTTTCGTCATCAAGCAGCGATTGGGAGAGTTCAAATCGTGCCAGAAGGTCTGTGTCCCATTTGCCCGCCTGACTCAGATGGAGATTCTTAACCAATACTTCGTTATCGGGAACCGAGAATATAACATCTTCGCCTTCAAGCGTCTGATGCTCCTTTAGTTCCGACGCTGTTGCCGTGACCAGAGCCGTGACTTTGCGCTCCGGGGCATCTTGTCGAACTCGCGCCATGTAATAGCGCCCGGAACGATAATCAATTCCCGTGATAGTCTGGTTTGGCGTCATTGAGGCTTTATCTTTAAGTACGGCCGCAACCGCTCATACATCTTCGGCCCGATTCCCTTAACTTCGGTAATGTCAACCTCCCGTTCAAACCGCTTCTGTTGGCGGTAGGCCACAATTCGGTCGGCAAACACCGGGCCGATACCCGGCAGCAATTCCAGCGAATCCGCCGGCGCGGTATTGGGGTCCAGGACAAAAACACCGGTGAAGATTTGCTCGTCTTCTCCAATGAAAACCCGCAAGGGCGGAGAATCATCAGGCGGATGGGCATAAGAACGGAGAAAGAGATAGCCTCCCATCACCACGGCGATAGCGGTCAAAACGGCAAGGAATCTCAATTGCCCGGAGCTAAAGTCAAAAAAGCGATTCATTGGTTTCCATTGTTTTCACGACGTCGCTTTCAAAATACATGGAAACCTGCCAAAAATCAACACGGACGATCAAACTCTCCGACCACCAGACGGAAGGGCGCTCAGGTAGCAGGCTTCTGCTGCCTTCGCTTTTCGGCCTTGACAAAAACCGGGAAGGCGCTATATTGCAATGAGTTCAAAGAAACTACGCTTTGTTACTAACATGTTGAGATCGCCAAGGCTGCGGAGTAAATAACGATAGGGTTGGCGACTCTTGCAAAATGAAAGATTCTAATACAAGGAGAAGATAAATCATGAGAAAAAAGTGCGTAAGGAAAACTGCCGCTGTCGCTATTCTGACAGCGAGCCTCCTGGCGCTTTCAGCAGCAAGCCTGTTTTCACAGGAAAAAGGAATCGGAAGTAACTTCGGCGCCTTGGCCGACACGCTTGCCGCTGAGCCTATCTGGATCTATGACTCGGACCTCTATGTAAAACATGTTGAAGTCGCTGACCTCAACGGTGATAACATCCCCGATGTTATCGTCGGCGAGTACGACATGACTTACTACGGTGAGCCATCCAGAGTGATTGCCATCGATGGCCAAACTGGCGACACGCTGTGGACATATCTATTAGACGACGGTGTGCGCTCCATGACCATAGGCGACATAAACAACGACGGCGTTATGGATGTCGTCGCCGGAGCCTCGTATCATTCAACCGGTACGCCTGACGGGAGAATCCACGCTATCGACGGCACCGATGGCAGCCAACTGTGGACGTTCTATACCGGCGCCACCAATCAGGATGTCGCCATCGGCAACTTCAATGGCGATGTATATCCGGACGTGACCGTAGCCTGTTTTGATGACTACGTGTATGCCATCGATGGGCACACCGGACTGCAGCTCTGGCGCGCTTTGATCGGCAGCATGTGGGTCAATGCGGTTGCCACCGGCGACGTCAACGGCGACGATACGGATGACGTGGCTTTCGCGCATGAATACCTGACCAATTACGACAATTATTTCGGCGTCTTGGACGGAACCGACGGCACCTTCATCTGGGATTCAACAGTCACCTATGCGGTCCTGGCTGTTTTGGTGGATGACATTGACGATGACGGGGATCTCGAAGCTGTCTTTGGCGGGGTCAGCTCCGCTGACCAGGGGACGATCTATGTACGAAACGCATCGACCGGCGCCCTGGAATGGGAGTACAATCTCGGGTATCTTCACCACGTCAACGGTGACATAACTCTTCATGCCTATGATATCGATTCTGATACCGATCCGGATTTGGTCGTAGGCAATAACGTCGGCACTTACCATGTCTATGCTTTTAACGGTGACGGCGATACCCCCATGTGGATATCGGACACGCTTGACGGATATCCGAAAGATCTTGCCTTTGGAGACGTGACCGGTGACGGCAATCTTAATGTCATAGCTGCTACCTATGACAGGGTGCAGGTGCTTGAAGCCACTGATGGATCAAAGACCTGGTACTACTCTGTGGCCGGGACCATCGCCAGCGTGGGCAGCGGCGATTTTGATGATGACGGCATAATGGATGTCGCCGCCGGAGGGGGCGCGGAGAGCAGTGGCACTCCCCCCAATCCCGGCAAGTCGGTGTGGGCATTGAAGACAGTGCCATCTCCCGTTCTGTGGGAATTTGACTTCGGTGAATATGGGAATGCCCTGGCAATCGATGACCTCAATGGCGATGAGTACCTGGACGTTGTGGTCGTTTCCTCCCTTGATGACAAAGCAGTAGCTATCAATGGCGAGACCGGTACGGAGCTGTGGAAGTGGATCGGCACGGAGAACCTGTTTGCCGTGACGACTGGTGATTTCGACAACAACGGTCAGATTGACGTAGCCGTGGGCGGGTGGGACAATATCGTGACGGGTTTGTATGGCAACAGCGGCGGCGTCATGTGGCAGTTTACCACCCCTACGGATGACATCTACCGGAAAGGTTTGCAGGCGGAAGATGTGAACGGTGATGGAAACATTGATATTATCGCTGGCAGTGAAGATAACCGCGTGTATGCCATAAACGGACTAAACGGCGCTGAGATATGGTCAACCATCAGTTTTCCCGGAGATGTGGAAGAAATTGAACTGGCGCAGATGAATGCCAGTGGGCCGCGGGACGTAGTAGCGGCCATTGGCGGGTCTTCAGGTAAGATGGTTGTCATTGATGGTGCCAGCGGTGACGTCCTCTGGGAATATGGTCTCAATACGGCCTATGCGCAACACGTGGAGGTCTTAGACGCTAATGACGATGACGTTCTGGACGTCGCTATCGGGATGCAGAAGATGGGCGCCACGCCCGGGGGGCTTATCGTGGTGAACGGCAGCACCCATAATGAGCTCTGGACGGTGTATCCTTTCTATCCTACGGTAAACTATGCTCTCGCTCATGGAGATCTGAATAACGACGGCGCGGAGGACCTCGTGGCGGGTGGTAACACCGACGACCGGACGGTTTATGCCTTTAACGGCCCTAACGGCGCACCCTTGTGGAACTTTCCCACCGGAGGAGAGATAAACGTTGTGCAGGTAGCTGAAGTGACGGGCGATACGGTACCGGACGTTATTGTCGGTTCGGATGATCAGATCATATACGTATTGGATGGAAACACCGGGCAAAGCTCATGGAGCTACAGCACCGCCGGTGACGTGATGCATATACAGATCGGCGACATCAGCGGCGACGGAGCGCCAAACATAGCCTGTGTTACTTTTGATTCCGATGGAATTGCATACGCCTTCAAGTCGCTCTATGAGTCTTGCTGCATCGGTATTCGCGGCAACGTAGACGGCGATCCGAACGATGCCATAAACGTTGTTGACTTAGCCTACTTGGTTTCGTACCTATTCGATCAACCCCCAGGTCCGGCACCTCCATGTTTCGAGGAGGCTGATGTTGACGCCAGTCTTTCGATTAACGTTGGCGACTTAGCCTGGTTGGTTTCGTACCTATTCGATCAACCCCCTGGCCCGGCGCCGGAGCCGTGTTAAATGAAATATAAATATTGCAAGCTATTAAAATACTTGACAATATAAGTCTATGTATTATAGTTAATGGTTGGACGGTAAGTTTGGCAGGCAGGTTTTATAGTGTGTCTATCTGCCAGTGTTCAAACCTTGTGAAAAAAAAAGCAGGAAATGTGGGTACAACTGAGGTCAAACCGTTTGTGATTGATAGATCATATTAACCTATAATACTTTTTGGGAGAAGAGTATGAACAAATCAATGCTCATGGCAGTAGAATTGGCGACGGCAAAACGCCGTTGATTTTGTGGTCATGGGCGCGATCACTCAGAGAAACAAGAAAAGCCTTGACAATTCGAGGAAATTCTTGCATATTCAAAATACTGAAAGGGACAAACCGTGTTTTTGAAACCTTTATATGGGAGATATCGGTACTAACTAGCTACCCACATAATATCTTGCAGTGTTGATAGTTTTCGATTGCATTGCAGGTGACCGACTACATCACTAAGATTGCAAGTTTAATGGACTTGCAGAATTGAACGAAGATTTGGAGTAAACCTATTAATTGTCGTAACCAGCTTCTGAAAGGAGGAGTTATGGTCCAAAAAGTAATGTTGGCGAGCCTGGGAGTTATTCTGGTACTCGCCGTAGTGTTAATGGCCACGACCGGAGAAAGGGATCCCGCCATCGGCCTCACCTCCGGCCCGTCCGGGGGATCCGGGGAGTTCGTCCCAAAGGGCGCCCCTGATTCTCGAGCCGTTGTCTGGGACAACGGTATGTGGTATATTGGCATGGGTACGGCACAGATAGACGCTGCAGTACCTTTCGAATCCGAGCCCGCAGATGATTTCATGTTCGAAGTAGATCAGTCTGTAAACGACGTCCATTGGATTGGCGGCTACTGGAACGGCCCTCCGGATGATGGGGACTTTGACTGGAAAGTCACCTTCTATGCAGACTTTGGTGACGGCAACAAGCCCGGCGCGCTTATCGCCTCCTGGGTGTTTCCCAATGCTGACGTCAATGAGACGTTAATAGCGGCAGGCTACTACAACTACTCGGTTCAGCTGCCTATGAAGTTGGACTTCCTGGCCGGCACGAAGTATTGGATTGCCATTCAGGGTGTCGGCAACTACCAGCCACAGTCCGGCTGGGCGTATCACCAAGATCAGATACTGCTGCACGAGTGCACGTTCAGAAGCGTCTATTTCGGTTACCCGGATTGGGTAAACGCTTCGGAGCTATGGGATGATCCCACTGACATGTGCTTCCAGCTCACCTATGAGTTTCAGGAGGAGTGCGACTGGCAGCCGGGCGACCTCTACAAGCACCACTTCCCGCAATTGCCGGATGAAGAGGGCTGGGCAGTGAATGCCACGCAGCCGATGGTCCTGGCCGAGGACTTCATGTGCATGGATACCGGCTTCATCAAGGACTTCCACTTCTGGGGAGCCTGGAAGCATGAGGATGTAGGCCTGGTGACTACTTTCGTGCTCAGCATCCATGCAGACATACCCGCGGACCCGCCTCAGATCCCGTATAGCCGTCCCGGTATTACTCTCTGGGAGTTCTACGCCGAGGAGTTCGACTACACGCCCATCGATCCGCCTACTATGGAAGGCTGGTATGACCCCGCGACCGGTGAGGTTTTCCTTAATGACCACACAGCGTACTGGCAGTACAACATCTGTCTGCCCGAGCCCTTCTGGTTCTGGCAGGATTCCGGCACGATCTACTGGGTTAACATCTCTGCAATTGTAGCTGATCCTCAGACCACGACCTGGGGTTGGAAATCGACCCAGAATCACTGGAACGACGACGCCGTCTGGGCATTCTGGGGCGAATTGGACTGGATCGACATGTGGGAACCCACCGATCCGCAAATGAACCTGTTCTGGATTGGCCTTGACCCAGCCGGAGGGATAGTTCCCCCATTGACCGGAGGAACGGGTTACTACCCGCCGGGTGATATCAGTGGCTGGTGGTTCTATGACGGACCTGAGTGGGAGTTCTGGAACATCTGGTTCTACGATCATCCGTTTACATACGACCGCAAGAAGACCGTCCATATCGATTTCGATATCGTTGAGATGGAGCCGGGCGCCGGGAGCTGGCTTACGTTTGTAGTCAACTACTCGACGGATTTGTGGTCACTTGAAGGCCAACCCCCCGGAGACAGCATGCCTCCGCTGCCGGGAATGTTCCCGCCGGACCTTGAGTTGGAGTATATCGGCCGCGATACGCTCTATGCCGGACCTGTAGATATTTTGGGTGGCCATTTCATGGCTGACTGGGAAATGAAGGACTACAACCCGGAGTGGATCTCTATCGATGTATGGGGATACAACTTTATCATTCCTGAGGGGTCAGGCATGGTCTTCCACGACTGCATCGGCTCGCTTGATCTGTCATTGGTTGTCACCGGCGACATCGATACTACTACTACCTGCTGCAACAGCGATGGGATTCGCGGCGATGTTGACTACGACGGTGGGTCCCCCAACGTTGGCGACTTAGCCTACTTGGTTTCGTACCTATTCGATCAACCCCCAGGTCCGGCACCTCCATGCTTCGAGGAGGCTGATGTTGACGCCAGTGGTGCAATTAACGTTGGCGACTTAGCCTACTTGGTTTCGTACCTGTTCGATCCAATCCCTGGCCCGGCACCTCTTCCATGTCCGTAGGGA
>SDBT01003718.1_pt1 | contig 26257 bp, 18 predicted proteins | sample 2277101 | NCBI WGS metagenome assembly SDBT01 (sample SAMN10404973, study PRJNA504765) | marine sediment metagenome | isolation source: marine sediment core GS10_PC15, 103 cmbsf | place: Arctic Ocean: Southern Knipovich Ridge | collected 2010 | reverse complement strand
GAAAAGACCCACCAGGCCGGGATCGAGTTCAACTACCTGCTCAACGCCTCGGCCATGGGCAACACCGAATACACCCGCGAGGGCCAGCGCGAAATTGAAAGAATCCTCGAGTGGATCGACGGCATCGGGGTGGACTCGGTCACCGTGGCCAACATCTACTTCCTGCGCCTGATCAAGCGCCGCCATCCGCGCCTGAAGGTGCGCGTCAGCTCGCACCGCTACACCGCCTCGCCGCGCCAGGTGCGCTTCTGGGCAGAACAAGGGGCCGACTACATCGTGGTCAACGAGGTCAGCATCCACCGCGAGTTCAGCCTGCTCGAGACCATGGCCGGGGCCGCCAAGGACGCGGGGGTCGAGCTGCAGCTGATCGTCAACAACTGGTGCCGACAGGAGTGCGCCATCGCCGGCAACCACGCTGTAGGCCTGTCGGCCGCCTCCCAGTCCGGCAGCAAGGGGTTCCCGCTGGACTACTGCTCCCTGGTGTGCAACGACGTCCGCCTCAAGGACCCGGTCAACTACCTGCGGGCCAACTGGATCCGGCCGGAGGACCTGCACATCTACGAGGACATGGGCTACAACAACTTCAAGATCGTCGAGCGCAACACCCCCACCCGGATCCTGCTCGACCGGGTCCGGGCCTACGCCGGGCGGTGCTACGACGGCAACCTGATGGACCTTATCCAGAACTACGCCTACCCCGAGGAGAAGTTCGGCCCCAAGTCCAGGGACGCATACTCCTACCGGCGGATGCTCAAGTACTTCATCAAGCCTCAGATGGTCAACCTGCTCAAGTTCGCCAAGGTGATCGACTTCGGCAAGACCGCCAGCGTGCTGTATCCCCTGAGGGGACCCAACCCGGTCCAGATCGACAATCGCGAACTGGACGGGTTCATCGACTTCTTCCGCACCACCAGCTGCCGGGACCTGGACTGCGAGAAGTGCCGGTACTGCCACGAGTGGGCCGACCGGGCGGTGCGTATCGATCCGGCCTGGCGCGAGAGGATGGGAGCCATCTACGACGACCTGCTTGACGAGATCGATTCGGGCTCGTTCTGGGATCCATACCTCAAGACCGCCTGGAACATGGCCGGCCGTCTCGTCGAGCGCGTGTCCGGCCTTCGCAACTGATGGCCGCGGAGTATGAAGTCATCGTGGTCGGCGCCGGCCCGGCCGGCGCGTCGGCGGCCCTTCAGGCCTGTCGCCAGGGCCTGGGCCCGGTGCTGCTGATCGACCGCGCGCACATGCCCCGCGCCAAGCCCTGCGGCAGCGGGATCTCCCCGAAGGCGCGCAAGATATTGAAATCCCTCGGGCTGTGGGACGAGGTGGAGCGCCTGGCCTACCCGATTAACGGCCTGCGACTTGTCAGCCCCTCCGGTCGCGAGGTCCTGCTGACCGGCGGCGAAAGCGCCGTTGTGTTGGAACGGGCCGTGTTCGACAAGATCCTCGTCGACGCGGCCGTGCGGGCCGGCGCGCGGTTCCTGCCGGGCACCAAGGTGGACGGGCCGCTGCACGCCCGGGGACGGGTGTGCGGGGTTCGCACCCGCGCCGGCGAGATCACCTCCCGCTGGGTGATCGGGGCCGACGGCACGCGCGGGCGCTTCAACCGCGACCCCCGGCCCCGGCGCATCCTGCATGCCTGCATGGCCTGGTTCGAGGGAGTTCCGTTCACGCCCAAGACCGTCGAGATGATCTACCAGCCCGAGTGGACGCCCCACTACGGCTGGCTGTTCCCCGAGTCCGCCGAGAGGGTCAACTTCGGGATCTGCATCGAGGCGGACCGCCTGGGCCGGCGATCCATCAGGGAGTTCTTGCGCGCCTTCTTGGAAAAATTCTACGGCCGCAGGCTGGCCGGGGCGCGCCAGATCGGCGGCCTGAAGTCGCACCCGATCTCCACCACGCTCGGCATCCAACACCTGGCAGAGCCCGGGGTGCTCCTGGCCGGCGAGGCCGACCGGCTGACCAACGTGGCCACGGGCGAGGGAATCTCCTACGCCATGGCCAGCGGCCGGCTTGCGGCCCGGGCCATCGGCCTGGGGATGGATCGTCAAGCCACGGCAGCGTGGTACACGAACAGGCTGCGCCTCTCGTTCCAGGCGGCGTTCCTGGTGGCGGAGTTGTACTGCCGCCTGGGCGTCCGGGCGCTCGACTACGTTACCCGCCTGGGCAACCTGGCCGGCGTGCGCCGCCTCTCCTCCGCCGCGCTCAGTAATCTGTAGCCCTCGGCATCGAAAGGAGCCTCGCGATGTTGGACGCCAAGAACGCCATCGCCCGCGGGATCGGATACCTGGAGTCGATCCAGCGCCAGGCCGGCTGCGTGGTGGGCGAGGTGGTCTGGTGCCCGATGCTGACCGCCCAGTACGTCATGACCGCGCAGATGACCGGCAAGACCATCCCGGCAGACCGCCGCGAGAGGTTCTGCAAGCACTTCGAGGTCTGGCAGACAGAAGACGGGGGCTGGGGCCTGCACGCCGAGGCCCCGGCCATCGTGTTCGTCACCACCCTGGTCTACGTGGCCCTGCGGACCCTCGGCCTGCCTCCCGATCATCCCATGTGCGCCCGGGCCCTGGCCTGGCTGCGCGCCCACGGCGGCGTGCTGCACATCCCGAGCTGGGGCAAGGCCTGGCTGGCCATGTACAACCTGTACTCCTGGGACGGGGTGGCTCCGGTGCTGCCCGAGCTGTGGCTGCTGCCCCAATGGCTGCCGGTGCACCCGCGGCGGATGTACTGCCACACCCGGCTGATCTACCTCGGGCTCGGCTACCTGTACGGGGTGCGCTTCCAAACACAAAAAAGCCCCCTGACCGAGGCCCTGCGCTCCGAGCTGTACGACCGGCCCTTCGACGCGATCGACTTCCGCAGCCACCGCTACGAGCTGGCACCGACCGACGTCTTCGAGCCGCCCCACCCGGTGCTCAAGGCGGTCTACGAGCTGTGCGGCGGCTACGACCGCGTCCACTCCGGAGCCCTGCGGCGACAAGCGCTCGACCACGTGCTTGACCTGATCGTCCAGCACCAGCGCGCAAGCCGCTACGCGGCCATCAGCCCGGTCAACGGGCTGCTGAACACCCTGGCCCTGTACCACGCCGGGCACCCCGACTTCGAGCCGTCGTTTTCAGGCGTCGACTACTGGAGCTGGACGGACGAGGAGGAGGGAGAACGTTTCAACGGCGCCCACAGCCACACCTGGGACACGGCTTTTACGGTCCAGGCCATCTGCGAGGGCCCGGCCGCGGCCGACGCCCGCGGCTTTTTGGCCAACGCGGCCCGGTATTTCACGAATGCCCAGATGCGCGAGGAGATACCCGAGCGCGAGAAGTACCACCGCGACCAGCGCCGCGGGGGATTCTGCTTCAGCGACCAGCACCACCGCTGGCCGGTCAGCGACTGCACCGGCGAGGCCCTGAGCGCCATCTCCCTTCTGGCCGACCAGTTCCCGGCCGACCAACTCCCCGAGCCCGAGATGATCGCCGAGGCGGCCCGCTTCGTGCTCTCGCGCCAGAACCCCGACGGCGGGTTCGGCTCCTACGAGCGACAGCGCGGGGGGGCGATCCTCCGGCGCTTCAACCCCTCGGAGCTGTTCGGCAACTGCATGATCGAGTACTCCTACGTCGAGTGCACCGCCAGCTGCATGCAGGGATTGCGGCACGCATTGGCCAGGTTCGGCCACCTGTTCAGCTCCGCCGAGCGCAACCGGATCGAGGCGGCCATCGCTCGGGCGGCCGGGCTGCTGCGCCGCACCCAGCTGGCCGACGGGAGCTGGCCGGGTTTCTGGGGAGTCAACTACACCTACGGCACTCTTTTCTGCATCATCGGCCTGCTGGCAGCAGGCGCGGACCGTCGCGACCCGGCAATAATCAAGGCCTGCGAGTGGATAGTCCAGGCCCGGCTGCCGGACGGCGGCTGGGGCGAATCCTGGCAAAGCTGCGTGGAGGAGCGCTACATCCCCCACGAGAAGAGCCAGGTCATAATGACCAGCTGGGCGCTGATGGCGCTGCTGAAAGCAGACTACGACGGCCCCGGCGCCGGGCGCGCGATCGAGGACGGTGCGCGCTTGCTCCTCGACCGCCAGCTTCCCGACGGCGACTGGCCCAAGGAAGGCGTCGGCGGGGTGTTCTTCAACACCGCCATGCACCACTACTGCCTGTACAAGAACTATTTCAGTGTCTGGGCGCTCGGGCTGTACGAGACTGTACGGCCGCGGCAACGAGTAGACCCGATTGCCTGATTGCCGGTCTCAAGAATTGACGGATTAGCCCTCGTCCGCGGCCGGCGGAAGCCACCACCGGCTCATCTCCAACTCCACCGCCTCGAATGGCTCGGCACGTACGCCCTCCGCTCCGGCATGGGTGCTTGACACCACCCAGTGCTCCGCCTCCAGGCGGTAGACCTCCAGGGTCTGCACCAGCGGATCCACCAGCCATAGGTGGCCTACCTTCTCGCGGGCGTAGATGGCCATCTTGGAAACCCGATCCATGCGCGCAGTACCGGGCGAGACCACCTCGCACACCCAGTCCGGGGCCATCTCAAAGGCCGCCACCCTGGGAAGCACACGCATCCTCTCGCGCCGCCAGCCCGCAAGGTCCGGCACCACCACGTCCTTGCCCAGGTGCAGCTCCGGCTCGTCAAGAATCCACCACCCGCCAGGCCCTCCGTCCCCCCCGCCGCCCGTTCCAAAGTGGAACGGGCCCATGAGGCTGGCCCCCAAGGCCGAGGATGCCAGCGCATGCGGGGAGGCCGGACGGGGGCTGGTAATCAGCTCCCCGTCTATGATCTCGGCCACCAGGTGGTCCGGCACCTTCATCAGGTCTTCGTACGTCGCCGTCCGGCGCTCCTTGCGCACTGTTTCAGCCATCGACGCTGTCCTTCTGACGTTGTTCCTCTGTAGTCATGAAGGTACCACAGATCCCCTCCTCGGGCCACCTTCCCGAATGGCGACCGGCCCAAGGAAGGCGTCGGCACCACTACTGCCTGTACAAGAATTATTTCAGTGCCTGGGCGCTGGGACTGTACGAGACCAGGTACGGTCGCGGCCGCGAATAGATTCTCTGGTGGTCGCGGATGCCGCAGAAGCTGATCCGCTGACCGCTGTCCGCCCCATGGAACGTGTCCACGCAGGAACCCTCGCAGGCGAGCTCCTCGAAGGTGTGGCGGAAGTGCAGGTAGCGCTCGTAGCTCAGCTCGTGCCTGCGCATCAGGCCCGGCACGATCCCGATCCGGTCGCGCCAGGCGTCCGGGTCGGGTCCGATCCGGCCGCTGAAGAACTCGGCGCAGCATCCGCTGCCGTACGAGAACAGGCCCACCCGGGCGCCGGCCACGCGCTCGTCCCCGCGCTCCAGCAACCCGGCCAGCGACAGGTAGAGCGAACCGGAGTAGATGTTGCCCAGCTCCATATTGGCCCACAGGGCCGGTTGGGTGCGCCGCTCGAATGCCTCCTCGAGGGTGTCCTTCCCGACCCCGCCGTTCCGGGCCTCCCGCTCGTGGAGCAGGCGGAAGGCCTTGAAGGCCATCTTGGGGAACGGCACGTGGAACAGCAGGTAGTCGTAGTCGTCCCACCCCAGGCCGGAGCGGCGCTTGTACTCGTCCCAGGTGTGCTGAAGCGCACGCAGATACGACCGGATCGAAGTCTGGCCGTCCACCACCGCAATGCTGCGGTAGTGGGGCCGCCAGAAGTCCATGACCTGCTCGGTGTAGACCGCCTCGGGGTGCGGGTCCAGCCCGAAGCATCCGGGACGGTCGCCCATCAGCATCGCCACCGCGCCGGCTCCCTGGGTGGGCTCGCCGCTGGAGCCGACGCCGTAACGGGCGATGTCGGTGGCGACCACCAGGGCCTTGCGTCCGCTCTCGGCCGCCCGCATCGCGCACCAGTCCGCGGACAGGCGCAGTGCTGCCGTGCCGCTGTAGCAGGCGTGCTTGGCGTCGAAGGTGCGGCAATCGGACGAAAGGCCGAGCAACCCGTGCAGGTAGGAGGCGATCGGCTTGGCCCCGTCCACGCCGGACTCTGTGCCGACCACGAGCATGCCGATGCTGGCCGGGTCGACGTCGTAGCGTTCGAGCAGCGCCTGCGCCGCCTCGTAGGCCATGGTGACCGGGTCCTCGTAGGGGGCGGCCATAGCCATTCTCCGCCCCCCCAGACCCTGGTAGTACTTGGCCGGATCCACGTCGTTGGCCGCGGCCAGGGTGGTCAGGTCGACGAAATGCTTGGGCACGTGTGCGACGATCGCCTCTATTCCAACTGGAGTTTGCGCGAACAAGGTGAAGCTCCTCCCTCGGGTTGGCAAGATGACTCGCCAAAATGATCTGCAAGTTCGATGCCATTCGCAAGGCCCTGGAAAACCGGGAAAACGACCCGTGCCGATGTGCGACTCCACACCCGAGGGGCGCCCATGTTCGATTGCGCACGGTTGTTTTACGCCCTTGGCGCCTTTGCGTCTTTGCGTCTTTGCGTTAGACTTCACTCGAACAGCTCGAGAAACTGAAGCCGCCGGCCGTCGCCCGCCGTAGCGGGCTATGGCCCGCGAAGGCCGGCCCCCGAAGGAGGTGGATCTTGACCGCCTTGCTCCAGCGCCTGTTCAAGCTCCAGGAAAACAGCACCACCGTCCGCGCGGAGGTCCGCGGCGGGATGGCTCCTGGCAGGTGGCGCTCGCGGCCGTGTTCGTCTCAGGGGTCTTGTTTCTCGTCATGTCCCTTTTCAAGCTGCGCGAGGCCATCTTCGACGCCCTGCCCCTGTCTCTCAAATACGCCATTCCGGTTGGCATCGGGGTGTTCATCGCCTTCATCGGACTCCAGCACGGGGGGCTGGTGGTGGCGGCGGCGGGGTGGAGGTGGCCGAGGGTATCTTCCTGCACCCGGTGACCGCGCCGGTGATGATCCTGGTGGGTTCCATGATGGTCCGGGCGGTGAGAGAGATCCCCTGGGACGATCCCGCAGAAGGCATCCCGGCTTTCCTGGTCATCCTGGGCATGCCGCTCACCTACTCCATCGCCGACGGCCTGGCGCTCGGCTTCGTGGCCTATCCGGTGTTGAAGCTCTTTTCGGGCAGGGGCCGGGAGGTCTCCATCCTCGTCTACGTCATGGCGGTGTTGCTGGGCGGCGTGTTCGTGCTCAAGGCCACGGTGGGACACTGAACAAAAGGCTAGTCCCTGGCTCGCTTTCCAGAACGCAACTTCCCCAGCGCCTCGGTCGCCCGCCGGGTCCTGCCATCGGCCGTCCTGTCCTCCACGATCCAGTCGATGAACTCGCGCTGGTCCCCGGCCGGCAGGCGGTCGAAGGCGTCGTTGGCGGCATGGTCGATGGACAGGGCCTTGATGAACTGGAGGGGGATCTCGAGGGTTGCGCCCGTCCCGAAGTCATCCCTGGCCGATGGGATCTTGTCGTCGGACATGTCGTCACCTCAGTCTGCAGGCGGTGTACATCTGACTGCGAGAATGATAATAGCAGGCAGGGCGCAACTGTCAATCTGTCTAGGCGGAGGTGGGACTTGGGAGCGCCGGGGAGCGAGTGGATCGACGACCTCGACCGGGCGACTGCGAGAGCCTACAAAGCAGGGATATCGGACAAGGACCTGGCCTACGCCCTGATGGCCACACGCTGCGGTCACCCTATCGACAGCCAGCTTGCCGAACACGCCGACCTGGTCTTCAAGCTGGCCTGGCTCCTGAACGTGCGCGCGCCCGGCCTCGACCTGCGCTGGCTGATCAAGGGCGTCCTGGCCACCGACAGGGTGTACTGGGAAGTGCTGCCGCTGGGACGCCTGCTGGACCGCCTGCGCGCGCTGGAGCTGGCCGCGGCCGAGGAGCACGGAGACGTCGAGCAGTGGCTGACCCTCCCCCGGGCCGATCCCGACACCGACCCCATCCGCGCGGCCGCCGCCAACCCGGACCGGATCGGGTCCGCCTCGGGGGACGAGCTCCGCGAGCAGGTCGCTTCGGACATCGCCATGGTGCAGCGCTGCGTGAAGCAGGGCGACCTCCTGCAGCTCATCGGCCCGCAGCCCCGGAACTGATCCGCACATTCTCGAGAAGAAACGGCCCGCCCCCTGCCGGGGGCGGGCCGCATGCCGGTCGGTCGGAATGATCGACGGCGTCCTGTTACTCGCCGATGATCACGTTGTCCACGTACATGCCCGGATCTGTCACCGAGCCGTCGGTTTCGATGGCGAACATGATGTAGACGTCACCGCCCACGTAGGCGTCCAGGTCGCCCATGGCCGGCAGCCAGTCGGGCGCGCCGAAGGTGCCGGTCCAGCAGTCGTCCGGGCTGAATAGCTCTTCGTTGTAAGCCGGGGTCGTCATGGGCAGGATGTTGAAGGTCGCGCCGTCAGTGGACACCATGACCGTGGCGACGTCGTAGCCGCTCTCGATGTCCAGCCACATGTCGAACAGCAACACCGTGCCGGCGCCGGCGCCCGAGAGGTCCACCGGACCGAGCACGACGTTGTTGATGTCAACGATGGTGTTGATGCTGTAGTCGCCGGCCATGTTGGTCCCGTAGCAGCCGGCGCTGCCACCGGCGCAGCCCAGCGGACCGTCGCCCGCGTTGGGAACGCCCCACTCCCAGTCGCTGCCCGCCGTGATGGCCCAGGCCGGATCGACCTCCAGATCGTCGTAGAAGTAGATGATCGCGAGCAGGCAGTCGATGTTGCCCGCGCCGGGTGTGCCCAGGTCGCCGTCGCCATAGGCGACGACGCCTTCACACCAGTTCGCGCCGTCGTCGTTGGACACAGAGTCCAGGGCCGCCGGGTCCAGGGACATGGAGGCGCCGGTGGGATCGGGGAAGGTGGCGCCTCCGTCGTAGACCACGCGGTCGATGGAGGTCACGCCGTCGACGCTGAAGATATCGATCTCGTCAGTGCCGTTGCCCAGGGCCATGTCGGCCCCGAAGACGAAGTCCACCACCACGCCGCCGTTGTTGGCGAAGTCGCCGTTTTTGCCGAACACGGCGTAGCCGCCGGGCAGCATGATCACGTCGGTGTCGACCAAAATGTAATCGCCTCCGTCGTCCTCGATGGTCAGGCCCAGCAGGTTGGCGATCTGGCCGCTGGCGTTGTAGACCTCGAACCACTCGCCGGCGTTGTCGCCCACCGCGTCGGGATTCTGCATGATCTCGGTGACGACCAGGTCGCCCGCGACGGCCGGGGTGTAGTAGCAGCCGAACTCGCCCGGGGCCAGCTCCGCGCAGCCGTCGGTGCAGGCGGTATCTTCCCACTCTCCATAGATGTTGCACACCGCGACGGTGGCGCCGTCGACGCACTGGGTATCACCTTCGCCGCAATCGCAGAGCTCGAAGTAGATGTCGAAGTCGGCGATGCAGTAGAATGGCACCGGGTAGATGTCGACCATGACGGTGTATGTCCCGACGTCGTCGATGGCGAAGCAGCCGGTCATGTAGGCGTTGCCGCTCGAGTCGCCGCCGGCGATCAGGCAGTCGTCCAGGCCCAGCGGGCAGCCCGGGCCCACGCCGATGCCGGTCCAGGTGGTGCCCTTGGGATCGATGATGATGTTCATGGCGATCGGCTCGGTGACGTTCAGCTCGTAGACTATGTCCTCGTCGCCGTCGTAGTTGCCCATGCAGGTATCGGAGTAATCATCGCCGCGGCCGCAGGTGGTCTGGCCCGCGTCCATGGCCGGCAGCTCGGCCGGGACGTCCAGGGCCACCATGTTGGCGTCGTCGCAGTTGTCGCCCGGGTACGCCACGTAGTAAGGCGCGCAGACCGCGTCAGCGCCCGAGTCGTCGCAGAAGAATCCTGCGGTGGCGCTGCAGTCCTCGGTCACGACCCAGTCCAAGCAGGTGTCGGGGCCCACCTCGCAGGTCTCGAGTATGTAGCCGTTGCACTGCGTGTCATCCACGGCGCCGCACTCGTCGGTGCAGGCGACGCACATCGGATCGGCGCCGCTGTCGTCGCACTCCTGGCCGTTGTTGACGCAGTCGGAGGCCATGACCCAGGCGTTGCAGTCGGCTACCAGGATGCAGATCAGCACTTCCGTCAGGTCAGCGCTGCAGACCAGCTCGTCGATGGTGTCGCACTCGTGGACGCAGGTGCCGCCGCAGGCGAGCAACTCAACGTCGTCGAGCAGGAAGTTGGACCAACCACCGGCCGGGCCCGCGCCGTTGGTCACGCCGTAGAAGGTTAACAGGTGAGCGTTGCCGTCGGCGTAGGCGCTGACGTCGACCTCGACCAGGGTGTACTGGCCGTAGTTGCCGATCTCGTTGGAGTTGACGTTGAACAGCACGTCGGCGTCCATGGTCACCTCTACATAGTCGGTGCCCAGTTCGGAGTCGGACAGAATTTGTATGTAGAAGCTCAGCATGGCCGTAGAGCCGACCGGGATTCTGACATCCTGGGACACTGAGCCTTCCTCAAAGACGTCAGTGCCGCCATACCAGGCGTAGAAATCGCCTGTGCGCGCCACGATGCTCGGGTCGCAGGTCGTGGGGTCGCAGAGCGGGGTTCCGAAATTGGTGGAGGTCTCGTCCCAGTCAGCGTTCGGCGTGCCGCCCTCGAAGCTGCCGTCGGCGACCGCGTCTTCGCAGGTCGGGTCCGGCTCGCAGGTCACGGTCGCGTCGTCGCAGATCTCGCCGAACACACAGTCGGTGACGATGATGTCATTGCAGCCGTCAGCCTGCATCTCGCAGCTCTCCACCGCCAGCCCGTCAACGCTGCAGACCGGGTAGTCGGCCGGGTCGCACTCTTCGATGCAGCCGAGCTCGCAGGTGACCGTGGCCGGGTCGCAGATCTGGTTCGCCGGGCAAGCGGCGCTGATCACGTCGTAGCAGCCGTCCGCTCCCGCCTCGCAGGTCTCGATCGCCAGCAAGTCGGCGCTGCAGGCCGGGTAGTCGGCCACCGCGCACTCGTCGATACAGCCGACAACACAGATCGGATCGTCGCCGCTGTCGTCGCAGATCTCGTCGGCGCCGCAGCCGGTGACGATAACGTCGTAGCAGCCGTCGGCCGCGATCTCGCAGGTCTCGATCGCCAGCCAGTCGAGGCTGCAAGCCGGGAAGTTGGCCGGGTCGCAGTCGTCGGCGCAGCCGGTGGCCTCGCAGGTGAACGTGGCCGGGTCGCAGGCATGGGCGTGGGCGCAGTCGGTGACGGAAAGGTCGTAGCAGCCGTCCGCCCCCACCTCGCAGGTCTCGACCGCCAGGCCGTCGGCGCTGCAAGCAGGAAAATCGAGCGGGTCGCACTCCTCGAGGCAGCCGGCCACGCAGATCGGGTCAGCGCCGGTGTCGTCGCAGATCTCGTCGGCGCCGCAGTCGGTGACGATCACGTCCAAGCAGCCGTCGGCCCCCATCTCGCAGCTCTCGACCGCCAGCCAGTCGGCGCTGCAAACAGGATAATCGTCCACAACGCAGTCGTCGTCGCAGCCGGTGTCCACGCAGGTGAACGTGGCCGGGTCGCAGTTCTGGGCGTGGGCGCAGTCGGTGACGGACAGGTCGTAGCAGCCGTCGGCCCCCTCCACGCAGTCCTCGACCGCCAGCCCGTCGGCGCTGCAGGCCGGGTAGTCGAGCGGGTCGCAGTCGTTGGTGCAGGTGAGCTCGCAGGTGAACGTAGCCGGGTCGCAGGCCTCGTTGGCGCCGCAGTCGGTGACGATGATGTCATTGCAGCCGTCAGCCTGCATCTCGCAGCTCTCCACCGCCAGCCCGTCGGCGCTGCAGGCCGGGTAGTCGGCCGTGTCGCACTCGTCGGTGCAGGTCAGGACGCAGGTCGGTGCATCGCCGGTGTCGTCGCAGGCCTCGTTGTCCCCGCACGCTGCGGAGGTCCACACCAGGCAGCCGTCGGCGTCCTCGGCGCAGGTCTCGATGGCCGTGCCGTTGCTCGAGCACTGCACGGCTCCATCTTCCTCGCACGGATTCTCCACGTCCTTGCACTTGTTGCTGCTGCCGCCACAACCCAGTCCCGTCATCCCCAGCATCATCAACGCGACAAGCACTCCCATCGTCTTCAAGCATTGTGTTCTTCGCATACCGGTCTTCCTCCTCACTTTGGAATTGACAGTCGAAAAAGTCGGGCAACACTCGCACATGTCAAATAAAAAAACAACAAATATCGTACATGGACCCGGATGATCATAACAGCTTGATATTACGGCATTTTGTGCCGTCCCGGCCGCGTGATCCGGGTCCTGCGCAGCAGATGCAAGCCAGCAAGCCCGAAGATCGCGATACAGAAGGCGCCTCCCGGTGCCGAGCCGGCGCCGCAGCCGCAGCCCTCCGCGCCCACCCGGAACAGGTCCTGGCCCGTACCGGTAAGCGAGTGGAAGACGCTGGCGGTCACCGCGCGCCGGCCGCGCTCGGCATCGGCCGAGACGGTCAGCAGGGCGATGTGTATGGTCCGCTCGTCGATCACCTCGCAACCGGAAAGCTCCACGCCGGGGCCGAAGTCGAGTTGCACGTCCCCGACGAAGTCGCGGCCGGTCACGGTCACGTCGGACAACTCCTCGCCCGGCGCGGCCCGGGCGGGCTCCACCTTTTCGGGCAAGGGCGGCAGGAACTCGGCGCTGGCGACGATCGAGAAACCCTGGGCCCGGCTTCCGGGCAGGTCGTTGCCGGGCACCGCGTGAGCGATCACTCGCACCCGAAAGGCGCCCGCCCCGGGCGAGCGCAGGAACACCCCCTCGACGTTGTTCAGCCGGTCCGGCTGCTCGTCTCCCGCAGGTTCGGCCAGGCCGTCTTCTGCGAACCCGCGGTTGCCCAGCCAGCGCTCTCCTTCCGGGCTCCAAACCTCCAGGTCCAGGTCGTTGACCAGGACCGGGTCCGCGCCCGGCACGCCCGGCGGGTCGTTCCAGACCAGGGTGACCTTCAAGGTTCCGCCGGCCGCCACCTTGGGCAGCAGCCAGGTGCGCTCGTCGCCGGTCGTCAGGGCGTCGCCGGCGTACGGCCAGGGCGCCGGTTCGCTACGTTGCATCGGATCGTCGGGCACCGGGTTGGGTACGTCTTCCAGGACCAGCGCGTGCCGTTCGTCGCCGTCAAACCAAAAAAACTCCTCGAGATTGACCCGGCCCCACCCCTGGCCTGGTGCCGGGCGCGGCGCGAGTTCCTCGTCGCTGAAGAACGTTCCGCCTCCGAGCGGCACGGCGCCGTTTATCAGCACGGCCTTCACCAGAGCCGCGGTGGGATTGAAGCCGGTCTCCGGCTCCGGAACGCCCGAACGCCAGAAGCCATCCACGAAATACTGGCGCACCAGGGCGGCCGCGCCGGCCGTGACCGGGGTGGAGAACGAGGTGCCGATGGCCGGCCAGTCATGGTCCACGCTGCAGTTGTCGTCCGACACCGAGACGGCGAACATCTCGTCGCCGGCCCGGTCGCAGCAACCCAGCGGGACGACGGTGTCCGGGTCGGTGGTGGCCGAGAACGTCATGCCGGGCGCCACCACGTCCGGCTTGAGCCGGCCGTCCGCGGTCGGCCCCTGGGAGGAGAAGAACAGCAGATCCTCTGAAAGCTCGAGGATGGAGCCGAACACGTCGAGTTGAACCGGCCCCGAGGCGCCCACGGTCAGGGTGTTCTTGGCCACGGCGCCTGTGCCGTTGACCGTCTCCGAGCCGGGGCCGTAGTTGCCGGCCGAGAACAGCACCACCAGATCGTTGTGGGCCCAGACCGCCTCGTCGATGGACGCGGAGTCGATATCGTACTCCGGCGACGCGCCCGCGACGCCGTAGGAGTTGGAGTGGATCCGCACGCCGGTGGCGTGGGCCTGGGCCAGGACGTCGTACATGGACACGCCCACCAGGCCGACCAGGTAGCCGTCGTGGGAGCCGATGTCCTGGAACACGATCTGCGCCCCCGGCGCCATGCCGTCGTGCGGATCGTGACCGTCCGAGACCCCCGACGCCAGGTGCGCGAAATCGTCCCCGGCCGCGTTGCCGGTCGAGTGGGTGCCGTGATAGTGGGCCGAGGAGCCGTCATAAGCCTCGGCCTCGCCCAGCACGTAGTACGTGATCACCTTGTTACCCGGCCTGTCGCGCACCGCCTCCGGAGGCTGAGGTTCATCCACGGCCCAGGTAATCGCATCCGCGGAACCGGAATACCGGAACTGGCAGGCGTCCACGTCCAGCCCGGTATCCGCCACCCCGATCACCTGCCCCACCCCTGTCAACCCTCTCCGCCACACCGTCCGCCCATCCTCCTCCGACCCCGACTGGATCAACCACGAGGTCGCGTCGTTGTCCGGCACCATCAACTCGTAGCGCTCCACCCGCATCACCTCGGGCTGCTCGGCCAGCCTCAGCGCCGCCTCGGCAACGCCTTCCTCTCCCACCCGCAGCCAGACCACTTCGCGACCGGCCGCGCCCCGAAGCATCATGGCCCGCAACGTCACCGGCCGTCCGGTCACCGACCCGCCGTCCTCGACCAGCTCCCGTAGCTCCACGGACAGCTTGTCGACCGGCCGCAGCGGTTCCCGCGCCAGGACTGCGACGGCCGGCAAGAGGCAAAGAATCGAGACGTGTCCGGAGAAGATCCACATGGCGCACCTCGCGAAAACGATCAACCGCCAAGGTAGAAGATGATGATCACGGGCAACAGGTTCATGGTCCACTGGTTCTCGAACCAGGGCTCCAGTCCCACCCGGAAGGTGGCCGAGGATTCCAGGGCAATGTCACCAGAGCCAGCGCTTTGAGGCACACCCCACATGTGTTTCGGTAAGGACTCGCGATGGAATGCATGGACTCGAATTCTACAACATCATCGCATAAATATCACTAGTCGAGAGGCCCTCTGTTCCAGCTTTCATCCCGCCACTACCACAGAATTGGCACTGAATAACGCGAAAACTTGTCGTCGGAAGTCAAGACGGTCAAGCCCTCCACCTGTGACTGTGCGATCAGCAAGCGATCGAAAGGATCTCGATGATGTAGCGGCAGCTGAACATAGGAGGACAGGTGCTGCAATCGGATCTGAAGCAACTCGACCTGTCGACCCTCCACATACCGCTCCAGGAACTCCGCGTATTCCAGACCGAGCTTGAGCTTGGAAATGCTTACCTTTACGGCGATCTCCCAGAGGCTCACCACACTGATGACCTTCGTGATTCCAGGATGGCCCAGCACCTCGTCGGCCCGCTTGGAAAGTCGCGGGTCATCGAACACAAACCACAGAAATGCGTGGGTATCTACCAGAATGGATTTCATTAGACGTAACCGTCGAAGTCCTCGGGAGTCTCGTCGAAGTCCGGGGCCATCCAATAGCCCGGGTTGTTGGCGCAACCGCGCGTCAATGGCAACCGCTTTACAGGGGCTGGACGCAGTTCAGCCACTCGCTGCCCGCGTTTCGTGATGAAGAAAGTTTGGCCCTGCTCGACCTTCTCGATGAGCTCGGATAGATGTGTTTTGGTATCGAATATTCCAATCTCCCTGGGCTTCATAATAAACTAGTTATCAAACTAGCTGGATAATGTCAAGTCGCCGGTACGATGGCTCAGTGGAAGTCGCGCGAGGGGATTCCGGGTTCCGAGCCGTCGCCGAGCAGTTCGAACCCCTGCGCCTTGAGGTTGGTGACCCGGTCGCGGCGCTCGAGCTGGCCGGAAACCACGAGCCCGGAAGCGCCGACCACCAGGGGTCGGTTTCGCTCGAACACGTCCGGGGTGACGACCACGTTGGCCAGGCCGGTCTCGTCCTCCAGGGTGATAAAGCACATGCCCCTGGCCGTGGCCGGGCGCTGGCGGGTGATCACCAGGCCGGCCACGGTCACCCGGCGCCCGTGGGGCTGCTTGGGGAGGGCGGCGGCGGGCAGCACGCCGCGCCTGCGCAGGGCGGGGCGCAGGTGGGACAGGAGGTGGGGGCCGGTGGTCAGGCCGGCGTTCTTCATGTCGGCGGCGGTGCGTTCGGCGGCGGTCATTTCGGGAAGGGGGCTCCTGTCGGCCGGCAGGGGCAGGCGGGCCAGAAGGCCGCGGTCGTCGGTCGTCAGGGCCGAGACCTGCCACAGGGCCTGGCGGCGCCTCAGGCCCATGCCGCCGAAGGCGCCCAACTCGGCCAGGGTCGCGAGCTCGTCCTCGCGCAGCCGGCAGCGCTGCTGCAGGTCGCGCAGGTCCGCGAACCGAACGCGGGCGCGCTCGGACTCGATCCGTTCAGCAGCCTCGCGCCGCAGGCCGGCTGTGAACCTCAGGCCCAGGCGCACCGCGCCGTCCGGCTCTATGCTGCAATGGACGCCCGAGCGGGTCACGTCCACTTCGCGCACGGTCTGGCGGTGGCGCTGGGCGTCGGAGACGATGGTGGCCGGATGGTAGAAGCCCATGGGCCAGGCGTTGAGCAGGGCGCAGTAGAAGGCGGCCGGGTGGTGGGCCTTGAGAAAGGCCGAGGCGTAGACTATCAGGGCGAAGGACGCCGCGTGGGACTCGGGAAAGCCGTACAGGGCGAACGAGGCGATCGAGTGGACGATCTCCTCGGCCGCCTCGCCCGTGATTCCCCGCTCGGCCATGCCGGCGCGCAGGGCTCCGGCCATCTTGGCCATGCGCTCGGTCGAGCGCTTGTGGGTCATGGCCCGGCGCAGCTCCTCGGCCTGGCCGGCGGAGAAGCCGGCCGCGACCATGGCCACCCGCATGATCTGCTCCTGGAACAACGGCACCCCCAGGGTACGCTCGAGGATGGGTTCCAAGGACGGGTGCGGGTAGACTACCGGCTCGCGCCCAGCGCGACGGTTCAGGTAGGGGTGGACCATCTTGCCCACGATGGGGCCGGGCCGGATCAGGGCCACCTCGATCACCAGGTCGTAGAAGCAGCGCGGCCTCATGCGCGGCAGGGTGGCCATCTGGGCCCGGCTCTCGACCTGGAACACGCCCACCGTGTCGGCCCGGCCGAGCATGGCGTAGACCTTGGGGTCGTCTTTGGGCAGGTGGGCCAGGTCGATCTCCACCCCCTCGTGGGCCCTGACCAGCGACACGGCCTGCTCGAGCGCCTTGAGCATGCCCAGGCCCAGCAGGTCGACCTTGATGATGCCCAGTCCTGAGCAGTCGTCCTTGTCCCACTGCACCACCGTGCGGCCGGGCATGGAGGCCGGCTCCAGGGGCACCACCTCGTCGAGCCCGCCTCTGGCTATCACCATGCCGCCCGAGTGCTGGCCCAGGTGCCGCGGCAGGTGCCGGATCTCCCGGCTGAGCTGGAGCAGCAAGCGCACCCGGGGCTCGGAAGCGTCCAGCCCGGCCTCGGCCACGGTCTCCTCCATGGCCTTGCCGTGCCCGCGGCAAAGCGCCACCGCCCGGGCCAGCCGGTCGGGGTCCAGCCCGAGGACCTTTCCCACCTCGCGCACCGCCGAGCGCCTTTGGTACGTGATCACGTTGGCGGTCATGGCCGCGCCGCGGCGGCCGTAGCGCCGGTACACGTACTGGATGACTTTTTCGCGCTTGGCGCCGCTGGGCAGGTCCAGGTCGATGTCCGGCCAGGAGCCGCGCTCCTCGCTCAAGAAACGCTCGAACAACATGCCCATGCCTATGGGGTCCACCGCGGTGATGCCCAGCGAGTAGCAGACCGCGGAGTTGGCGGCCGAGCCCCGGCCCTGGGCCAGGATGCCCTGCTCCCGGCAGAACCGGGCGATGTCCCAGACGACCAGAAAATACCCGGCCAATCCCAGCCTGGCGATCACGGCCAACTCCTTCGAGATCTGCTCCATGTGGCGCGGCTCGAACGGCCGGTAGCGCCAGCGGGCACCCTGCTGGACCAGGCGGTGCAGGAAGGAGAACTGGGTCTCGCCTTCGGGGACCGGGTAGTCGGGAAAGCGGTAGCCCAGGTCCTCGAGCGTGAACCCGCAGCGCTTGGCCACCCGCAGGCTGTTGTGGACCGCCCCGGGCAGGTCGGAGAATATTTTTGATATCTGCTCGCCCGACTTGAGGCAGCGCTCGGCGTTGGGCAGAAGCAGGGTGCCGGCCCGGTCCAGCCCGACCTTGTGGCGCAAACATGAAAACACGTCCTGCAGCCGGCGTCCTTCGGGCCTTGCGTAGCGCACGTCGTTGGTGGCCACCAGGGGCACCCCGTGCTCGCGGCCCAGGTCCACCAGCTTCGCGTTGCGGCGCGCCTCGTCCCGCTCGTGGTGCCGGCCGATCTCCACCCACAGGCGCCCTTCACCAAAAATATCCTTCAACCGCCCGAGCAACCCGACCGCCGTGCCCCGCTCCACGGCCAGGTCCAGCGCCCCCCCGGTCAGGCAACACAGGCCGTCGGCGTGCTCGGCCACCTGCCCCAGGCTGACCGCGCTTGTGCCCTTGGGCCGGCCGGCGTGCCCCAGCGTGATCAACCGGCACAGGTTGCGATACCCGGCCCGGCTCTCGACCAGCAGCAGCAGCCGCCCGCCCTCCCCGGCCAGGGTCAGGTCCGCCCCCACCAGCGGCCGCACCGAAAGCTCGCGAGCCGCCTTGAAAAAGCGCGGCGCCCCGTACACCCCGTCCACGTCCCCCAGTGCCACCGCCTCGATCCCCAGCTCCGCCGCTCTCTGGGCCAGATCCTCCGGGTCGGAAGACGCCCTGAGGAAACTGAACGCGCTCTTGCAGCGCAACTCCGCGTACCGTACCATGGCCTCTCGATACTACTGAACATCCGTACAGTATGCAAGAGGCATGACGTCCCCAGAAAGCTGGGACCGAGTTCGGGCTCCATGCTACTGGACCATCTCCCCTTCGAACGAGCCGGTCAGGGAACAGTCCTCACCGGAGTCGTCTTCCTTGGTGAGCAGGATGATCAACGTCCCCCGGATGGCAGGAGGTCCGCCGTCCATCCCTTCGCGAAAGGTCCCGACAATCAGTAATCTCACGTTGTAGTCGCCGCCTGGATCGCCGACGTCGTGGTAGACGTCGAAAGAGAAACTCCTCGGCGGCGATCGATCGGTAGTGTTGCAGATCTCACCCTTGTACCAGTTTCCTTGCTTCTCCAACTCCAGATTATTGCCATCCTGCGAAACCACCTGGATGACGGTCTGTCCCTCGTGCAGGTAATACGTGTCGCAGCTGTCCAGGCTGCCCTGCTGCTGTGCGACATAGGTGCCAAGGAAGCTCGGGCAGGGCTCCGACCCGAGGCAGTCGAGGCACTCCTCGTCGGAGCAACCTGCCCAGGTCAGCGCGCACACCAGGCCCACCGACAGCAGAGCACCACCAACGGTCCGTCCAGCTCGCATGTCCACCTCCCGCACGGCTTTTCAAGCCGGCGCTGGTCCAGGGTCGATATCAGCAGTATAGTACATCCACGCTCCACAGGGAAGGAGCGCGGTTCAGGGGTCCTGCAGCGCGCGGACGGTCAGGACGCTCTCGCGCAGGCGGCGGATGCCTTCCACGGCGGCGCGGGAGGCGGACAGGGTGGAGAGCATGGGGACCTTGTGCTCTATGGCGGCCCGGCGCAGGGCGTGCTCGTCGTAGTAGGAGGGGCCGCCCAGGGGGGTGTTGATCAGCAGGTCGACCTCGTCGCTGCGGATGCGGTCGGCGATGTGCGGGCGGCCCTCGTTGACCTTGTAGACCATCTCGACGGTAAGGCCGGCGTCTGCCAGGTGCGCGGCCGTGCCGCGGGTGGCCAGCAGGCGGAAGCCGAGATCGGCGAACTCGCGGGCCAGTTCCAGGGCCTCGTCCTTGTCGCGGTCGTTGACCGAGATGCATGCGCTGCCGTGGGCCGGGAGCGTCTGGCCGGCGGCCATCATGCCCTTGACGAAGGCCAGGCCGAACTCCTGGTCGTAACCGTATGCCTCGCCGGTCGAGCGCATCTGGGGGCCCAGGACCGGGTCGAAGCCTGCGAAGCGGTCGAAGGGGAAGACCGGCACCTTGACCGCGAAGCCCGACGGGCGGGGCTCCTCGCAAAGGCCCAGTTCGCGCAGCGTGCGGCCGGTCATGATCCGCGCCGCCAGCTTGGCGAACGGGATCCCGAGCGCCTTGGACAGGAAGGGCACCGTGCGGCTGGCCCGCGGGTTGACCTCGAGCACGTACACCCTTTCTTCGAAGATGGCGTACTGGACGTTCATCAGCCCGCACACCTCGAGCGCCAGCCCCAGCTCGCGGGTGTAGCGGCGGATGGTCTCGAGGTGCTTCTCTGCCACCTTCCAGGTGGGCAGCACCGCCACCGAGTCGCCCGAGTGGATCCCGGCCTGCTCCAGGTGCTGCATGATGCCGCAGATGGTCACGTCCGTGCCGTCGGCCAGGGCGTCCACGTCCACCTCGAAGGCGTCCTCCAGAAAGCGGTCCACGTAGATGTCGCGGCCCGCCGAGACCGCCGCCGCCTCGGCCAGGTACTCGGCCATGCGGGAGCGGTCGTAGCAGACCGCCATGGCCCTGCCGCCCAGCACGTAGGACGGCCGCACCAGCACGGGATAGCCCACCCGCTCGGCCACCCGGTGGGCCTCGTCTGCGGTGCGGGCGGTGCCGTAGTCGGGCCGATCGATGCCCAGCTCGGTCAGCAGCGCCCCGAACCGGCCGCGGTCCTCGGCCAGGTCGATGGCCTCGGGCGAGGTGCCCAGGATGTTCGCCCCGGCGCGCTTCAGCGGCTCGGCCAGGGCCAGCGGGGTGGCGCCCCCGAACTGCACGATGACTCCTGCAGGCCGCTCGCGATCGAGTATCTCGGTCACGTCCTCGATGGTCAGGGGCTCGAAGTACAGCCGGTCCGAGGTGTCGTAGTCGGTCGAGACCGTCTCCGGGTTGCAGTTGACCATGATGGTCTCGAATCCGTCCTCGCGCAGCGCCTGGCAGGCGTGCACGCAGCAGCAGTCGAACTCTATCCCCTGGCCGATGCGGTTGGGGCCGCCGCCCAGGATGACGATCTTGTCGCGGTCCGACGGCGCCACCTCGTCCTCGTCCTCGTAGGTGGCGTAGTGGTAGGGCGTGGCCGCGGCGAACTCGGCCGCGCAGGTGTCGACCGTCTTGTAGGTCGGCCGGATCCCTGCCTCGCGCCGCATCCGGGCCACCTCGAGCTCGTCGCCGCCGGTCAGCCAGGCGATCTGCGCGTCGGCGAAGCCGGCCCGCTTGGCCGCGCGCATGACTGGCCCGGACAGCGGCCGGGGCGCTTTCGCGATCTCGCCCTCCATGCGGGTAAGCTCCGCGATCTGGTGCAGGAACCAGGGGTCTATCCGGGTGGCCTGGTGGACCTCATCGATCCTCATGCCCACCAGCAGGGCCGCGCGCACCCAGAACAGCCGCGCGGGATGGGGGACCACCAGGTGCTCGCGGATGCGATCCGGGTCGGTCCACTCCGTGCCGTCGGCGCCCAGGCCGGCCCGGCCTACCTCCAAGGAGCGCATGGCCTTCTGCAGGGCCTGGCAGAAGGTGCGGCCGATGGCCATCACCTCGCCCACCGATCGCATCTGGGTGTCCAGCACCGTAGATGCGCCCGGAAATTTTTTGAATGCAAAGCGCGGGACCTTGACCACCACGTAGTCCAGGGCCGGCTCGAACGAGGCCGGGGTCTTCTCGGTAATCGGGTTCACGATCTCGTCCAGGGTCAGGCCGACCGCCAGCCTGGCGGCGATCTTGGCGATCGGAAAGCCGGTCGCCTTGCTGGCCAGGGCGCTGGAGCGCGACACCCGCGGGTTCATCTCGATCACCACGGTGCGGCCGCTTTCCGGGTGTACCGCGAACTGGATGTTGGACCCGCCGGTCTCCATCCCGACCCTCCGGATCACCCGCCGGGCCATGTCCCGCATGTTCTGGTACTCGACGTCCGAAAGCGTCATGGTCGGGGCCACGGTGATCGAGTCGCCGGTGTGCACGCCCATGGGATCGACGTTCTCGATACCGCAGATCACCACGAACCGGTCCAGTCGGTCGCGCATCACCTCGAGCTCGAACTCCTTCCAGCCCAGCAGGCCCTCCTCGACCAGCACCTCGCCGATGGGCGAGGCCTCGATGCCCGCCGCCACGGTCTCGCGCAGCTCGCGCACGTTGTAGGCCACCCCGCCGCCCTGGCCTCCCATGGTGAACGAGGGCCGCACCACCACCGGGTAACCCGTCTGGGCCACCTGGTCCACGGCCGCCTCGGAAGAGCCGGCCAGGAACGAGCGCGGCACGTCCAGCCCCTCGGCCAGCATGGCCGCGCGGAACAGGCGGCGGTCCTCGGCCAGGCGGATGGTCTCCAGCCGGGCGCCCAGGAGCCTGGTGCCGCTCTCGCGCAGGATGCCGGTCTCGGCCAGCTGGACCGCCAGGTTCAGGGCGGTCTGGCCCCCCACGGTGGGCAGCAGCGAATCGGGCCGCTCGCGCTCGATGATCTTGGCCACCGTAGAGACCGTCAGCGGCTCCAGGTAGGTCCGCTGGGCCACCTCCGGGTCGGTCATGATGGTGGCCGGGTTGGAGTTGACCAGCACCACCTGGTAACCCTCTTCGACCAGGGCGCGGGCCGCCTGGGTGCCCGAGTAGTCGAACTCGCAGGCCTGTCCGATCACGATCGGACCCGAGCCGAGCACCAGGATTTTTTTGATATCCTCACGCCGGGGCATGGAGGGACCCAAGCATGTTCGCGAAACGCTCGAAGATCGAGGCGGCGTCGGACGGACCCGGGCAGGCCTCGGGGTGGAACTGTATGGCCAGAAGCTTCAACCGGCGGGAGACGAAGCCCTCCAGGGTGCCGTCGAACAGGCTCACGCAGGTCGGCTTCACCTGGTCCGAGGGGAGCGAATCGGGATCGACGGCGAACCCGTGGTTCTGGGCGGTGATCCAAACCTGGCCGCTCGCCAGGTCGCGGACAGGGTGGTTGCCCCCGTGGTGGCCGAACTCGAGCTTGAAGGTCCGCCCGCCCAGAGCCAGTCCCAGGATCTGGTGTCCCAGGCAAATCCCCAGGATCGGCAGCTTGCCGATCAACGCCCGGGCGGTCGCGATCCCGCCCCCCACCGCGGCCGGGTCCCCGGGGCCGTTTGACAGAACCACCCCGTCCGGGCGGTGCTGCAGGATCGTGTCCGCACCGACCGAGGCGGGCAACACGTCCGCAGCCAGCCCACGATCGGTCAGCGCGTCGAGGATCCCGCGCTTGACCCCGAAGTCCACCACCACCACCCGGTGCTGTCTGTCCTGCATGTCCCCCCGCACGCCGACCGAGTACGGCCCGGAGGCGGTGACCCTTCCTGTCAGGTCGCTGCCTTCCATGGAGGGGGAGGCCCGAACCCTCTCGATCAGCTCGATCAGGCTGGCCGTGTCGACACCTCCCGTGAAATTAAAAATCCCGGCGCGCATGGAGCCGCGCTCGCGCAGATGGCGGGTCAGGGCCCGGGTGTCCACCCCGGCCATGGCCACCACCCCGCGCCGTTCGAGCCAGCGGTCGAACGGCTCTACCGAACGCCAGTTGCTGGCCACGGGCGACAGCTCGCGCAACACCACCCCGGAAAGCGCGATCTCCTCGGCCTGGTCGTCGTCGGGACAGACGCCGTAGTTGCCGATCTGAGGAGCGGTGAAGGTGACGATCTGGCCGCAGTAGGAGGGGTCTGAGACGATCTCCTGGTAGCCGGTCATGCTGGTGTTGAAGACCACCTCCCCGAACACCTCGCCCCGGGCACCGACCCTCTCGCCGAGAAAGGTCCGCCCGTCTTCGAGCACCAGGATGGCATCCAGTTCTCGCATGGGTGCCCTGGTCTTCCCACGACAACCGTTGTGTGTCAACCTGGCTGCCCCTGTTGACCACGGCCACCGAACTTTGATAGTATACCTGCGAACCTTGTTCGTCTCGGGCTACACCGACGACGCCATCCTGCGCCACGGCGTCCGCACCGGCGAGATCAATTTCCTCCAGAAGCCCTTCACCCTCAAGAGACTGGCCCAGGCTGTGCGCAACGCGCTGGCGGGGTAGGACGACGGCCTGGCTCGGGAAACGATCAGTTGAAGATCTTCTCCAGTTCCTTCTCGACCACCCGCTCCTTGACGTTGCGTGCAACGCTGATCTCCTTGATCAGCAGGTTGCGGGCCGTGTCCAGCATCTTGCGTTCGCCGAACGAGAGGTCCTTTTTGAACTTGAGCAGACAGAGGTCGCGCAGCACCTCGGCGATGTCGAAGATCGAACCGGTCTTGATTTTCTCCATGTACTCCCTGTAACGCCGGTTCCAGGTCTGTCTCCGGGTGGCATTCCCGTTCTTCTGCTTGAGGATCTTGTAGACCTCCTTGACCTTGCTCTTTGGTGTGACCTCCCGCAGGCCCACCACCTCCACCTTGTCGGTCGGAATCATGATCTTCATGTTGTTGTCAAGAATGCGCAGAACATAAACCCGCTGCTTATACCCCAGAATCTCTCTCGACTCGACCCCTTCCACCTCACCCACGCCATGGGCGGGGTACACAGCCTTGTCACCCGTTTTAAAGCTCAGCGGCATGGACACTCCTTCTTTAGGAATAATCGAGACACAACTCGAAGTCCCAGGAAGCTATCACGAAAAAAGAGCCAAAGTCAACGGAAAAATCCGAATCCCGACACCCGTGTCGGAAATTCCGGGATTTCAACTATTCCCGTCCACAGAACCGGCCGCAGACCGGTCAAGGGCCTATCTGGTGTTGACTGTCACGGGTAACGCAGGTTAGATACCTTCTTCAACGGTGCTGCCAAATGAGAGGAGCGCGGAACATGCGCAAGATCGCCCTGACCTTCTTGTTCACCAGCCTGGCCTGGTGGTCGCCGCACGCAGCCGCAGCGGGCGAGCCCCTGACCCTCGACCGAGCCCGCGAGTTGGCCCGTAAGAACAGCCCCACGCTCAAGGTGATCCGGGAGCAACTCTACCAGGCAGAGATGCTGATCGACAAGGCCTGGGTCATGGTAAAGCCCCAGCTCAACGCCACCGGCACCTACACCCACACCGAGCCGGACGCCAGTTTGCCAATACCGCTGCTCTGCTTCAACTCCTCTCAGTTCCCTAATCCACCAAATGAAAATGAATGCAACGGGCAGTACTTCGATTACCTGGGTGAGAAAAAATTGGATATCATCAAGTCGGACTCGTTCGGCTTCACGGCCACCCTCTTCCAGCCGCTTTTCATGGCCCGCGCCTACACCGCCATCAAGACCGCCCATGCTGGCTACGACCTGGCCAAGATCAGCACCCGGAACGTTGAGGACTTCCTGCTGCACTCGCTGGACGTGGCCTACTTCGGCGCCCTGACCGCCCGGAAGTTCCTGGTCAGCTCGAAGAAGGCGGTCGTTCTGCGGCGCGAGCACCTGAAGATAGCAAAGGCCAAGTTCGAGGTCGGCGACCAGCCCAAGATCACCGTGCTGAGGGCCGAGATCGATCTGAACCGTACCGAGCAGGATGTCAAGCAGGCCGAGAACTCCCTGGCCCTGGTCAAGGAGGCCATCGGCCTGCTGGTGGGCGTCGATCCGGACTTCGACCTGGTCGAGCCGGAAGCCGCCGGCCGCCCCACGGACAGCCTACAGTCCTTCGTCGACAAAGCCCTGGCCCAGCGGCGCGACCTGGAGATCGCCCGGCTCAACCTCGACATCGCCGAACGTACCAAGCAGGACGCCTGGTTCCGCTTCCTCCCCACCCTGGCCCTGACCGGCATGTTCCGGGCCTCGGACGTCAAGGGCTTCACCGGCGAGTACTACACCTGGAACGTGGGCCTGGCCCTGTCCATCCCGCTCTACGACGGCGGCCTGCGCTACGCCGAGTTGGAGGTGGCCCGGAGCAGGATCCGCCAGGCGACGATCGAGATCGACAACAAGAAACGCGCTATTATCTCGGAGATCCGCCGACTGTGGCTCGAGATGGGGTCGGCCGAGGCCAACCTGGAGAAGGCCAGACGGACGCTCGAACTGGCCCTGGAGCAGGCCCAGCTATCCAAGGTCTCGTTCGAGGCCGGCGCGATCACCAACCTGGAGGTGCTCGACGCCAACCACGTGCTGTTCCTGTCAGAAATCAGCGTGGCCCAGTTGGAGCTGAGCCTGCAGCTCACGATCATGAAGCTCGAGAAGGCGGTCCGCATGTTCAATCCGACCGGCGCATCCATGGCCGGCGCCTCCAGTTCCGCCCCCTCCAGCGGCGAGTCCATTGGCGCGCCGGAAGCCTCGGGCGCCAGCATGGGCAGTGCCCCCGGCATGGGTATGTGAGCTCAGAGCGAGGCCGCCCCCACGATGCCGGCCCGATCGCCCAGTTCATCGTCGAGGATCGCGAGCGACTCTCCCGCCACGGCCAGCACCCGCAGCCTCAGCACTTCGCGGGCCATGCGGTGCAGGGCCGGGCAGCCGTACAGCACGGTGCCTCCCAGCACCACGGCCGACAGGTTGAGCAGGGTGACCGCGTTGGCCAGCACGTCGCCGAGCATCCCGGCCAGCTCGCGCCACAGCTCTGCTGCGCGCTCGTCGCCCTGCTCGACCAGGCGCTCGACCAGCCCCGGGTGGATGTC
>SDBT01003717.1_pt1 | contig 26259 bp, 55 predicted proteins | sample 2277101 | NCBI WGS metagenome assembly SDBT01 (sample SAMN10404973, study PRJNA504765) | marine sediment metagenome | isolation source: marine sediment core GS10_PC15, 103 cmbsf | place: Arctic Ocean: Southern Knipovich Ridge | collected 2010 | reverse complement strand
AGTTAGAATAACTCTTGGTAGTTATGTGAAGACTTTAGTGCCGGGATGGTACTACTATTGGCCTATTATACAAGAGTGCAGGGGAATCAATGTAGCTCCACAGGTAGTAGACCTTCGGCCTCAGAGTGCTTTGACCAGTGATCTAAATGATCTTGCTATAAGTGGTGGGGTCAAGTATAAGATATCCGATCAACGTAAAGCTCTTCTTGAGGTTCAGGACTACGACAAGAGTATACAGACGGTCGCTCTCGGTATCATCTGTGAGTTCGTTTCCGGTCATCCCTTTGAGTCTATTGTCTCTGATCTTTCACAGTTGAGAGATACTATCCTGTCCGGTATCCGTGAAGAAGCTGCTGGTATGGGTTTGAAGATTATGAAAGTGTATATCACCGACATTGGCCGTACAAAGAATATCAGGATGTTGGGCGGCGATCATGTTGTATTGGAGGAGAATGAAGATGAGTAAAAGTGATGCTGGTAAGGGCGACCGTCCACGGCCAGTTGATAAGAAGAGATATGATGAAAACTATGAACGTATTTTTGGAAAAGAGAATTGGTTCTGCACAAAAGTTTTCCCTGTTAGTCATCATTGTTGTTCATGCAGACACAATGAAAAAACTATTGAGACCCATACCATTCTTTACTGTCCCATTACAGAGGTTGAACCCGATAAGGAGAAATGTACTAATGAAGACGACAGACGCAGTGACGATTGTAAGGAACCGGTATCGAAGAAGGACGATGTACAAGGTAGTGAGAAAGCCAGTGCTTCCTGAAGGGGAGTTTTATACCTTAGATAAAGTGGATGAACTATGCTATACCCAATTCAAACTATGGGCATGGGTTGTGTTTATCAAAGCTGGTTGGTCTCTGCCGGAAGACCGTTCAATTCAGATTATTACATTGAGGCCGGAGAAATGAGCATAGTAACTAAATCAAATGATATGCCAAGAATCTACAAGAAGAATTACTTGGCGGCAGTCTCCGGCAAAGCCAGTCCCAGAAGTGCAATCAAAGCATTTTGTATTGAATGCATGGGGTACGCCCGAACAGAAGTAGCAGACTGTAATACTATCGAGTGCCCTTTGAATATGTACCGACCATATCAGAAAGGTGATGATGAAACTAAAGAAGATTGAAATTACATTATGTGAAGCATGTCTTGATGGAGTTTCTGGGGAGTGTCATGTGAATGGGTGTGCTTGGTTTCTCCACGACTCTCCCGGTTATCCAATACTTACTGAATTGTATGAAGTTAAAGAGGAATGGGAGATAGATGATGAGTAAGTTTATAGTAGTATGTTCCGTTTTACTTTACTTTGCTTGGTTAGTTTATGAAATGTTAAAGTGTACGACAATTGTTGTGGAGTAAGCATGATTTATCCGAAAAGTGACGAACCTCTATTCATTGAAATGATAATGGTTTTATCATACGCCAATAAAGAACAAGCAGAGGAAATCCTGCAAGAAGTCAAAGACTGCCTTGTTGGTAAAGTAAAAACGAGTCCGGGTCTTACACCTCCATTCAATATATCAGATGCTCTTTATAGGGTGTGTAATGACAGTCGGATACCTAAAGCAAGACTACAAAAAAGATTACAGAGTTTCAAAACAACCATAGAAAATTATCTGGGGACATTATGATTGAGAAACAAAGAGAGAAAGAATTCCTGTTTGAACTGGAGCGGCTGTACCATAATTTCTTCCTTGTGATTGAGTCTACTGACGAGGGAGGGCTTGTTCTCACAGATGCTGATCTCAAAGACACTGACCGAACCACAGAGTTTATTGAGTTGCAGATTGATGAGTTGAGGGTAGAGACACTGGAGGATGTGAGATGATTATCTGGCTAAGAAGACATACTCCTACTTGGTTACTCCGATATTTGGTATGGAGGAATTATCGTTTACGTATGGCCGGTCGTCTTCCTGACCAGTGGTATTGGGCCGATATGGAACTGTGTATAAGACAGAAGCAGGTTTGTGATAAGTGTGGTCGTCTTCTGGTGTTGCTTGATTTTGATCACGAATGTAACCCGGTCGGTGTACCTGAGTGGCTTACAGATTTTGATGGCTCTTTTCTGTGGACTGATGATATTTGTGAAAAGATGCACCCAGAAGATGAAGTAGACTGGAGACTACAGTGATTGAAGCTTTCGCAGTATTGGTATTGTTGTACTGTGCCATCCAGTTCGTTATTTTGTGGAAGAAGTTTATTCAGGGGAAATAGTATGAGTATGTTAATTGACTATATTAACAACGACGATCAAGCATGTATAGATGGTAAATGGTATATAGCAAAACCAGTTCCATATTTCATCTTTATGTCTCGTATAAAAGATGCTATTAGAATTTTACGTGGGAAGTCGATTGCAGTTCATTATAAAGAAGACGAGGGGAAATGATATGAACATGGGCAGTTAGAAATCAAAATCTGGAAGGATACCGGAGAACCAAGGTTTCGTATCTGGTGGAGTAAGTCCAGTGGCATCCCTTACCGGTGGGTGTTCAAGGTAATGTCGTACTGGACCTTGTGGGTCGCTTGGAGAATGAAACCTTCTGATTTACCAGAGTGGTACAATGAAATATCCTCAAGATGTAGAGACCTTTTTCTGGCCGGTAAGTAGCTTGACCGGAGAGACTTTAGCTCTCAGAATGGACGAACGGCACTTTAATCATGCGGATGGTCCCTTGAGAGCCTCTCTTAAAACACACCCCCTAAGTGCTTCCTGTGAGAGTACTTTGGTAAATAGAGGAGTGTAACGATTATGCTGATTGTATTCTGGTGTACGAAGTGTCGTCTTTCCTTGGTAGAGGGTAATATAGTGTCGGAAAATTCCTACAAAAATTTTTCAGAAAATCTCTGTAACTCTATAACATACCCTAACGGCAATGATATTACCAATCGGGGGGACCTGTACCCGGTCGTATGGTTATAGGACCGGATGCCGATAATGCACCTATAGGATAGATACGGATGCAGACGATATACTATAGTATGTTATACCGTATACCGGCAGTATAAGACCGGCGACACTATACACGCGAACAGATAGTACTTGACCGGCGTAGTGTTATGGTGTATACTATAGGTACGGCAATAGTGCCGTATGGGGGTGTTGACCGTGAAACAGCAAAAGCACACAAAAGAGTCTTTACAACGTAACAAGGCTGATTGGATTGCGTCCTGTAGGACAAAGAAAAAAACGGACGGATTGAAACAGACATTAGACGCTATTGATCGAATAGCTAAAAGATTGGGGTTTTCAATATGAAAGCAAAGGATATTAAGCTTGACCGGTCGCAGACAATAGAAGTCAAAGCAAAGTACGCCGATGTATTACGCCGGTTGCATGTTTGCAGACCTTGTGAGAAGACCGGTTTGAAACAGGTGCTTAATTATTATTATGAATTGCTTAATTAAGGATAGAATAATGGGAAAGCAATGGAGTATCAGAGAGTATATCGTCGTCGCTATATGGGTTTATTGCTGTTTATGTTAATGGGGGACCGTATGTGTAGTGAAAAAGACCAAGTGTTTGTCGATGGTACGCAACAGGGTGGGTTGATTGACCGACAGTGCAACCGTCTAATGCCGTGGGATTTTATAACAGACTATTTCAACCGAAAGAAAGGTGCTTTACTGTCGCCGATGCAAGTGAGAGAGAGGCTCGATCAGGAATTGAAAGTGCAGTCTCCGGGCCGGTATCAACCGGCAAAAACTGTAGTCAAAACAATAGCAGCAGACCGAAGATATTACAAGCTGGCAAGTGGTGATATTCTCGATATGGAAAGCAAAACGATAATCAACAGAGAATCACTACAAGCACTGTTAAATTACTAATAAGACGGTTTTTGCTCTCTTGAAGGTCTCGGACTTCTACACGGTTCGAGACCCTTTTTTTGTTTACGCATATATAGGATTGGACTTGAATGTACCCGATGGATTATGCCAGCGATTCTGTGGGTCTTCCCGGTTGTATCGACTGTTAAACATACTCTTATTTCCGATATTTTACGAAAGAATTCGTCAATTCGATTCTAATGGCCTAAAATAAAACCGGCAGTCTACTGCCAATAAATCGTTTTGACGGCTTACAATCGAATCTGGAGGCTTTTGGGGGATTCTGATATACTCTCACATCGATGTTTTTAGACTGATTATGCCTTGGTCCGATAATTTTCCGATGTTGACATAAAAAAAGACAGACCCGAAAGCCTGCCTTCTCCGTGTACCCATTTTCTGCCAGAGCCATGATCAATCAAATACTCAGCCCAACTGCAATATAGTTGGCGTGGTATACACTTAATAATAAACGGCCTTGTGGTTCAGCCGTACCGCGATTAGCTCTTGGCCGGTTTGACATACGCCGGATTCTTGATGTAGGCGTTGACACCGACAATCAAGGGCGAGCCGTCGATTTGCAGGTTTGTCGGCGTGTTACCGTGACTGGACGCGACCTGCAAGGTCTTGCCCGTAGTGGACGCGACCGGTTTTGCGTTCTTTGGAATTTCAATCACGATTGTGTCTTTTGTCTCAGTTACCTTCATTTTGTACTCTCCCATTAAAGTAATAAAATTTACACTTCTCTAATCTATACGGTCGGTCAATTCTTCTGTTCAAACCTTTTTACGATTCTTTTATGCAATTGGTTTGCGGTTCCAAAATACACTCGAAATCAATAAAATAATCACACGAACAGCATTTTGATACTTCATTGCACAAACAAGATTCACCGGTTAAACCACATTCATTACATACACACATTATAGAATCCCCTTAAAATAAAATTTTCGTTTATTGACTATACGGCGACAAAAAAAACCTGTTCGATAAAAAATAAAAAAAATAAAAACTCCCATTACTGCCCATACGATATAGGACTATGGATATTTAATATAGGACTACTGTATCTTGTATTACCGGACTATAACGTGTTCTGCCGTCCAAGCCAGCGATGGGAGGAGAGGAGGGTTACGCGATCAAGCCAGCCATCGATGTAGTAGAGGGTTACTAAAGAAGACAGAGGGAGTTGCTATAGACTAATGAGTGAGTGTTGTCTATGTTTATGTAGACTTCGCATGGAATAAGCCCGGCAAGTATATCGAGCGTCCGGCTCTATCATTTCCTGCGAAACGTAACCTAAGATTCAGCATCGTGCTTCATCAGGCTAATCATCTTGGAGTCATCCATGAACAAGCAGAGCGTTAGCTTCGTGCTAACTTAATATGATGCCCTTTTTATTTTATGCTGAATGAGACGGTTAAAAAATAAATCCTCCCCCATCAAGCTCCTATGAAAATTTCTTTTTTTATTTTCTTTGGATTTTTTTGAACAAACTGAAAACAAAAGCGTATTGACCTTGATACGAAATTTTTTAATTCTTTCACGGAGACCATTATGGTACTAATAATTGTAACATCATTACTAACATCACTACTAACCTGTGTAGTATACCGGTCTGGATATAAGACAGGATGGCGTAAAGGGTATATAGCAGCAAATCTTCTAAATTCATGGGAGTTATAATTATGACAGTAACCGAAGCCTTACAACTCATCGAAAAGAATGAAGGACTGCCAGCTCTAAACTATTGTATTGAATATACAAGATATGCTATTGCTTTGGTAAAAAACGGTAGTATCCTTTATGCTTCCGATGGTGCGATGGATTGGATATCCCATGAACTAAAAGTACAATTACTATATGTATTGAACAACATGACACACTGGAGACAATGTAAAGCCAGTACGACAACAGCCGCAGAGATTAAAGAATGCCGGACCGTGCTAAAGAAAGCGAGTGTATGATATGATTAAGATTGTATGTAATGGATGTAGAGACACACAGGATGCTGTTCATACTATAGGCTTTATCCCAAAGCCCTTAACACCATGGATTCACCTGAAACAAAAAGTACCAAACAGCAGAAACGTAGGTACGGATACAAGAGATATCAACCTATGTGAAAAATGTGCTAACAAAGCCGGTTTAAGGTAATAAATGAGCAAGACGGCTACAAATTGGTATATCGACAGCCGACAAGTCATCGAAGAATTGTATGGCGATGATGCTGATATGTTCTGCGATATACTTGCAGCCACATCTCCACGCAAGCAAGTAAAGGCTAATTGGAATATATCACAGAATATTTATGAACGGTACAAACATGATGGATACATAGATAACCGGGGAGTAATGAGTCCCTTTATGCCAAATGTACTGAGAGCATTGTATGGAGAACCCTTGTCGGGTTATAAAGTACCGGCCTTTGCAGCTAATCTCAAAGGCGACATGAATCGCGTCTGTATTGACACGTGGACCTTACGATACTTTGGCATAACATTACGGGATATAAGACGGAAAGAATACTACCGTCTGGAAGCAGCCATACAAAAGATGGCACGACAAAGAGGAATGAAACCAGCCGAATATCAAGCTGTGATATGGTGTATAGCAGTAACAAGGGCCGGTCGAGTGCCGGTGTCTTATGCCGACATGGTTTAATTGGAGATTATAGTATGAAAAGAATACGGTACAAGTCGTTCATGTCATTGAGAAGTGATGATCACCCAGATTTAACAAGACGTAGAGCAAATAACTATGCCAACAAAGTGTGGTCAAACAACGATGAGAACAGAATCATCAACATAACGGAAGCAATAAAAACATGGGGGACTGTTGTAACGGTATGGTATGAAGCTGACAAGGAGATCACAAATGATTGATGACTTTGAAACAGTAATGGGGAAAATGGAAGAAATTCATAACCAATGGCCCTCACTAAGATTTTGTCAAGTTATTGAACTTGCCACCGATGCAATCCCTGACAACTTCAATTTAACCGATGATGATCTGATAACTGCTTTAGACGGCTATTTGAAGGAAAACCTATGATTAGAAAGAAATGTGTCGGGTATCGTTACTCGAAAGATGTAGAAAATTGGTCCGTAACCACAGACTATATACATGAAAACATCTATCTTGCGGAACCGGATGATGGTGATATTGATGCAATTGAAAACTATAGTAAAGCAATAACAAGAGCAGTTAAAGACTTCAGAAAGGACACGACATGAAAAAGCACAAACCGTTCAAACCCCGAAATGTAAACATGGAAACTGTACGTGTAGATAGCGTAATGATCTATGCCGGAGACTCAGTAGAAACCGTTCCCTGTCCTCGATGGTTGCAACGCAGGATGGAATTCAACATCCGACAGAATGCCCGGCGTTCCAATGTCGTCTTTCCATTACGTCAAAAGATAGCAAGAGAGATGCTGGAAGACTTTAATATACCGTTCCTTCGACCGAAAGGGACACACCTTCGTAAAGTAAAGGTTTAACAGGTGACATTAAAACAATCAAGAATGGTGATGATAATTGGAATGTTCTTTGGGTTCTCTCTTATCATCTATGGGGTAGCCGGACTTACTTTAACTTTTTTAAGGATATTTTAATGGAAACGATCAGAAGACTAAAAGAAGAATGGGAATGGCTTCTTGAAGAATCCCTCTGCCCCATCGGAAAATCAAGAGTAGAGAATGAAGTCCATATAGGGATGTTTGAGATGCACGGACATCGTATAGACACATTAACTGAATTGATTGAATCTTTGGAGGTAAAATAATGGAAAACTTATCAAGTTCAACCGACAGACTGGCGTGGATGTCCACAAGAGAGCAGGGCATGGGAAGCGGATTGACTGTACACAATGACAAACAACCGGCTGCTTCTACTGAACGTCCTCTCATCCGTGACTACTACACATCAAAGAAATATGAAGACATGTTAAGGGTCGAATAATGAAACGAGATATCACAGAAAAAACAAGAGCAATACGAAACCATAAGAACCGGAACAAACAGGTGGAGGCAGAAGATCGTCAATCTGATCGTAATTCACTGTCCAATCAAGCACAATTAAAAGTACTCGATGAACGACTTGGTGTCGGTATCGGGGCAGCAAAGGAACGTCGAAGACTAATGCAGTAATTTGGGAGATGTACGAATGTTGGAAATGAAAATCAAAAGCCCGTGGCAGTGCAGCAATCGAAAGATTAACATCAGTTTTTGAGGATATTGTCGATGATTTGTCCGAGGCCATAACTGAAGCCGGTGATGAACTGACTGAAGCACAAATTGCTGTTGGAAAAGCAGTGAATGAAAGAGATCAAATAAGCGAAACTATTACCAGAGGAAGAAGGCTGGTATTAGGTCTTCAAGAACTTCTCGGTTAAGTAACACTGCCGGAGTAACCTATTACTGGCCGGACCAATAGTCTCTAACCAGTAATGGGTGATTGTTAAGCTGGCTCGCTACCAGCCTTCGGCGTTAGAAAATAAAATTTTCTGAACAAATTATTTTTTGAATCGTAGTATTTTTTGAAAGCTAAATTTTTCTATGGAGACGATATGAAATACTGTTTTCTGCAAGTATCCGACCGGTTGCTGAATCCTAACGATGACAATAATCCTGCCGACAAGTACTTCAAAGCTATCTGGCCTAACATGGACGGAGAAGGCTATTACAGGCCGGAACATTATTGGGAGATACCAACTTGGATTTCTGAACTGAGTTATTGTCTGAAAGATTGTGCTTTAACAATACAGCACATTATAGACGAGAGCACAGAACTATATGATGCCGACATCTACTTTGCTTCTGTGATGGATTGTAACAAAGAAATACTCGCAAGAATAGTTCGTGCTAATCCTGATAAATCATTTTATCTCGGTGGGTACATAGGGATTGAAGGATTTCTCGAAACCTTCAGACGTACATATCATGTATGCTGGCACGATAGTATTGAGGAAGTATGTGATTGCCTTGTTCTTGATTACCAATACGGAACCGACTATCGACTGTTCAAAGGAATGAAGTGTATACCGAGACTCACCTTGTCTAACGGGTGTACTAATCATTGCCGGTTCTGTACTGTGTCAAATAAAGTAATTGAAACCGACCCTATTGATATCATACAACAAATTGAATCGTTAAAAGACTTGGATTTTGAATTGGTCTATCTTAATGATAAGACCTTTGGACAATGCCCTAACTATGTTGAATTGAAATACATCTACAATTCAATCAAAGCATTCAATCCAAAATTTCGAGGATTCACTGTACAGACCACATGTGATCAAATAAACGAATGGTATGCTGATGCAGTGTCTCTAATAGACCTGTTCATTGTTAATGTGGAAATAGGTGTTGAGTCTTACAACGACAATATCCTAAAAAAGTACAGAAAACCACAAAGTACAGGAACTATTTCAAATGCAGTGTGGATACTGAAACATATAATGGATGTGAATATAATACCTAACATCATCATTGGACTGCCGGGTGAGAACTTGTACACCTATGCCAACACACTAAAATGGCTGGACGACAACAAACAAGACTTCTTGATGCTAAACGTAACCAACTTCGTGCCTTATATTGGAAGTGAAGCTTCTGATATTGTCAAGACCAAACCAGAAGACTTAAACCAAACTATATGCCAGCGAAGTTATCACACAGAAAAAGAAGCAATTGTCGTTGAAGTAGTTACTGAGTTACTATTCGATATCGGTATGGAAATAATTGAAGCCACAAAAAAGAGATCAGTATGAAAACCTGTACCAAGTGTAAAATTGAGAAGGAGTTGTCGGAATTTTGCAGGGACCGTTCGCAAAAAGATGGACTTCACTACCGGTGTAGGGACTGTTGTCGGAAATACCAACTGGAGTACCGGAAAACCAAGTCCTGTAAAGAAGCTCACCAAAAGAGCAGCAGGAAACAACGACAACTATGTCCAGAAAAAGAGAAAGCTCAGAACGCCGTTAGTAATGCAATCAGGGATGGAAAGCTAATTCGTCCTTCCGTCTGTGAGTCCTGTCCCTATGAAGGATTTATCGAAGCCCATCACGAAGATTACAATAAACCACTTGATGTATGCTGGTTATGTAAGAAATGCCATATAAAGATACATAGAAAGGACATAGTATGAGAAATAATTGTAGAGTAGTGCTAACTGATCGCTGCAATCTTAACTGCGAATTCTGTTGTATGAAAGACACCGATATATGTAATTCCTTCAAAACCAGAAGGGCTTTACACATAGCTGTTGATAGGTACAAGGAAATTGGAATAACTGGAGGAGAGCCATTACTGGAACCTGAAAAACTGATACAGTTTATATGTCTTCTAAAGTACTTCAACAAAGACGCAAAGGTACATCTGTACACTAATGGAGTCCTGTTACATTCTGAGATAGCAGCTACCTTACAGCTTGCTGGACTTACCGGGATAAATTGGTCTCCACATAGCAAACCAACTTTACTTGACTACCACCGTATATGTTTTGTTCACAATTGTCTGATGCCGGTTCGCATTCTCATACAAGATGTACTTGTAGACGACAAACTATTGCAGTTTGCTATTGATAATAGTATGCAGATACGTCAATGGACTATCGGAGATTGTGAGAATATGGAACCGGAAGATCGTTATCGTATCGACTGGAGTGTGATATGACCAATAACTTATGATCAGTTTGAGGAACAAAACTATGAGTGAAAGAGTTGACATGTGGAAAACTGAAGATGGTAAACTATGGGTAACAGAGGAAAACGCTGCTAAACATGAAAAAGAGGTAGCAACACAAAGCTACTTTGATACAGTGACTTACAGAGACATGATATCAACCGGGGATGATGTAATCAATTTTCTTATTGAATACAAAGAGAAAATCTTGGAGTATTACGGAATCGAAAAATGCCAGTAAAATATAAGCCAACCAACTGACAAGCTATCTGAGATACGAGTTTGCCGGTGGAGTTCAGACCAGAAGCATGTGTGTATGTGGGGACAGAGCAGCAAGAGGTTTCAAATGTTATCTATGTTTAATTAAGGAGTACTTGGATGAAGTCGGAGAAATGTAGGAAGTGCCCGATCAAAAATCTGGCCGGTGGCTTCTACCACAAGGGAGAATGCTGTGTCCGTTGCAAGGCTGGTATGTTGCCGGATGATAATGAACGAACCGAAGCAGAAAAGTAGGAGGTTACAATGCTTACGAAAGTATACTTTATTGTATTTCTTCCCCTTATCCTTTTAGGGATGTTTTGGAGAGCGACAGGATTTGCCTTTCAGTGGGGTATAGAAATATCACGAGAATTGTTGGACAGGACATAATGAAAACATATCCTCATAACAATAACTATGCAATTACCAAAGATGGCCTTGTCTGGTCCAAGATAAATAAAAGATTCTTGAATCCTGCCAACAATGGTAATGGTTATTTGAGGACGTACTTAGGACGAGGACTGAGAAAGTATGTACATGAACTTGTCTTGGAGACGTATGTTGGTAATAAACCCAAAGGAACTTTAGCAAGACATGTGGATGGAAACCAACAGAATAATAACGTATCCAATTTGGTCTGGGGAACACAACAAGAAAACATGGATGATATGAAAAAACATTGTATAGAAAAAGGGAAACGAGCAGGAAATTCAAAGATAACACCCGATGACGTTCTGACAATAAGACAGATGTGTAATGCAGGAATACCACAGAAGATAATAAGTAATCTGTACAATGTATGGCAATCCTGTATTTCAAAAATAAATCTCAGGATAAGCTGGGCATGGGTCCAGTAGAAAGGAATAAAGTGAAAGTAACCAATATAACAAACGCACCTAAACCATTTGTTTGGACAACCGAGAAGAGTAGTTGGCCTCCGAACCCAAATAGGTTGTACGTAACTCAGTTGTTCGCCCCTCCGATGCAAAGACGGCTTACAATTGATCATTACGATGAGATTAAGAATGATGTAATAGATTACTACTATCGTATCCTTGGTTCGTCAGTACATACCATCATTGAACAGGCTGCAAAGGACCGAATTGGAATTCAGACGGAAGTACGTGTAGCAATGCCTAAAGAGTGGTTTGGTATTGAGATCACTGGACGTATTGACTGGATTGATTACATTGATTCTATTCTCGCAGATATTAAGACAGCCAGTGCTGCTATTTATGGCCGTGGTGTCAAAGATGATTGGGTGTATCAGGGCAACATCTATCGATACATGCTGTACCGGATTTATGGACTGAAGATGGATAACCTTCGTATATATCCTCTGTACCGAGACTGGAGCGGAGCTAAGGCCGGACATGATCATCCCATCTCTCCTTACGGTGATATTGAATTGCCCGTCTGGACGATCAAAGATACACATGCCTTTATCGAAAAGTGTGTGGCCGATCATCTGGCTAAGAAAGTTCGATTCTGTACGGATGAAGAACGCTGGAAGACTCCTGACTGTTACGCAGTAAAGAAGAAGGGTGGGGAGAAAGCCGTTGCCGCTACTACTATGGTTGAAGGTAAACGTGTGCCGATACCAACAAAAGAGATGGCACAGGCGATCATTGATACCAAGAAGAATAGCAAAGAGTTGTTTATTGAACATCGTCCCGGTGGGTGTCGTCGTTGTTCTGGATATTGCGACGTAAGAGATATCTGTAAACGTGTAAACAAAAAAGAGTGGGATAAGGAGACTAAGGATGAAAGTTAGACTATTTGATGAGCCGGAGCCTGTGAAAGAAAAAGAAATGATTCTGAGATTGTACAAGAAAACCAATTCTACTGGCCTAAATGAAATAGTGATTGGTATAGTTGATGAAAGTGGGTCACCTGTATTTTGCGGTCAACTTTTGGCATTCGATTCTAACATGAGATTGAAAAGAAGATGTGCTGTCAATGCTACCTATGGTCTTCCCCTTGACAACACAGGACGATTAAAGGGAGAAGGTGAATGAAGAAACTTACAGTATACGGCAAGATCATAGACGGCAAGATCAAACTCGATCACAGAGCAATGCTGGATGAATTTATCTTGGGGCAAAAAGATCAAGACATCGAGATCGAAGTCAGAAGCCCAAAGAAAGACCCTTCGCTTGTACAATGGGCTTATCTTTATGGCAGTGTATACAAAGAGTTTGCTGATCACTATGGCTGGACACTTGATGCTGTTGACACATGGATGAAGAAAAAGTTTATGACAGAAAACGGAATCGAATTACCCGATGGTATGATACTGACTAAAACAGTGTTCGACCGGGTATGGTTAGCAAAGTTCGTTGATGCTTGCATTCGGTATGCTGCATTAGAAGGTATAACAGTTTCGCCACCAAGATTGAAAGGAAGTACAGTATGATAGTAGAAGACCTAACAGAAGAAGACATGGGGGTACGTGCAGACTCGCCGGAAGCAAAGAAAGGATTTAAGCTGTATGACGAGAGGGAAAAAGAATACGATTACTTCTTGCCTCTGCTGCCCAATGTCAATTTGGATGTATCATTGGCTTCCTATAGAGTCAGCAAGATTAGTGACTATGTACTGGTAGTAAATCTGAAATGCAATACCATTGGTATTATACACGCAAGTAGAATGGTAGAGCCGGTCAACATGAAGGTTCTGGTAACAGCTTAAATAATTTTTTTTGGGAGATCGTGAACATGTATGTAACAGTTAGGACAGTAAGTGATGGGTTTTATGTAAACATCGTAAAGGATGATGGATACGTTGTCACTTTTGGGAATCACAATTACAGCCACAAGAGGTCGGCTCGTCGTGCAGCTATCGCTCTGGCATCCAAGACAGGAAGTGCTTACCGACAGGACTTGGAATATGGTGGTGACAACGAGCCTGTAAGTATTGAAGCTACAACCGCTGTGTAAGTAATGTTATTTTTCGGAGAGTGTTATGAACAAGTTTTTTCTATTGGGGAATCTTACAGAAGACCCAGAGGTAAAGACACACAATGAGAACAGCTTTACGATATTCACTATAGCTGTGTCAGATGGGTACAAGGACAAGAAGCGTACTTACTTTTTTGATTGTATTGCCAGTGGACGTACCGGTGAGAACATTGCCGAGTACTTTAGCAAGGGCAAACCTATCTGTGTTGAAGGTAAACTGTACACCCGGAAGAATGATGACTCCGGTTACAGTGAGATCAAGCTTTCGGTTTATGGATTCACCTTCATTAACGGCGGCGGTGATAAGAAATCAAGTGGTAGAGGTAATGGTGGTGGAAATAGCCGGGGCAAGAACAACCAGAGCCAGAACCAGAACCAGCAACAAAATGACTACGATGATGTTCCTTTTTAGGGGATAAATGATGGAGAAGCTTGGAAGTAATATCAATGCCATAGCACACCGGATGGTGGACCCGACTCTTGGGGTGCAGACTGGATTCAAGGATTTAGACAGTATGACTCTCGGCTTGCAGTCCAGTGAGATGGTTGTTATCGGTGGACGGCCCTCTATGGGTAAAACTTCCTTGCTTCTCCAACTTGCGTGGCAAGTAGATTACCCGGCTCTCATCATCTCTGCGGAAATGAGTCAGCAAGCAGTTGGCGAAAGGCTTATATCCCATGTCGCAGGTGTAAGTATGCGAAAGATTAAAGCCCGGAAAACTACTGTCGGAGAAAAAGCAGAGGCAAAGGATGCCTTGGATTTGATTGGCAAGAAGGAAATTTATATATCAGATGCGTCCCGTATCTCTCCAAGAGTAATCGCAAAGGAACTACAAGACCTCGCAAAGATGGGTGGAAGATTTACCTCTCCATGTGTTTTTGTCGATTACTTGCAGCTACTGTCTATGGAGGACTCATATCTCTCAGGAGAAAATGAAGTAGCCTCAATTAGTAAAGAACTAAAGGCAATAGCAAGAGAGTACGGGGCACGTTTGGTTGTAGCCAGTCAGTTAAACCGGGAGAATGAGAAGAGAGAAAGCCATACACCAAGAATGTCCGATCTTAGAGGTAGTGGTAGCATTGAACAGGACTCAGATGTGATACTGTTACTACACCGGCCAAGCTATTATCGTATGGCCGACGAAGATGCCGATGCTACCGACGATGGAGAAGCTTATGTGATCGTGGCTAAAAACAGGAACGGTCCTATCGGTAAGATTGAGTACAAGTGGAATAAACATACGATGACATTCACTGAAAAGAGTTCCAAGTATAAGGAGTTCGGAGAATGAACGAGCAAGAAAAGAGATTTAGCCAAGAGCTTAGAATATCTGCTCTTCAAATGCACGATGCAGAACAGCATCTTGTTATTGAGACGTTCCAGAAAATCGTATTTGATCAAGAGGTTAAACTTGTAAACCTTCAGGTAGAGGCATGTTTAAGGGCCAACGATTACAAGGAACTACAGAACCAAGTAAAGGACTTGAAAGAGATTATCGAAGTGCTTGAGGACTTCCTTAATGATTAGAACACAGCAGTTAAAAATCCTCTGTCCAATCTGCAAGAAACCTGACGGCTGCTTAGTGGCTGAAGACGGAACCGCTGCCATCTGTTCAAGAGTATCTGAAGGCTCAGTTAAGAAGGTTGGCAAAGGTGGATTTCATGGGGGATGGTTACATATAACTGGTGATTTCAAACCAGAGAAGTATAAGACTCCTGAAAAAGTATATGTTGACTGGAACAAATGGAATGCAAGATTTGCCAATCAGCTTATTGAAAGCCGTGAAGAGTTTGGTAAACTCTGCCAATCGATAGGGCTGAATCCAATCTCTGCTCTCCGATTCTATATAGGCTGGCAAAAGGACTGGCTGACAATACCTATATATGGAATTGACGGAAGGATAGTAGGCATACAAAGACGACAGGGAAGTATCAAGAGATACATGAAGCATTCAAGCATGGGTATATTTGTACCATCTGCTTTTTATCAGAACCCATCCGACATAGTTGCAGTGTGTGAAGGATGGACCGATACTGTTACCGCCTTAGAGTATGGTTACAACGCAATAGGCCGTGTCAATGCTTGGGTTGGTAATGAAGAAGTCTTACACTATGTACTACACAAAAGAGCCTCCAGAATTTTGATCTTCGCAGATAATAATGAAGATGGCGTGGGTCTTGCCGGGGCCAATGAATGCAGAGACTTACTGATTGAGAATGACCTGATGACCAGAGTTGTATTGACACCGGAGAAAGACCTTAGAGCCTGCAAGCAAAAAGGCATGACAATTCACGAAATTATGGGGGACTGAAATGAAAGTACTGGATAAAAAAAGAAGGGGAGTCCAATGATAGAATGGGAACCAAGTAAAATTAACCTGAAAGACCTTCCGTGGGCGTTGATTGTCGGCTTGGCTTTTATACTATTCTTCGGCATTGGTATAGCCCTGTCCGACCCTACGACAGCACCCATTAGCAACATCGTGAGAATTCATTTGGACTCGGTGAGAAATGGTGGATGTGGGACCGGCTTCATTCTTGATAAGGGAATCATCCTGACAGCAGGGCATGTTGTGCAAGGAGCAGAGAAACGATTGATAATCATGTATAGTGATGGGACCACAGAAAAGGTAAAGGTAGGAAAATGTCGAATCTCTAAGAAGTATGATCTTGCCCTGATACCTGTAAAGAAAGACGAGGTAGGAATTAAACTGGAACTAAGTAGCATACACTACATCGGAAAAAAAATATACACATCTGGCTATCCTGCCAATTGGGGAATACTTTGGGTTACTACTGGTATCATATCCTCCGAAGTAACTTCTCTTCCTCCCCCTCGGTTACAAAAGATATTCCTTTCTGACATAGATGTAATTTCAGGAAGTTCTGGTTCTCCTGTATTCGGCTACAATGACACGTTGGTTGGAGTAGTTTCATCAAAGTGTCTGTGTGTTACAGTCGTCGTCAGCATGGAAGCAATAAAGGAGTTCCTTGATGACTAAACTAATCTTCATATTGTACATGGCCGGGAGCGTGTGTTTCTTTCTTGGAAGTCTGATTAGTTACATGAGGGTGAGATGAAACCAGCTTACATAACAAAAACAGGAAAGAAGAAGCGTAAGGTCAAGACGCCTCTCCAGAAGATGCACGACAAGTGTTGGGCTATGGCTAAGAAAGTAGTTTACTTGAGAGACCACGGCCAATGTCAACGCTGCTTCAAACGTGTGGAAGGAGCAAATGCTCATACGTCTCATACGTTTCCGAAGAGTACACATGCTGCACTAAAATATAACCTATTGAATCTGACTCTTATTTGCTACCATGACCATATCAATTGGTGGCATAAAAACCCGGTTGAATCAGGGAAGTGGATTAGGGAAACCTATCCTAAACGTATGGCTATTATTGAAAAGATAGCAAGGTGTAGATCATACCGTGTGGATGACCTGCAAGAAATACTGGAAGAATTACAGGCAGAATATGAGAGGCTAAAATATGGAAACTCTTGACGAGAAAATTGGTGTCATATTTTTAGGGCAGAAATTGGTAGCAATAGCAGGGATACTGCTTATGTTGTATACCACAATTAGAATAATAATTGGTTGATACGAAAGGTTGAGCAATGAGTAAGGAAGAAGAAAAACTGACTACCGAAGAAGCATTGAGGAAACTTATCAAAGACCCCATGCCACTTTCTGAAGAAGAGCACACTATGGCAGATAGGATGGTCGATCTGATCATAGACCTGATTGCTGAACGGTCAGAAGAGAAAGCGGAGGAAGTAGTCGATAAACATGAGAGAGACTACGACCACGACCGCATCCGGTAAAATTTTTATTAGAACAAAAAAGTTTTTGTATCGTATAAGTTTTTGATAACAAAATTTGTGATACAGGATGTATGGAGATTACTTTAATCATTGGAGGTATTATGAACACTGAGCAATTGGAACTGTTGAAAGAGGACTTGGTTGCGATACAACTTGGCCGTCCAGACAGAAAGGAAGCAGAGATAATGACGGCTCGTATAGTGGATTCCATAACCGACTTAGCTAAACAATTGGCAGAAGAAGTAATGGAAGAACATGATCGTAGATTCCAACATGAATTTAAGGAGGCTTACTAATGCCGGAAAAGAAACCATCTAACCCAAAGGATGCCTTGGGTATCAAAAAAGTACCACTACATACAGTGCCTTCCAAGCCTCTACTTGAGGTTGCACTGGCTATGATGGAAGGTAGCCGCAAGTACGGTTCCCATAACTACCGGGAGATTGGTGTGAGAATGTCAACTTACTATGATGCAGCAATGAGACACTTGATATCATGGTGGGAAGGTGAAGACATTGACCCAGATAGCGGAGTACATCATCTTATTAAGGCTATAGCAAGTTTGTTTGTGGTACGAGATGGCATGTTCATGGGTAACTGTGTTGATGATCGTCCAATTAGATATCCAAGTGGAATTAACATGGATGAGTTTAATGAAGCTGCTGCTAAACTTATATCCACTTATCCTGAATGTGCAGAGCCGTTCCTTGAAGTTAAGGAGGAACCGGTAAAACAAAAGGAGTCTACAGAAGCCAACGAACCGGCAGATGATGAAGAAAGGTCACTCCATTCAGCAAGAGTAGATGGTAAACTTTACTGTGACAGCTGTCATTGTTTCAACCGTGGCTTTCCAAAAAAAGGAGTGGACCGCTACTACTGTCCTAAACATTCAAAAAAGGAGACTAACAATGAGTAACTTCAGAGCTTACCTGTCACATGCAATCAGAGGAAAAGAGGGAGAAAATTGTTTAGCAGATACGCAGAAGAAATATTGTGATGCCGCGATAGCTCTGGGTAACAAGATTCGTGCAGCTTGTCCGTGGCTTGACCTATATATCCCGGCTGAACATGAAGACTTCGTACAGAAAGCTTATAACAGGAGGTATCTTAACGTACCTCAAATACTTGACATCGACTGTGATATCGTAAAGGATTGTGGACTTATCATAGTGTATGTTCCAAAGGGAGACGAGCTTCAAGGTGGTAGACTTGTGGAGCACGACTTTGCAATCAATGAGTGTATGCCAGTAGCCTTATTCCAAAATGCCTTGGAAGCGATTGAATTCCTTACTGAACGATATGAGTACAGTCGGCATTACGGGGGTGATACATGGGCATAAAGAATAGGATATTAGTGATTGGTGATTTACACTGTCCTGCGGAACATCCGGGGTACTTATCTTTCTGCTGTGATCTCTATGAGCAATGGGATTGTAATCAAGTTGTGTTTATTGGGGATGTTGTAGATCACCATGCAATAAGCTTCCATGCTGCTAATCCTCATTGTCCCGGTCCCGAAGATGAGTATCAATTAACCCTAAAAGCAATGCACAAGTGGTATGATGTGTTTCCAAAAGCTAAGATAACATTAGGGAATCACGACCTGAGAATACTACGGTTAGCAGAATCTGTCAAGATACCAGCCCGGTACATCAAAGATCACAGCCAAGTATGGAAGACACCCGGTTGGGATTGGGGTTATGATTTCTTAATTGACGATGTGGTTTACTTCCACGGAGAGGGAACAAGTGGAGTACATCCAGCTTGGAACGCCATTACTAAGAAAATGAAATCGGTTGTGATGGGCCACTGTCATTCAAGATCAGGTATAAAATGGATGACTACGAGGCATGAGAGGTTCTTCGGAATGGATACGGGATGCGGGATTTGCTCAGATGCTTGGCAATTTGCTTATGGGAAGAACCATTTAATACGGCCTTTTATTTCAGCAGGAGTTGTAATAGATGGTCATCCATATAGTGAAGCGATGCCTTGTGGACCAAAAGAAAAGTATCACAGATCAAAGTTCAAGAAATGAAAGATAAGGAGAGATTTGTATGAGAGGCAGAGTAGAAACAATTGAACAGAGTAAAATGCTCGAAACTTCTACTTTTAAGATTCTATCCGTAGGAGAAGGTGTTATTAGTAGTTGCTGCACAAGAATAAAAATATCTGGAACAAGGTACATTCAATTTATCGACAGCATAGCGACTGTATGTCTCCCAGCTGATTGGCCGGAGAAAGTAGCAGGAAGAAAGGCTAAATTTGTCTTGGTAGCAAAGGAGGTGAATTGATATGAAAGGTGAAAGTGAGTTTATTCCTGATGTGGTCCCTTCTTTACAACAGGATTTTGATGACTTTGATATTGGACAAGGGTATGTAGATGGTCTTAATGAGGCAAGAGTAAGGATAGGTGAGTATAATTACATTCACATCAATGATTCTACTGTTCAATGTAATGACAGAAGCAACTGGCCCTTTACTAAACCTGTAAGAGTGAGACGTTTCAGATTGATTCTGAAGGAGATATGATGATAGCACACCTTAAAGAAACAGAAAACAAGCCCAAACTCAAAACAGTTCATTTTATGGATTTGCATGTAGGCTGTATGATTACTGATGTTCATTGCTGTTCCCGCCTAAAAATAAGTGAGAGTCAGTATTTACTAAGAGTTTGTAGTGGGTACATTCAGGCACAATCTAAAGAAGATTGGTGTCCTTCTGGAGTAACCGGAGAAATACAAAAGGTCAAAATGATTTGGGAGATACAGTAATGGGACTATCCGACTATTCAAAGATTCATCAACTGTTGGTACAAAGCAAAGCTTTTGGGTATTACATTAATTGTAGAGAGGAAGGATAATGAATTCACAAGGAGACGACACTAAACGAGTAATCGTAGACTTCGACGGTACAATCTGTGGCTTTGCTTTTCCTGATACCGGTCCATTAGAGCCGGGAGTGAAGGAAGCTTTGCAAGAGATCAGGGACATGGGATATGAGATCGTAATTCATTCCTGTCGTACTGGAACCTTCTGGAAAGACAAGCTTGACATGCCAAACCGAGCACATCACTTCAAGATCATCTTCAAGTACTTGTTATTACATGATCTGCCCTTTGATCGAATCCTTATGGACGAGAACTATGACAAGCCGATAGCCACCTTCTATGTGGATGACCGGGGTGTGGGATACAAAGGTAACTGGCAAGATGTTGTGGATGAGATAAGAGAACGAACATGTTTAGAAAGCTTTTAGGAGATAAGGGAGGCCAATATAATGTTTTCATTTGGAAAAGCAATTGAGTACATGAGGGATGGAGGAAAAGTAAGATTACCCATGTGGTCGGAAGAAGTGTGTATTTCAATTCAGGAACCAAACTCACTTTCTAAAATGACAGCACCATATTTCTATGTTACAAGCGGGCTTGAAAGAGTCCCTTGGATACCTACTATGATAGAAATGCTTTCGGTCGAATGGGAATATTCAACAGCAACATAAGAAAAAAGGGAGGGCCGGTCAAATACCAGTCCTCCCTATTTACATTGATTCGTCAGACTGGTTCAATGCACAAACCTTTATAGACCATTTGCCTCTGGCAAAGGGTTAAAGTATAGCAATTAGTATGGCGGTAGCAGACGCGATCAAAGAAACAAACATCGCTACCCTTACCATCACGTGATAACTAATATGAGCTTGTAATGTTTTCTTGACCCACTTAACATCAATCTTGATTTCCGCTATGTCTTCTGCAATCTTAGTCACAGTTACCCCCTTTAACGCTTCGCTTCACTACGTTAGTCATCTTCAACTCCCTTTCTTACATCTTCTAAATCCTTGATGTTTGCTGTCATTACGATATTCTTCCGTACCACTCCCCTTAATCGTTTGATTAGTTTTTCCAATATCAACTGTCTCTTCCGGGGAGACAATTCTTGATAAGAGGGATTGTCGATAATCTTAGGGAGTACCTTGTTCAGAATCCTGCCAAGATCGGTCTGATACTTCTTATACAGGGAACCATTTAGTCTCCAGTTTCTTGTTATAGTCCTGCTCAAACCACCAATACTAAGGGATAGGTCATCCATCTCGTTTCGTATCTCACGTGACAGGCTTTTCTCGACCGTAACCCCGGCCTCTCGCTGCCTTTTGACATCAAAGGCGGCGTTTCTCCGTTCAAAGGAGGCAATCCTCTCCTGCTCCCCTATCTGCGGTTTATAAAGCCTAAGTGCCTTCTGTGAGAGGGGTCCAAGATTATCCCATTCCTTCCCAAAAACCTCTGTCGAATACTGATTTCTCATCTGGCTAAGGTCATCGAGGGCATTTGTTTCAAAGGTCTGTACTCCAATGCCGTGGAACGCAAGGGGTAATGACAGAGCCGTTGCCGCTTTATTTTGAGAATACTTAATAGCATCAATTGTATCTTGTAATACCAGAGGGGCAAGCTTCTGATACAACGCCCATTGAGCAAGTTCAAACTCGTCTCTAAACTCCGGTATAGGCTCACCTAAAAACGTCTTACCAGATGAAAGTTCTACGGCCAAACCAGCAACCGGACTAAGCTTAGATTGTATAAAACGCCCAAAGGTTTCCAGTCTGTTCTTCGTAAAAATTTCCTCACTGGATATTGCTTTTCCTTTACCCGACACTAACTGTGCCATTGTCCGGGCGATCTGTTGGAAGCCGGCCCAAGCATCTACTCTTGTACGTCCGATCTGAATCTTTCCAAAGTCACTGGAGCGAGGGTCTCTCTCAACCTTAGCACCCATTGCAGAAGCAAGAGTCAAAGCCAACCCACCAGCTACCATAAAGTTTATCAGTTCACTTGCAAGAATCTTCTGGGACGGAGTAGCCTTACCGGTAGCCGAATCAACCAGAGCCTTACTTCCTTTCCCAACCATCTCGAATCTTGACCACACATATCGAGGGGAGAAGAAAGCTGCATTTAAGAACGGAAGTATTGCTTCGACTTTTTTGTTACTAATGTTACCACGACCGGTAGACATGTTCACTATCTCTGCAAGTCGCTTGTATTCAATAGTTGGCTGGTCCATGCCCTTCCACTGATCGGTAACATGGTCGAAAATATCCGCACGTAGTTTGTTCATGCCAACAACAGCAGCCCGTTCCGAGGCTCTTACTAAAGCACCGAAGAGCGGAATCTCCTTGGCCCATGTACTCATGTGTCTTTCTTCTGTCTTTGTCAGATCAGCGGAGTCAAGTTCTAAGAAATCTACACCACTGTTCTCACGGAACTCATGGGACTCTCTGGTTTGTATATCATTCTGCATTGTAGTAGCCCACTCTGGACTAAAGTAAGCTCGGTAAGAGGCATTCAATGCGGACACCCACTGCTTCGGCCATTTGGTTAGAGTAGTGATACCCTGTCTTCCAATGAAAGAAACCTCAGAGGATGCAAGAGTAGTAGTCGGAAAGTTTATCAGGTTAATAAGGAAAGACTTGAACCTGCTTACCGGTCCCTTAGCTTCCTTTATCAAAGCTTCTGCATTCTTCTTACCAATTACTTTACCGAGGTCTCTCATCTCAGACTTGGTAGGAACAATACCGTCCTGCATCTTATTAAGAGCAGCAAGAGCATGTGTCTCTTCAAAGAACTGAAGTCCCTTACCAAGTATAGCAACACGAATATTCTCGAAGTCAATCGGTGTCATCTCGTCTGCTGTAATAGCAGGAAACACTGCCTTGTTGTATTCTCCAGAAAGTTCCGACATGGCGATACTCTGTGCTTCTGATATGCTCATGCCTTCTTCGACCAGTTGTTCTCTTTTTGCCTTTGCTTTGCCAACACGTTCACCCAACTCCTGAGAACGCTCTATCTCTGTGAGTTGTCTGGTCTCTTTAAGAACACGATTCTCCAAAGCATCGTTTAACTTATCAATAGATATCTCTGACTCGGTACGAGTATCAGGTTCCTCTATTTCCCCTATCTCTTCTACTACTGGCTCAACTTCCGCTTTGCCTTCTACTACAGCATCAGCTTTCTGTGCCGGGGAGGATGTATCACCTTCTACAATCTCTTCACTAAACTCAACATCACCTTCTTCTGGAAGATCGGAGGTCTGTTCAGTAAGAGCATCCTGCTCAGTAATGTCTTCATCAGAAATAGTTTCTTGAACTTCATCAGCAGCTTGTTGTTCTACAGTGGGGTCTTCAATGGAGATAGATTCAATCTCAGGTATTGAGGGTATGGTAGCAGCCTCACCTTTGCCTACTGCTATCTCAGCAAGGGAACCGATACCACCAAAGATACCACCGATCAATGCACCACCGGCTGCTTCTCTTAATCTACGTCCAGCGAAGCCCGGCTCAATCTCCTTGCCTCTGAGAAGTTTCGGAACCAGTTCTGCGGTTGTCCCTTGCAATGCTTCTTGCAATGCCTCTTCGGTCATTGTACGAACCATCGACATTGACAATTGACCACCTGATTTCAAAACCTGAGTCCATGCTTTGTTACGAGCATTCAATGTGATAGACTTCAGTAATACTCCACCGGTCTTGGACTGTCTTAAAATACCACCGATCTGAGCCATCTCTAACAGGGCCTGTATGCCACCTACTATATTGGCTTCTATATTAGCAGTACCTTCATCTGCCCCTGTTGAAATCGCATTCCTAAAAGCATCTTCACGCATGATAGAGAAAGAAGTCAATGCCGCACCGACTTTGGCAAGTCCAGCACCTGCCCCTACTGGACCACCCACTGCAAATCCTATGGCTGCTCCAGTTGCCGCTGCTACTGTGTAAGGAACGGTAGTGCCAAGCAACTCAGCGAACTTATCCATTGTCTCCGGGTCTGTCTCAGGAGCGAGATCAGGGTCTGCTGCTCTCTCAGCAAAGTTAAGAGCAAGAGTACCTGCATTACGTCCTATCCAACCGGACCCTGTTTGTTTACGTGCATCATCATCTTCCAGAGCAAAGGTAGATAATTTTCTTACACTTGTAGCACCGAGATCGACGATGTTATAAAAAGAACGCTCCATGCTCACGAATAGATTATCCCAAGCACCACGTTCAACTTCTCCGCCGTCTTGAGGAAGAAAAGAACTCTGGTCGGATTCTATTGCTTGACTGGCCTGTAAAGCAGTGATGTTATTCACCTGATTCAGAAGTCTTCCCATCTTTGTCTCCCCTTACCTGAATGAACCCATTGACTGACTAAAAGAACTGAAATCACGTGACCGTGGCCTTTTCAGTTCTTCTGGAACTCCTGCTTTCCTCTTCAGTCTACCTAACCGGAGTACTTCCGATATAGCACCAACAGGACTTATTGATTTTAAGAAACCCGGACCCTCTTCTATCTTTGCTCTTGCTTGAAGAATATCCAAAGTCTGTTTAATCTTATTAGAGTCCCCTTCTGCAAGGATTGCATCGACATCCTCTTGGTCCCCTTTACTTAGTTTAATTGCTTTACCGAGAGCGAGTAATGCAGAAGAATTTTTTTGTTCTGGAGATACACCAGTACCTGCTCTATCATTGAGGAACTGTTGCAGCAGAAGGTCATCACCATCTCTCGAAAACAGTCGAGATTGAGAACCAGATACACCAATCTCTAACCTGAGTTTTTCATCTGCCGCTTCCTTTGGAGATATATCACCACGTTCAGCAGCGTCATCAAGTGCTCTCATCTTTGTCTCTAACTTATTTTTCTCTCTTGCCTCCCGCTGCATACTCAACTGATTTTCCAAGTCTTTGCGTTGAATCTGCAAATCAAAGTCATGCTGTTGGGATAATTCAGTCTTTTCCATTTCCCATGCCATTGCTCTTTTAGCAGACTCACCTTTTATAAAAGACTGGAACTCCATAGCGTCCCGTCTGGACTGAGCATCAAGAATTGACTGATTGATGTCAGCACCTATACGCATCGATGTTGCCGTCAACTGAGCATCGATAGCAGACTGTTGCCGGGCCGTTTGTTCAGCAGAAGCAGTTTGTCTTACTTTTTCCTGTCCTTTACCGGCCTCAATACCAAACTTAGCAAAGGTCCCTACATCACCGTGAGTTATTCTGATTCCGATGTTACACCCCTACTTCCTTATAGAATATAGTCTATTTTTGCAATGTAAGATTTCCCTTGCTGATTACTGGCAACATTTTGAAATTCAACATTGGTTGCATTAAATCCCACCCTAAACCCTCTATTCGTAACATGAGCGTCTAAGAACTCACTTATGAGAAAGTTAGTTGTACTTAATGTTGTTATGGCCCCGGAAACATGTAGAACCTTTGTCATCGCATTGGAAATTCCATGAGCAATCAGTGTCGCACTGTCATTGTCTGTAGTTCCAGTGAAGTACTTTGTGTAGATTGTTGTAGGCGTTCCATTAATGTCATGCTGTGACGACTCTCCTCCTGCGGCTACTTTCCATTTAGCATTACCCGTTGCTGTGTCTTTAGTTAATACATATTCATCGGTTGCCCCTGATACCGCAGACAAAGAATCAATGGCTGCTTGAGCAGTTGTTTGCCCCGTGCCCCCTTGATTTATAGCTACAGTAGTCCCCTGCCAAGTCCCTGTTACTATTGTACCAAGAGTTGTGATACTTGAAGTTCCGGCCCAACTTGACAAAGCTGTATTTTCTACTAAGTTCAAACTTAAATCAGTTTTTGTTTCAGCAATAGTTCTTATAGCATAAACATCGGTAGCTGTTACTTTAATAAAACTA
>SDBT01003716.1_pt1 | contig 26262 bp, 48 predicted proteins | sample 2277101 | NCBI WGS metagenome assembly SDBT01 (sample SAMN10404973, study PRJNA504765) | marine sediment metagenome | isolation source: marine sediment core GS10_PC15, 103 cmbsf | place: Arctic Ocean: Southern Knipovich Ridge | collected 2010 | reverse complement strand
GATGGCGAAGTCCATGACACACCAAGTCGATTTGTACTCTCAAAGACAAAGGTATCAAGATACACCGCGCTATCGGTTGCTGTCGGCGTCTGCACCATGACATGCACCGGCGATGTCCACTTAACACCCGTCTTAGCCTGCAAAAAAGTATCAATGTAGTCAAAGCTATCTAAAGCCGAGAACTCGCTAACCCTGATAACCGCCGCCGTATCAAGCGTCGAATCGAATGTCATCGTACCGGTAAGACTACCGGTGATCTCTTTGTACTGACCACTGGCTGCCATGAATCCCAAACCACACACGGCCGCCAGAATCATTACGAAAATTCCTCTTTTCATTACTGTCTCCCCACTGGTGTTTGATTTCTACTATTCGCTGAATCTCTTGCTTCGCCCTCAGATCGTGGTTGTGGACTATTGCCTCCCTGCCCTTCAGGTTGACCGGCCTGTATACCGCTCTGTGCTGCTATCGCTAAGTTAGCCTGGAATTGTACCAACATATTTTGTATAAGTAATTGGTCTAAATCCATTCCCTGCTCTTCAAGTTTCAACGTCGGGATATAGTCTTTCACCTTCTTTGGGTCCATATTGAAACCGTTCGACAGTAAGTCAGCCAACATCTTATCAGTCCTGACGACAAAACCCTGACTTACCACAGCGCCAACGACTCCCATTGTCTGGATGAATTGCTGAGTAATGACCAATCGATTCGTTTCACGCGATGCAGACTCGCAGATGAAGTCAACATTAGCCCTGATCTCGCCAGGCTGAATCGTTCGCCACTCAAAGCCAGCTTCACCGATAACGCGAATCACATACTCTTGATTCAGCATCTGCATATTGATCTGGTTACGCATCACGTAAACTGGTTGAATCAATGTCGTCTCGAAAGATTTCAAATAGGCAATCAGTTTCAGCGACGCCTGTCCGGCAATCAATTCAGTCGCACCAAGCGTCTCTGCACCCGGTTCACCCTTGCCACTTATCAAGTCCTGTAGTCCCGAGGCATCTTGTCCCATTTGCGGCAATAACTCAGTCATCATGATATACAGATCAGGCGCCACCCTGGCTGGTTCTATTCGTTTATAGACATCGTTGACGCTCTCAGTCGTTTCAAAAACAAAGCCCGGCTCATTTACTTTAGTTCCTTTTTGCCCGGCCTTCATAGCATTTGTTTTCAGAACATGGCCGGCATTCACTGACTGCTTGAAGTTCTCCATCAGCATACCCATAACGACTTGCATCGTCTGGGCTATGGCGAATATCTTATCAGCCAGCGACGTTCCAAGAACCTCATTCTCATCAGACTGAATTACGCCGACAACGACGTTGGAACTCTGAAACTCAAACGGCGTTTCCTCAAGGCGAACTACCGTCTTGCGATCCACCACACCGCATATAGCCCAGGTATCTTCATCGTTGGTCACCACCTGTATTGTCTCGCCCTCTTGTTCAATCTCTGTAGCCTTACCCATATACTGCCAGAGTTGCTTCTTGTTGACTTTGCCCTGCCACTCTACGTACTCAAGGTCTTTCTTCGTATCCCCGGTATCGCCTTTCAGACCACGAATCATCCGCTTTGTCTCGATATGATCCTGTGCCTCTGATGCCATAGCCCCGCCAGCTTCTATCCCATCGGCTGACTTCAACTGCTCAAAGTTAATCCAATATTCCATACCAGGCTTTACTTTGAAGTGCTTCAACGAATGGCGACTACGGATCATAACAGGGAAGTCATCATCCATCGTTACTTTGTCTCTGGTAATAAAGAAATCAATCGGATCAATACGCTTTGTTCCCGGCCCCATGTAGATAGGAACATCCTGAGTCACGACTTTTGATATCGACATCGGCCGACCCTGCTCATCAGTGATCGGCACTGTCTCCCCAAAGATATTTACTCTGGTAGCTTCTTCTTCAACGCCAACCAATTGACGTTGTTTGATATCAATATAGTCTGTCTGGGCTACGCAGACCCGATACATAGCAGCATCACGCAATAGAAGTTCAACTTTTGAATATATCTTGTCCTGCTGATCCTGGTAGTCCAGCATATCCTGCTTGGCCGCAGCATCTTCTTTATCAGTATCTTCACGACCAACTACAGTGCAGGGCCGATTCTTGAAGAATAGTTTTTCCTGCATCGAGACGACAAAGGTATCAATCTGTTCTTGGAAGAACGGCACCGGAACCAGACTTTCTTTCTTAAGATCATAATACCGGCTGGCATTATGATACATCTGATATGCGTCAACGCAGTTCTGATGGAAAGTGGTAAGGAATTGCGTAGCGTCGCTGAAGTCAGCGTTCACGCGCTCCAGCATACGCTTTTCTAAAGGCGTATCGACCCCGGGATCGGTTACATCGCCGATCTGATGCGGGTCAAAGATGTCGCTGCCGTGGTCAGGCATGGGTCTGCGACAGACGGCTTAGATTAATGTTGTGTGTCAAAGTAGTCGTTCCTAATCTTTACCAATTATGCTATGTATACAAATTGTTATTTCATGCGATCATATTTCCAATATCCGACAATATGTTCAGGAACATTAGTTAAAGACTTAAATCCTATGGTAACGTACATCATGTATCTCGCAGGAATTACTCTTCGAGCCATACGCCGTAAAAGTTTACGAGCATACTTTCGTGAAAAGGAACCACAGGTAAATGAACCATACTGCTCTTTTGGGTCAAACTTAGTCACAACTCATGCGTTTCCTTCTCTAAGAACGGCAAATACCAACCAAGTTGATCTTTGAAGCGATTCAACGGGTTCACCTTAAAAGGTTTTTTCCACTCTAAGATCATCTCAGCATTCAACGGATTGCCTATCCAACAACGACAGCGCGTACATCGATATTCACCCTCAACCCTATCTACTGGTCGTATATGACCTGCAAACCAGCGACAATATAGGCGTTTAATCTTATTCACCATCTACATTATATCCCTGAATTATAAATTCCGGTAATTCTTTATCTTCATACGCTCTATGAAATACTGACAATAACTGAGCCGTACTAACTCTTTCTGTAAAGTGAATATCAAAATGGCGCGTCTTCACATTCTGTTCATCAGACACAATCGGTCTGCCGTTGATGACCTTAACCTGCGTGACGTTACTCACCCTGCACCTCGCAGGGCTGCTTACGAGTTAATCTCCACGTTACAGTAACCCCTTTGTCTGTCTTTTTCTCTAAAAGTTCAAAATCATATTGAAGCAAGATCATCATACAGGCTTCTCTTACACTGCCTGCTCCCTTTACTGTGATCCCCTGCTTCCTGTCAGTCATTTGGCGCCTCTCCTATCCCGATGTTGATTGTGACAAACGGGATGGCTATTGATAACTCGAACCTGTACGCTCCGAAAGATGACCATCTGACCCCAAAGCCTATGTGTCGCTCAAAGAATATCGCAAATCTATCTTGTGGTCCCATCATTTCCCCGCCTTGTGTGGTTTGTGCGGGCAGTAAATACAATCAGCGTTAAGACCGTGATCCTTTGGGTGGATTTCTTTGCAATCAGGTAAACACGGCCCGAAGGTCTCCACCGTATCAACCTGGCAGGTGTGGGATTCGTGAAAATCAACCAGAAATTCTATTTTATGAAGCATTGGGATAAATTCTTCCGCCGTAAACCCGACATCATATCCCTCCACACAGCAGACGCGGTCGCAGGGAGGCGGAGTGAAGGCTTTAATGGTCGAAGTCAAGTAACTGATAACAAAATAGAAAATACATGCTGAAACGAGTAGTCCTAAAAATACTCCTATATACTCTGGCTTTATCTTACTCATCATTCACTTCCTCGTAGCTTCGCAAAAACCCAACAAGGCACGATCAAGAAGCTCGCTATCACGAATAAACCCATGCACTTAATCCATTCACGAATCAACATATTATTCCAATCACTGCCATCAGCACGATAGCGACGTGCATTACAAGAATTAAGTCCCTGCATTCTCGCTTGAGTTTCTGCGGCGCAGACAGATACAATCCACCAATCAGCATCACCCAGGCCAGTATACCGCCGACAATGAACAACCACTCTGCCGCGTTCATAACGCCTCCAGTTCAAACATGAAAACATAGGTAAACCGTAGCGGCACCGGAATCTTGTTGATCCAATGCCATTTATCCCGCGATATCCGGTTGATCTTGAAGTGCCGACTGAACAACTCTTTCCATTCGGCCAGCGATAACTGTAGTTCCTCTTGATCGCCTGCACGCCAGCCAAGCCAATGCAGGAAGAAATCCTTATTCGGCACCATCAGACATATCTTGACTCCGGGTTTAGCGACACGGCGTATTTCCTTTAGTGTTGATTCAATGTCTAAGCTATGTTCGATAGAGCCAAAGGCTGTTATGTAATCGAAGAAATTGTCATCATAAGGCAAAGTTGACATTTCGTGCCTTTGAACTTTTGCTTTTGCTTTTGGTGTTATCCTTCTGGTCAGTATACAAGCTATTTCAGAAATATCTATGCCATAAGATTCTAGACCAGTCCTAATAGCAACATCAAGAAAATAACCGCTGCCAATACCTATGTCGAGTATACATCCAGATGTCGGATTGTCAACATACTTGAGTAAATCATAATAATACTTGCGTGGACGCCATGCTCCGTAGCCGTATCTATAATGCAAGTCATCATAGAATGTTTGAAGAGCGAGTTCAGTCATTCACTTCCTCGTAAGTGGCGGTGATATCGTCTTTCGGTATAGATTCTATCTTGCGTATTGTTTTTTCAAATATTATCTGATAGAACAGATTGACTAAGAACTCTTCACGGCATGAACTACAGTCTATAATATGCCGACCAGTGTTGTAATGAGAGGTCTCACCGCCAGCCATCTCTACCCCCACAAAACCATCATAGCGATGTTCTGCAACGGATATCTCATAGTTATTAGATAGTTTGCAGTGTGGACATTCAAGGCTCACCGAAAACAATAAAACCGGCTTCTTGCGGTATTTAGGCATGGTAATCTCCAAACAGGGTTCGATTGATTGGGCCACACCAAAACGTAATCCAGTAATATTTGATCCAAGTCCACCAACCACGTTTAACTGTGATCGTATGATTATTGTATGATACAATCCTCAACGGCACACCAAAACCCGTAACAATAATCTCACCCCGCTTAAAGGTACACTCGTTTTCAAGAGTAATCGTCGTTTTAGGCATGGGGTTCCTTCTTGAATATCCATACATTCGGGGCTAAAGAGCCCAACCAATACTTTCCACTATAGCGCCAATCACGTTCCTTGCGTCTCTCAATAAAATACAACCACAGACTCACCGCAGCCACCGCCACAATGAACAGCCACGGTAAAAACATCCAGGTACTCAGGAAGTCAGGCATTAGCTATGACTCACATAATTGATACAGTGTACGTCGTGATAACCGCTTGGTTGACCACAAGCAGTACAGGTTATTATCGTCATCTTACCCTTCTCCGCCAACTCGTGCCCTTTGGGGCAGTCTTTCGGATAATCTATACGAACAAGCGGATTGGCCAGATAAATATGTATCCCCTCCAGCGCGGTCGCTATGCGGGCGAGGATCTTCAACGCTTCGCTGGCTGTCTTTTCTGTGAAGAGATTAGGCATTAAGCGCACCATCTTTCAAATTCTAAGTCTTCAGCGGTAAGCGCTAATTTAGCCATTTCTTTGGGATTCTCCGCTTTATCTTCTCCAATGGCAAAAAGTATTTCCTGATAAAGATTATCCTGTAAGCAGTGTAAAGCTTCATGGTCGGGGCGGAGTCTCTCTGCTATAAGCTCTTTCATCGCATTTATTTTCTTTTGAACATCAGTTAATGTCATCACCGCACCACCAACTGCCGCTTGGCAAAGTCTATATCTACTTGGTTCGTCCGCGCCGCCCACCAGCTTGGACTCATTACCGGCAAATCCTTCTCTGTGATACCGAGTCGCTGACACATCCAGTCCAATGCCTGACCGGAGTAGAGAATCGGGGAATCGTGGAAGACTTTCATCACTCACCGCCTTCTATCTCACGCTCACCGTTTTGCTGTCTCAACGGCCAATTTAACGGTGTAACTATTTTCTCGTACGTTGCAAGGGCTTGACGATTTTGATCTGACATATCTTCTGTTTCAGCTTTTGAGAATCGCTTCTTTAAGTCTTGGTATACGCCCCATTCATACCTACAGCGGCAACCAAGTATGTCGCATCCAAACGTACAGGCCTCTTCAAATCCATAATGTCCGTCCCAATCCTCAGTCATCTCCGCAAGCCTTTTGAAATTATCGGCGTAAACATCAAGCCTCAAGCCTAATTTCTGATCTGGACTCATAGCCTCCCAGGCGGCAAATTGTAGTCTCAGTCTTTCTAACCAAGCCTTATCTGTAGCCAGTCTCGCTAAGGCCTGCTTGTTCTGCTCACGCAATGTATCCTTGAGAAAAGTAACGCCTTCAGGAAGGGAACTCATCATTCACCGCTTTCTGTTTCACGTGAACCCTCAGCATCCAACGTCGCATCGCACCACTGCCAGCCACATGAGCAGGTGCGGTGAAGGTGTTCAGTCTCATTTAAACGTGAACACGAGCCAGGGTTAGGTATTACTATTTGCGTTAGCGGATTAGAATCTGTTGGCCTATTTAGCCCCTGAAACCACCGCGTCTTAATCTCAGTGCCACCGCATTTGGAGCAAGTTAAGGAAGCCTCTTTACCAAAAAGAGCTTGTTGCGCTTCTGGTGTTAAACGTCCCACCAAATAACCACCCTTCTCTAACTTGATGCCGTGAGTACGTATTAGGTTAATTGCTTTCTTGAGGTCTTGCACCTTCGCCTCTTCTATTATTTCGTAACTACTTTTATCCATCACCACTTCCCTGCCAACGCCGACGTTATCTGGCCTGTCTGACCCTGTGGACCAGCCATGACGATATGCCGCAGGTCGTCGATATAGTCGTCGTTGATCTTACGCACTTTCTCACGGAACGTCTCTTCGTCGGATTTCTGCTCTGACTTGTATTGAAACTTACTCATCTCCCAAGCTAATGAACCACAGGGTTTGCCATTGATATTCTCTACCTTGTGATCGCAGGACTTGAAGACCTGCACCTTAGCTTTCTGATGAATCGGATCAACAGTTAGATATTCCCAGAGCTTATAAATTCCAGCCTTATAGCTGCCGGCCGGCTTTGATACCTGAACAAAAGGCAGCCTGTCATCGCCGTCATTCAGTGAAGCAATGATCGATTTGCTGCCATAGATATTCTTACCTTCCTCACCTTCTGATTCGTCACCAAGCCATAATACGATCTGCTCACCCATTGACTTAGCGCGGATATACTGCTTCCACTCAGGGACTGTCTTGAACTTCTTAGCCGTCCGGTAGACAATGAGCCTGCCGTCTGGATGCCAGCAAGCCCACATAATCGCTGATGGTTTACGAATATGAAAATCACCGCAGATAACGCGGGGCCAGTGATCAGGCAGATGGTAATCAGGGACCATATGAATCGCTGGATTCCACTGCGGTATGACAAGGCCAGCAAGAGCACAGAACTGACCTTTGATCTTGGTATCGTAATGCGGCTTGCCTTTCAATAATGCCATGAATTTTCTAATCCCAGTCTCATCAAGGTATGGATTACCACGTATATCAAAGAACCAATAATCAACAGAAATCTCTTCTGGGGGCTCGATTACGTGATCTTCTTCCCATGTAAGACCTTCTTCCGGTGTCATCGTCGCAACCAAATAACCGTCACGATCAGTTAGCCTGGCTCTATTCTCCGTGTATCTATCATACGGTCCATGTTCATCCTGATAAACAGCGTCAAGGTCAGCCCCACCATAAGTGTCTCTGTCCTCTTCCCAACTTTTGAAATGAACCGATGAACCATTGGCGAAATAGAGTTTATGCTGCTTTTCGCTATAAGCCTTTCTCCAACTGCCGCCTCTTAGCTTATGTCGCTGAAGGACTTCCTTGAGTTTAACAAAGATAACGTCTTCGATGTTATCTCGCCACTTGGGAGCGCAAACCCTTACTCTGACAGGTGGTTTACGATGCAGCGATCTAACTGGATGAACCCCACAACAAAACATATTCATGTCTTGCATAGCAGATTCAGTTTTACATGCTCTATTACCGCCAAAAGCCCATCGCTCATTGGCTTCAGACATAATAAAGCCAAGCTGATCGTTGGATGAAATACCGAACGGATTAGGGTCTTCGGGCCTTATAGCCCGGAACTCTCGACTACGCTCTTCCCTGTCCCGGCGGTCTAATTCCTCCAGGATCGTTTCCATCTCTAATTTCTGGCTTTGAGTCAAATTTGAGATGCTCGACAAGGCGGTTTCGTAGTTCATCATTAGACAAAGAAGTAAGGTTAATAGTAGTTTCAACCTCTGTCCTTTCAATAAGTTCGCCTGATATCTTAGCTTCTAATTCAAGACATTTTGATACCAACTGCGGTGTAATTTGCATTTTACATATTTGCGCTCGATCTAATATCTTGCGAATCTTAGTCAGCGTTGAATTATCACGCTTCTTCGCTAAATCAAACATCTCAGCGTGATTGTAGATTGATTGAACAGGTACGCCAGGGAAGTCAACCTCTAACTCATATGGCGACGATCCAAGTAAGTATTGCCGCTCTATCTCTTTGGCTTCTGGATGCTTACAGAGCTTGCACTGCTTCTTATGTCTGCGCTGATTTACAGTAAGTTTAGCCATTCAAAAGCCGCTCAATTGGTGCGTTGGTGCAGTTACGTATATGTCCGAACTGCCGAGTTGTAGTGCTATGAGCGGCTTTGTCACATCCACCCTCTTTATTTTATCGGCTGTAAAGAGAAAAAGCGACATTCTTATTTAACCCAATCAAGGTTCACGGTCGCAGGATTTGCACCTGATGACCGAGGGTTCGAATCCGACCAGTCTAAACAAGCAAACGGACAGCTCTTTCTTCCCACTCTTTACAGCCTTTTATTCTCGCCGAACCGTCGTCTCTTACAGCCCGGCGAACCCATGCATTCAGCCCTTTGATAGGGCATGTCGCTGCATTGTAACGAATTGTTGAATTGTTTGTACATCACATTCGCGTATACTATTTCAAAAATCCACGAGCCTTCACAGCCACCCAGTAATCTATATTCATCAGATTCTTTATAGCGGATGTTCCATCTGAAAGAAAGCCCACGAGAGCAATAACGCACCCAAAGCTACTTACAACAACCCCGACACAAAGAGCAGTAGCGCAATCGCAACTGCTATACCTATGACTTTTAAGGCATTCGTAGGTAGAATAACTTTCCCATAACCACTGAGTTAAAAAGCCTGCTACCAAACAAGCGATTCCCCAGCACAGAATACAATGCCATGCTTCAAGAAGCACCTCCCTCCGAAGAGCCTTATACACATCAGGGGATGCGTCTTTGATTTGTTTGATGATTTCCGCAATAGCACCAGCCCCCATCGTAAGGGCACGATCTACTACCTCAGCCAAATTGTTCGGAATCATGTTTCATCTCCTTTTTTGTTAATCTCATTCATTCCTCAAACTCCTGTGTCTCTGCGTTCACGTACTGACTGTGATACCAATTCATTGTAAACAGCTATTGATATTCGTTTATCAGCATTGCAATTAACGCAATAACCCTGAGCATAGTCACTATTACCACAAGTAGAACTTCTGTGCGGTGCATGAAATCGCCAGTCATGTTGGCACCGTTTACCGAAAACCTTGTTCCACAATTCACGCCGACGCTCTCTGCGGCGTTCCTTGTTGCGGGCTTTAACGCAAGCCACGCCCTGACTTATCCATCTATCATCAGCGTGTAACATCGAGCCGATTATACAGTCACCCATCAAATTCCTCTCTTTCTTGATTCACGTAATCAGACAGCAACAATCTGATCTTCCTATTCTGCCGCCGCAAGTCAGCGATCAACTTGACATTGCTCAGATATCGCCGCCACCAATACATCGTTTTGTCGCGCCAGTAATCGACGCTGTGTTCTGATTCTCTGATTTCCTTTAGATTCGCCATGATACCTCCAGGCCTGTAGCCGGTTATACGGCCATACCAGAGGTATCGGCAGTTCCGTTAATTACTTGACAGGTTAATAATCCCACGAGGGAAGAAACGCATCAATGTGTTCATCCTACCAACCTCCTGATCTCAGCGTCAGGGAATTCCCGCAACGCCTGTTCTTTAATTTCAATCGCTTCGTGGTCAACCCCCTTGAGCCAGTATCGCCCAGTATGATCGTTTGTTATCTTCAACCCGATACCCTCCACTTGCTGTCGTAGCCGATAAACATGCTGCGTTGGCCTGCCGCGCTCACTCGCTATCTGATCCCGGTTAATACAGCCGCCTTGATATTTCTTACACGCCCAAGCTAACTTGATTAAGCAAACAAACGCCTGGCCAGTCAGATACACCCGCTTCTCATCGACAATAATCCCAAACCGCTTACCATTTGGACTCGGCTTGCCGTCGATTATCAGTTTCTTGATCTTCCCTGACATGATCCCTCCTGATTATCTGTTCCAGCCCATTCACGCTACCCCCGGCCTCTGCCTGACCTGCAAGTCAGCCGGGAACTGCGATATGTCCTTGATGACCTTATCTTCTTTGTCTTGTATCTGCTTCACGAAAACCGGAACCTCTGCCGACCTGCAATCAGCGACCACCTGCCTGATCCAATCGTTATCACACCGACGCCTGCCCGGACCGGACTCACAGCCGACTATTACCCAGTCAAGCTTGTTGGTCTGGACTTGCACTGGCACGCCGTTGCAATCACACTCGCCGTTACTCCATCCGCTACATTGAGGATGATGATCGGATTCTGTTTTCCATCCAGTCAAGTAGCCATGCCAAGCAGCCTCCAACTCTACCGGCCCCAACATCGGCTCGATGGAAACAAATCTCTTGGCCGCCGGTATCTGTAGCAGTATCGATATCCGCTTGTCCGCTTGCTCCTGATTCTCTGCCGTCACGCCAAGCCAAACGTTAGGAGTTAGTGATGCGGTCCATTCCCCGCCCCTGTTTACGGGAAACCCGTATTGAGACTCCACCTGTCCGGCCTCACGGAAAAACGTCGCCATTCGCTCGGGCCGCTTTGTTAGAAAAATGAAGGTGTGATCCTTACCCTCGTGATGGCATCGCATTGCCGTATTAAAGACTTGCGCAATAAACTTGTGCGGCACGTCTTCGTGAAACAGGTCACCCATTGAGCAGACGAATATCGTTCTCGGTTTCCTCCAGTGTAGCGGCTGGTCGAGCCTGTCATGGTGCAATGTTACCTTAAATGGATCGTCGGCGGGGTAGCCGTATCGACCCTTCAACCGTTTCGACATCCTCTCAGCGTAGCAGTGAGCACAGCCAGGCGATACCTTCGTGCAGCCGGTGACTGGGTTCCAAACATCCTCAGTCCATTCTATTTTAGTCTTGCTCATCGCTCTGCTCCTCCGTCTACACGGACTCTATACTTTCGGATCATCTTGATGTCCCCTTGGAAAAGTTGGCGTTCAGGGCGGCTTTGTTTATGCCGTCGATTGCTTTCTGGACGATCCAATCATCTATGTTGTACATAAACCCAACGGTATGTTTTTCTTTGTCATATAGAGTGACCTGAATATACGGTCCCATACCATACCCGTCTCGGTCTGGCTGTACGCGATCAGCAGATATCGGAAACGCTATATCATCTGGCTTCATCAGTCCATGCTGCCCTATCTTCCTAATCCTCCCCCGCAGTTGGCTTTTTTCTTCCTCCAACACCTGCACCCGCTCGTCACGCTCGGCGAGTTGGGCTTGGTGCTGTTCTTTTTCATCTGCGAGCCTGTCAATCACCCCACCCCTAAACACGACCAGATTTTTCAACGTAGATATTTCTGCTTCTGCTTCTTCAAGATTCATTTTCTCAGTCATCATCGGCTCCTTTCTCCGGCAGGGCGGCTTTAGTCATAAGCTCGATATTGTCTAACGGTGGTGCCTTAGATTTTTCGTCAAGTTTCCTGTTCATTCGATCTGCCGACTCTATGGCTCGCTTAATACCATCACTCATCGCAGCGTCTTTGATTGCTTGCTCTTTATCCGGCAGGGCGGCTTTGGCTGCTTTAAAGTTCGTTTCATCCTCATCACACCATTGATTAGGTCGAACCTTTGGCCCTTTATCATAATCTTTCCAACTTTCAAGGTCATCGATTGCGACCTCTAAGTGTTTCTCCAACACCTTTACCCGCTTGTTGGCGTCGGCCAGTTGGATGTAGAGGCTGTTAATAACCTTCCTAAATCCCATAGATCTTTTATCCTCAGCCATCACTCGATCCTTTCTTTACTTCACAATCACATATAACAGTTCCCTGGCACCCATTACATTGAAGTTCCTCACCACATTCTAATGGGTTTGGTTTCATGTAATCTTTTCTCTCTTTTTCCAACCGCTCAATCTCAGCCTTCGCCGCCGCAAGCTCGGCTTTAAGTTGACTATTGAACATACCCATGTCCTCTGCTTCGATACAAAAGATTCTCATTTTACTTTTCACCACCTTGAGTTCTGCCTGCATGGAGGCGATGGCTTCGCGGATGATGTTGGTAACATCATTAAACGTAGCTTCTACTGCTACACTCCCAGGTGGCGGAAATATATCTGCCAGCAAATTGTGCATGCCTAAATAAGCGATGATTTTATTCATCGCCGCCACAGCCGGGTCTTTATGGTCAGTCATGGTGTACCCCAAATTAAATAGCCAAAATATATTCCGGCACCTATTGTAAATACCGCAGTCCCCCAAAGCCACCAACCCAACCGTTTAAGGAGCTTGGCTGTTTCTTGTTTATGGTCACTCATGGTCGGCCTCCTGATCCTGCCGTTGGGCTTCTTCTTGCTCCCGCGCTTCACGCTCTTGTTCTTCGGCCATCGCTCTGTAATAACCATCTGTGCCATAATCCATATCACCGTAGCACATAGAACAGGTCGCATGCCCATGATCGCTCGGTAACGGGGAGCCACAACAAACACAATAATCACTCACTCTTGGTCTCCTTGCTTCGGTGCTTCTACTCTCTGAATCGTTATCTCTATGCGCGGCCGGTCGCTGTACCACTTACCACAGCCCGGCAGTATATCGACGATCTGTTTGTCATCAATGAACGCACGGTTATTCAAAGCATCCTCAGCCACTTTAAGCACGTTACTGAAATCCGGTTTCTTGGTTGGGCGAATCTCGCCTGCTAATTTGGCCGCCTGCTTTTTCTTTGAATCTGATGGCGGAACCTTCATAAACATTTTCAGCCCAATTGCTAACGGCCCGTCAAGCGGAACGAATCGTGGATAGTTTATAAAAAACATCTCAGCTATCAGTGTTTCATAATTGACCGTCTTAACGGGAGTCTTAGATTTAATAACTCCCTGATGCATAAACGTCCTATGCCGCCCCTTCGCTACCGGCTCACCCGGCACAGTGAATTCTATCAGGCTGTCCCTGGCCGTCGTCACGTCCGTGTTGGTCATCAAAACAGTTCTTTCTGCCTCAGCCGATCTTCTGCAATGTCTTGATATGACAAATCGATATGAATATACCGGCGCCCGAGCTCTTTGGATCGCTTTGCCGTTGTACCAGAGCCACCGAACGGGTCCAATACGATATCGCCCTCTCGAGATCCGGCGAGTATGCAAGGATCTATCAACTTTTCAGGGAACGTGGCAAAGTGGGCTTCTTTATATGGCTGAGTCGCTACCGTCCAGACTGAGCGTTTATTCCGACCAAGAGGGTGGGTTAGTTTTTTTGTCTGGTTGCAACGCTGCCCTCGCGCTAAATCGTCTGTATGATCGTGAAAGGTCCCGCCATAGCCATTGGGGTTGGCTTCGTTTCCAGTCTTTTCCCTTATAGCATCGGCGTCGTAGTAATACTTCTGGCTCTTAGCCATCAGAAACAGATATTCATGTGCTTTCGTTGGGCGATCAGTCACGGATTCCGGCATCGGATTCGGTTTAGACCAGATAATATCAGACCGCAGATACCAACCGTCCGCTCGTAGCGCAAAGGCGATCATCCAGGGTATCCCAACGAGGTCTTTGGGTTTGAGTCCATAACTTTCCGCCTTCATCCCTCGTCTGTTCCCAACGTCAACGTGCTTAGAGTCAGGCACCTGATAACCCCTGTCGGCTGCATAGCTATCCCCCAAGTTACACCAGAGCGTACCGTCCGGTTTCAATAATCGCCGAACTTCACGGAAAACCTCAACCATCTTGGCAACGTATTCGTCCGGAGTGGCCTCAAGTCCGAGCTCTGCTGGCTCAAAATACTTCAGCAGGTGAGAGGGAATGTCACTTTTTCGGTAGATATTCACGGTCTTTGTTCCTCTTTGAGTGAATAAAGTGGTGGCAGATTTCACAGAGTAGCACCAGATTTATAGGATCGGCCCTTAAGTCTTTATTCGCAAAAGATTGAACGTGATGTATGTGAAACGGCAAATCGAGCCTTGCCGAACGAATAATGCCACACCTGCGACAGGTTCCCTTATCACGGCTCCACACAAAAGAGCAGGCGGTTTTCCATTTCCTGCTTGTATAAAAGGCCTGACGTTCTGGCGTAATGCCGCCCATCCATCTTGGATTTAGCTCTCCCTTCCTATTCCACATTGGGTTATCTACGCCACTCAATCCCCAATGTTTATTAGCTCTAATCTCTCTCATTGTGCGAGCCTTAATCTTGTGCTTCGTCAACCAATACAAAATTGCCGTTTCACCAACACCACCCTCTTGGGCTATGTCAGAGGCTGATCTCCGGCATTGGACATATTGGTCATAGAGCCAGTCCCGATTCCACCAGGGCTTTTGGGGCCGCCAGTGAGTCCCCTTAACGAATTGTCCACGACTGTTTTTCATACCCTATTGTAGCATTAAATCTCAATACCGTCAAGTGGAAAGATGCCAAGTTGCTCTAATTCACGAATGATTTCTTGTGGAACGTCGTCTTTAAGCCTTACCCCGTTAGGTAAATATGAGCGGAGGCCCCAGTACGGCGGAGAGGTAATGCAGGTCTGGACTGTTTCGTCGGGGATATCGGCCATCACTTGAAGGCAGTCACCGATTACTACCTGGTTGACAAAATCATCCGGCCAGATCATCGCGTCACCGCCCATATCACCGCGCAGACATAGCCGACAACAATCGCCGTCGACAGCGCGTACCAGCCGAGTTGACTGTAGGAATCAAAGAGGCCGGGTTTAGATTTCATACTTGCCTCGGAATTATAGGTTTGTCGCTTACATCATGTGGTTTGTTATCGTGCCAGTGATCGATGACATATTGATACATACCAGACTCTGTACTTTCTTTTTTATCGCTTATGTTGTTAATTACATATCGACAACACAATCCCCCGAAGTGCTGACTATCTGGAGTTGGTGACGAACTTTGATCTTCGATCATCGTCGAATTATTAATCGGCATAGCGCGTATATACTCAGTAATTATAACCGGCTTGGGGAAGAATTTCTCTTCATGTCGACAACTCTCACAGGCAGCCTCTATCTGTTCGATTCGATAAGCCATTAGCGCTTCGCGATATTCCTCAATCAACTCAGGCACCAGGTTCTTTGAGAAGACCAGGGCCAGGCGTTGCATTGCGTTGGTGAATCTTAGTAAGTCCTGTGGGATCATCTGTTACTCCATGTTGTTTTAAGAATTCAGCGCCGGCTAATACATTCTGCCGGATTTTCTCCGGCAGTTTACGCTTCTCTGGTTTTTCGTTTAGATAGCCTTCAAAATTCTCTTCGTTGTAAAGAGTCTTTGGCCGCAAACACCACTCCCGATCAGTCCCAAGCCACCGATAGGCCATATTCTGATTAACTCGAAGAAAGTCTGTTAGTCGATACCTCTCTTTCCAACGAGCACGGATTAGCCGTCTGGTTAGTTTGGTAGTTGGGTAATAGTTGCTATCCGTAACTTGATTTAAGTGATATATAATTTCATCAAAAGGGATTTCAGCATCTAAAGGGTCGGGCTTGCCCGACATAGTCTTCTTATCATGCTCATGCTCATGCTCATGCTCATGCTCATGCTCATGGTTAAGGCTATTCTTAGCGAAGACTAACGGTAAGACTAAGCGGAAGGCTTCTGTAAGTCTTTGCGCGTACCGGCTAACACCTTGTAGGACAGCAACTTTTAGGGCACATTCGGGGAGGTAATCAACCGCAGGACCCCATGCTTTTACCGCGTTTGGTGACTCAGGGGGGTTATATTTAAGGAAGTTTGGAAACCAGAGAAGACAACTCTTGTTGTCGTGTTGAGCCATGCCTTGTTTTAGGATTTCCTGGAAAGCGATATCTGCTTTTTCGTGGGGCCATTGGATTTCGTCGGCAAGACCAGACAGACTTGCACGCATCGCTCCAATCGCAGTCAAATGTGGATGGGTTAATCCAAAAAGGAATAACAATTTCCCTTCATCCGATAGCTTCATAAACTTAGCATCGTTCCAGATGCGAGGACTTATTTTGCGATACTTTTTACCCATTTGTCTCTTTCAGTCCAATTTTTCAAGGTGGAGCGGAGCCGTTGGGAGGAGGGGAATACGACTCCACTCCGGGGTTGGCCGCAACGCGGCCAGTTAGTCTTTCTTTAGCAACTCTAGGTTCTCATGTATGCGATTTTTGATGGTGTCCCAGCAACAATCCAACTCCATAGCCACCGCATTGATAGACAAGCCGCGATCAAGTAGGGGCCGTATCCTTTCGGGGGTTACATCTGGGCGATGCTTCTTTATTCGCATACCACACCGGCGCTTATTCGACTCACCTATCTTACGCCTGTGTTCTACTGTTAGCGTTTTACCCCGATTATGTAAGGAGCCATGCTCTACTTGATGGATGGGCACAAGATTATCAAGCCTCGCATCAAGACGGTTTCCGTTCTTGTGGTGTACCACCATATCCTCGTCAGCCGACCCCTGTGCGTATTGTTGCCAGATAAGCCTGTGAATGTGCTGCTTAATCCCACCAACGCTAATAGCCGGGTAACGACCGTACATAAATACTGTCTTAATAGAGTAAATCCTTTGGTCCATCAGTTCCGCGAGCCATTGGATCGCTTTGATTAGTGTGGCTTCGTGGTAAATTGCCCCACAGTTATTAACCAGTCGAATCGGTTTGTTCATCCGCACCCTCCAATAAATGACTATCCGTATGCACGTTGCCGACGACTTCAAACCATATCTCCGCCAATCGTGCCAACAATGGATAATCCCATTCGATCACAAAGACCTGGCCATGTTCATCCTTAGCTATATCACCAAAATACGCTTCCTTACCCTTGTCTTTGCAGTCTGTCAGGCCGGTGAATTGTTCGACGTTGATTATCAGGTGTCGGCAAACAAATCGCCAGAACATCCATAATTCCGGGAATTCAGTGATATTGTCTGAGTAGTAATATCTACCGTCGTGCCACGCCCTGAACTTAATTGGTCGTTTCGCCTCACTGCTTTGCTGTGTCATTGGATTCCTCTTTCTTTTCAAGCGGGTCGAGCTTGGCGAGGGCCTTATGTTCCTTGATGGCGTCAGACAATGCCACCATTGTGGACCACACCCTTAGCTTTGTTGGTAAAATCTTGTGATCTCGCTCAATAAGCATAGCTAAAAGAATATCAATAGCGTCATGCGCTTTTACTATTAGATCATAGTACCGCTCAGATTCTCTAACCGCAGGCTGGACGGCTTCACGGTCGATGATGCTGGCGGCCTCATCAATCCAAACAGATTTCCAGCCGTCTTTTGGTATTGGTGCCTTATAATCCTCACCAACATGAAAGACTAAGTTCGCCGCCCTAATAGCTTCCGGCGTGTGTTTCTGGCTCATTTTAACTCCTGTTCTGGTAATAAATGCCAGTCACTAAAGTCCTTAACTGCGACTGGAGTAGTTGAAAATATCTCTATTTTACCATTAGGAGTGACCCTCAATTCTATTTGTTGTGTCGATCCCAGTTTGGGGGTAAGGTCATCATGTAAGCCGGGACGCATCCATACAATTAGGGTCTCCCCGAAAAAGATGTTAATAGATTCTACCCTGTAGGCAATATCGATGGTTGGGAACTTCATGATTTTGTCTTCTATGTTAAAATGGTCCTGATGCCTGCCGTACCTTGACGATTAGAGTGTTGACTTTACTCTTCTCCGCGTGCGACATCGCCAACTCGGCCTTGATTTCGGCAGTCATGGGGTCGACTCCTGCTCCTTATCAAATCGTGCCCAACATTTTTCTTTGCATAAGAAGAATTGGCAACTTGAAAAACTACCAATACCAAGACACTGGACTTCGCCGTCTTTCCAATTCGGTTTCTTTTCATAGTCTGCACCCTGATACCACCATGCAGGGCAAGTATATTTACGATTTTCTGAGCCGAGGAGGAATGGCTTACCAGCCAACCAATCTTCCACAGGGATACCCCCGAAATCTTCTAACTTAAAATCGTTATTTTCTCCGATTTTGATACCTGGATTAGTAGCGTATACTCTTTTGATTTTATCGTGAATCCTTCGTTCAAGGAAGGGGGTATATTCTATTTTAATATGAGCACACCCAGTCCCGTTACATGAAGTACAGACGATTCCAGCCGTAGGTCCTTCGCCTATACCGGAGTATAATCCAGTGCCCTTACAGGAAGTACACTCACGATCAAATTCTATTTTCAGCTTTTCATTCATCACACACTCCTTATCACCGGGCCAGCCATAAGACGCCGACCCGGTGCGTTACAGGTACGCTAAAACCTTCCCTCGGGGTCGATACCCATTTCCGATGTGTCAGGCGGGATCTCGCCGCCAGGGTCATTGACGCCTGTGGCGGAGCCGCCAGTCGGATGTTCTTCGTCGACTGTCACGATTGATGCCACCTTAAAGTGCAGACGCATATCATCGCAGATTTGACGAAATACCCTGAATTGCTCAAGCGGTATCTGTTCAACTATTTCAAAGATGGGTTCAAAATATTCTTTGCCGGGTATCTCTGCTATATATTTCGTCGTAACCCTGAGTTTCAAAGCCAACAAAGGTATCTTCATTCCGCCTTTTGGTGTCAGCTTTGCAATGAAGGCTTTGTGGTCATCGTATAGCCGTAGAGCAGATCGACCGAACTGCAAAATATAGCATGTATTGGTATTATGATCCCAGACTAAGGCTTTTCTGTATTCGCTACAGTCCGGGCGTTCGCCATCTATGAATTGGCTTAAGGGGCAAATAGCGCAATTACCCCCAGGCTTGCCTATGCCATTGAAGCTATCAACCGAATTACAATGCGGCTTACCGAAGTCACCTTCCGGCCAGTACGTCCGAGTAGTCCGATCCATTAGGATAGTGAACTCAATTCCGACATCACCAGCAACATGAGGAATCACGATATCGTGTGATTTGCAGATACGATCATGTACCTTAAACCCACCGGGATTAAAAAGAGTCCTACCTTTATCGTCAGTAACTGGTTTTTGACAAATACTAACAGTCGGCAACGACCCTATAGTCGCCTCAATGCCTTCATAGTCTTTCTCCGTAATCTCTGCCGCCAATGAGGCATCGAGTTCCATCTTCGGAAATCCGGCTGTCATATCGAATGTGCCGCCAGTCGTTGCCGGTAAATTGTCGGGGTTTGCACCAGCGCCGACTCCTGATATTTTGTTTTGTTTAGCCATTATTATTCTCCTTTTCAGTTTTTGCTGCGAATAGATATTAAACGCGTTAACGTCGCTTCCTGAATACGCGACTCCTTCATGACATCTTCCATTGAAGGTAGTAATCGCGTGGGAGTTGTTTTAAGAGCGTATGCAATTGCATATAGTGTTGACATTTTAATTGGTTGCGGATTAGAATCTTTCCTATATGCTGTAGCGTTTTCGATTTCAAACATTCTATTCTTAGAATAATTGAATCCCGCTCTATCTCCCACTTGTTTTAAAGTTAAACCTTTCTCTTTTCGTATTTTACGTATTTTCTTGCCGAGCAATAAGGCGATGACTGGGCTTAGTATACTTAGAACCGTATCCCCGACACGTTCTACCCGTAATCCTTTTCGTGTTCCATTAATTACCCGAGTCTCCCCGTATCTATTCTTAAATTCGACTCGTAATCCATCGTGTGTGTTAGCCATTACCATTCTCCTTTTCAAAGTTCTTGCACATATTCTTGATATGTGACAGCGCAGTCAACTGCACCTGGTTGATATCTTCACCGCACAGACCAGCTACGAGTTCTATCGTAGCCTTTTCGGCGCTGAATTGGTTGACATAATACTTCATTGTAGTCTCAAGCTTATCGACTTCCATGTCGAGTTCGGCTTTTTTGAGTAAAGCGGCGCGTCTCCTAATCGACCAAGCCTTGTGTTCTGAGTCTTCGGCGCAGCGTCGTTTTGTTTCAGCCTCACGTTGCTCTTTGTTGGTGAATTTCAGCTTGGTGCTAACTTTATCGACATCCCTATTTACAACTATCGTCTCAGCCGTCACTTCAAAGAATATCTCTGACTCAATGCGGGCAATTTCTTCGTTAGTTTCAGTTACACCGTTCAACTGCGATGCCTCGAACTTCTTCTCGATTATTTTGAGCCGAGTCTCAGCGATACTTTGAGGCCAATTGTTTTTGCCTGTTACATTGCGAATCAATTCTTTGACATCATCATCGCTGACAATCCCTTGCCTGATAGTCTGTTTAGTTTCCATGATTTTCCTCGATTTCTTCGTTATACAGGTCGCGCAGAAAGTCGGTGTTAGCGTCGCCTACCGCGTCGAACTCGGCCGCCATTAAGATAAGCTTCTCTAACTTAGGGATTGTTTTGCGAGTCAGCATCAACAATCGATGAAGATACTCATCGACAGTGATACCGATAATGTCGGCTTGCTTTTGAAAGCGGTGGTGGATTTTGGCGTCGATACATACCAAGCGATCAGGGAATTCAGTACCGATCAGGCTCTCTTCTTCAGGGGTTAAGGGTTTTTCTGACATGGGTTCTCCTTGATTATTGATTGTTTTGTATAGACTTAGCCGCAATTTTTTCTGCTAACGATATTAACGCGGCAAAATTAGTCAATGCCTCCCAAACATCTTCCTGCACATCGCCGACCGTCCAGTGTTTATTAGTGGACATATCACGGAGACCGGCGTATCGCGGATCGAGTGAATAAAAGGCCGCATCATTAAAATGCGAATAGTCCCAGCCGTACCAATAATAGTTTTCGGGGAAACAACCTTTCCCGCCGCCACCACCACCAAATGTCAGCCCACCATGACAGGATATCGGCAGGTTATCGTAATTGATATCGGCCAGAGGATGTTCTTTAGGAACGCCAACGTAGGCACACAAGCTGTTAGGGCCACGCATGATGATAAACCGGTAGCCCTCTTGGTGACGATCTACATAAATAGTACCCGTTTTGTCTTTGGCTAATTCTTCAAACGTTTTTTCATTTTCACTCATCTTCAATTCCTTCCTATAAACAATTCACCTTGCGGCTTGGCTGGTTTGAGTTTTGGTTAGCGGCGGATCTATCTTTAAACGTCCTGCATGATAATCTCTATGATGAAATCCGCAAAGCCATGTTATCTTGGTCCAATCAGAATAATCAGGATGGTGTGCGTTAATGTCTTTGTCAGTGCCACAAGCAATGCAGGGCTGAGGTGTAAGGCGGCTCCTTTGAAGGGCATTTGAGGTACGACTACGACAAATCGCTCGATCTCTATAAAGAGCACGATGAGTAGCTTTATATTTGGTGTCTCTTTCACGCGCAAGTTCTTTATGCCGAGAAACCCATTCTTTGTTTTTATCGTTAGTGCATGGCTTACAATAAGCCTGGTAACCATCCGCTGAGGCAGATTGTCTACAAAACTCCGTTATAGACTTCACCTCATGGCATCGCCTACATTGCTTTTGAACAAGGCGGCTCATTTTAGCCGTCTGCTTTTTCAATAATGATACGCTTATTCTGACGATCAACACTAACTCGACACATAGTACCGGCAGGCCAATTCAATTCCTTCAAAACCATTGCGGTTACATTGATCGAATTGTCCGGGCGAACGGGATAGTCTTTGAGGATTGGAATTATATCCACAGTTGAAACCTTTCGTTAAGTTATTCGACAGGAATATATAGAGTTTTATTAGTTTAGCAAGAAAAATCTTCATTAAATCGAAAATAAATTATAAACCCGCACTATCAGCGACAATGCGGGCTTGGAGGAAAAGGAAAAAGGTGTTTATTTACTACAATTTGACTGGCTTGCCGATCTTGATTCCCAGATTCAACTGAATATAATTGCCTGAGAACTGGCCGCTGCCATCTGCAAATGTAATGTCCACAAAGCCGTCGATATGGGCTGGTATCTTCATATCACCTGCTTTATCGAATGTCAGAATACGCCGAGAGGCCCCGAAACCGATAAACATATCGGTATCAACCAGTGGGCCATCAAAGTACATCTCGCCGCCGACAGGTACGTAGAACTTCCATTTCTTGCCGATAGCCCAATCCATTAACATTGTAATACCAAACGACCTGGCATTGGCCGAAGGATCGGCCTCCGGGTCCGGTAGCAAACTTTTATCCACGCCAGTGATGTTCCACTCGGCATAACTGACTCGAAGCCATAGGCCCCTATCTAGGTCCAGTGGCATCTGCACGCCGAATTTGAAGCCAGCGTCGAAATCGCGTACCAAGCCATCGTCGCTCCAGGCCGATCCCATCAGGACTATCTGAGTAGACGATTCCTGTAGTTCCTGAGCATTGATACTCAGTGGCAGCAATAGCAGTGCCGCCAAGATAATCATTGTCAAACGCTTCATTCTGGTTTCTCCTTTTTGTTTTTGTGGTAGATATCAGCGATATAGTAAACTATTACCATAGCGCCGATTACGACATCAGAGCCAGTAGTAGCCACGCCCTGCTTGTGCATGAAATACAGAGCAGCGAATCCACCGACTGTGATTAAGAACTTAGTTCCTTGTGATGGTTGCACAAGAGTCTTGATGAGATCAAGAATTGGTTGGATAAAGTCTTTCATAAGGTTTCTCAAATGCCTCCGAATTAAAGGTTTTATAATGAATCCAAACATTTTACACTACAAAAATATCAACGAATTTCGGTATTTTCGGCTTTCGATGATCGATCGGCCTGGTCTTGATGAAAGCGTTGTATCTCCATGCGTCCTCGACGGTTTTGACCCTGCGACCGCCGCCGTTTGCAGTAATACACGACTCTCTATCTTCGCATATAGCAATGTGATAGGCCCTGTCACCATGAAACCAGAAGACCATACAGCCATCGCGCGGTTCCGGTTGTTCAAGATGCTTAAACCGTTCCCACAGGCCATTTGCCGACAAGTCCTCATGTTCTTTGAGTTTCCCAACGGCCTTGAGGCACTCCACTACCAGGCCAGAGCAATCAAACCCCGAGGGATCGTCGCCGCCCCAAATATAGGGTGTGCGAAGATACAGCATAGCCTCTCTAACGAATCTCTGTCGAATCTCCATTACCAGATCAACCTGTAGGTTGCAGCGTCCGGTACAGTAAAGGTCGTTTTCCGCATTGGACCACCTCTCTTTGAGACTTTGACCTCGTATGCTTTGTCTTGCAGACAACTGGAATATATCAAATCGATTTCAAAGTATCCAGTGCTGTCTTTACCAGTATACACGACTTCTCTGAAATTCGATATAATCAGACTGTCACAAGTATCATTTACAGGCTGATTCAGACTGAACGTCACCTTCGCGTTATCAACTAATTCACCCATCATATTAGTGACATAACCATAGACACGACAGACATTCGCCGTCCCCGACGACCCGATAACACGGTCATAGCCATAAATTGAATCACGCTTAGCGGCCGTTACGGTGTCTGTGAAGCCAGGCCAGATATATCCAGTCTTAGCGGCTGCTATGGTGTAAGCCCCAGAATCGAGACTGAATACCACGTAACCCAAGCTGTTAGTCCAATCCTTTGCCACTGGAGTTGATCCACCAACAGCAGTAGCCGACACTTTAGCACCAGTAACAATTACATCAGTGCCGCTGGTATCTATGGCAAAGATTGTATCTTTATACAAACCGTCACCTAAATCGGACTTACCCTTCCAACTCTTCGCAGAGTCGCCAAATGAGCCTGCTACGCCATCTCTATCAGCGAGTAGAGACTGCCAGATAGTATCGCCTACTAAGCCCAAGAGAGCGTCTCTGTAGGTATCTGAGAGCGTGTCCAGTCCGCCAGTACCACCCTTCCATGACTTAGCCGAATCGCCGAAGCTGCCAACCACCCCATCTCGGTCGGCCAGTGAAGACTGCCATACTGAATCGGCTACGTTAGAGGATATTTCCGGGATAGCATTCCACGAATAGTTGTTAGACCCACGCTCCTCGGTGTAGAACCCGTAGCCGCTGGTAACTCCGCCGATAGCAGCAAACCCATGCCCGACAGTTTGAGATAAACCGTAAATCCCGAAGCCGGAAGTGGCTCCACTGATCCCATATATACCGTGACCCGTTGCGCCACCCCGATTAAAGAATCCATGCCCGGCTCCGTTCCCGGTTGATATGAAGCCGTGTCCACCGCCACCAGAGGACGTAAATTCGACGGCATTACCGGCGGAGTTAGAGATGACCAGAGACTTGTATGCTATGTTTCTTGTCCCAGTCTCCATGGAATCAAGAACGGTATTGGCGACATCTTCTTTACTTAGACCAGAGGCTGACCCCTGAAACTCCGTAGAATCCTTGAACCGAGCCAGCGTATCACCTGATACATTGGTATCGTTCACTATGAATTCAGCATTGAAATCAAGGCCAGTTCCATTACCTATTGCTGTGATGCCGTTGCCATTAGTGGAAAATGCTTCTGCATAGATGCCGTCACCAGTAGCCCCGGGGCCACTAATCACATATATCCCGTCTCCTGTCCCCGAGCCCTGTATCGAAACTCCAGGATTACTGCCAGTGGCGGAGATATGTAGGCCTATTGTCCCACCAGTAATTTCAACCCCTCTTCCGGTAGCACCACCAGCAACTTTCATTCCCTCGCCGGAACCAACACCAGCGATGAAGGCACCATGCCCATTATCTGCCCCAATAGCTATAAACGCCGTATCTTCTGCTGAAGTAGCCCTGATAGCCAACTGAGCCAGATCAAAGGTTCCGCCACCAGTACCGTCAAGCATGGTTTCAAGGTTATCAGCCGCTCCAGCATCGCCAGATATCCTTGTCATATCTGATTCCCCACCAGCTATAGTTGGGTTATTACTGAGCATCGTCTTAAAGTTTGCGGTATCAGTTCCACCAGCCGACGTGGCACCCCAGCCCTTAGCTGAATCGCCTATTGAACCCGCCGCCCATGCAGTATCAGCCACATGACCCCAAGTGGCGTGAGCTATTTCATCGGTTGCATCGGCGGCAATCGAGCTGGCATCAATCGCGTTGTTGGCAATCGCGCTGGCATCAAACGCGTTGTTGGCTATAGATGCCGCCGTTATCACATCATTCACTAAAGCAGCTATTGTTGCGTCACGCTGGGCGAGGATCGAACTATCCGCTCCACTCCCTACGGCTGTCCCCCAAACAATCCTGTGAAGAAGGTTAGAAATCAGGGCAGAGTCAACGCCAGCCGCAGCACCCTGCACGTAGGCAGGCTTCATCATTAGAGTACCATAGCTCGTAGCAGCACCAGCATTCACATCAGCCGAGTCTCTTCCAAAAATTGTATCGGCGATGCCAGCGTTGGGTGCGTCGTGAATATGGGCTATCTCTACCGCGTGAGAACTGACAAGCTCATATACAGAAGAACCATCGGGAGTGGTTGTCCAGTCTTCACCAACATGCAAGGTGACAGAATCAGTACTCCCAGTATAATGCTCTACGCCCCTTACTTGGTGTAATCCAGTCCCTGCAATAATCTTGACAATATGACCAACATAGAATTCATCAGCCTCAGACTCAGCCGCCGCCAATACTATGCTCGTAGCAGTAGCGCGTTGGGCCGTCCCAGCCGAAATAACATCTGAGCCAATACCCCGTAATCTACGTCCCGCACTGGTGGGAACATTGTGGGCAGCCCCGGTCAATACCTCATCCCATGTGGAGTCGGCTATTTCAAGAGCGGCAGTCGCGGCCAGTTCTGATGATCCGACTGCATCCGGGGCTATTGTGGTAGCCGTTATAGCACCATCCGTCGCCGCCAAACTTGAGCCGTCGACTATCACCGAGTCAGATGTATTGTCAAATGTAGATGCAGTTCTCCCGATAGTGTCGCCA
>SDBT01003715.1_pt1 | contig 26267 bp, 12 predicted proteins | sample 2277101 | NCBI WGS metagenome assembly SDBT01 (sample SAMN10404973, study PRJNA504765) | marine sediment metagenome | isolation source: marine sediment core GS10_PC15, 103 cmbsf | place: Arctic Ocean: Southern Knipovich Ridge | collected 2010 | reverse complement strand
AGAAAGGAGAGGCACAAAGCTGCTCAGAAGCGGAGGAAAGAAGTTAACAAACAGATGGCGGACTAGTCAACAGTAGCATCTCAAAATCCACTTTTTCCTTGACAAGGTCAGACACAATATACTGGCAGCATGTTCTACTCATGAACAAGCCAGCGGCATGTTCTACTCAGCAGGTTTCGCCCGTAACCGAATAACTCGTATATCTTAGCAAAAACGCGCTTGATTGTCCATTGCATTTTCAGGATGATTACCTATCCAAAAGAGTTTTCTGCCTGAAAAACCTATAGACAGCTTTGCCCATCAAATGATATACTTCGTAGAGTAACAGTGATAGTGAATGTTGAAATAGATCCCGAGGAGGAGTTGCGTGGCAAAGATGGACACTGAAACTCGACGGAGGAACTGCCATCATGTGAGTATGACGGATCTCGTTGAGGGCTTTCGGCGCGTCGGGCTTCAGAAAGGCGATATTGTTTACTGTCACTCGTCACTGAGCAAATTTGGTTATGTAGAGGGAGGAGCCGAAACGGTAGTTGATGCCCTGATGGCAGTTGTCGGGCCTGAGGGAACTGTGGCAATGCCGGCTGGAACGTATTCTCTGGGCAGGGATGGCGCAGTCTTTGATATACGCAAATCGCCTTCAGAACTGGGTGCCATCACGGAAGCTTTTCGCAAGCGCACAAAATACCGAAGTCATCACCTTACCGAATCGGTATGTGCCCTGGGAAAGCTGGCACAACAGCTAACTGAAACTCATTCAGTAACCCCATGCGGAGCGGAAAGCCCTTTCAGAAAATTCATAGACATGGATGCTCAGATCCTACTGCTTGGTGTTCCACATAATAACAACACGACATTCGAGGCTATTGAGGAGAAACTAGCGCTGGAATATGTTCGTTTTAAGGAAGTTTGCGGAGCATCTATAATTGATGAAAGAGGCGAAAGGAAATTGCTGCCTGCAAAGCTTCATGATATGCTATATCCCTATGACTTCAATCGAATGGATATGACGCTGTTTCGTGCTGGCGCGCAGACCCGGATTGTAATAGATGAATCTGTTATCAGACGCGTTTCAGCTAAGATAATGTATGAAGCTACCCGGAGAGTTCTAGAGGAGAACCCATTCGCACTGCGTCTGCTGGAGGGAGAGAAGGGAATCCAAATACCGACAAGTATACACGATCTCTGAGAACCAACAAGAGATCTCAGGATATATCTCAACCTGCGCCTGCTATCACTCCATGCAATATTTCGCTCAGTTTCTGGATTTTATATGGTTTAGCGATGAAGCCCATGAAGCCATATTCCCTGAAGTTGGCCAATATAGGATCGTTGGAGTATCCGCTGGAGACAATTGCTTTGACTTCAGGATCGATCTCCATAAGCCTCTGAATAGTCTCCTCCCCACCCATGCCACCCGGTATAGTCAGATCCATTATGACGGCGTCAAATGGACTGGCTGATGACATGGCTTCTTTATATATCTCTATCGCTTCGGCGCCATCTATGGCGGTGATAGCTTCATATCCTATACTGCTTAACATAGATGCTGCCGTATCTCTGACGTGCTTCTCATCATCCATCACCAGAACTCTACCCTCTCCCATGATAGGCTTCTTTTCCATCTCTTCCGCATCCATCAAGACTCCCTCTGGAGAAGCAGGTAGATAGATATGGAAGGTTGTTCCGACACTTATCCGGGATTCTACAGCTATATGTCCTTTATGTTTCTCAATTATAGAATAGGAAGTGGCAAGACCTAGTCCGTTCCCTGCCTGTTTGGTGGTAAAGAATGGATCGAAGATTTTCTGGAGATGATCCTGCGGTATGCCTATTCCCTGATCCTCAACAGATATTTTTATATATGCTCCCGGTTCCAGGGGAAGACCGGATGCTGTATCTATGGTCATATTCTCAGCGCGTATTGTGACTGTCCCACCACCAGGCATAGCCTGTTGCGAGTTAATAATCAGATTGTTGATGACCTGGTTTATCTGTCCCCCATCAATTTCTGCTGGCCAGAGATCATCAGGTATGGAGAATTCACATCCCACATTGGAGCCTCTTAGCGTAAAGGTGGCTGCATCCCTCAGCAGATTCCCAATAGCCGCTGTCTGTAGAATGGGTGCGCCGCCTTTGGAGAAAGTAAGCATTTGCTGTGTCAGATCCTTTATCTGCATACATGCCTTTTCCGCTTCCGCCAACCTTTTATCTTTTTCCCGCGGATCTTCATACATCATTGCCAGGGATATATTGCCAACAATCCCGGTCAGGAAGTTGTTAAGATCATGAGCGATGCCACCGGCAAGGATACCAACGGACTCCAGTTTCTCCATTTTCTGAAGTTCCTCTTCCATGCGCTTGCGCTCAGTGATGTCAATTGCTGAGACGAATATTCTGGACCATGTGTTCTCGTGTCCTGGAGCGATGGTTCGCCTTACGATAGTATTTACCCTTTTGCCATCCATATCCTGAGCAACAGATTCACTTTCAAAAATAACCTCACCTTCAGCAAGGGCGATAATATCTTCTCTCATCACATCATACGATTCCTCAGTGATCACTCTGCCAAAATCTGTGAAAAGCTCTTCCTTTGTCCTGGCTTTGTATAATTCCAACGTAGCCCTGTTTACATCCACAATCTTCACCATAGTAGCACAATCGGCGAAAGCTTCTGGATGCTCATCAAAATACGCCCTAATATCTCCGACACCGGTACTCCGCAAATTGTCGATATACGTTTTGACATCAGAGAAGTCCACTTCCCAGATAGCAACTGGGGAGTCCTCAAAGAGGCCACGAAAGCGTTCCTCGCTATCCTGCAGCGCCTCCTCTGACTGCTCGCGTTCGGCAGAACGCTTGCCAATAATCCTCGCGGCCACGCCGATCCCAATAAGTCCCAGAATCCAGATGGAACCGTGCCCCAGCACCAGGGCGGGGATCTGCGCGGATGCTTGGGCCCAATGAGGCGCCATGGGTGCCGACACGCTGATGCCACCGCGGACGTCCCCTACAGTATAGCCATGTTCTGCGTGGCACTTGAGACAGCTCTGCTGCATGATAAGCGGGCGCATGAAGCGCATGTAGGGTTCATCTCCCACCATCGCCACGCCGCTGACCTCCATCTCGCCGCGCTCAAAGGCTTGCAGAGCGTCCCGCTCCCAGGGATCCGCAGTGTTTCCCGGCCATATTGGTCTGAGACTGGCCAGATGCCCTCGATAAGTGTCCCCTGTCTGGGTCAGTTCATGCAACTGGCGCATCACATAGGCACCGTTCATCAATGTCAGAGGCTTCCCAGATAGTGTCTTAGTGTCGCGGTCCTCAAGGTGAGATAGATTGGGATTGGGCGGCGTATTCTCAGTGACCAATACATAGACTCCACCATGACCTACAATCCAGCGGCGAAAGAGATCCTCCGTGTCCCAGGAGGCCCTTGCCTCGGCATATGCCGTTCTCAGCGAATTTTGCTTGAGGCCATACATATCCCAAATCAAGGAGGCCGCCACAATGGCAGTCCAGATCACAGCCAACACCAAGGCATAAAGTCTTAGACGTAGCGGTCGGGGCCTATTATGTTTTTTACTTGCCATGAGTGCATCTCCTTCGGCTTTGCGCCCGAATCTGCGTGATAGACGAAAGTATACGGAGCGGCCCGATCCGCACCTCGACATTCAGAGTCGGACCTTTGTGGAGCACGGCAGCGATTCGTGCAAAATTCATTCTTCGGTCATATCTATTATCGGCTTTGTATCTGAATCTTCCTTAACTCTGTCTCTGTAAATAATCAGGAATACACCCCAATATCTATAGTCGCGCTAAAATCTGTATAAGGTCGGTATTTTTGTACGTTGATGTATGCGCTGGTTCTGGCACGGCAATTGGCCTCTTCGGACACCAAACTATACCTCTTCGCAGGCAGGAAGTCAAGTGCGAAAAAAAAACTTTCGCATTCCTGTCTACAGATGGATGTTCGGAAACAGTGCTTTGCGTCGTATCAGAAGCAAGCTGCTGCTCCAACTGAATTGCATTATCAGTGGGCGTGCATGACTCTTGTTTTCGCGCTTACGGTATGCTACACTATGGATACTGTTGGCGAATTCGGAATTGCTATTCGGTCGGGGTTGGAAAACCCCGACTATCGGTTAGTGAGGACTTTATTCTTAACGATAGTCGGGACTTTCCAGTCCCGTTAGATGAATTCGCCAACAGTATCCACTATAGAAAGGAGACTAAAATGAACGAATGGAAGTCGAAAATGAATGGCATTGTAGACTGTCATGTGCACATGGGGAGCATGGCTGATGAGGCATCCATGATGAAGATTCGTGAGGTCACAGGTATCGAAAAGATGGCTCTGGTCTCCATCCAAAACCCGACAGCCGGGGCAGGACTTCCCCAGTCGCTCTATATGAAAGCTCAACATCCGAAGGTGTTTTTCGTCTTCGCTGGCCTTAACCATGCGCAAAAGCTCTCCGAGGGGCGCGTTAAAACACCCGGTCTCGCCGAACAGGCGGAGGGATTCGTCAAGATGGGATGTGACGGTATCAAGATGATCGAAGGGAAGCCCACCTCCAGGCAGCGGATGGACATTCCTGTCACAGATCCCTACTTCGCGGATTACTGGGCTTGCGTCGAGGAACTGGGTATGCCTATTATCTGGCACGTCAACGATCCTGAAGAATTCTGGGACCCTGAGAAGATACCTGGTTGGGCCAAAGAGCGGAATTGGGGCTATGGTCCCGATGATGTCAAGAAAGAGCAGCTCTATGACGAGGTGGATGAGGTGTTGGCCAAAAATCCTGACCTGAAGATCATCCTCGCCCACTTCTACTTTCTTTCAGCAGATCTGCCCCGGGCCGGGCGTTTCTTCGATGAGCACCCTACGGTCAGCTTCGATCTTGCTCCGGGCATCGAGATGCTCTATAACCTCTCCCAGAACACAGACGCCAGCAGGGAATTTTTTACTCAGTATGCTGAACGCATCGTGTTCGGCACCGATCTTGCCAGCAGACTGAGCGTAGAAGAGGGGCGTGTCCGCGCCGGTCTGGTTTTCCGATGGCTGGAGAGCGAGGACACTTTCCGCGTCCCTGAAGAGGCTGATTTCCTGCTCGGCTCACCGGACGACGGTCTCATCCGAGGGTTGTCTCTATCTGAGGATGTGCTGAGCAAAATCTACTGTGATAACTTCGCGCGCCTGGCCGGAGTGGAACCCCACGCCCTTGATATTGAAAAGGCAGTGGAAGAATGTGAACGTCTGGACGCCATTGCCAAAGCCCTCTCGAGCGAACCGGTTAGCGAAACCGAGGCTGCACTGGTGGCGAAAAGACTGACTCTGTGATACTGTCCTCACTCATACGACCTTTTCACTTATGCAATGGGTATAGTTGTAGGGGTGGGTAAACGGTCTTTGATTGGTAAATCAAAGACCGTTTACCCACCCTACCAAGACTGGAAAGTCCCGTCTATCGGTAATAATAAAATCCCCACTAACCGATAGTCGGGGTTTTCCAACCCCGACCGAATAGCAATTCCGAATTCGCCAACAGTATCAGGAATTCTCTGACCCCAAATCATTCGTGTCATTCGTTTATTCGTGCCATTCGTGATTGCATCTAAAAGCACAATCTATGACCGTGTTAATACTACTTTGTCATTTAGCGTTTTGGGGCTAAATTCTGCGTGATGAACCTGTAGCTCAAATTCTAAGTTGGCTTTTTATAGCAAACCAAGATAGAATCTTGGGCTACAGACGAATGTGACAAAGTCAAGTTAAGCCGGAAGAGCCATTTTTATCAGTCCTGCGAAACACAACGAAAGCCCTGATCGTAGTATGTTCTCGTCGGAGAGTAGCTGCTGTAGCGAAGCGCAGCGCGGATGGTGCTTGGGCTGTGGAGCCACGATCCGCCGCGCAATACGCGATCTGTTCCCGAACCTGGGCCTTTTGGGTTGCGTTCAGGTGAAATCTTGTAGTAACTCTCACCATACCAATCCGCACACCACTCCCAAACATTTCCTGCCATGTCATACAAGCCATACCCGTTAGGTGTAAAACTACCCACAGGAGCAGCGTATTGATAGCCATCATCTACATTCTTATCCGACCAACTCTCATTAGTGTTCCTGTCCGCGAAGTTGCACTGAATACCATCCGGGTCTGAATCACCCCACGGGAATTTCTTCCCCACAAGTCCGCCACGCGCCGCCTTCTCCCATTCCGCCTCAGTCGGCAGCCGCTTTCCTGCCCATTCTGCATACGCCTTTGCGTCGTCCCACGTTATACCTACCACCGGCTGATTTGGGGCGTTGTATTTATCATCATCCCAATACCCCGGAGCTTTATGCCCGGTGGCATCCATAAATTTCTTGTATAGCGTGTTCGTTACCTCATATTTGTCCATGTGAAAGGCATCCAGATGGACTGTATGGCGCGGCTTTTCCCGATCATGCCAGCTAGTTACTGGATTGGCTGACCATTTCCTCGCCCATTCGACAAGTTGTGGTATCTCATCCGAGTCTGTTCCCATCTCAAACTCTCCCGCTGGTATCAGCGCCATAGGCGCGCCATCCTTGCCAGCGATTTCCTCTGTATGGTCAGCAGTTGCCTTTTCCTGCGCCTGAACAGCCTGTTTTTCAGACTCTTTCTTTCCAGCTTGCTTCTTTTGATCCCTGCCACAGCCAGCGTAAAGGAATATAAGTATTACAAGCATGGATGCAATCTTCCCGATGCTCTGTCTCTGTAGCATATAATCCGCCTCTCTTCTCCTCACTGCAAGACCGCAATATTCTTTATAGTGACCGTGTCGCCCGGGCCATAATCATAGATGATAAACCGGGACAAACCATCTCCATCTCTATCGCTGAACTGGGCTGATAATACATCGGCGGTAATCTGACCGTGATCTCCCTCATAGATCATGCAGCGGACGCCCTTTTCTACGTCACTCAATCGGTACATCGCGCTTTGGTCTTCGTTGGAGAGGGTTTTGCCTGCATAATAAGAAAATCGCGCCAGCCTGAGATTTGTCCCACTTATTACGCAGCCATCCTCGCAATCGCTCACGAATCCCTCACCGATCCGCGGGTCTAGATCCAACGTCAGTATACATCCTCCTTCGACAGACCGCGCGTCCTTTATGAGATACGACGCACTGTTGCCAGCGTCGTTGTGGATAAGTGCGTGTTTGCCAGTCAGCGCCAATATATTATCAGGAGCGGGAGCGATCTTCAACTCAAAATTCCTGAAATCGCAGCTCTCGATGATCCCCGTATAGGCTGCGTTTGATTCCCTGACTTCAGTTTCTCCGCTGCGCAGGATATTACCGTGAACGAGTACCGCGTCCATTGCCTCCCCATTTTTCTCCCGCCAGAAGCCCAATTCTCCGTGACAGATGAGTCCGTCCTCAGTCTCGCACTCTGAATCTGCGCTGCTCTGCAACACGATGGTATCCACGTATTCATCCGTCGTAACACGAACCGCCAGCGGCGGAAAATCATTCCCGGCATCCCGTGTAATACCGATGCGTTCGATTTTCCTGACGACGCGATCATTCTCGTATGGCTCCAACACGCAGAGATACTGGCTGGAAAGCGGCCCAGCTCCCTGACGGCGCAGGATCGCCCACGTCATCTCATAGTCCGACTTGCCGCCGGGAGCTTTCCCTTTAGCGACCGTCAATTCCGCATCGCCCGGCTCTACCATTGTCATGCGGAGATGCACGTCACCCTGATTCCTGAGCAGATAATCCAGCGCCCACACATCTTCAGGCTGTGCGGTCTGCGGGTCATACATGAAAGCCAGGCAGGCCAGTTCGCGATCTCCATCCGGAAGATTGGATGTGTCACCGTAGGAGACATTTTCTCCCAGAGCAGTGCCGCCTCTGGGAACCAGTTCGACGCCGATGTCAGTGGCTTCACCATCCGGCCCGTGGAAACTCCATCGGTGCTCCGACCCTCCTCGGACGCGTTCCAGCGATAGAGCATAGCAATCTTCCTCCGAAACATCCACCAGCACAATAGTTCGGCTTCGGAACGCCCGGACAATGCCCTCGTTCCGCAAATCGACTTCCGCTGTAGCCATCTGCAACGGTGGCGAGTCAACAAACGTTGTCAGCCGCCCGTTCGGGAATCTGGAAGTGCTGACGCCGGTGATATGTGTGCCATAATGCGTACCCCAGTTATTTTCCCACGAACTCGCGTGTGTCCAGCCCTGTGGATAGCCCAATTCCGGGAGCATCCGTCTTTTGAGCGCCTCAAAGCCCATAGTGAGCATATCGGAGTGGGCATGTTGAACCACTCGTCCGTATCGCACCCAGAGAGCGCGCTGATAATCGCCCGACCCTGAGCGGAGGATAGCATGACCAAATCCATCCAGAATATTGCTTTTGAGAGCCACCTGCCAGCCCTGTTCGCGTCCGATCTTTTCCACCTCAGCGCGAAGCTCCGGTTCCTTCAATTCGCCGGGAATATTGCCGTCCGGGCCGTAGATCACCTGCGCGTAGCGGGGATCGCGCGTTGAGCGGTAAATATCGACGTAATCCCTCTCCCGCATAGGATAGGCCTGAGTTGGCGGCCACGGCGCTGCTGTCAATCGCTGGCTGGTATCGCCTGTGCCCGGATATGTTCGCCCTATGAGGCTGTTGTTGATGGGGAAATCGTATATGTATCGGTGCTTGGGATCGTTTAGAAGCGAGACGAAACGGGGCGGCTTATACTCATCACTGTTGAGAGAGCGAGCGCGCTCAAGTATTTGCAGCAGGCGATCCATATCCCTGATCTGGATGCCATTATACCCCTCCGATTCGTGCCCGGCGCCGTCTTTGTAATACTCATTAGCCAGCCCGAACCGGATTTGTCCGCCTTCATTGAGCAGCCAGTCGATAAGCTCCAGGCTGCGCGGTGTATTCAGCGTAACGGCCATAGTTGCCAGGGCTGTCTCCTGCATGGGATAGTTGCGCGACACAGCGTCATCCAGACACGCCTGCGCGACGACGCGCAAAATACCGGACTCGATAAAATGGCGGAAATCATCAATGGTGCGGATCTCAGGATGGTGATTTTTCTGGCAGAATTTTATGAGTTCTTCATCGTTGTCCAACTGGTCGAATATGATGTCCCAGGCGCGGGCATATCCCTCGAACCGGGGCGTGTCCCAGTTGGGCTGGATATACAGGAAACTGTGAGATACCCGCTTCATAGGGCCTGAGTCAGGCGCTCCCACCGGCGGTTTATAGACGCCGTTCCGCACTGGTATTTTCCGATGATTCATGTTGATGGAGAGATCCAGCAAACTCTCAGCGATGCGGAATAGACCTATCGCCGCTTTATGCGCGTATGCTTTATCGCCTGTGACGGCGAACGCATCGGCGCATCTCTCGATTCCGGGGGTCAATTCGCGCATATACGCAGCCCATTCGTGGTAATACGCGATAAACGGCCACCGCCAGGGCTTCCCGCTGGGTGACAGCACAGGTTTCACCGGCTCGCATCCGTAGCCGTCATCCGGGAAATCGCCGGAGTGCATATCGCCGGCAGCCCAATCGTTGGATGGGAACCAGTTTTCACACGATGGACAGCCCACCTTCCACGGATGTCCTACCGGGTCGAAAATCCACGGGTAGAAGCCGCTCCGCCCCTCGTATATATCCATCCCGCAGACCGGACAGCCTTTACCTATGGGATCCTCATAGCCTCGCAGAACAATCAGGCACGTCCGGGGAATGTGGCTTCCCGGAACTACGTTGTATACATCCTCATCGGTCATGGACAGCCATTTTTTTGCCTGTTGGTGCGGCTTTGCACCCGATGCCCGTTTTGCTCTCAGTTCCTCTTCAGTATGCCACACCCGCGTTGTCTTACGTCCCTCGCTGTATTCTGGATCGTTCAGCGGCCATATTCGGGGGAGGTTGATATCCATATACTCGCGGGATTTGAACACATCGCTCCACGGGATCACCTCCAACGGAATATCTAACGTCCCGGCTGAACCACTGAAGCTAAGAGACGCATCGCCCAGCTTCACCGCCCGGAAGTAGAATCGCTGTATGGTGTCCTTGTCCCAACTATCGAACATCTCCAGCGAATCCGGCACATCCACACCCAGTTGCCCTGAGCCTGATGGCTGCTCAAGCGCGATCCTGAACGTCTGTCCGGGGAATATCCATAAGGGTTTGTCCAGCACCGTGATTTCAGCATGGACAGAATGAGCCGAAAGGCCGAAAAACGCAATGGCCAGCACCAGCAATATAAAAATCATCTCTCTTTCTCCTCCTTTTCTATAATTGATACGAGTTTCTAAGTTAGCATAGTAACATGCCGCTGGCTTGTTGGTGAGTAGAACGAGGCTGCCAGCCCGTTGTAGATGTACAGCCTTGCTCATTTCAGTAGCACATGCCGTCGGCTCGTGCAGCGAAACAAGCTGGCAGCGTATTCTACAGAAACGGGCTAGCAGCCTCGTTCTACTCGACAGATTCCGATTATAACTGAAATCAGTTATGCAATAGTTGGGGTTTATAGGGATAGGTAAGCCCATAGACCTACTCTATATGACGTGGATCCATACCAACAGGTTGATCCGGCATTGACGCGAACGGTCCGGGACACGGGCTTCCGCCGCGTGAGTAGATATCGAACTCGGACAACGGTTCACATTTCGGCAGTTCGCCCTCCAGCGACCAACTCATGATCAGGGATTCGGCATCCAGATCCGCTGTGATTTTGACTTCGCGGGCATTCAGGTCGAAACCGTGATACTCCCGCCAGGTACGCAGGTCAAGATACTCTTGCAGAGCGTCAATGAGGAAAGGCCCGTGGCGGTGATAGCCGGCGTAGCAGTTGCCATCGCAGACGCTGTCGGTGTTGGCGAATTGAATATAATTAGCGTTATTCAGCAATATATTGTTTCGGATGACGTGCTTCCGCGACGTGGAGCCGCGCCCGCTGATGAACCGATTCGGCTGTCCCTGGGGCAGGCAGATGCCGTAGCCCTCGCAGCCCACGATGAGGTTGTGCCATGCCTGTAGCCTGTCCAGATTGTGGCAGTATATCCCATGACCACCCCTGCCGTCGTTGGGCTTCGCGCCCCAGATGATGTTGTGATCCACCATGTTCGTCTCGTGGCTTGCCTCCACGAACAGGCCGCCAGCGCGTGAAGTGCTGTTGATGATCACGTTTTGCGTGAACCGGCTGTTGATGTTGTCATAATCCAGCCACACGCCGCAGCCGTATATGGTATCGTGTATCAGGTTGCGTCGGATCAGCGAATTGTGGACGTGATGGAATTTGATCCCCGCCGACTCATACTGCCGCTCCACGTTATGCCAGCAGCATCGCTCCACCAGATTGTCCTCCACCAGGCAGTTGAGCAGTCCCAGCGATGCCATTCCGCAGACGCCGCAGTCGGTGACGATATTTCGTCGGATGATGTGATGTCCGTGGACGTCAGGCCAGTTCATACGCGCATCGCGCCTGCCCAGTTCCACGCCGATGCCGTTAGCCCAGGAGAATTCACAGCCCTCGATGATCCAGTGATGGCCTCGGTTGGTGGATAATGCTCCGTCCTGCGGCACAAATGGAAATCCGCTGGCTGCATGTATGAATTTTATTCCTTTGACGCGTATGTAACTCAATCCTGTTTCATCAGGGAAGAACCACTGCTCGCGCGCTGTCGCCTCAAAGCTATGATCGTTTGGGTCAGCGTCGTCGAATGGGCGCACGTGCAGAACCAGCCCTGTGGGATCGGGAAAGAATGCTCCCGGATTTTCAAACAGCTCTGAGTGGTTGCTGACCTGCTTCATAATCCGACCATCCTGGAACAGCATCCCGCGACGCAGCAGGTAGAGTTCGACCCTATCCACCTTCGCTATATCAAATCCGCCGCCGCTGGTTGCGATAGTCTTGTTGGGTATAGTGAACGGATTACTGCCCACGAACCATTTCCGCGGCAGGCGAACCATCCATATTTTTACATCTGATGCACCTCTGCGGCCGCCCCAGCCTTCGGATTCTTTCCATCCGCCGTCCACAATTTCCGCTCCGTCGATAACCACCTCTTCTCCATCAGCCGCCTCGAAGGAGATCAGCCTATCAGGACTTGATCCGCCCCGCGCCGGCCTGACGCACTCTCGATAAATGCCGGCTTTGATAAGCACGCGTTCGCCGGGCTGCACTTGCTCCGCCGCTACGCTTATAGTAAGAAGCGGCTGATCTTCAGTGCCCGGATTGGCATCGTCAGCGCGTTCGTGATTCTGATCGACTATCCACGTGCGCGAGAAAGTGCATGGCACTTCCCACGAACTGAACTCCGAACCATCCGGCAAACGTATCGCCGATTTTAGCTTTTGATCTTCCACACCAGGCCACATAGACTCTATTTTTTTCGTTTCTGCGCTCATTAGCATATTCTCCTCTAGTAACTATTCACCTTTGTCGGTTATCAGTAAGCGGATAAGTCATTTGTCATTCCAGCGAAGGCTGGAATCCAGTGGTTACAGACTTGTATTGCGTATATATCTGTATGATGAACTGGTAAAATGACTGGATTCCAGCCTTCGCTGGAATGACAATCTGAGCGTGTCCCACCTATGAATGGAAGACGCTCGCATGAGCGGAGGGGAATAGTTACCTCCTTTATTTATCCTCGCTGGAATTTGTGATGCGTCCGAATTCCACGTCATCCCACCATGCGTTAGTGCTCCACGTGCGGATAGCGAATTTGCCGCCGGGAAGCGGTTCGGAGTCCTGCACGTCGTGGATCAATTTTCCGTCGAGATAATACCGCAGCCGTCCGCCCTGTATTGTGACGGCGATATTGTATTCCTGCCCAACTTCCGAGCGAATTTCCGACTCATGCAGCAGATTAAATCCGGGATCGCGTCGCGCTCTGCTCCATCCCGGTCGGAATCCACCCACGAACGTGACGATATAATTGGGAATCTTGTGATATTCGCCGTATTGCCCATTTCGACCGAACTGCACCGGACTGCCGTCATTTTCCCGCGCGTGCAGAAATAGATTCAGGTTAGCAGCGTTTTTCTCCGCAGGCGGCACAGCCTTCGCACGAAATCGCACAATTACATCATCCGGCAGTTCGGGACGAAACCAGATAGTTGCGACGTTGGCGCTTTCAGGATCGAGATTCCGCACCCACAGTTTGCCATCTTCCACTTTGATCTCGCTGTTACCCTCGGCAAACCAGCGGGAGAGCCAGCTATCATCGTCAAAAGTCTCGTGCGCCAGCCATTCCACTTGATAAACATCATCGCCCAGAACTACAGCCTCGGAACGCCCTGTAGGTGGCAGGAGCGCCGGTTCCGTGGACAAAGCGTGTCCGCGGATGGCGTCTATGTCCACTACGACGTCAGCGGCGATCTCTGGATCGAAGGATACGATCTGCGAAACTCCAGCGCGCCAGGTAACGGCTGCCAGGCGTTCCCCCTGAAATGATACCTGTGGTTTCGATTCGCCGTCGCGCCAGGCAACCAGAACGGTCAGCAGCGTCCATTCCCGCGCCGGCTGGCGATTGGTGACCCAGATATTGTGAGCCATCCACTCATCTTCAGGCAATTTTCTGCCCTTCGACTCAACTTTCTTCAACGTCTCAGGCAAAAAGTCCTGCCCGGTGATGAGATTTTTAAACCCTTCGCGTCCCTCCATATCAACTATCTCAAAGCTTTCCGGACTGTTTGCGAAGGCAATTTGAGCGTGGACGTCCTCCATGCGGTATGAGAATGAGGCTTCATCCTCCCCCATAGTCAGCGGCACTTTTGGCGCGATGTGGAAAAGCCACGAAAACCGCGCAGGATCGGCGTCAGGCCGCATGGCAAGATCGTCGAAAATGGCGAACCACTTGCCAGCGACAAAAACGATATGCCTGTGCCAGCGTAGCAAGCCGGGGATGTTCTGGTATGCGTGCGTCGCGTCGCCAACCCAATGGATATAATCATCACCCTCGTGATAGGCAATAAGCCTGCCGACGAAGGGATAATTCGGACTTCGGGGATTCCATTCCTGCCCTTCGCCGTTGATGAGCATAACATTGTGGCTGATGGAGTGCCGCGAGTGGGGATCGGGATAGGCTGTGCCGCCTCCACCGGCGCTCAATGTCTGACCATACGCGTGCCAGACAAAATCGCTCTCGGATCGATAAGAATGGCTGAAACCGCCGCGAGGACGGCACTTGAAGATCATTCCCACCGCATCATCGAACGCCTCCGGATCAGAGGGAGACTGTGTACTGACCATCACCCAGCCTGCTTCCGGGAAGACAGCATTGGTTGATTCGTCCTTTACCGGGGATGGCAAGTCGAAACGGCTTGAGAAAAAGAGATCAATCCAGGGGCGGCTTGTTGACGCGCTACCTATCTCTTTTGCCAGCGTCTCCCAGCGATGGACAAACCGACCGTCGCCGCTCAACCAACCGATCAGACGGGCATTGTTCCGCTGTACGCCCCGATGGCGATTGGGTGTCGCTGCGTAGTCGCCGAATGCGAGACGCTGTATCCCCAGGGGCATCAGATGCGCGTACCATTCGCCCAAACGTTTGTAGAACGGATTTTTCCCCAGATTAAGTTCTGGCAGCAGGAGCGCAGTGTAGAACGAAGCTTCCAGCATTGTCTCGCCCTTCCAGCTACCATAAGCCAGCCCCTCATTCCAGCCCTCATCAGGGCCGTGGGCGCTGGTTACACCAGTAAGATAATTGAGGCAAAGCTCCGTCAATTCGTCTGATACCGGCAGATCGCCGGCGGTCAGCAGAACGGCAGGCAGACACCACATGAAATTCTCATAGGGGTGACTGCTGCTGAACACTGATACGCCCTGACGAGCGATGTTCTCACCCGCTCTCCACGATGCCTTTTCAAGGTACGTGGCGCGCAGACGCCAATCTATGCAGTTGAGCAGTATACCGCGCTCATCCTCCGTCATTTCGTCGTACAGCCAGTCGAAGCAGAGAGCCAGATATTGGGTGATCTGCGTGGCCTGTTTTCGGGGCGCTCCGTGATATTCCGGGGAAGACAGGCCGCCTTTGGGGAATCGCGCCAGAGCTAATGCGTGATCTTTTGCGAGTAGATAATCCTTATCGCCAGTCAGCCGATAGGCGAAAGAGGCGAGGGTGAGGTCACCCGCAATTTTAGCGAACTCCCGATCGTCGTATTTCGCCTCGCCTTTGACATCAGTTTTAGGGAAGTCCTTCCACCACGGTCTTTTCAACACACCCCGCGCCCGGCGCAGCGTATTTTTCAGCCATTCAGCCGTTAGCTCATCGCTCTTGAGAACGCGCTCCCATTCCTCCCAATCGCCATCATTGGGCGCTAATCGTGGATGAGCTTTGCCGCTCAACAACTGGACAGCGTCATTTATGACCGTGCGATCCCATTCCACCGCGTCATCCGCGAAGGTGAACGACCGTACAGGAGTCCACTGCTCCTGCTTCGTCCCCACCTCGTAGCCGACACGCCAGAACCACTGCTTTTTCTCCAGTATTGGCAGGGCGTTGTAGAAGTTATACGGCGTGCAAATCTCCACATCAGGCTGGCTGAAATCTCCGCTGCTGGATAGCTGGAAGCAAAATTCCCGCAATGGCACAGTCGTCCTTCCCGTCACCACCTGCGGCACGTAAGGCCACGAAAATCGCGGCGGGTTCACCTGACACACCTGTCCGTTACCCGGCCGAAACGTGAGGTAATGCGGATACTCCCAACGACCGTCCAGCGGCAGCGGCGTCTGATGAACCGCCGCCATCGTTCCCATTATTACGCTGAATACTACTATATGAGATACCATTCTGTTCTCTCCTCTAGCTTATGTAAGGGGTATATTTGTGACAAAATATTGATACTGTTGGTGAATTCGGAATTGCTGTTCGGTCGGGGTTGGAAAACCCCGACTATCAGTTAGTGGGGATTTTATGGATTCGCCAACAGTATCAAATATTTATCTTCTTGCACTCTCTCGTATAAAAGGTTCCTCAACTTTTTGGGAGGTCAGCAAGCCGTAGCAGCGCGGTTTTCTGAAAGCGTTCCCCCACGCTCCACTCTCCCGAGAGGCTCTGATCTTGTCCATATCAAATTTCGCCATATAGATACCTTCACTTCCCCCAGCCTCAACAACGAGGTCATTTGCCATGCCCTTCTCATTAGAAGTTACACCATCAAATGCAACTGAGTGTCCGTTGTTCTGAGGGGCTGCGTAGTTTGTCATGGCAACGCCCAGCATGTTTTCATAAGCTCGTGCTCTAAACTGGCCGATGCGATGCACTCCTAAGTTACAGGCATTGGGTGTCAGGATAAGTTCCGCGCCCTTCAACATCAGGATTCTCGCGCTTTCCGGGAACTCTCGGTCGTAGCATATCATCGCACCGATTTTCACCTCCCCTTCGTCCGTACCGAGGGTGCACACATAGAAGTCATCTCCAGGTGTGCAAGCGGCTTCTGGTGAGAAATCGCACGTATGAACTTTGGCATAGGTCATGGCTATTTCCCCATGCTGATCAATAATTGATACTGAGTTTCGCGGAGCGACAGGCCATCTTTCAAGATAGGTCAGGGCAATGGCCATTTTCAATTCCCCGGCAAGTTCCCTGAAGGACATGACAAAGTCATCATCCTGACCAATAGCCTGAACTTCCCAGATCTCACGTGCGCTTTTTTGGGCGGGATCGTAGAATGAATCTGAGCTTAACAACGTATATCCAATGCTCCACATTTCCGGGAAGAGCGCAATATCTGCGCCCATATCACTCGCACGCTGGCAGAATTCCGCTCCTTTCGCTCGATTCGCATCCTGATCATTTCCACAGGAAGTCATTTGAAGCAAGGCAACCTTTATCACAGCCATGTAAATTCCTCCTTATATGGTATATATTGTGCCCTCGAAAATCCCCCCAACCACCTTTTCAAGGGGGAATAGGAAGCCTGTCTATACAAAAGGGGGCTGGGGGGATTTTAGCTGCAATTGGGGACAGAAACTTTATGCTTGGCCTATAAAATAAGAAATCCCTGTGAACTACCTCCCAAGACTTGGGCCGAACAGCAGACTGTTGAGGAACAATCGGTTTAGTCCATCCCAGTATGCCCGGAAGTTGGGGTCATCCGCGTAGAGGATTATGTGCCCGTGACCGACGCGCTCGTCTATCAGGTATGCCTTACCGGGCAATGCTCCCAGCATATCTTCCCACACATGGCCGCTTGTCCGCAGGTCGTCCTTTTCGTCCGCGAACGTGGCTACGTTGCGCCCGTTGCGGCTGGGCGTGAACAGATAATCGGAATTTATGAGCACGTCTACGGACTTGCCGTAGCCATAAGAGAGAAAATGCGTCTGATCCAGATTTGCCCTCAGGATAGCGCCGGGGATATGAGACGGCCTGAATTCATGAGGCACCGGCTCCGGCTTTGCCTCCGTTTTGGGGGCCTCTTTTGTCTGAGACCCGGTGGCTGCGGGCGTCGGTGTTGGCTCTTTCTTTCTCAGGTCGGTGACGAGGCTGGAAGTGGTCAGATTCATGCCTTTTCTGGTGGCGAAAGCCGCCGCTCCCTTTATCATCACCAGAGTTCCACCGACGGATGCCCAATCCTTGAGACGCTTTATCCCTGCTTCACCTATGAGCTTGTTATAATCACCGCTGGAACCGTTTGGGAAGACGATAACGTTGTAGTCCTTTACCACCCGGCTGGACAGACTTCCGTATCTGATCGCCGTAAATTTGATGTCGTAGACCTGCTCAAGCAGATACGCCAGCCAGCCATACGAATCCGAGCGCGCCGGCTGTTCATACAGCACAGCGATCTTGGGCTTTTTCAGATACACCACGTTGTTGCTTCCCAGATTGATGCCCTCCTCCACCCACTGCGTGTTCACCGGGTCGATCCTTATACCTTCCGCCTGGGCGATCTCGTTAAGCCGCTTGTGCAGGCCGTCACCGTTGGAATTCACCTTGAATACGAGAGTTCCGCGGCTGTAGCTCTCTATCTCCCCGGTGGAAGCCAGCTTTATCTTGAACGGCTCTCGCGCTACGTGCGCCTTGTATCCCTCCTGAAGCATCCTGAAAGTGCATTTCGCCGCGCCGTTGGAAGTGTATTTGAGCAGATAGGCACTACTCGCCTTCCCCGATACGCCGCCGCGCCGGGCTGGCTTTTTGATTATACTGGAAGAAACGTTTGAACGCGTCTCCGTCCAGTATACGTCCAGGCCATACGCCAGCGGCAGTGACCATGCGGTGATGTCGTAAATCTGCACGTTCAGCCTGTCCTTCTTTCGCTGTAGCTGTTTCTTGATAAACTCCTCGCTCAATTCGGCTTCCTTTTCCAGAAGCGCCTGTATGAGCCTCTTCTTGGGCTGATCCATCCGGATTATATACGTTCCTTCGGGGAATTTTCTCTCCATCAGACGGTTGTCAGCGTAATTGCGGACCCTGGGATTCTCAAATTCCGCTTCCGCAGCGCGGACTTCGACGCCCTGGTGCATCAACCGCTTTACGAGGCTTTCCGCATCGGAAGAACCCTCGTCGGGGACAATCAGCAATTCCTTGATAGGGCCGTTTTCCCCTTCTTCTATGGCGGTTTTATAAAAAGCATAGAAATCCTGAAGAATCTCTTCCCTGTGCTTTGCGGTGGTCTGACAGGTAGTCATGGACGCGATGAAGTGATGCTGCGCGGCATCCCTCAACAACAGTATAGTCTCATCCTCTCGCTTTATGCCTAACCCACGGGCTGACGCCTCCTCATAAGTCATCCCCACAGCGCCATGAAAGGTAGGCCACGCCTCGCCATATCCGGGATAGTGAGAGTCAAAATCCTCCCGCACGTAGTATTCATACCCCATCTTATCGAAGGCCGTAGCGTTCTCTTTGCCATATATCTCCCACCACTTCTCTATGATCTCAGGGATATTGGCGTTGATTGGCTTTCTGGGCGGCGGGAAATAGAACGTGCTGTTGTGTCCCATTTCGTGCAGATCCGCGTAGACCTGTGGATTCCATTCCAGAAATGCCTTCACTTTCGCCTGCGACTCCACCTGCGTCAGCGGGAACCAATCCCTGTTCAGATCGAAGAGATAGTGGTTAGTCCGGCCGCCGATCCAGGGGGTGCTGTGCTCTGCTGCGTTGGGGTCTGGATTGGCCTTAATCCCGAAAGCGGAATAGAAGTAGTTGATGGATCGCTCGCGCCCGTCAGGATTCTGCACAGGATCGATTATCACTACTGTGTCCTTGAGTATATCCAGAGTCGTTTCATCCTCGCCGGCGGCCAACTGATAGGCTGTCATCATGGATGACTCACCGGAGGAATGCTCGCCTCCGTGGACGTTGCAGGCGATCCACGTTATGGCTGGCGTGTCCTTGATAATGGCTTCCGCTTCGCTTTCATTTACCAACATTCTGGGGTCGGCAAGCAGTGCCATGTTGCGCTTGATCCTGTCAATATCAGCGAGATTCTCCGGCGAACTGATCACCAGATAATACAGCTTTCTGCCCTCATAAGTTTCGCCATAAGTGTGCAAACTCAGGCGATCTGAGGCTTCCGCAAGCGCGTTTAGATATTTCTCCAGTTCGTGGTATCTGGTTATCCGCTCTCCTGTGGAATATCCCAGAATATCCTCAATAGTTGGAATTGCGTCATTATATTTGCCGTCAGGGTAAAAATCGAAGCTCATATTTTGTATCCTTTTTGTAGGTCTATGGGTCTATGAGTCTATAGGTCTATGAGTCTATGAGTCTATGAGTCTATGTATCTGAGGAATGTCCGCGCTCCGCCAGAAACTCCCCGATGGGTTTGCCAACTTTACTCATTTCATCAACTTCATGCGCGCCTTCAGCCCAGAGTACCTGGCCGGATTTGATGTCCCAGAGGGCGGAAAGCCCGCACGTTTCCCAGTCTTCCTCCGTCCATTCGCCGAATCGCTTCGACCACAGTTCAGCCCGCGGCAGCATGGCGAAAATGCGGTCAACTTTGAGAAGCTCTGAGAACGTTTCAGAGTTCTCAGACCAGATATTCTCATTACCCGGTATTAAGAAGGGCAATATGCCCAGCGGCCTGGGTTTCCTGTCCGTTCGCCATTCTGGGCACTGCCTTCTTAATTCCCCTAGCGGCACAGCCGTCATAGGAAAAACCAGATCGTATCCGCGGCTGATGACTTCTTTGGGGCGCTTGCCCTCGCGGTCCGCCAGATGCACCGTATAGCCATCGCTCTCCAGATCAAACTCCACCAGACCAGGCCCTGTGAGCATGGCGTCGCCGATCCTTCCTTTCAGATGGAATAGATTGAGCATAGGGAAGCTGCTGGATAGATCAGGCCAGAAGGCCTCCTGAAGTGTGGAAAGCTGGAGATTTTGCCGGAATGATGGATGTGCTTCCGCAAGATCGCGGGCGCGGTCGCGGACGAGGGCGCGGTCGCGGACGAGGGCGAGGGCGCGGACGAGGGCGCGGTCGCGGACGAGGGCGAGGGCGCGGACGAGGGCGAGGGCGCGGACGAGGGCGCGGTCGCGGACGAGGGCGCGGTCGCGGTCGAGGGCGTAGTCGTGGGTGAGGGCGAGGGCACTGACGCAGTCGCGGGTGAGGGCGAGGGCGTAGTCGCGGGGGCGGCCGAGGACGCGGGCACCGGCGAGGTTGTGGTCGATGGTGTGGGCCATTAGGGAGTTTTCTAGAAGAAAACTCCCTAATGGCCACATAAGAGCGTGAAGATCTGTAGTGTAGCTCCGCCATGAAGCTGTGTAGGCGTCGCTGAGACCAAAGATGGGTTCTGTTTTTTCCAGCCGTATTCTTGGGCGCAGGTACTCGCGGCACTGGATGCCTGACAGCAGGCTACGCACTGTATTTCGCCTCATATCCTCTGACAGGGCGTCAACTTTATCCTGCATGGCCTTCCCGATTCTCTCGAACATACTGTGAACGTCTTTGCGCCACTGGTCAGCGTTCTCCGGTTCCAGCGCCTTCCGGCGGTCAGCGGTAAGGCGTGGCGCTGCGTCTCCGCGCAGGTCAATCCAGACTCTGAATCCCACTCCGTTTACCAGTTCAAGCTTATCTTCACAGATCTTTATGTCACTGGTGTGTATGCCCTTCACAGTGATGACCGTTCGCCATTTTGTAGAAAGCTGTGGTTCAACCAGCGCGGCAAGCTCGTCTTGTCTGCACAGTTGTTTCTCCACAGGAGGATCAATGGGTAGGTTACTCTCGTGACAGTAATTGCGCGGGAACCAGAGACGTATGCCGCTTCTCGTAATGGGATCAGTCCATTTCCAGACGCCCCATTCAGGTTTTCCAACAAAGCTCTCAGGACATTCCCATTCATTGGCCTTCTCCATCAGCTTCGCTTCGTCCATCGCCGCAAGTTTATCAGGGTGAAAGCGTTCGTCGATCCGGATAATGGTCTCATCATCAGACGTTTTGATCTTCACGGGGTAAAGTGGGCACAGGACGTGCGACGCGGCGATAAACGCAGGATCAACGACAGTTCTGTTGTCCGTCGTCTTCCGCGCCGTGTCTTGCTTCTTATAATCAAAATGTTCCCGCAGCCTGTCCAGAAGATCCTCGGCTGTATGCTCGATCCAATACCCCGGCTTGAGAAAGACTTTTACCTCCGTGCCCTGATGCTCCAGCGTGCCTTCCTTGAGCCAGAACAGGCTGCCCGGCCCCGATATGGTGATGTCGTAAGCCTGTCTGTCGGCATCGTTAGCTCCACCGGGGCAAGTGCGCACATGCAGGCGATCACCGATCATGAAACACGAGAGGATGCCAATGCCAAAGATGGATATAGGCGTTGCCAGGAGATCCTTCTGTGCCATAGCCCGTTTCTCACGCTCGAAATCCGGGGAGCGATAGAAGCTCTTGCCGATCTTGGTGAAGTATTTTGTGATAACGTCCTTCGTCATGCCCACGCCGTTATCTTTAACCCGGATATACTCCTGCCCCGATTCCTCGTCACGCCCCCATGTCAGAACGACGCGCAGTTCCTCGTCGTCGGGCAGCGGATCTACAGGCTCCATAGGTTCTTCGCCCTTCCCCTTAAGCTGGAGGCGCAGATCTCGCATCTCCAACGCGTCCAGCGCGTTCTGAAGCAGTTCGCGAATGCAAAGTGATGGATCGCCCCAGAGCGATTCGCCCATAAGAATCTGCTGAATCTCGTTCTGGTCCAGGCGGAACTCAATGTCCTCGTAAATGTAGATTGGCTTATTATCCTGCCCTATCTCTGGACTGACGTCGAGTTCGACCTCCATGGGCAGCCGAAGTTTCAGACATCTTCCTCTTGCATCAAGGTGTCTCTGCTGGAAATCCGACTCCTGATTTGCCGCCCTGATCTCCTGGTCAATATCCCGTTTGAAATTGTGGATAGCCTTCTCATACACAGGATGCTCACACTGCGCACAATACCTCGCCCATTCGTTATCCTGGGAGACGCGTATGTCCCATCCAGTGATTGAGAGGTGCTTCTTCCACTCCAGTATGCTCCTCTCGTTCTCGATCCCAATGTGCTTAAACAGAATGCGCGGAGCGCGACTGGCGTCGAAGTCCATTATGTCAGCCAGCCGAATCAGAAGCCCGGGGAAGGCGAAGTTCACCCATTCACCGCTGCCCACAGGCTGATGAAAGCTATCTTCCCTTCGCCCGCGCGTGAGTTGAGTGCGGAGCCAGTTGGCGCTTTCCCCGTGGCTTGTGTCGATCAGAACCAGATTACGCTTGAAATTGAGGTTCCCATAGGTAAAAAGGCCATCGTTCCCATCAGCGATCCTATCAAGCCATCCCTCGATGTGTCTCTGGCTCGTGTGCGTTTCTCTGATATAGCTCGTGAGGATATGCCATTCCATGAGGTCAATGCGTCTTTTGGGACTGTATTTTTCCTCTTCCTGCTCTTCTTCCGCTTTTTGCTCTTGTTCCGCCTTCTTCTGCCATCGCTCGATCTGTTTTAACTCTTCCGCGAAACCATCACGGTACGTGCGGAATTTCTGACTCTCTGGAGTTTTCCCCGTTTCGTCCAGGAGTTCGTCGTGCTCATCCTTCGTCAGCGCCATCCCCAGATCATGCGTATACGCTGCCATGATGCAAAGTGCGCACTCCAGCGGCGTCAGTTGCTCCATAACTTCATCCGGCGTCAGGGCGTCCATGATGGCCAGGACGTTCAGGCTGTGCGTTTTATCGTGAAGTGTATACTGAGGAAGATAACGACATATCAAGCCGCTGATGTGTTCAGCCTGTTCTGCCACTTTCCGGACGCTGGTCTTGAGGCCATTGATCGCTGTTCCATCTCCGCCTGGATAATTCTCAAGCCGTTTCCAGAACCGAGAATCATCAAATCTTTCCAGTTTTTTCAATCTTCCCATGTCCACCTCCTGCCGAACAGTGCAAGCTATTTCTCATTGATAGCGCCCAGAATGCACCAGATTATACCTCATGGCCTATCCATCATCAAGGAAAATCCATACTCCTGTTACTATCTCAAATATTTGTGGTTGTAGTATCTTGACTTTGTCACATTAGATCGCGAGCCAGTCGTAACCCAACTTTCTAAGTTGGCATTTTGGAAATCCGGTGTAGGAAACCAAGATAGAATCTTGGGCTACAGACGAATGTGGCAAAGTCAAGGTATTAGTGCACTGACAACTTAGTTTTAATAGTACCACATGCTGCCAGCTTGTTCAGATGTAGTGCTGTGAATGCTTTTCTTACAAGCTGGCAGCTTGTGGTACTTAACCCAGCATAGCCGCTGGCTTGTCTGCAAACGGGCTGGCAGCCTCGTTCTACTATAAAAATCTACCGTGTCTGAATATTAGTGGGATTATAGGCGCTTCAGAACAGCGTTCATTTTACTGACAACGAAATCCACATCGTCCGCGCCCGCTATTATAGCGGGCTTTGTGATGATAGTTGATGCTCCCTCCTTGTATGCCTGCAAACGCACAAAGATGCCTTGAGCGAGGCAGGCGCGATGGAATTCGGATGCTAGTGATTCGTTTACAATATTTATACCTGCCAGATGCCGGCGGCCGGTTATCTCGGAGATTTTGTCTGAATGAAGGCTCTGCAACTTCTGTAATTCGTCAAAGTAATAGTTCCCCAGAGTTTCGATGTGATCGGCATTACTTCTCGTCACTTCTAACACTATAAGTCCAGCGAGAGCGGCCATGTCAGCGTTGCCGTTGGTGCTTATGGTGCTATACTGGCTCTGGTTGTCCAGAGGAGATTTGCAGATCATATACGCCAGTGGCGAAAACCCGGATGTCAGTCCCTTGCCTATGGAGATCACGTCAGCGACGCCATGATACTCGTTAGCCATGAGGATTGATGGACTCCATAAGCAGGTCTGTATCTCGTCCATAAACAGTATCGCTTCATGCTGGACACAAAGCTCCTTAGCTCTGGCAACGTAATCAGGTCTGAGATAGATAGCCCTGTTGTTCATCAGGACAGGTTCCATCATCATAGCCGCGATCTTCTCTTTTTTGCGATTTTCATATCTATGGAAGGTTGTATGGAGATCATCTATATCATTTGGCTGGACGGCTTCAACTATGACGTTGGTGAAAAGCCAGTCCCACATTCCCCGAAGATGCTGCTCAAAGAAGTCCGTGCCGTGATAATTATTCGCCTGCACTATGAATACGGGGACACAATCTCCGTAGAGATCACGGAATTGATACAGTATACTTTTCAGCCCAGCACCTACCGCGACTGTGCCAGTATCGACACACGTAACCCGGTTCAGACGATCATCGTCGTCCAGTATATCTCTGAGTTTTTCATCGTCCACCTGGCCGTCGAAGGTGTTCGCTGATTTCACAAGCTCCGATGCCAGGAGCTTCACCGCCCGTCCCGGCGTGTTGTTGTGCGTATCGTCCACAATTCCCAGCTCCCGCGCCTGGATGAGGAGGCTGTCCAATTCAGGGAAATGATAGCCCAGTGGAAGCTGGTAATGCCCGCCTGTCCAGTCTATCTGAAGTACCCTGTCTTCGGTTACTTTGAATATCCCGCGCCCGGCTAGTATGTCATCCTGTAGAGGCTTCCGATAGCTTTCTACAAATGCGAGCTTATCAGCACGCTCAAAATCAGGGATGAATTCCAGTTTCTGTCCCACCACGTCTCGAAGGTCGTCCGGGGAAGTTCCCGCGAGGAAATCGCTGGCAGCCTTTACAGCATCTACATATCGGCTTCCCAGAACATCCTCTAAAGAGATGGGGACATTCCCGAACTCAGTCGTCGGCTTCATTTTATCCATCCTCCGTTGTTTGGTTTTCTGGCTTTCTCTGCATTTCCTCCTCCAGCTTCATGCCGCGCATGGCTGCGCGAAATATGTTCCAGCGCATATTCTGATAGCTCTGATCAGCTAAACTTAAAATTTCACCCATCACCTTCCGCTTGGATGTGTCGCTATTAGGACATTGGGGCGGTGGCTCAGGGAATCCGTTTGCTCCGGCGAAATCCTCCAATTCCTTCTTCTTTACGTATATGAGCGGGCGGATCAGCGAAAATGCCCCGCCGAAGTAAGAAGCATACGGGTACATTGATGCCATCCTGCCCTGATAAAGCAGGTTCAGCAAAGCTGTTTCCACCATGTCGTCGAAGTGATGGCCGAAAGCAATCTTGTTGCAGCCCGACCGGGACACGATTCTGAATAATGTGCTGCGGCGGTTCCACGTGCAACGCTGGCAATTCATAGGTAGCTTTTCACCATCCGCCAACTGCATAGGCTTAACTATATATTCCAGTCCGCTGTCTGCCAGCCAGTCCAGCAGCGGTTGATGTCCGGGCGACGCATCGGGACCGTATATGTTTCCCAGAATGTGGATAGCGACCAACTCGTAGCTCTCTTGAGCGACCTGTTGCCGAAGCTGAAGCAGACGCAGCAAACTCAGACTATCATGCCCGCCTGATATGGCTACCGCTACTCTGTCTCCGTCAGCCAGCATGGGGTAATCGCGAAAAGCCCGATTTATATTATGGATCAAACGAAGAGTTTGCTTATTTAGTTTGGCCATCGTTGGGTAATGCACCTCCAGATTTGTCAGTAATAATCAAGTAACAATAATTGTGATTATAGGCGATCTTCTGCTCATGGTCAAGTGGCATGACGAAAACCGGAAGGCCGGAAGGCCGGAAAGCCGGAAGGTCGGAAAGCCGGAAGGTCGGAAAAATCTCTGGAATTCTGCTATGGACTGTGCTAGTCTATAGGTCTATAGGTCTATGACCTAAATTTTGTCCAATGAGAACTCATATCTGATGTTGTCAAATTGGACATAAAGTCAGAAAAGACGTGCCATCGAGGCTCCTTTAAGGTATCATAAAGGGTATAGT
>SDBT01003714.1_pt1 | contig 26268 bp, 25 predicted proteins | sample 2277101 | NCBI WGS metagenome assembly SDBT01 (sample SAMN10404973, study PRJNA504765) | marine sediment metagenome | isolation source: marine sediment core GS10_PC15, 103 cmbsf | place: Arctic Ocean: Southern Knipovich Ridge | collected 2010 | reverse complement strand
TTCACCACCTGCCGGGGAGGGATCTTCCTGATGCGCATAATGATGAGACTGATGAGGGAAATCTCCCTCCAGTGGATGGATACCTTGGCCTGGAGCCACAATCCCACCGGTACCAGATAGATAAGCAGGATAAAGAGGACCAGGATGATGGGGAGAATGAAGACGAGATTTGTCATAGTTCTATAACTCCTTATTGGTATGTGGAACCAGGCGCACGAAGGCGGTGTTGCCCTCTACCTTGATGACTTCCACATTGGATTTGATGAGAATAAGTTTGTCCCAGGTGATGGCAATAACATGCCACTAATATCTTATAGGATGCATTAGGATACAAGCAATATATCTGAATGGTCGTGAGGATTTCTGCCTGTCAGGCCAGGATTAGCGACGTAATTCCAGATCATGTAGCGGTTCAGAGCAATGAGAGGTGGACCAAAGTGGACTAAATCTTAAGAGACACTTTTGCAACTCCATCAAGATGCTGCTGCTGAAGTAGGGAAGCGTGGCCCGGTTAAGTTTGTTATTCTTCCATAGATTACGTACATTGCACTGGAAGTCTTCCCTCGAAGACTCCAGTGTTAATTGATAGAACGTTGTGCCACAAAGGCACTGGTCATCGACCTGCCTGACTAATCAAGCTTCGCATCTGTAATCATGCCGACCTGACGAGTGCCTTGGGATATTGACATTCGTTAACAGTTGCCCATGCCAGCGTGAATAGTCCGGTGGGCAATCTTTGAAGGCTGGGACGGGTGCATGATATGCGTAAACCATATAATCAATAGTTCGGCACATCGACCACTTGAATGAAATTGGAGGGCTCAGCGTAGATGAAATACACAGTTTTTGAAAAAAATAGGATTATGCATTGGAGATTAATGGTGGTTTGCGTCGTTCTCATGCTATTGACTCTCGGCAGAGAAGTCAATGGTCAAGAAGCGGAGAGTTTAGGCTCGCCAAATGTACCAATTCCAGAAGATTCCTATCGAAGCTGGTCTTTGTTCTTGATCAGCAACCCAGAGTGGATTCTGCCTGGTAGTAATGATAATCTCATGGATCTTTACGAAATTTTCGAAGCATTCGGTCGTGCTATAGGTCCCGATCATCTGGCCGTTTGGTTTTGGAGGGAATATCCTCGTTATGACATGTTTTATAAATCAGTTGATGTATTGCGAAGTAGTGCCTTCTGCCAAAGATTGAAGTTACCGCCTAGCGGAGGTCCCTATATTCTTGTTACCACCGAGTACCCAGGGACAGGGCAACTCGGTTTGTATCCAGAGACTTTCCCTGATGATCTGAAGAATTTTTGTGTTCTTAAACTTAATGGTGCTGACGCATCTGAGATTATGCGTTTATTGACCGAACTAGCAGATCAACTTGTGGCTGGAAACTTGGATGAATTGGACCCACAATCGGAAGAATACTGGCGCACTTGGCAGAGTAGTTTTGAGGCCATACGCGATACTCTTGTCGGATTCTCTAAAAAGGTCAACCTCAGAATAAAGACCAGCTTTTTCGAAGTCGAAATTTAGCTCTAATATCAATCTTTAACGACTCTTAGATAAAGGAGTCTGTGATGGCTATTCGCAATTGGCACATGGGTAAGATCATCCTTCTTTGGATCTGGGGTGTTGCACTGACCGCATTGTCGTTGCAGATATTGGAGTCTGTGAAGCATTTTGCTTTCGGATTCATTCTGATTGGAGCGATCATTGGGATACCTGTTCTCCTGTCTGTGATCACATGGAAGTGGCTAAGTGGTAGAGAAAACTGATACAACCGAAAGTGAATCATGAAGAAAATCTAAGTTCATAGATTGGATTGAGGAACGAATCCCAACAAACAGAATCTTGCCTAACCTGTCGTTGCAGTTGACGGCGGGGGAGCTGTGGTTTTATGACTGTTTATATGTTGCGGTGGATTTTGATTGGTCGAGTGTGTTTCGGCATACTCCCCGCCGCAACTGAACTCGGTCGTTAAGCGAACACAAAGGCATATAGGCAACTGAGCATGTCGATAGACAACGAAATCGACGGGGATCCCGAAATCCCCTCCGGCATCTAATCGTCCACCTGGCGACACCTGAGAATAGCAAATCCATCAAGATGCTTATTCTGAAGGAGGAAAAGTCAAAATGGAAGTCATGTCATCGAACCATAAAGATGATGAAGCCTTGAGCTATCGTTGTTTAGGGGGCTGAAAATGAAAAGGAATCCAAACCGACGACAGTTGGCTGAGTCAGCGTATGAATCAATCCTCGAGCTCATCAAGCCTGGGGATGTAGTAAATCAGGTTGGAAGCCATAAGTGGTGGGAGATCTGGTATGCAATTACCCATTGGGGTATTAAGACCTACCAGCGATTATTGTTTGGCAAAAAATCCAACTGGTATGATACTCATACTATGCTGTACTTGGATAAGGACAACACTTTCTCCGTAGAGCTGCCCAGCGCGACAATGAAACCGTTAAGAGAGTACTGTCTTTCCAATATGTCTATCTATCGGCTGCGGCTGACCGACCTTAACAAGGAGCTTACGGATGCCATGAAAGCCCATGCCGAACCGATGGTCGGCGAAGGCTACGATATCGGACAACTAGTGGATATTGCAATCCATGAACTGCTTGAATACGAAGATGAACGATATTTGAGGTTTTTCGATTTTGGGAGAAAAATGAAAGTATGCAGTGTAGGGGTTCGTGCAGTCTTCGAGAAGCTGTATCAATCTCACATCAAGACAAAAGAAACCACTCACGAAAAGTGGTTATTCTATGAATTAAATCCTGAGAAATGGTCGCAGAAAGAAGTTGAGAAGTATCGCGGCACGCATGTAGAACGCACTTCCCCGGCTCATTTTGCTAATAGTGATTACTTCTGTAATGAGTTTGAGCTGATTGCCAAATTCGAGGGTGGCAAGCAAGTTTATCCCCAATGAAGCAAAACGGAGTTCTCACCATGATAAAAGCAGAGCAAGTGAAGAGATTCGTTATGATATTCCGCTACTTGTGCTCGCATTCCTGGGTGGATTTAGTGAACGATTCTTTGTCCAATTGATTGACAGGGTTATATCAGCAATTTTCGGGGGTGAGGCATCGGCCACAACCCCAAAATCAGGATCGACAATATCTGATGAATCTTAAGGGTCGAATATAGCTGATACTACCTAGTCCTCAGCGGCATAGTGAAACAGCAACAAAGGAGGATACAATGGATATTGAATTTCATTATTATATAACGGGGATAATAGCCAAGAGAGCGGGATTTAATGATGATGATGCTAACATCATTGCTTACGCTTCACAATTTGTGGATAACAATGATGTGGTCCTTAATGTCAAAGACAGGCAAAACAAACAGGTATACTCCAATTACATCAGTCAAACTATGGATATCTCGAAACCTGGGAAGTCCCTGATGCGAATATACCCTATCTTTCACTATTTGCCTGGAGATCCTATGGCTGAGTCTGCAAGGAGAAGGGATGGCAAAATGCATATTATAAATACAACGCCCGATAACGAGATTGCCAACGATTTGCTTCAAAGCGCATTAAAAGCCTCACCAGATATTCGACCTTACAGTATCGGGATTGCTACCCATGCGTATGTAGATAGCTGGGCACATCAGAATTTTGCAGGTTTTGATGATAGCTTTAATGGCAATATACTTAACCCGATCCCTAATATTGGGCACGCAGAAATGTTACACCATCCAGATTGGACAGCACATCGATGGACTGATGATCGGCTTGTAGAAAGCGATGTTGATAACAATTTACGCTTCCTATCCGCGGCACAAAGATTGTATGAAAACTACGTTGACCACCTTAAAACAGAAAACTTATGGTCCGTTCTTGAGAATGATCTGCTATCAGTATTAAAGCGAGCCCAACGGGGTAGCCAACCTTATGGCAGGGAAGAGCGTTTGAAGCATTATTCTCAAATGGCAAACGGGCTTCCTCTATATAATGAAGATGAGTGGTTTAACGAAGCTATAACACAGGAAGTCCATGGATTAAGAGATCAGAAAAATGGGATTTGGATCAAATTCACAATTTTTCGAGATGAATATTGGTGGAAAGAAGATGTGAATAATGAAGACACTCATTGGTTCAAATTCCAGGAAGCGGTTAAGGAACATCAGGCTTTAGCCCTAGTCCCGGTAAGTAAGAAATGCGACAGTATGGGCATCGACATACGCTTACTTTGACTCCGCATAATCCCTAAAGAGAATGTTCAGATATTAAGCGTCGGAATCAAGAATACTAAAACGGCTTTCACGCCAAGAATTATTTGTGGTAAGGCCTCTACATCGCCCGGCTGGTGACGCCCGGATTTAGCAAGTCGATCAAGATGCTGCTGCTGAAGTAGGGATAAAGCTGTGGGATTCAGGATATAACGTATGGAATCTCCTGAATAACGGCCTCTTTTAGTCGGTATTCTCCTGGATAGAGAGAGTAATCTAGTGGATTTTCAGGTAGTTATCCCAGCACTTCAGAGCAGGTAATTAGACCTTTGTTGCAGTTAGGCCAAAGAATGGGGGCTGGTCAGAGGGAGATTTCAGGCCTGAAATGCGGGTTTTTCCTGGCTGAGATCAGCCCACAACTGGCGGTTAATTCTACTTCAGCAGCACCATTTAAATAGATAACCGACACTCGGTTGTCAACTCAGTCATCGAAGCCCAGAGATGGTTGAAACCACTTCGCTGCCAAAAAGGGGACGAACAGAGCTAGAATCATAACTGGTATCACAACTTCGAATGGCGGGCCTATTATTGCTAGAAGTAGAGCCCCCAGCCCGCCGAACAATAACATCACAGCAGGAGTGAAAAGGTATCTCCACGTACGGATCATATTGAAGTACAGAATCCAATGCCGCTGTGTCGGTGGTCGCCGGGGTATCCATCTGTATGTTCTTGCTATTAGAGAGAAAGGCCGTCCACTCCAAAATACTGATGGCATCAGTAATCTATCATAGGAAAACAGGGTCGCAACGCAGAATCCTAAGGAAAGGAGTACCAATATGATACCAGTGTGGGCAAGGCCGCTCACTAGATTGTCATCAGAGGATAGGAAAGGGCCGACTCGGCTAAGAACAAAAGCGAGCAATAGGGATATGAAACCTGCAAAAAACTTGGAGACATCCATCTTGGACTGAATTTTAAATGTGAGTGCTTCGACAGTTGGGGAGTGGTTTTCGGCTATTGCCCAAAGGAGCTGTCGACGGGGAGTAAGCTGGATGCATGCGACCTCAGATTGCCTAAGGGGAAGCGCCTGACGGCGGTGCAAAAGATCATTGGCAATCCAGCTAAGTTGAGGCTGATGACCAGTAATCATCACAGCACAGCTATTGCTCTGTGCCCTGATTCGGTTGAGAATTGTCCGATGTACACTATTCTGGCGCCAGAATTTCTCTGGTTGAAGGCGATCATCTTGGACCGGGACCAATCCTTCCTCGCAAATACCCTGAGAACGGAGAGTCTCTAAAAAGGCGTTTTGAGTCTCGATTGCATGTTGGTGCCCGCTGCAAAGGCATGCTGCTAGCTTGATCTCATAGAGATGAAGCGTCTCAGCTAGCCAGCCCCCGAGAGATAGGGATTTGGGCCTGCCTGATACTTCCCGATCGGCAACCGAGTAGTCACTAATCGCTATGTGCTCATCGCCGAGGTGCTCTAAGTGATGCTTGGATCTTGATGCGTCGTAGGGCTTCTCACGTGAGCCGTGTCGGACCAAGAGGACGTATTGGGCTTCAATAGTCTCCGTTTCTTCGGTGGTATTCGCACTGTTCGTGTCGTGAAACATAACGTTCTGAGTGTTTCTCTGCCCTCTAGCTTACAATATATGGCGATATACAGCTTGTCAACATCGCTTTCATCGCCTTTCTTTTGGCTCAGCCTAGCAAAGTGTCTCTTAAGATTTAGTCCATTTTGGTCCACAATGCTCTGACACCGAACAGGATAGGTTCATAGATTTCACCACATTAGGCATCTTAATTATAGCTGCTCAGTTTCTCTCATATGAGATCCCTGCAATAGATATAGCGATAGCGTGTAATTCACTGAGCCAAACCTCTAATTTCTTGAAAGACACTTTTGTAGATGGAGTGACTATTTCACTTTCTCGGATTTGGAGCATGAATCGTTGACTAGGTAGTAGTTCCTTGTTCATAATGTCTTTATCCAGGTGTTCTATCGAGTTCCTCATATCGGTTATTAACCTAATATTTTCTGATGAAAGCACCAAAGGGCGACGTGGCATTTGGTCTGTATATTTATCTCTCTTAATTCGTTCCAAGAATCGAATCGCCCTTCTCAACGAAATGAGAAATGCCTCCATGTGCCCAGTAGCAACAAACAATGGTCCCATGACATCGTTTGGAGTTCTTGTATGTTCAAGAAGTGCTGTGCGGGCACTCCTGTACTCACGAATTGTATGATCAACCATCCGAATATAACTAGCTTCCAATAGTCTCGACTGGAAATTCTCAGGGCCACCTCCGGTGAAAACCTTCAAGACATAGCCAAGTATATTTGAAGTACGCAAATTATGCATATCGGACATTCCACAGCACTTGGGTGGCCACTTTGCTTTCATCTCTCCGTTATTCATTTCTACTTCACCCAGCAGATTGTGTTATTATTAGGATAGGTCTTTGCCAACACACTCAGTTCCTTGGTGAATTGAAATACCAATACTTACCTAAATGTATTAATTTATTTTACGATAATGGTAGTTATATAGATTTACCTCATGCTGTAGTCCTCCATACCCTGCCGGACTAATTAGAAGTTAATTTAAAAGAGACCTCAACACTTCATAAAGTGTTTTACCATCAAGCGCTGCATGGGGTCGGTTTAGGTTATAGAACTGCTCCCAAGCCTCAAGTTTCTGATTCAGATCCACATCATCGGTATAAGTCAGCAACTGGTAGAATTCCTCCTGATCAGTGCGATGTGACCTCTCAACCTTCCCATTTAGTTGTGGTGACTGAGGCTTGATATAAACGCGCCGAATCCCTTGGTCCTCAACATGCCAAGGGAACTGGATCCTAAATACAGTGGCTCTCGACGAGGATTTTGGGAAGTGTGCAGTAATTGTGTAACTTTTAATGAGATGGGCTTGCTTATTATGATCATACTGACTGTAGATGATGGTTCTGGACAGGAGAGGCAGGAAGTTGACCTATGGTGACCAGTGGTGACCAGTTTGGGGGGCAAGGTCAGGAGCAGCAGCAAATTGATGAGATTTACGAACGGTATCGACGTGAGCTGGCTCACGAAGATAATTTGATAAATCAAAGACTAGGTTGGTTCTTTGTTGCACAATCACTGCTGTTTGCCGGACTTGGTGTGGCCCTCAAGCAGAACATTTGCGCCCTATCTGAGATTGTAATTGGCGTGGGTTTTATATCATCCATACTGATACTTATTTCAGTTATTGCCGCTGTCTCTGCTTTCTTCCGTTGGCGTTACCTCCTGACACAGGATATTAGTTCATCATCTGTCCGAAATGAGGAGTACCCACATTTAATGCGGTCAAGATCGATAATGATAGCCGGATTTGTGGCTCCACTCGGGCTACCTATCTTATTCATGATAGCATGGTTGCTTGCCTGGATGTTTGTGGTGTAATGATAAGAAAGTATCCTGAGAATGTTAATAGAGCATTTCATTGAAAGGAGATATACAAATGACGGATTCCACTGAAGTAAACGAGACTCAACGAAGAAGATCTAGATTCTTTGAAGAGGACAATGGGAATCTATCATCTATGCGCTTAATGAATATATTCTTACTTGGCAAAAGGGGCTTTCTTTATCCTTTGACATCTGCTGATCCTAGCTGTATCATTGGCCGCCCAAGGCGCTAAACCTAAAATCCCACCTTTTGAGGAAGGCTACCATCTTTAGGCTGTGGGGTCTTGGGCATACTTGCCCAGGGTTCCGGGGTGCTACTTATGGGTATACTCCCTCCAGCGGGTAAACTGGCTTTTTACCACCGGGACCTTGGGCACTTCTTTACAGGGATTGAGAGTATTCTCGAAATATCCCTTCCTGTGCAGTAGAATGTAGCTTCCTGAAATATTCCCTTATAAGCTTGCTACTTTACAAAGTGTAATGTACTTTGCGCCGGCAGTCTTCCCTCGAAGACTCCCACGTTAATTGATAGACTACGGTGTCTCAAAGGCACTGGTCATCGTCTCGCCCGAATAATCAAGCCTTGCATCTGTAATCATCTCGACCTGACGAGTGCCTGAGGGCAGTGGTCGCTTTCTAAAGAATAGGGGTTATGTATTTTAGAAGGAGTTGAATCATATGAATAAAAAAGAAGTAAAACGACTGCTCGCGAGCATTTTTATATACATTAGCATTCTGGGGATAGGTGTGATTACTGGATGCATTGATAATGACACAGCGAAGAGAGATTCGGCAATAAGAACACTCCCGGATCAGGAAGCAGGGAAGCGCATAGAGGTTGGTGGATCCGTGACCCCTGATATTTTCGATGCAACAGCAATGTTCTATATAAGAGAAAGAAATCAGGAGAGTACTTCCGACTGGGTTAAGTTTGCGACCAAAACTGAAAAGGGCCGAGGTAGAGGAGTATGGGCGTCCCGATATGTTACTCTGCCGGATGCCAATGCTTTCGTCGAGATTAAGGCCATCGTTGCGCACCCAAATTACTATGATTGTGAAACAAGGCCAGTCCGGTTTGATTGGAACTCTGGTGGCGGTGTACGAATGTTGTCTGGTTGTAGTACTATGCATGCGGATTACAGAAAGTAGATATTATCACTGTAGGACTACCTAAGGTTTTTGGATCCTCAAGGGACGCCGAGGAATCATGAAGAATAAGGTCGTACTGACGGATAGAACCATCTCGTGGTGCGGTAAGAAAGAATACAGGATAAAAATACTTGTAGCGAAATCCGAAGGTAAGTTCTCCGATATGCTAGAGCGCTCAAGAGGGTAAAGGTGATTCAATTGAAGATAGGATATATATTGTAATTATGAATACTCCACTATATCATCGGACGGCTGTCAAAACATTCATGCTCAAGTAGGGGAAATGAGTTTAATAGTGATTCACAGTGATATATTCGGACGCCAACAAAGAAGAACTATGAGTTTTCCCCAAAAAACTGGACACGGTGTTAAGATGATAAATTGACGGCCAAGATGGAACTGATAAGGATTACATATTTACTTTTTTTACTATCGCATTTCAGTAACTCCACTTTAGATAGAAGGACAAAGACAAATGATTTGGGGACATAAGAATCTTATAGGTGTTTCTTTATTTCTGTGTACAATAACAAGTAATGCATGTGGTCAGACATGGTATGCCGGTAGTTGGGATGCCTCCGTATATCCCTTGATTGAACACCCACGTACAATTGGATTACGTATCGAAGTGCGTGATGCTGAAACGGGTATGTATGTACAAGATGCGACAATTGCCCTAAAAGGAGAATACATAGAGGAAAGAGTAGGACCGGGTATGAATCCATATCAGTTTCCTGATCCATCTTGGGGACCGCAGCCCAGGGAATTTAAACTGACCTCAAAGACTGATGAGAATGGAGTGTCAGTTTTTACTCTAAGCTGGCAAAAGGACTATCCTTGGAGAACTAGGACGGATAAACCACACTCAATAGGCGTTCATGATACTTGGGTACGGGCCGTCGATGATATCGAGAAAATTCAGTATTTAGAACTGATGCATAATAAGTATCGCTTCAAACGCATAGACTTTAGCTTTTCTCACTTATTAGAATTTGGCCAGGATAAGTATAGCTCATCTCAGAGTCCTGAGGTATGGGATAGTTTTGAAAATGCTTGGAAGATAGAAGTGCAACGTCACGATGTTAGATTTTGCTTACTAGAGTTAGGGACAGACTTTACTGATTATGAAAATAAATCTTCAATACGACCTGAATTCTTTATGAAGATTCGCAATAAGGATTTTGGTACAGTTTACAGTCAACCTATGAATATGTATGATAGGGGCGACTATCCTCAGTCGAAGTGTGGACCCTTTTTTATCTATCTAATTGAGGTATCTGTTAAGCCTGTGCCGACGCATATTGATTTACATTAGTATCTACATCGGTACAAATAATAGAGGCAAGACCATGCTTGTTCTTGAAAGCATTGGGAGGTGAGCATGTTGACAGTTAGAAAGGCACGTATTATACTTCCGGCGTTGCTAGTTGGCTACTTTCTTTTACATACATATACTTACAGTAGCGAGCCAAAAGCCAGCGATCCTTTTAGCGGAAAGTATTCAACTACCTATCCCTCTGGAGAAGAGCGAACCTTTAAAAACATGAGTGATCTTTTCCGCTTTCTGAAGGACCCAAAGAAAGGAGTGGAAAAACCGAAAAAAGATGAGTTTGAGACGGATGCCGAGTTCGCGAAAAGGCTTCGAGTCTTCGAAGCCAAGTTCGCAGCCGTGCAGGGCAATAGTGATAGGCATTTTTCTATCGAGTTCTCGCCGACACTCGGTGAGTACTCGCATATCTTTAGTGGGTTCCCTCTAAATCTACGCATTTACGATTACACGGCCAGGGTTGTCGATGTAGACAACGACTTCGAGGCAAAAGTCAAGACAGCAACCTACAAAATAGAGGGAGGCAACGTCCTGCTGAGCAACTATTGGGGAGCAGACTATAATAAATCCCTATATATGCGAGCGCATACTGGACATCTCAATCGGAATATCCGATTCAGAAACGATGTCGTTCCGCTCATCGTGCAAGTTCCGGACTTGGGGGCCGCGAAGCGGCTCCGGGATAACAAGGCGGAGTTCATAGCGCGCATTGAAGGCACGTTGGTCGATTCTCGGCAAGGCCACGTCATTGCCACTGGACGCATATCCAAAAGCGAAGGATGGTCTCGGAGTGGTGGAGAGTACGTGGCACGTTTCGAAAGCCTTGGCCTCCATAGAATTAATATCACAAAATTTGTGGTAAGACTTGGCATCGATGTGTATGAAGTTGTAACCCTTGAGAGTGCAAAAGAAACTGCAAAGAATGTTGACAGACCCAAAACGTCTCAGCCATTGGCGTTCTACGCCTACAGGGTTTACGAAAGGTCGTATTATACTGGTTACAACACAAGCAACAGAGAGACTTTTTTTGACACAGATCAAAAAATGTTCCGAGACAAGAATGGGAATGAGCATACCTGGCGTATTCATGCCGAGAATTATGTGTATTTATGGAAGGAAAATCAACACGCGTGGGCCCCCAAAGTATTTTTCACATGCGATGGAAAGAGTGTAGAAGGGAAATGGTACAAAAGTTCCGAAAACTTTGATATAGGGGTCATTAGGTTCATACAGGCTACAGAAGGCAAGTTTAAGTATTTCTTTTTGTATAGGCTTGATAGAGGAATTGAGAACCTGCCTATTGAAATTAGCGAACCGGCGAATCTATTTGATATCATGGAGGATTGAGATATTCTTCCAAATTGATTCGCTACTCTCCGGACGTTCTCCCCGAAAATTGGATCGGTAATAATGACCTGATCCCCAAAAAGCTGTACCAGCTCTTAAGTTGGGCTCTGGGTGCAAAATGAAGGAGGCAAGCCCATGTCCAGGAAGCGATATACCCCCGAACAGATCATCCGTCTGCTGAGGGAGGCAGAGGTACTCATCAGCCAGGGTGGATTTATTTCGTGTTAACTGAAGTCCAAAATCCTAACTTTACAAGTGGTCCAAAGAATGGGGGCAGGTCATACTCTGATCCTGGAGCAAATGACTTCTTAGAGTGTGAATAGCTTGGGAATAGGTAGGGAGGAGAACCAGAAGCAGTCGAATTTAGAATCAGGGTACTGGTTTTTAAACAGGTACAAGTAGTCTTTAATGAGTAAGATATTATTGCTAGGAGCAGGTGCATCCAAAGGTAGCAGTCTTAATACCCATCATAGCCCCCCTACTACAGGAGAATTTTTCTCGCACCCGCAGGCACATGAAGTTTTACGCTTATATGTGCCAATGATGGATTATTTCCAACAAATAGGTATAGATGCTCTCAAACCCCCTTATAATGATATTGAGGTACTTTTCGACCATATAGAATCAATATGGGAGCTTGATATATACTCAACGAAAGACCTTCTAAATCTCTATGGCATCCCATTTCTAGCAGCGACTCCAGTCGAAATGGTCAAATCCTATATGGTTGATTTAATTACCTTGACGACGAGAAGCCTATTGGAACATTCCTGCCCTTACCACGATTATTTAATGAGAGAGTGGTTAAGTGTGGGTGACTCGGTCATAAGCTTCAACTATGACTTGATCGCTGATTTCTCATTAAAGAGAACACGTAATTGGGTTGAGGCAAATGGATATGGATTCTATGTACACATCGAGGAAGAAGATAGTCCAACAATACCTGGAATCGTGTTATTCAAACCACACGGTTCCCTTAATTGGAGGATGGAAGTAGATTCGCTTACTACGAAGGGTAGTAAGTCAATTGGATTCTTAGATAAACATAATGAACGCATTGCAGTCAAGACTTTGGAGACCTCCATGGCAGTCGGACACCCTGCTGAGGAATTGGGCACTGATCTGCCGGCATTTGCACCAGGGATTATACATTTCTGTGAAACACTTCTAGAAGCACTAGGCCCTGATAATCCCTCATATTCTCAAGTTGCTGATGATGTGAAGCAATTCGATTATGAGAAGGCTGGAAACTATCCTCTACTGATCTTACCTAAGCGGAATAAGAATTATGTAAAGATGAAATTTGGCCAATTAGGTAACATATGGAAAGCTATTCGGAATAATCTTGAATCCTGTGAGGAGGTTATGGCGTGTGGCTTTTCGTTCAACGACCTCCATTTTAATCAGCTGCTACGCGAAGTATGCCTGCATCGGAGCGATAAATTGAGAATTGACTTGATCAATACAGATGTAGACTTACTCAAAGAAGTGCAAATAATACTGGCTGGCTGCAATGTTGAGATCGAACAAAAAGCTACTACGCTAGAACACTACATTTCAATCAGTCCCTTATCATCCTAAATGAGTTAACACGCAATAAACCTTTATCTGGGAAGATTTGGATTCTTTTGGAGTGACCTGCCCAGCCCCGCCTAATAACGCCCGAGTACACGCAGTCCATCAAGATGGTGCTGCTGAAGTAGGAGAACAGCTCCAGATTTAAAAAATCGCCCTACAATGTGTGTGGGCGTTATGAAATGACCCCCTACCCCCTCAAAGGGGATTCGGGGTAGGCGAATCTGGTTGAAAAACTCATCCAATATTAAGCCGTTTATTCCAGCATCATTACGACTATGACGCATTACACTCTTAACCCCCCAAAAAGTACCAATTACAGACACATCTCCATTTAGCCATACTTGGGTATGGCCCCCTTTTTTTTTAGCCCCTGATCTGGCCGCTAAGTGTCCCCAGCTAGCATAGGGAGACCAAAAACGGCATTCTGGCGGGTGGTCTCTGGTGTGCTGAGCGGTGTTTTGGGGGAGTTCAAGGAAAAGAATGCCCAGAACCCCGGTGAAGTTGTCGCACTTACACATCCTAGCCTTGAGGAGATTACCTACAGGAAGGATTACCGGAGTCCTGGGCGACTAGAGTATAAAGCGAAAGTGGAGAAATGTCAAGGCATGAAAAAAGCCCAGGGACACACCCCTAATAACAGAAGATAGAGCGTTGCGAGGATGCACGTTGTCCTTGACTTCCTTCCGCTGTCGTTGTACTCTTTCGCTGCCCAGCGCCCCAGGGAATCCTGCCTTAAGGTAATCTCCTAAGGTCTATGGAATATGAATACTTCTCCGGGGCGCTGGCTTTCAATTGCCCAGGGTTCGCATATCGCTTCCTCTCTGTAAGCGACTAATGGTTCAGTTAGGTGGATCCTGGGCTTACTTGCCCAGGGTTCCGGTTGCTGCTTCAGGGTATACTCCCTCTAGTGGGTAAACTGGCTCTTTACCGCCGGGACCTTGGGCACTCCATTAAAGGAGGAACCCATGCCAAAATCCCCTGAAAGAGAATCTGTTTCCCTGGAAGACCTTGTTTACTCCAATATGGTTCAAACTGAGGCCGTTACCCGGCTGCTTGTGGAGAAGGGTGTCATCACGCCGGAAGAACTAATAGATGAAGTGAAGGACGTACACGCAGAGCAGCATCAGAAAGCCGGTGGAGTGGGGATAAGTTGACGGATCAAAATAAAGAAATCGGATCCCGGCTCCGGCAAGTGAGGGAACACCTGGGGGAGACTCAGACGGTATTTGCTGAGCGTTTCGGGCTAACCAGGCACGATATAGCCAACTACGAGCTGGGGCGGTGTGATATTCCCACTAGAGTGCTGGCTGAGCTGGATCGGATGGGGTTCAATGTGAGCTGGGTGCTGAATGGGTGGGGGGAGATGCTGGCGGTAGATTGATAAAAAAGGTCTAAGGGACTATTCTGACTGAAACCGGGCTTCACAATAATCTCGAATCGCATGAACAGTATGGGGTGAGATAAGCAGGCCTTGCCTTACAAGTTTAAGTAGAGATTGAGACATATCCTCACGAAGACTGCAATTTCCTTTACTGAATTTTCTCTGTATGTTACCCACAAAGAAAAAATCCGCTGTCCCATAATCGACACAGGATTCGTGCGTAATGAAGGGGTGGTCGCCAACAACTAGGATTGTTGTGCTATCAGATTTACTCATGCGCGTCTTTACCATGACCGCGACAAATTTATTATCATCACCTTTGGGGTCCGTTAATACTAACCACAGATGAGGCTTTGCGTATCCCTCTTTATAAAAGTATAGGGTGCGACCCGCACCGATAATATCCATTTAATCGGCAAGGCTGTTGGCAAATGATTCCGCTTCTAGTGCATCTTTGATTTCTTGAATTTCTTCCTCGGAGGAACTGCCCGTGCGCAATATATCACCAATATCAATAGGTAGACTAGAGCCGTGTGGATTGTGCCATTCGGGTAGATTATGTGAATATTCTTCCAAGTCCCATTGATTCATGTTCCTAAATTGAGTGTACACCCGATCAAGCAATTCCTCTTCTGCGGGCGAAAGATGGTCGTTTGGTACATCTTTAAGCAGATTGATTTGGTGGCCATCACCCAGCCGTTCAGAGATGTATGAGTTCCAATAGGTAGGATTGTTGGGATTGGGCTGTGAATTTATCCTGTCTAGAGTAAAACTAAGCACGGGACCATGGTCCATTGAGACGTACCAATCAAATGTAATTGGTCGGCCCCACTGGAGAAGCGCAGCACGGTCAGCGAGGTAGAGAATCTTGATAAGCTTCATGTGATTCATCTGCCCGCCCTCTGACGTAATCAGTCGCGCAGCCGCCTGTGTCGCCTTATCTTCCCGGTACCTAATAGCCATTTCCTTTAAATTCCTCCCTTATGACCGTTTCTATAAGTTACCAATGCAAAATACAGACCAAATTGCAACGATGAAAGCCTTTTTATAGGATGGAAGTAAGGCCGGGGAATACCCCCCGCCCCTTCCCCCGTCTATTCCCTCGATGCGTTAGCGCCACCACCCGCCACTAACCGACGCAATGGTTCCCACTACCCAGGATGGAATTATTACATGTTAACTGAAATGAAAAATCCTTACTTTAAGACTGGTCCAAAGAATAGTGGGCAGGTCAAGCACTATTACTCTTTACACCTTGATAAACGATAGATAAGGGCATTTAATCACTTGTGAGCAGTGAAGAATTGCCGGTTTTTTAAGAAGATGTGTTCCGATCTCAACTTATTGGGAATATCGATTGCTATAACGTCTGAAAATCCTGTTTGCTCTAGCATATTTAGAATATTGTGATTGGAAATAGCGAGTTGTTTTATTCTAGCAGCGTACCGACGCACACTGCCATCAGTGTGCAAATAAATCATCATGATGATCTCCCGCCGAACATGACCATTCTTAATCTCGGGCTTCGTCAGACTATGTTGAACATAACAAAGATTTGGTTTTATAATTACTTCAGGATAGTCCCAATCACGTAAGAGTCTAGATGGTGTATTGACATCGAACATGAATAGGCCGGTGTGGCTTAGTGAGTGATATACCTTGCGGAATAATCGTGGCCAGTCTTTAGCATGGTATAAGTGATTCAGCGCATCCAAGTTTATGGTGACTATGTCACAATCACATGGAAATGGGATACGTAGTAAATCCGCAGTTGCGAGATTTATTTCAGCTCCTACACTTCTCAGCTTCGATTTAGCAATCTCGACCTGTTTTTCCGATAGGTCGACCCCGTGGCATTCGAGTTGATACTCTGTGAAAAGTTTGGCTAGAAAAGTGCCAGTACCGCAGGCGAGATCTAAACATTTTTTTGGTGTCGATGGTCCGAAGAATTGTTGAATTGCCTTAAGCAATACGCTGCCCACACAATTCCAGTAATCATCACCAAACGCGTCATCATATGCAGAAGCAACTTCGTTATAGTCGTTGATAATCGGGAGATGCGGAGATAGATCGTTATCGTTACACTTCTTCATCATAGGGTACTATAATTGGTTCTATCTGATGTCATAATGATAAATTTTAATTCTGTATTGACAGCTGCTTTAGGACTTCAACTCCCCAGTAAACGGAATAAGGAATCCTTGAAGCAATTTTATTCTCTTGAAGTAGATAATCATTCACTGAGTCCCAAGCTCGTTTCCAGTAATAATTAGAAGTGGGTGAATTGAATAATTGGTGTGCCTCTTTGGCATCTCGAGGGAATATATTATAGGTCCAGGCGATATTATATTCCTCTGGGTTATAGCGCGTACTTGCGGATTCCGCAAGGTAATTCCTAATGTACATTGAGCGCTCTGTTAGATTCTCTTCCATAAACCTAATCGTTCTATACCAGAGTTGGACCAACGTATCGAGTACAACTCGATGTTCATTCGCAAACTGCTCTGTCGTAATTATACCATCAATCACTGGCAAAGTGACATCGGACGTAACAAGAAGTTCAATCGCACCATGCCTTCGTGCTTCAGTCCTTTCTGTGAGGCCAGCAGCGAAGGCGTCCATATCACGACTTAGAAATGCGGCAAGTGCATCCTCGGGTGATGCATGAATGAGTGTAACGTCGTGCTTGTTATCCATCCCAGCGATATTAAGTGCTTCCAGAACAATTTGCTCAAGTTCAGTACCCTTCGTAATTGCAATCTTCTTTCCTTCTAGCTGCCGGACTACTCTAACTATCTTGCTAAAGTGAGGGATTTGTGTCTCACTCTGTATGTTACTAAGTGTCTCATACCCTGCATCACCATGGACCATGATGGCTTGTCCCTTAAAAATATATGTTGGAGAGTAGAATATTGGCTTCCGTTTCCCCCTTGCTGCGTTTTCATATGGAGCCAAAAAAGAATTAAAGTTATAGATGGCAACATCAATCGCCCCACTAGACAAAGCAATAATGACATCCCCCCAAGCCAACGGAACCAACTGAAAATCAATCCCAGACTCTTCATACCACCCTAGTCGATCGGCTACCACTGGCAGTGCGGAATCTTGGTAAGGGGTGATTCCATACCGAACACTATGAAGTCCTTCAGTGCTTTTACAGGACCATTGGATCAAACCGAAGGCGATTGCGATTATCCCAAAAATACTGGCTATCCAGATATATCTGGATAATCTAGGCTTTGCTTTGCTTCTATTGGCATTCTTCATCTTATCGCTCCCTGCGCCCGTATATCCCAAGCGCATGTTTTATCGAAAATAAGGCGTATCAGTCTGTCAAGGGTCCACCCGACCCATCCAACAATGATGATTGACAACAGGATTGTAGGTGTTGTGAGGGTTATTTTTGATACATTAATCAAGTAACCTAATCCATATCTCGCACCCATGTACTCCGAGACTATGACTAGTGTGATGGCTAACGCGAGCGAAATGCGAGAGCCGCCTCGCATTTCGGGCCATGCGGCCGGAATAAGTACTTTAAGGAAGAGACTGATGCGGGGTAGCCCTGACACAAGTCCCCATCTTAAAATCCCTGTGGGAACACGATTTATTGCTTCAATCGTTGTAACAACCATTAGAAGACTAACACCTAACATAACAAGTAACAGTTTCCCTATTTCAGCAAAACCGAAGACGAGAATGAAGAAAGGGACTAAAGCGACAGGTGGTATTGGCCGAAATGTTTCGATTAGACCATCGAGGATTACATACATTTTCTTACTGTACTGCATAACCACACCAACCACTATGCCTGTCACAGCACCGAGTAACAATCCCACGATAACCCTAGCTATAGTAGCGAGCACGTGGTAAATGAGATCAATTCCTACGTCGCCTACAGCTTGCAGCACTCTTAGGGGAGAGGGAAGGAGTAGAGGATTGACTAGACCTGAGGTTGAGATGACCGCCCATAAGGTCAAGAAACCTACAACCCCTATTAACGAAAGTTTACTACCTTTCCCAGATGAACCGAGAACCTGTTTAGTCGACCCAGGAAACAAGCGGTTATTTCGTATCTTATTCATTAGAGAGATTCAATCACCATTTGTTTAAGATCCCTCAGGTCGGAATTTTCTGAATATGCATCCAGATTTTTAACTGATTCTGGGACGTGGATGTTATGGCTTAAAGTAGTTGGTTGTTGCAACGAAAAGGTGACTACTTCGTCGCACAATCGTATTGCTTCTTCAGGGTCGTGAGTACATAGTACTCCTGTTCGTGGTTCATCCTGCCGCAAGTTAAGCCACAAACGCCAGAGTTCTCTTCTGGTGAGTGCATCAACAGTCCCAAAAGGTTCATCTGCTAAAATGTATTCGTCGTCTGCCAACAAGGCTCGCGCAAATTCAGCACGCTTTCTCATCCCCGCCGAAAACTCATGTGGATATTCCGTGTATCTATCTGCCAATCCAACAGCATCTAACATTTTTCTTGCTAGATCGCGATTAACTATGTCTTCATGGCTAGCAGAATGGAAAAGCACGTTTTCTTCTATGTTAAGCCACCCTAACAAGGACTCATCCTGAAAGACTACACCCCTGATAGAACCGGGTCCAGGTTTACGGCCATTAACAGTGATTATGCCATATTTGGGAATGAACAAACCCGATATCAAGTGAAGTAAGGTTGTCTTCCCAGCCCCGGATCGAGCCACAACGGCCCAAATTTCGTCTTCTGGAACACTGAAACTCAACGACTCGAATATCTTTGTATCTCCATAAGAAAAGCTCACATTTTCCAGTTCTATCCCGATCCTTTTATTGTCGGGGATTATTTTTGAGCTGGTTTCCTGCATTATTTAGTGATTCTTATCTATGTTTATGAGATTATCAGGATTAAAGTCGTCATCCTCAGACATCATCATGTAAAATGTTTTCTCATCAGGAAGGAAGCTATACTGAACCAATACACTCTGATTAGAGGGTTCTATTAGGCGGGACATCTGATAACGCAGAAATTTAATACTTAGCTCATCCTCTTTATTGACCGCTAGTTCAACGATAGAATGCAACATGCGTGTAAATTCGAGGAATAGTTCTCTCACGCATCGCTTAATATCGCCATCTGCTTCTTTACATGATCGCTTTAAGGTTCCCGATATTCTGACTTTATTTTCAGGGTATCTCCCAAGTATCCTATGAATATCCTGAGGGAATATCAATGGGATAAACTCAGTGACACCTTTTTCAATCCACCAAGAGCGAATGAGACGACCATGAATTGAGCCGCCCAAAAAAACGGATACTTTTTCTTGGCTGGTCTGGCCATCATGATTATCTGCACTGCCTGTAATGAATGCTTTTAAATCTGCATCGAAGTCGTCACTCTTGCATTGGAAAGGTTTATTAGGAAGACCGTTCTTGAACTGCTGTTTCGCCATATTGTGCATTGAATCGTAAAGCTTATGGTATTCTGAGTTTTTATAAGATCTCAAGCCACCTTTCAGAGCAATCCAGCATCGCGTTGCAGTGTTTTCCCGGTTCATGCTACTGGGATATTCTAGCAGTTGCTCGGGAGTTTGCACAAGTAGATCGTCTTCAATAACGCATTTCACCTCATCCGGAATTTCACTGGAGATGAGGCGCTCTAGAGTTTCACGTCGAATAAATCCGTAATACCCCTTATGCAAAAAGATCCCCTGCGTGGTGATTGAACTCGGGTCCTCAATTAGTTCGTTGACGATAGAGAGATCGGCTGGATCCCCGTTCGCGGTCACTCCTGTTCCATAAACAATCGGTTCCACTCTTATACGAACAACGTCGCCATCCAATTGTCTCATAGTCTTTTGGAAGAGATGGCCTAAGATTGTGTCCTCATGAAATTGGCTGTGTCCAAAAATTAGTTCATTTATCTGTGTATTGTCTTTGATAAAATCATTAAAATGGGTTGCTTTATCGAGGACCTGCGCCATTTCATATAATTCGGAGGGGATCAGCTGAGACCCTTCAGGCGCCCACTGCGCCCTAGATGTCTGTAACGTATATGACCTCAGGAAGTACATTAGTCTTTGTTTCACATTGGATGATCCATTCGGATGGAAGGCGTTTACTAGATTCATCCAAAGGTGGGGAAAATCAAGATTCGTGTAAGGATTCGTTAAGGTGTGCGCCATCCCATCTAGGACTGAAAGGAGAACCTCTTCGGTTGCAATAGCCGTACGGATATGCGTGTACATTTTCCTAAGATGAATCGGTAATGTCGCTGGCAGTTGTATTGTGTCTAAGAGACCGGCTTCGTGAACTTCACCTACTGATTTCTCGGATTCTCCAGTCGTTATAATAATACTCGGATTGATTCGGCCCCTGTACCTTTGAAGTCGGGTTTCAAAATATTCTATCGGCTGCCCTAGATCTAACGCTGCATATTCGAGATAATCGTCCCTTGCAGCCCAGTCCTGATCTATTTCTGCGGCAGCTGCAATCCTAATATAACGATCTTCTTCTGACGCAAATAAACCGATTCCATCAAACACGTCCAAAGCTACCCTTGCTCTATCAGTGATATGATCAAGAGATTTTCTGATCTCACTATCAAACAGTTTTATTGCATCATCGAACAACCTCGCACAGGCATAACTATACTGTTTCATTGTTAAGCAGCTAACAAGATAGCCCATCTGTATATCAAAGAGTTTTGTTGAAAGAACATCACTCAAATGATGTCCTCCGAATAAAATAGAGATATTTTTTAAGAAAAGTGGCCCGATGAGGGCGACTATCTGGGTGTTTGCGATCTGAATAATTGGTCCATCATCATTGAGAATAAAGGTACCTTCCTCTGAAATATCATAATCATCGGCTATCCATCCAAGTCCCTTTCCTGTAGAACAGTCCCACTCCAGTTCAATGACGCCCGCGAGAGCACTCTTATCTGGGCATTTGATAAAGGGAAAGCACGAGATGATATTATTCTCATTCCCCTCCAGTGGCTCGTTTATGCCGATCAGGATGGCTTGGGGTGTTAAACCGTTCATTCTGGGAAGCCCTGTTCCTTTAGATAAAGCCTTGTTCTTTGAAGTGTCGATTCGCTATTGTCAGGGACGATCACATTGAGAGCCACTTTTGTCCACCTGGTTACGGTGTGTACTGTTGTTCTGGCGATTAATCTTGTGCGACGAAACTTCTGAAGGTTTGCTTTTAAGCTCCCTAGTTTATCTCTCCGACAAACGAATTTGCTTAATGTTAGGATCTCAGGTGGAGGTGGTAATTGGATTCTCCCCTCCCAAATCCAATCGTACTCCCGATTTGGAGGTTTAGTAACAATTATTTTAGGATTGGTGGGCGAGGCTTTGGGGGGAAGACCATCAACGTAAGTCTCGAAGGAGACTTGATACTCGGAAATGTATTGTCTAAATACTCTTCGCCAATCACGTAGGCTATAATGGTATTTCCTGTAAAATTCTCTTTTTGATTCAGCAGAGGCTAAGTGTGGGTTCGTATGCATTTGACCTGACCACAGCCCACCACTATCGAACGGCGTAACGCCACTATCTGAAGCGGTGCGAGTTTCGCCTTGAATAGTATATAGAAATAGCCCATTGCTATAGTCTTTAACAGGTGATGAAATAAAAAAATATACAGATGGCGGAATACCCAACCCGGCTTCGGCTTCGATGGTTTTAGGGCTTCTCTCAATTTGGGTATAATCCCCAGTGATAATTAGGGCAATCCTTCTGTACCACTCCATTCCCCGAGGAGCATTGGCACCCTTTCGTTTTAAGCCATGAATCCAGAACGGAGGGTGCTGCATTTCGCCGTTATTGATATATTGAGATGGCATGTTTCTCAAGTTCCTCGGTGACCTGCCCACTATTCTTTGGACCACTCTTAAAGTTAGGATATTTAGGCACAGATTCCCACCTGTACCTACCTTGCCCGGCTGGTGACACCGAAGTACACCAACTCCATCAAGATGGTGCTGCTGAAGTAGGGAAGCGTGGCCCGGTTTAGTTAGTTATTCTTCAATAGATTACGTACATTACCTTGGAGTCTTCTACTCGAAGGCTCCAGAGTTAATTGATAGACTACGGTGCCACCAAGGCACTGGTCATCGTCCCGCCCGATTAATCAAGGTTCGCATCTGTAATCATCCGATCTGACGAGTGCCTGAGGGCATGAACACTCATCCGTGTCCAATGACACACGCGGAGGAATTGAGCCATGAATCATCTTTGCCGTATTTCCATTACTATCGCCTGTTTAATTCAGATTCTAAATGCCCAGGCCCCAGATACCCTCTGGACCAAGACCTATGGAGGGATCTCCCGGGATTGGAGCAACGTTATCCAACAGACTGGCGATGGCGGATATATCATCGCAGGAAACACTATATCTTTCGGCGACGCAAATGGAAATGGCGATATCTGGCTCATAAAAACGGATGCCGCGGGCGATACGGCCTGGACAAAGACATTTGGAGGAACCGATTTAGAACGTGGCTATTCAGTTCAGCAGACCTCTGACGAGGGGTATGTCTTAACAGGATATACCAGAACATACGGTGCAGGATCTTATGATGTCTGGCTCATAAAAACGGATGCCACGGGTGATACGGTCTGGACCAAGACCTTCGGGGGGAGTAATGGGGATACTGGTAACTCTGTCAGGCAGACCTCTGACGGGGGATATATCATTGCGGGATATACCCAATCCTATGGTGAAGGTGATAGGGATGCCTGGCTCATCAAGACCGATGCCTCGGGCGATATTCTCTGGACAAAGACCTTCGGTGGAGTCAATTATGATTATGCATCATCTGTCCAGCAAACCTCAGACGGAGGGTATATTCTAAGCGGATTTACTAAGTCTAAGGGGGCAGGGCTTTTCGATGCTTGGCTCATCAGGACAGATACAGCAGGTGATACTCTGTGGACGAGGACCTTCGGGGGAACCGGAGATGATCATGGCAATGCTGTGCAACAGACTGCTGATGGCGGCTATATCATAGTGGGACATACTAACTCCTACGGTGCGGGATCTGATGATGGCTGGCTAATCAAGACAGATGCCTCGGGCAATATGATCTGGACCAAGATCTTTGGTGGCAGTAATAATGATTATTTCTTTTTTGCCCACCAGACCACCGATGGCGGCTATATCATATCAGGACGTACTGAGTCGTATGGTGATGTGAATAGTGATGTTTGGCTGATCAAGACAGATGCCACGGGTGATACGGTCTGGACCAAGACTGTCGGGGGGAGCGGAGAAGATGGGGGCTCCTGTGTCCAGCAGACCTCAGATGGAGGGTATATCGTTACCGGTTACACCTATTCTTTTGGCGCCGGTCAAGAAAATGTCTGGCTTATTCGGCTCGCCCCGGAAGATGCTCGCGGCCTAGTCGCCCACTACCCCTTCAACGGGAACTCCAACGATGAGAGCGGAAATGGGAATGATGGTACCGTGAATGGAGCCACGCTGACAACGGACCGATTCGGGAATGCCAGCAGTGCCTATAGCTTTGATGGGGTGGATGATAATATCATTATTAATCCAATAAGTAATTTCCCGTCAACAGAAATAACCGCGTCATTTTGGATGCTCTCTTCCGATACAACTCATCTGGGCACACCGCTGTCCTACGCATCTTCAACTGCAGAGAACATGTTCTTGGTAGTCGATTACAAGAACTTTGAAATCAACGTCAACAACGTCAGTAGTGATGACATCGGCGTTTCAGCCAACGATGGCACCTGGCGTCATATAGCCGTTACATGGAAAAGTCTTGGTGGCGAGGTTATCGTTTACAAAGATGGCTTGCTCTCATTCTCAGGCACTCTTTCGGCTGGTGCCTCAATGGAGAATGGGGGTTCCTTAGTGTTTGGTCAAGAACAAGATATTGTTGGTGGTGGTTTTCAGTCAAATCAAGCCTTTATAGGTGTATTAGATGACATCCGAATCTATAACCGTGTCCTCACGGAGCGAGAAATCCAGCAGCTCTACCACGATGGGGGCTGGGACTTGGTGGGTGAGCCACTAATCACCTCTATTGAGGATGTCCCGGAGGATCAAGGGCGGCATGTATTCGTGAACTGGCGGGCCAGTGAATGGGATCACATCATCGGGTTGATAACACAATACGGTATCTGGGAGCAGGACCTAGAGGACAAGTGGGTGTCTCTGGGCAACACTCCAGCGCTGCAGGACACGGCCTATACCTACTTAGCAAGCACCTTTAAGGACTCTACGGATCAAGGGATCTACTGGAATACTTTCAAGCTTACGGCACACACCAGCGATCCCAAGATGTACTTTACCTCGGCGGTGGATTCGGGCTACTCCGTTGACAACATATTCCCCGCTGTACCCGAGGGTCTATTGGCCGTGGTACCAGCGGTGGGGGTCATCCAGCTGACCTGGAGCGATCCGGTGGATGAGGACTTCGGCCATTTCCGGGTCCATCGCAGTACAACGGCGGATTTCGATCCATCAGGCAGCGAACCGCTGGCGATGATGATTGAACCTTTCTTCATCGATACAACAGTTATTACAAGCGAGACCTACTACTACCGCGTCTCAGCTGTGGATGCTAACGGGAATGAGAGTGATTATTCCGATGTGGCATCGGCAACAGCCCTGGAGATCGATGAAGCAGGCAGTATTCCAGATGAGTTTGCCCTGCACGCTAACTACCCTAATCCCTTCAATCCGGTTTCCACAATCCGGTATGACCTGCCGCAAGCCACCCCTGTCTCATTAATAGTCTATGACGTCCTTGGCCGAGAGGTGATCAGACTTGTGGATGGCTACATGGAACCAAGCTTTCACCAGGTCCAATGGCAGGGTAAGGATCAATATGGCCGCACAGTCCCCTCCGGCATCTACATCGCCCAGCTAGTGACGCCGGAGTACAGCAAGACCATCAAGATGGTGCTGCTGAAGTAGGGAGAAATCCCAATTCTTAATGATCCCAGTCTTCACCGGAATCTGTCATCCGACTTCTGGCTCTTGACTCTCCCCTTTGCATGTCCCAGCCAACCGACTCGGTCGGCCGTATAATCGTCGAATTCCGGTACATATGGTTTAATATCCAGTAAGGGCGTGCCATCGAGTATGTCCACATTTTCAATGGACAGAACCTGCCCCTGGACACTAAGGAGTTTCACTATAGATAGTCCAATCGGATTGGGACGATTGGGTGACCGTGTGGCGAAGACTCCATGTGGCTCTGAATCCATGAAGGGAACCACTGTCAGCCTGGTCTCTTGAGCTTTGTGGAAGTGATAGAGTAGGATAATGTGGGAGAATCCTTCGAGGTCCTGTAATCCCTCAATGAACTCCGGAAGTATCTCAATACTGGCGTCGATTCCAGACGCCCCTGCAGGCTGTATTGGCATATTCTGCACGTCCTTGAACGGACTACGAATGATCCCAATTGGTCGGTATTTCATCGTACCTTCCCCAAATATTTAGATTCTACTGCAATTAGAATCTTGATGCTTAGTCTATATAATACTGAATAGTATTTATACTGGGAACTTGTTCTTTATTCAATATTCTCCTGATTTAACCCCCGAAAGTAGGAGCTCGGTGCAGTCGTTGCAAGGTCGGAGAGTAGACGGCAGCTCACTCCGTGGATGTTAGTTCACCATTTGGGGTATATACGGCACCGCTTATCCATCAAGATGGTGCTGCTGAAGTAGACGGAGAAATCAGAATAAAAGTCATTTTTCCGGATACGGACCGGATACGCAACCGGATACCGCTAACTGCCGATTTCGATATATCCACCCCTGTTGACACAGACTTCTGGAATTCACTACACATGATACGCTATGTAGTGAGTTGCGACGAAAAT
>SDBT01003713.1_pt1 | contig 26268 bp, 23 predicted proteins | sample 2277101 | NCBI WGS metagenome assembly SDBT01 (sample SAMN10404973, study PRJNA504765) | marine sediment metagenome | isolation source: marine sediment core GS10_PC15, 103 cmbsf | place: Arctic Ocean: Southern Knipovich Ridge | collected 2010 | reverse complement strand
CATCCCGCTTGAGCCGCAGCTCTCTGCGCTTGCGCGCCTCCGTGTACTCTGCCGAGCGGTCCACCCCGGTCTCCACCGCGTACTGGTGCAGGAGCTCTTCGTCTATGGCGCGGTCCAGTCTCCCCTTCAGGGACTCCATCTCTGCGCCGCTGGCAAGCATCCCGTCGACGCCCAGGTTGCCGAACACATGGTGCTCCATGATGGCGGCCCCGTTGACCCTCGCCAGGGCTACCGGCCCGCGGCCTCTGACGGAAGAAACGATCCTTGAACCGGCAGCCCGTCTCGCGGAGGACCTCCGCACCGCCCCGGCGGCGCCCCTGGCGGTAAGAGCAGGGCCTGGCCGCTTCCTCTGACCCACCTCCTGCACGGGCTCGCCCCCCCCGTCACGGGGAGCAGGGCCACTTCCCGGGATCGTGATGCGCAATACCACGATCGCCCCGATCACTACCAGCACGCCCAGCGCAACGGCTACCTTCTCAAACGTTTTCATCAGCCCACCTCCTTATGACAACTCTAACACTGCTCCTGGAAAGGGTCAAGGGCGCACCCGTGCGCGCACACCTGTTTTCTCTTTTGACGCCTCCCGCCCCGGGCAAGTTTACTGCCGCGTGCACATTTCGCTGCCAGGGAGACTCGACTGCCACCCCGGTCCCGGCGGAGACGTCGAGCGGGAACATTTCCCTTGCGCGCCAGTGGAACTACAAGTATATTCGCGCCTGGGGCTGCTTGCTTTCGCGCGCACACGCGACCGTGTGCTGCTTACAGGAAAGAGGGAGCAGGATGAAACGTTCCGGCTGGCTCATCATACTGGGAATGGCCCTCGTAGGCCTCTCCGCCTACCTCTACTTCTTCCACTTTCTCATATTCGATGACCCGCACCACATCTTCATCTACATGCTCGGCGACCTTGCTTTCCTGCCGATAGACATCCTCCTCGTCACCCTGGTCATCCACCGTCTGCTGTCGGTGAGGGAGAAACGGTCGCGTCTCCAGAAGCTCAACATGGTAATCGGCACGTTCTTCAGCGAGGTCGGGACAAAGCTTCTTGCCCGTTTCTCCGACTGCGATCCCAGGCTGGGCGACATCAAGAAGGACCTCGTGGTGACCAGGGAATGGGGCGACCGCGAGTTCGCCCGTGTCACAAAGAAGCTCCGGACGCATGATTACGTGATCGACGGCAGCAAGGCCGATCTGAAGAGCCTCAAGGGCTTCATGAGACAACACAGGGATTTCCTGGTGTCACTCCTCGAGAACCCGAACCTCCTCGAACATGAGTCCTTCACTGAACTTCTCCAGGCGGCCTTCCACCTGGCAGAGGAACTCGCTTTCAGGAAGGACATCGATTCCCTTCCGGAAAGCGACCGCGACCATATTGCAATAGACATCCAGAGGGTATACAGGGTCCTCGCCCACCAGTGGCTCGACTACATGCGACACCTGAAGGATAGCTACCCCTACCTGTTCTCCCTCGCAATGAGGACAAACCCCTTCGACGCGGAAGCATCACCAGTCGTGGATGCATAGTCCATCTGGCAGCCGGTCATCTTAAGGCTCATCGAGTCAGGCAACACCACCCCCATTGGCCGGCACTGCCCGCCCGCCGGGCGCCCGGGATACGGGCCCCTCGAGCATAATCAGAGCAGCTGTTGAACCTTTCCGCCACCGGCGTGTATAAGGGGTGGAGGGAAAAAACATGGCCATGACAGGAACGCTGAACGTCCAGGAGTCCCGGACTCGTAACCTTGGCCACCGGCTGCTCCAGATGCAGTTCCGCCTGCCATGGGCCAGCCGGAGAGTGCCCTTGCAGCAACTGGCTGTGTTCAGCCGCCAGCTCTCGACGCTTGCCGGAGCCGGGATCCCACTCCTCAGGGCGCTTCGTACTCTCGCGAACCAGAGGAAACCCGGACTCTTTCGCGGCCTGCTGGAGGAGATGGCGAATGATATCGAAACAGGCTCGACCTTCTCCGAGGCCCTGGCCAAGCACCCGGAAGCATTTCCCGCCCTTTTCCCCGGCATGATTCGAGCAGGGGAGGCAGCCGGGGCGATGGAATCCGTTCTGCAGCAGGTGGCCACACTGCTCGAGAAGAGACAGTCGCTCAAGAGGAAGCTTATCGGTGCACTGGTATACCCGGCAGTGGTGACATGCGCGGCCCTCGTCATCGTGACATTCGTCACGGTCTTCATAGTGCCCGTCTTCAGCAAGATGTTCCTGGAAATGGACCGGCAGCTGCCGCCACTGACGGTCTTTCTCATGCTCATGAGCAAGCTGATGCGAAGCTACTGGTACGCTCCACCGGCTGCAGCAGTCGTTCTGGCCGCAACCTGGCGCAGCCTGCAGCGCCTGGACGCTGTCAGGATGTTCATAGACCGCTTGAAGCTGAAACTTGTCCTCTTCGGCCCCTTGCTCGTCAAGATGGCAGTCGTGAGGTTTGCCCGGACACTGGCAACGCTTCTGGCCGCGGGGATGCCCCTCCTCCAGGCCCTCGAGATAACCCGCGACACATCGGACAACGACATCGTGGCGCGCGCACTTGGCACCGTGCACGACCGGGTCAGAGAGGGCAGTGATATCGCGGAGACATTCGATCAGCTTGGCCTCTTCCCCCGGATGGTCACCGATATGATCCAGGTAGGCGAAGAGACCGGGACGCTCGACATCATGCTGGGCAAGGTGGCCGAGAGCTATGAAGAGGAAGTGGATATGACGGTGGCCGGCCTGACGTCGCTGCTCGAACCCGTGCTCCTCATAGGCATGGGAGTGATGGTGGGCGTGATCGTGATAGGTCTCTTCCTACCGCTCATCAAGATGACCGACTTCCTGTAGGTGCCGGCAGGGGGGGGACTGGAGAGATTCAAGATAACTACGAAGACTTCCAGTCTTGGTGAATGCCGTCACTAGACATGGCTATTCGCTCTTGAGAAGAGAACGGGGGCAGCGAGAATGACTAGGTCAAGAATCAAAAGGAGGCTGAAGCGCACAGCGTGTGTGGCTGGCATCTTGGCTTTGCTTGTGACTTCTTGTTGCGTTCTCTTGGGGATCGGTTCGAAAGAAGATGTATTTGCATACTACTTCATGGTTATGGAGGACTTTCATCCCGTATGGAGGGCGCTTGCACTCCGGCAGTTTGAGAGTGGGGATGAACTGGCAACGCTGGTCGCGGCCTATCCACCGCTCCTTCGCGAGGACTTCTCGCCATACACGATGCTGACGTACGAACAACCGTTCGCTTCTCTCGTAGTCGCAGCGAGAGATGATCGGCTGTTTTATGCACGTGCCGCGAGCTGTACGTGGGAGCATACTTTCTTTGAGGATATTGATGAAAGCCTCTCCTTTGACGAGGCATATGCCAAGTATATCCGACAGTGCTTGCTGGAAGCCGCAATCCATCGAATAAGTGCCACAATTCGCAGTGATGGGACGGTTCTCGTAGGCACAGTGCGTGAAATGCAACAGGACAGTGGTGTGGCGTTGCTGGAAGGAGATAAGATCCTGGTTGAGGTGGTGAGAGTAATTCATGGATCAGTGCAGCCCGGCGAGCTGCTTCAAGTCCCTTCGTCAGAATGCTCAGTGAGAGACCTCAGTGATGGGACAGGCGTATTCCTTCATCTTGACGATCGCCGTGTCATTTACCCACAGACGGAGGAAAAAAGCATATATGTCACTGTTCCGATGGAGGCGCTTGAACGATACTCGTCAATGGGCGAGCAGCAATTGGAGACAGTTGACACTAGATATCGTAAGAGAAGCGAAGCTATTCGCCGTTTCCTCGAGGGAACGCAGGAGCCTCTCATGTAGGGTCTGGCTACAGGGGGCACGCAAACGTCAGAGATCGGACACAACTACGAAGAGCGTGAATGCTGTGGTTAGGCGAAATGAGCCAACATATGAGTCATAGAGACAGACACCTTGCCAGGGAGCAAGGATGACCGTAAAATCAGCAAGAGAAAGGACACCCCGGGAAGAGGAGCAGCAGAGTGAACAGACATGGACCGCCAGAGTGAACGTGGCGACTGATGAGGCGCTCATCAAGAAGTTCCGCGCAGGAGACCGCGGCGCATTCGCACAACTGGTCTCGAAGTACGAACGCCCGCTTGTCAACTTTCTGTACAGGATGACGGGAGATGCGGGAAGGGCCGAGGAACTCTTCCAGGAGAGCTTCCTCAGGGTGTTCAAGCATGCAGGACGTTTCGACACCTCCAGGAAGTTCAAGACCTGGCTCTACACCATCGCCAGCAACCTTGCAAGGAACGAACTGAGGCGCCGCGGCAAGGAGCTGCCGCTCACGGGCGTTCCCGCGTCCACCGGACCGGGCCCGCAGGAGAAACTGGAGAGCAAGGAAGTGGAAGAATCCGTGCGCGGGGCGGTGGCTCTGCTGCCGGAAGACCAGCGCCTTGTCCTGACGATGCGCATATACCAGGAGCTTACCTACGAGGAGATCGGCGAGATCCTCGGTTGCTCCACGGGGACCGCGAAATCACGTATGTTCTACGCGATGGAAAAACTGCGCCGCCATCTCGAGTACCTTGCGCCTGGAGGATGCACATGAACTGTGACGATTATCTGCAGAAGCTCTACTCCTACGAGCTGGGGCTCCCATCCGAAGAAGAGCATGCCTCCATCAGCAGCCACCTGGCTTCCTGCAGCAGCTGTTCGAAGGAGCTCGAGAACGTGCGGAAACGCATAGGGCTCCTTGATGCATGGGAGGGGGTGGAGCCGACCTGCGGGCTGGCCGAACGGGTGATAACCCGCGCCTACCGCAGCCGCACGGCGACACGCGCCGCCGCCTTCCTCGTCGCCATACTGGTGATACTGGTACCAGCCATGGTCATCGGAATGCGCATAGCGCAGTACAAGGAGGAGCGCAGGCTGATACTCCAGGTCGAGAAGGCCGTCTACCGCTACTACCTGCACCACGACGAGTTCCCACCCGACGATGGGCTGCCGCTCGGCCGCTATCTCGTGCCTCGCAGCGGGCCGCCCTACCTGAAAGCCCGCTACCACCACCGCGTCGCTCCCTCCGGCGAGGTCCTCGACCGCTGGGAGCGGCCTCTCATCTATGTCCAGCCCGGAAAACACAACCCCCGGCTCTTTGACATCCACTCGTTCGGGCGAAACGGCAGGGACGATTCCGGACATCCGGATGACATCAAGAACTGGGACTGGGAAGAGGAGCAGACCGCAGCCGGGGCCCCGGGGAAGAACGGGTGACCGGATGGGCTTCCCTGGCGACGCCACAGACAGAGTTTGCAACGCCAGACACGAGTTCGCAAAGCCCCATGCCCGAGTTTGCGCAGCCAGACACGAGTTTGCAAAGCCCCATGCCCGAGTTTGCGCAGCAAACTCTGAGCTCGCCCCATCAGGTTATCAGCAGTGCTGAGCGGCGCAGCCCATAAGGTTCTCAGCAGTGCTGAGCGGCGCAGCCACAGACACGAGTTTGCGAAGCAAACTCAAAGCGCAGCACATAAGGTTCCTAGCAATGCTGCGCTACTCTGCTGGCTTACACAGCTCGTAGGCGGCGATCTTGCGGTCCAGCCGAGTCCTGGATATCCCCAGCAGCGAAGCGGCACGGCTCTTGTTCCATCCACACTGCCCCAACACCTGCTGTATGTGGCGTCTTTCCACGTCGCGCAGGAGCAAGGAGCCCGCGTCCCCGGCCCGCGCATCACGTATGTCTGAAGGCAGGTCGCAAGGCTCGATTGCTTTGCTGGAACCAAGCACCACGGCCCGTTCCACGGTGTTTCTCAACTCCCTGACGTTCCCGGGCCACTCGTACTGCATCATCAGGAGCATGGCCTCGGGAGATAGACCCTCTACCTTGCGGCCGACCTCTTGCGACGCGAGCTTCACGAAGTACTCGGCCAGGAGCGGGATATCCTCCCTCCTCTCGGCGAGCGTGGGCAGTTTCACCTGGATGACCTTCAGCCTGTAGTAAAGGTCCTCGCGAAATCTCTCCTTTTCGATGGCCGTCTCCAGGTCCTCGTTCGTGGCCGCTATGATGCGCACGTTGACGTGCCTCGTCCGCGTGCTGCCCACCCGTTCGAACTCCTGGCTCTCCAGAATGCGAAGCAGCTTCAGCTGGACCTTGGGACCTATCGCTCCGATCTCGTCGAGGAACACCGTGCCGTCGTCCGCAGCCTCGAAGCGCCCTTCCCTCTTGGCTATGGCTCCCGTGAAAGACCCCTTTTCATGGCCGAAAAGCTCGGACTCGAGGAGACTCTCTCCGAGCAGTGTGCAGTTGACGCACACAAAAGGCTTGTCCCGGCGGCCGCTCAGCCGGTGTATCGTACGGGCGGCAAGTTCCTTCCCGGTACCGCTCTCGCCTCGCAGAAGCACGGTAGAGTCGACGGCCGCCACCCGCTCCAGCGTCGTCGCAAGTTCCTTCATCGGCGGGCTCTTGCCCATCATCCTCCACTTTCCTTCCAGCTCCTGCCTCAGCTCCCTGTTCTCGCGGGTCATCCGCTCCGACCGCTCGGCGTTCTCCAGCGCAGTCGCCGCCACGCCCGCCACCGCCGTCAACAGCTCCAGATCCGTGCGGCTGAACCTCGACTCCGACAGCGTACGGTCGACGTGGATGATCCCCAGGACCCTGCTGGCGCCGCGGACAGGCACGCACATCGCCGAGCGTATCCCGAAGAGCCCCACCGTATGGCTGTCGTGAAAACGTGCATCCGCCATCGCGTCCTCGATAAGGACCGATGTCTCGTCCCTGAGCACACGGTCTATAATGGTCCTACTGACCGTGATCTCCTTCTCATCCTTCAACCCCTTCCGCTTCCTCACCACACCCGGCACCAGCTCGCCGCCCTTGCCGACCAGCATCATGAACGCCCGGTCAGCTTTGACGACCCTGAAGACCCAGTCCATTATCCTTTCCAACAGCGCATTCATATCATGCTCTGTGTGGATGGACCTGCCGAGTTCATAGAGAAGGGCGAGCTTTCGCCTGTCGTCCTGGAGGCTTGCGATGTCCTGCTCCTCGGTCTCCTCTGGAGCCGTCAGCTTCACCTCTCCGATCGGCAACGCCACGAGCGGCGTCCGCTCGCTGCCCTCGGGCTCATCGAGCACGCAGACGGCGTGCGTATCCTCATCGGCGCTGGCAGGGTCCAGCAGGGTCAGGACGTGGCTTCCCATCCCGAGCTCGTCGCCCGGGTGCAGTTCCGATGCCGACATGCGCATCCCGTTGATGAAAGTGCCATTCCTGCTGTCAAGGTCCACCACGGAGATCTTGTCGCCCTGCCTCTCTATGCGGGCATGATGCCGGGAGACGGCTGCATCTGACAGTCGCACGATGCAATCGCTTCCCCGGCCGATGACCGCGCCCTGGCCGTCTATCTCGAACCGGTGGCCGGGGTCTAGCCCTTCCTTCACCACCATGATCACCGCACCACCATCGGCGCTACTGTGCGCTGCTTCAGCCACTGATCAGCACTCCTTCAAGCGGCACTGCCATGTCCCTGCCTCCGGGCCCTCGGAGCTTTCCACCACGAGGTAGTCCCGGCCTTCGAATCGGATCATGCTTCCCGGCTGCACCCCCGCCACCGCACGGCGGGCATGCACTATGCGCTCGTTTGGCTTCGGCAAGGTGACACTTATGACCTCTGCCTTCGGAATATCGTCTTCAGCATTCCCCTCCAGCTCGCTGATGAAGCGCTCCGCTTCCTGCCTCCCCCAGCCGAGCTGCTTGAGCCGCTTGCGCATCGCCTCGGGATCTCCGCTGTACTCCTTGCGCAGTTTCTTGATGTCGTCCCGCTTGACGTCCCCCACCAACCCCGCAAGGATCGTCTCCATGCCCTTTCCGAGGTCCATCTCGCGCTCCGTCTGTTCGAGGGCTTCCCCCACACCGGCAAGGAGCCCGGTCTTCCCTCCCGACTTCTGCTCTGTGAAAACAAGGGTGCAGTCACCAAGCTTCACGGTATCGCCAGTGTGCAACTCGCACTCCATCACCTTCATCCCGTTGACCACGGTGCCATGGTGGCTGGCCAGGTCTGTCAGCATGACCTTCGATCCCTGCTTCTTGATCAGGCAGTGCTTGCGCGAGACGCTCTCGTCCATCAGCCGGAACGTCACCCCGGCCTCGCGCCCCAGGATGCTCAGCCCTTCCCCGACCGTGAACTGCCTCCCCGCACCCTGCCCGTGCTGTACCGTCAGCGTAGCCACTTCATACCCTCCCGTCGCCGCCCCGGCCCGCCTGCCCGGGAGCTGTGGGGAATGCCCCTGCCGGCCCTCCCCGCTCCCGCCATCATAACTCTCTCCAGAGCCGTCACTTCTAGATTATACCAGCCCTGCGCCGACGCCAGCAAGCCAAAAGGCAGGACAGGTGGTGTAAAGAGTTCTGTGTAGATCGGAGATAGAGAGTAAAGAGAAAGGGGTATATCCGTCCAAAACCCGGCACACGAGTTCGCGAAGCGAACTCCAAGGTCACCTCCTAGTGTCCGTAGCGATGGTGACCCGGGTCATATCCTTGACCCGGGACATATCGCCTTGCACCGGCCCGCGGGGGCTGGTAAGATACCCTGGCACAAGAGAATACCGCGGTCAGCGGGCCCCGTCCTGCCGCGCCGCCGGGGATAGCCGGAGACACCTACCATCATGAAAGCAGTCATACTGGCAGCTGGAAAAGGCACGCGGATGCACGAGCTCACCAGCGGCCGCCCCAAACCGATGCTCGAAGTCGGTAAGAGCCGCATAGTCGAACACGTGCTCACGGCCCTAAGGGGAGCCGGCATCCGGGAATTCATCATCGTGACAGGCTACTTCGCCAACATCATAGAGGAGTTCTTCGCTGACGGCAGCCGGCTCGGCATCACGATCAGCTACCTGCGGCAGGATACAATGGACGGCACGGCCTCCGCGCTTCACCTGGCACGAGGGGCCGCGGGAGACGGGCCCTTCCTGATGGCCTACAGCGATATCATCACCGAGCCCGCCCACTATCCCCGGCTCGTCAAGGAGTACACCGACCACCCGTGCCACGCGCTGCTCTCGCTCACCTGGACGGATGACCCGCACCGCGGTGCGGCAGTGGTTGTGGACGGGGACAATCGTATCGAACGCATCGTGGAGAAGCCGCCGCCCGGGGCGGGTATCTCCAACTGGAACAACGCCGGCCTCTATGTCTTCGACCCCTGCATCTTCGATTACACCGGCCGCCTCCAGCTCTCACCACGCGGGGAGTACGAACTGCCCGATGCCATCACGATGATGCTGGAGGCAAAGCTGGATGTCAGGGGCTTCCCCCTGAGCGGCTACTGGGGCGACATGGGGACGCCGGAAGACATAGTCGCGATGAACAGGATGCTCGGGGACCGGGAACGAGCGCCATGAGCGTGGGCAGGGCCGGTTCGCTCATCCGTGAACTCGAACGCTTCCGTGACGGCTCCGCGACACCTGCGTCCCGCCGTATCGCCTCGATATACGGAGACGCGCAGGCCACCGCGCAGTGCGGCCGCTACCGGGCCCTCCTTGCCCGCTGGCTGGAGCTCTTCCCGGACGAGCGCGCAGTGCAGGTCTACCGTGCACCAGGCCGGGTAAACCTTCTCGGCGAACACACCGACTACAATGGTCTGCCCGTACTTCCTATGGCCATCCAGCGCGATCTGTTGCTCGTCTGCGCCTCGCGCACCGACAGCCAGGTCTGCATCCGGAATGTATCAGAGGAATTCCCTGCGCGCGAGTTCAAGCTGGAGTTTCCCCTCTCCCCGTACGAAGCCGGCGACTGGGGTAACTACTGCAAGGCATCTTACCAGGCGCTTTCGGGGCTTCCCGCAGCGCGCGAGACCGCCTTGGCTGGGATGAGCGCCGTGGTGAGCGGCGACATCCCGCCCGGAGCGGGCCTCAGTTCCTCCACGGCGCTGGTCGTGCTGACGGCCACGGCGGCGCTGGGGCTGCACGGCGTGGATATCGGGAAGAAGTCCCTCGCCGGGGTCCTTGCCACGGGAGAACACTACGTGGGAACGCGAGGCGGTGGGATGGACCAGACTGTCTCTCTGCTGGCTGAAAGGGAGCACGCGCTCCTGGTGAACTTCGTCCCTCTCGAGGCCCGGCCGATCTCGCTTCCCGGCGCTTTTGCTTTTGTAGCAGCCCACTCGCTCGTCGAGGCACGCAAGTCCGGGAAGGCGCGCCTCGCCTACAACACCCGTCCCGCTGAGTGTCGCCTCGCGGTCGCCGTCGTGAACCATGCCCTCGCCCACATCGCACCGGCGGCAGCCCCGCTCGAGCTTCTCGGGGGCCTCTGCTCGCCGGAGGGCCGCAAGCTGACCCGGGACCCACAGCAGTTCCTCGACACCGTCTTCCCCCACGAGCACTACACGGTGGAGATGCTCGCAGGAGTGCTGGCAATCCCGCCAGCGGAGATCCGTTCGCGCTTCCTCGGAGACGGGGATGCAGGCATCCCGGAACCCGAAGGTGGCTTTCCCCTGAAGAAGCGGTGCCGGCACCAACTCACAGAGTGGTCGCGCGTGGAACGCGCTCCAGGTATACTCATGCAAGGAGATGCGGAAGGGTTCGGCCTCTTGATGAACGAGTCCCACTCGAGCTGCGCCCAGGACTACGAGATCAGCTGCCCGGAACTCGACGAGCTTGTGCGGGTCGCGCGGGACGCAGGGGCGCTCGGATCCCGCCTGACAGGGGCGGGTTTTGGCGGGTGCACCGTGAGCATGGTCATCCGCGAGGGCCTGGCCGGGTTCCTCCTCCACCTCGAGGAGGACTACTACTGCGGCCGCCCGGCGACAGGAGAAGCAGGGAGCAAAGGCTACAGTGGAGCGCCCGTGGAAAAGCTCATCGTCTGCGAGCCTTCTGCCGGCGCCTGCCGGGTCTTTTGACGAAGCAGCGCACCGCTACCGGCATGTCCGGGGAGGATGAGGAAACATGAGCAGGGAGGAGCAGTCCCACACGGAAGCCGTTGGGCCGCGCCCCGATGACGGGGCCCGTCCTCTCGCGGTCTTCGAGGAAGAGGAAATACGGGAGCGCTACGGCTCCTACCTGGAGGACGAGTCGCGCTACGGCGAGCCGAGGGCCGAGCGGCTCTACTTCCCAGCCTCCGAGGCCCAGCTTGCAGGCGTCCTGCGCGAGATGAACGAGGCCCGGACGCCCGTCACCATCTCCGCCGGGCGGACCGGGATCGTCGGGGGAGCCGTGCCGTCCGGCGGCGTGCTGGTCTCCCTGGAGCGGATGAAGTGCCTCTCCGGTCCCCTCGCGGACGAGAGCGGCCGGTGGCTCCTGACGGCTGGTCCCGCTGTCACTATCGAGGAACTCGTACGGCACACGGAAGAGGAGAACCGCCGCCGGCAGGAAGGCCCCGAACTCTTCTACCCGCCCGACCCCACCGAGACGACAGCACACCTCGGAGGCACGGTAGCGACCAATGCGTCCGGGGCCCGGAGTTTCCGCTACGGCCCGACACGTTCTTTCGTCGAAGGCCTTCGCGTGGTGCTGGCCACGGGCGACGTGCTCGATCTCCGCCGGGGGGAGGTCACCGCGTCCGACTCCGGCACTTTTAGCATACGGCTCCGGGACGGGACCGTGCTCGCCGTACCCGTGCCCGAGCTGAAGCAGACAGCCGCCAAGTCCACCGCCGGGTACTACTCTGGTGCCGGGATGGACCTCGTCGACCTCTTCATAGGTTCGGAGGGGACCCTGGGAGTCATATCGGAAGCGACCGTCCTTCTCGTCGAGAAGCCCGCGGCCCTGCTGAGCTCAGTGAGCTTCTTCCCATCGGAGGAAAAGGCCGTGCAGTTTGTGCGCTCGCTCCGCCTTGACAGCGAGCCGGCAGGCCGGAGCGGGCTCGAGCCGGAAGCCATAGAGTACTTCGACGGCCGCTCCCTAGACCTCTTGCGCGCGAAGAGGCAGGAAGATGGCGCATCGTCCTCGCTCCCCGAGCTTCCAGAGGAGGCCCGCGCGGCCATTTTCTTCGAGCATGCCTACACCGAGGAGTCTCTCGATCCGCTCTGCGAGCAACTGGAGGACCTTCTCTCATCCTGCGGCAGTTCGATGGACTCGAGCTGGGGCGCGCTGGACGAGACCGAACTGGTGAAGATGAAGGCCCTGCGCCATGGTCTGCCCGAGGCCGTCAACGCGATCATAGGACAGCGTAAGTCCGAAGATCCGGCCATATACAAGGTGAGCACCGACATGGCCGTGCCCGACAACCAGCTGGAGAGGATGCTCGCCTTCTACCACGACAGGCTGGAACCGTGCGGCCTCGACTTCGTGATCTTCGGGCACATCGGAGACAACCACCTTCACGTGAACATCCTGCCGCGCAGCGCGGGGGAGATGGAACAGGCGCGGGAACTCAACACTGAATTTGCCGGTGAGGCGATACGCCTTGGCGGCACCGTGGCAGCAGAGCACGGCATAGGCAAGATAAAGCGCGATCTCCTGGCAATGATGCTGGGCGAGGAAGGGATCCGGCAGATGCAGGCGGTCAAGCGCTCGCTTGACCCGAACTGGATCTTGAACCCAGGGGACGTTCTCCAAGACATCCGATCATAAGAAGAGGCGGGACCTGTCGGTCCCGCCTCTCCGCTACTTTTCCTGCATTCGTGCCGGGCTCGCTACTGCTGCCGGCGTGCCCCGGACCTTCTTTGCACCCGGGTAAGTTCAGCTACAATGCGTCTCAACTCCTGCACTTCCCTGCGCAGATCATCCATCTCACCGCCCCGGGCATCGCTTCTGCGCTGCGGGACTGCCTTCCGGACTTCGGCGCCCTGTCCGCGGGGCCCTTGCCCCCGACGGCGACGCATCTGCTGCATCCGGGTTGCGCGGTCCTCTCCGCGGGACGTACCCTTCGCACGGTCCTGCATCCTCTGCATCCAGGCAGCACGGGCCTTCCCGCGATCCGTACCCTTCGCACGGTCCTGCATCTTCCGCATCCACGCTGCACGGGCCTTCCCGCGATCCGTTCCCTGCACACTCCGGCCATCTCTGCCGCGCATCTTCGCACCGCAGTTCCTGCACTCATACACGCACGTGTGCTGTATCGTGTCCCGGCCGCGCTGCATCCGGGCCCCGGCTTGCTGCCTCTCGCGCCTGCGCTCGAGCACCTCGTCTATCGCGTCCTCGATCCGGTCCCGCATCTCATCCTGGTGCACTTCGCGTCCCCGCCGCTCCCGCACACGGTCACGCTGCCTTTCCTGCGCCGCTACCGTCTGCGCAAGACCCACCGCCACCAATGACGCAACAACTGCCCCGATTACCCTGGCTACCATGACCCACCCTCCTTGCCTGTACCCACACCTATCCTTACATTAGACGTATCCTGCCCCGGCCAGGTTTACCCGGGAAAGGCCCCCGGCCGCACGCAGGCTAGTGGTGATGATGGCCTCCACTGGCCACGGAGTCCTCGTGGTCCAGGTCCTGCGAGACCACATCCTCCGAGCTCTCACCGAAGTCCACCTCGATGGTGGAGTGCACTATGCAGAACCGATTCCTCAGCAGATGCCTGATATCCCGCAGGACGTCTTCGTACTCGGCTCGTGCGAGTTCCCCCACGGCCACGTGGCAGGAGAGCGACAGGATGTGGCTGCATACTGACCAGATATGGACGTCATGCACGTTCTTGACCTTCGGCATGTCCCGGATAGCCGAAACCACTTCGCCGAGCTTGATGCCCCGGGGCACCCCCTCGAGAAGGATGTGCCCGGCCTCCATCAGGATCCTGACCGCCCCGGCGAGGACTATGAGGCCTATCACGATGCTCAGGATGGAGTCCACCACGTAGAGCCCCGTGAACAGGATGACGACACCGCCTGCTATGACAGCTACCGAGGCAAGAAGGTCGCCCATCACGTGCAAGTACGCGCTTCGCATGTTCAAGTCGTGAGAATGCATGCTCCTCAGCTTCAGGCCCACGATGACGTTCACCACCAGCCCTACCAGCGCCACGGCCAGCATAAGGCCAGTGCGGATCGGCTGAGGATCGAGGAGCCGCCCGTAGGCCTTGTGGAATATCTGCACGGATATCCCCATCAGCAGGAGGCCGTTGATCAGGGCGGCTATCACCTCGGCACGATGCCAGCCGAAGGTGCGAGTCTCGGTGGAAGGCAGCCGGGCAAGCTTGATGGCCCCCAGCGTTATCGATAGGGCGAACACGTCCATGAACACGTGGCTTGCATCCGCAAGCAGTGCGAGGCTGCCGGTGATCAGCCCCCCGACTACCTCGATCACAAGGATGGCGCCCGTCATGGAGATGGCAAACTTCAGTTGGCGGGAGGGATCCCCTCCCTCACCATGTCTATCGACGGCTGCTGGCATCACTTATCACCCCTCGCTGCCGGTCGCGTGTATCCCTTCCACCCGGTCACTCTACACCGTGCATATCTCCGCTGTCAATAAGTGGCAATGGTTGACAGCCGCTGCGGGTTCGCCTATGATGCTCGCCCGGGAGGACAGGCGATGCTGGGATGTGCGATCGAACTGGCGCAGCAGGCGGGCAAGCTCCTTGCAGACAACTTCGGGAAGGAGCTGAAAGTCGACAAGAAGTCGCGTCACGACATCAAGCTGGAGATGGACCGGCGCTGCGATGAGATCATCATCAAGGGCATCGGGAAACATTTCCCTTCCCACGCCATCCTGTCCGAGGAAGCAGGCGCGTCAGCAGCCGATTCTCCCTACGAGTGGATCGTGGACCCCCTGGACGGGACTGTCAACTACTCGCGCGCGATACCTCACTTCTGCACATCCATCGCCCTGCGCAAGGAAGGCCGGATGGTGCTGGGCGTAGTGTACGACCCCATGCGCAGCGAGCTCTTTACCGCCGAGCACGGGAAAGGCGCCAGCGTCACGGATGCCCGTGGCAGCAGCACAAGACTCGCAGTGAGCGCCGCCCGGGAGCTTCGCGATTCGGTGCTGTCCTGCGGGTTCACCAAGGACGTAGAGACGGTAAAGAGAGGCGCTGAAGCACTCCCGGTGCTCGCCGGGCGGGTCAGGAAGATGCGCATCACCGGTTCGGCCGCCCTTGATCTCGCCTACGTCGCATGTGGCCGCTTCGACGCCTACTTCCAGTACGGCATACACCTCTGGGATGTGGCGGCATCCTCCCTCATGGTGGAAGAAGCAGGAGGGAAGTGCGAGGTACTGAGAGAGTTGAAGCCCTACTGCTACGACTACATGGCCTCCAACGGCGCCGTTCAGGACGAACTGCGCCCGCTCATCACGAAATAGGGGCAGAACTCGTGCCCCGGCTGCGAGGGACGGATGCCGATTCTCCAGGATGAGGCTCGCAGACTTACAGTACGGTGAGCGCTTTCTGCTCCATCCAGCCGGCCTTGCCGTCCGGCCGCTGCACCTTGGCCCACCCGGTCTCGCGCATGAGCACGGTCACCACGGCGCCCTCCTGCAGATCGAAGTGCGGCGTCGCCTTCGCTTCCGGCGCGAACCGCGCCTCGGCGGGCCCGCTTGTGACCACGCCGCGCACGACGAATCTCTCGTCGTGCACCTTGAAGCCCGCCAGCAGAACGCTTATCGCAAGAAGACAGCCCGCGGTCCACAGTGCCTGGTTCATCTGCTGCCGCGCGCGCCGTGTGATCAGGCGCAGCGCGAGCAGGACCAGGAACGCTATGTAGAAGACGCCCGTCCACAGCGTGATCTCATCAGCACTGAAGGCCCCCGACAACCTGTCCGATTGGCGGCGCACCCAGAACCCGCTGATCGGCGGACCCGTGAGAGACCTTGCGTACTCCAGGTTGGACCTCAAGTCCGGGTCGCGGGGGATGAGACGCCGCGCACGTTCGTAGTTAAGGATCGCCCGACCCTTCTCTCCGAGCTTGAAATACGCGTTACCCAGGTTGTAATACACCGCCCCGCTCTCGTGCCCGTCCTCGATGACCTGCTCGTAGATAGCCGCTGCCTCTGCGTAAAGCTCTTCCCTGTAACGGTCATTGGCACGGTGGAAGGAGGCCGCGGCATCCGACTCGTCGTCCGCCCGCGCAGCGCCCGTCCATCCGGCAGTGACCAACACGATAAGCACAGCCAGCTTCTTCATCTGCCCGGACTCCTTGACAGCGCTGATATCACCCTGTGCGACAGCAGCATCGTCTCCTCCGCCTCTTCCCGCTCAGTTTCGCCGGGCGCGAACCTCGCCCTGTCACAGGCATCGAACAGCGCATCGAGGTCGCGGGCCACGTCCTCCTCCAGCCCATCCGCTGCAAGCGCGGAGACCCGGTCGCGCGTCACGCTTCCGGGGACCAGGTCGTAGATAGCGCCCACAAGTTCCTGTACCGTCTGGTGGACGGTCTCGTAAAAGTCCCTTACCTGCCCCTGCTGGAGCAACTCGCCGGCATGTACCAGCCCGCGCTGCGCCTGGCGCGGTGCCCGCGCCAGGCGGGCGTAGGCCACATCCTCCTCCAGCCTTCGCCTCCTTCGCCCGGCAGTCACCACCGCAAGAAACGCGAGAGCCGCGGCGCCGTGGAAGACCAGGAAAGCAGGAGTGCCGTACATCCTCGCGCCCGCACGCCTGAAGCCGCCCGGCGAACCCTTGATATAGACGATGTCCCGGCCCAGCATCTCGGGGTCAGGTTCAAGACCGTAGCCCAGGACATCGACTATTCTTGTGCCGCCGTCCTCTTCGGCCGGCAGGACGGTTATCGGTATCGGCCCCGCGCGGGCAGTCCGGTACTCGCCCGTGGCCGGGTCGAAGTAGGAGAAACTCACCCCGGGGACGGCCGTGACCGACTCATCATCCGGTATCAGCACCTGCTCGAACGTCCGCTCGCCTGGAGCGCCTCTCTCCCATTCCACTGTGTTCGTCTTGACCTGCGGCTCGTACACCTTGAACCCGTCGTCCGATACCATCCCTGGCAAGGTCACCAGGGCGATGTTGCCGTTTCCCCGTACAGTCATCGTCACCGTCAGGGGTTCGCCAGCTTCCACTTCCAGCGGACCGGCATCCACCTCGAGCTTGTAGCTGCCCACCGCGCCATCGAAGTCCTCCGGTCTGCCCTCATCCGGGAGCGGCACCACGTTGACAACGACGGACCCGGACGTCAGCTCAAGCGGACGCCGCTCGGATATCGCATACACGTCGCGAAGCAGAGAATCGTCCAGCACCCCCCTACCCTGCAGCGAGCGCGGGATCCTCCTGCGCACCACCATCGTGCAGGTGGAACGTGCGGGTCCCAGGACAAGCTCACCCGCGGTCCCCGCATATACGACGGTGTCGAACTCTATGATCTCGAAGCGCCTCCCCTCTACCAGCTCCCTGCCCTCCCTGTGCGACGCGAACCGCCGCACCGTGAAACCCGTAGCCGCGAGGGTGGGATAGGAAACATCGTTCAGGGTGACGCGGCTCATCAGCCGCACGGTCACGGGTATCTCCTCTCCCACGTAGGCATGGTCCTTCTTCACCTGCAGGGTGAACGAGACAGCTCCTGCCAGTTCCTTTGCCTCGTCCGGGCCGTCGGCAAGGGCCCCGCCCGCCGCCGCGAGCCACACTGCCGTCAGTAAGACATGTTTCCTCACTCTACTCTCCCCCGCATCACCAATCCTTGTAGCCCTCTTCTGCCGCGCCACGTACCCGGCGTCCCAGCGACTTTGCCTCCTCGTCCTCGAGAGACTCGATCAGCCGCCGCGCTTCCTCTGCCGTCATCTCCACCACCTGCTCCTGCGCGCCGTCACCGGACCCTTCCTGCCCCTCCCCCTCCCGGTCGCCGTCCTGCTGCCCGGGATCCTGCTCCTCTTCTCCCTCTCCCTCTCCCTCTCCCTCTCCCTCTCCCTCTCCCTCTCCTTCTCCTTCCCCGGCGTCCTGCCCCGCGTCGCCGTCCTCCCCGCCTTGCTCATCCTGCTCATCCTTCATCCGGGCCTCGAGTTCCTCGATCCGCCTCTGGACAAACTCGTAGTTGAACTTCGCGTCCTCGTCATCCCGGTCCATGTCGATAGCGCGCCTGTAGTAATCGAGCACCTCGCGGTACAGTTCCACGGCAGCAGCCGGGGCGACATCCTCCTGTTCCTCTCCCTGCCTGAACTTCGTGTTGCCCATGTTGTAGCGGGCCCTGGCCCCGAGGCCGGCATCGATGCTGGAAAGCGCTCCTTCGAAAGCATCTGCTGCATCCTGGTACGCTTCCCGGCCGTAAGCAGCAGCCCCGAGGTTGAACTGCAGTATGGACCGCAGCTCCTCCGACTCCGGCTCCCCGTCCAGCAACTCCCTGTAGCGTTCGCCGGCCTCCGCGTACTTCCCTTCTCCGTAAAGCAGGTTTGCAGACTTCACCGGCCCCGCATCCCGGCCGGTCCAGCCGGCGCCTGCCAGCCCGACGATGGCCACGGTCAGCATGACCCCCCGGTTCACAAGCGCCGCCTCCTCTCCTCCAGCACCGCTTCCAGGAAGACGGCAGCCAGGCCCAGCACAAGCGGGATCTGGTAGCGCTCCTCGAACCGCTTCTGGAGTTCGCTTTCCAGCTCCTTCTTTTCCATCTTCACGATCCTCTTCTCGTAAAGCTCCGCCAGCCCGAACCGCGTGGGTGTCGCCCTCACGTATGCGCCCCCTGTCTCCATCGCGATGCGCTGCAGCAGCTTCTCGTCAAGCTGCGACTTCACCACGTGCCCGTCCGCATCCTTCAGGAACCCCCCATCCCCGGCCCCATCCCCGGCAGGTATGAGTTCCCCGTCCGGAGTCCCCACCCCGATGGCGTAGATCGTCACTCCCTTCGCGGAAGCATCCCTGGCTGCCTGGACTGCATCACCTTCGTGAGACTCGCCATCGGTTATCAGGATCAGTGCCTTGTGCTTGCTCTCGCTCCGCTCGAACCCCGCGGTCCCCTCCTCTATTGCGCGGGCGATGGCGGTCCCCCCGCGCGGGAGGAGCGTGGTGGTCGCCTGCTCCAGCATGACCGAGAACGCCCCATAGTCAAGGGTCAACGGGCACTGGAGGAACGCCGTGCCCGCGAAAGCGACAAGCCCTATCCTGTCCCCTTCCAGCTGCCCCACCAGGTCGCCGGCAGCCAGCCTCGCACGATTCATGCGGCTGGGCTTGATGTCGGGAGCCAGCATGCTCCGGGAAGTGTCCAGCACGATGATGATGTCAACCCCCCGCCGCTTCACCTCTGTCCACCGGAAGCCCCATCGCGGCCCTGTAATGGCTGTCACAAGGAAGAGTGTCCCGGCGACAAGCAATACGGCCCTGGCCCTGCGGCGCCTGTCGTTCACCGACACCAGTATGCGCGGCACCAGCTCCGCGGCGGCAAAGACCTGCAGGAGCCGCTGCCTCCTGCGGCCCGCCCACCACAGCAGCGCTGCGAGCCCCGCTACTGCCGTGTACAGCCCCGCGTACTGGGGGTTGGCCAGGTTCATGGTATCCTCCCGAGCCGGGTCCTGCCGAGAGCCGCCTCCAGCAGGAGAAGACAGAGCGCCGGTATCAGCAGGTACGGATAGAACTCCCGGTAGTCGGTATACAGGAGAGCATCGATATCGGTCTTCTCCATCCGGTCGATCTCTCTGTAGATCTCGCGCAGGCCCGCGGTGTCGGTGGCCCGGAAGTACTTGCCCCCTGTCACCTCAGCCACCCGCGTCAGGCGCTCGTCGTCTATCTCTATGTTCCTCATGCGCAGGGCGACATTCCCTAACAGGTCCCTTACCGGGTAGGGCGCCGGCTCCTTCGTGCCCGCCCCGATGCAGTATATCTTGATGCCCAGTGCGCGCGCCGCCTCTGCCGCCGTCTCTGGAGAGATGTTCCCCGCGTTGTTCCTCCCGTCGGTCAGCAGGACGATCACCTTGCTCTTCGCCCCGGACTCCTCCAACCGCCTCAGGGCCGTGTGCAGCGCAGACCCGATGGCGGTGGCTGCCCCCTTGTCCACCATGCCTATCTCGACCCGTTCGAGCTGTTTCACCACCCAGCCGTGGTCAAGCGTCAGTGGGGACAGTGTGTAGGCCCGCGGCGCATACACCACTATGCCTATCCGGTCGTCCGCCCTGCCCTCGACAAACTCCCTTGCGACCACCTTCACTACCGCCAGGCGGTCATGGCGCCTGCCGTCCAGCTGGAAGTCCATCGCCCTCATGCTCTCCGAGACATCGAGGCAGAGGATGATGTCGATCCCCTCGGTCCGTACCCGCGTCTCCTCGAGCCCCTTCTGCGGCCGCGCAAGCGCGATGACCGCGAACGCTATGGCGCCTCCCCTCAGCAGGACCAGCCCCTTCCTCCCGATGACACTCCAGGAAGGTGCGATCTGCCCCGCCACTGCCAGTGACGGGAAGCGCACGCCCGGCCTTTGCTCGCCCCCGCGGCGCCATCTCAGGTAGAAGAGCACGGGCACAAGCACCAGGCCTGCGAGCAATGCAGGGTCGTGGAACATCACGATGCCGCTCCCGTACCTGCAGGCTGCTCTGCGCCTCCGGGCTGCTCCGTTGCGGGTACCGTCTCGTTCACGAAGCGGCGCGCCGCCCCGTAAGCGTCTTCCATCTCCACCCGGGTGGAACCGTGCCGGGCAAACTTCACCATGTCGCTCTTCCGCAGAAAACCGTCCAGGAGCGCCCGGTGCCCCGGGACGATCCCCATAGAAGATGACACAGCCTGCAGGAACTCCTCGGTAGTCATCTCGGGAGCGCGAAGCCCGAATCGCGCTTCGAGGTAGCGCCGGACCGTACCCGACACCCGCACGTAGTACTCCTGCGCCATGCGCTCATCGAGAAGGCCCCCGGCGCGTATCGCCTCCAGTTCCTCCAGCGCGATCTCGTGGGCGAGCCTGCACTTCGCGGCCCCGTACCGGGCGACCGGGCGCCTGCTCATCAGCTTCGCCGCGACACGCATCGCAGCCGCCACCAATGCCACTGCAACAAGAAGACCGGCCAGCGCCCTGCCGACCACACCCCTGTAGCTCGCCGCCACCGCGACCGGCCCTCTGATGCCGCGGATGTCCTGCTCGGCGCCCGCAGCAGCGATCAGGCTCTTCACATCGACTGCGACATCCTGCCCGGAAGCTTCCTTCTCGATACCGTCCTCCCCGGCGAAGATCACCACCGGCGCGGGGATGGTATGAGCTCCGGTCTCGTAGGTCTCCAGCAGGTACCACTGCTCCCGGACCGACTCGCCCGGGCGGGAGACTGGCTCCAACTCGCCGCGGTCCCTTACAGAGAAGCCGCCCAGGCTGTCGCCCGGCTCTGGCATCCGAATGCTCACCCCCGGCAGCGAGCGGACGCGGATGCTGTAGCGCAGCCTGTCACCTATCAGCGCCTCCGCCCGGTCTACGCCGCAGGTGACCGACACCGGCCCTGCCAGCGGGCCCTCCCGCGGAGCCCGCGTGCAGCCGGATGCCTCGAGTAGTGCTGCTGCCAGCAGCACCGCCGCGAGAGTCGCCGTACCGCTGCGCAGCAGGGCCCCATTACGGGCCGCTCCGGGAAAGATCGTCATCCTCTACCACCTTCTCTCTCGCATCCGGAAGAACCTCAGCAAGGCTTCCACGTAAGGCTCTCCCGTACGCACCGAGATCGAGTCCACCCCTGCAAGGCGGAAAGTCCGGTCTCGCTCCTCCCTCGCATCTAGCGCCCTGGCAGCATACTCCTCCCGCACGCGGGGGTCGCCGGTGTCCAGCAGCACTCTCTCTCCCGTCTCAGCGTCCTCCAGCTCCAGCAGGCCGACCCGGGGCAGCTCCGCCTCCCTCCGGTCCTCCACCACGAGAGCGATCACGTCATGGCGCTTCGAAGCCACCCGCAGGGAGCGCTTGAAATCCGGGGCCATGAAATCCGACACCAGGAAACTGACACTGTGCCTGCGAGTCACGTGGTTCAGGTAGTCCAGCGCCTGGACGATGTCCGTCCCGCGGCCCGAGGGATCGCAGTAGAGCACCTCCCGGATGACACGCAAGACGTGACGCCTTCCCTTCCTGGGAGGCACGAACTTCTCTATCCGGTCGGAGAACAAAAGCAGCCCGACCTTGTCGTTCGCATGTATTGCGGAGAAGGCGAGCACAGCGCAAAGCTCCGCCGCGAGCTCCGACTTGAACTGGCCGCAGGTACCAAAGCGCGAGGAGGCGCTGACATCCACGAGCAGCATCACTGTCAACTCGCGTTCCTCGATGAACTTCTTCACATGCGGGCGCCCGGTCCGGGCCGTCACGTTCCAGTCGATCGAGCGCACGTCGTCCCCGGGCTGGTACTCGCGCACCTCCTCGAACTCCATCCCGTGGCCCTTGAATACGCTCTCGTACTGGCCGGCCAGCACGTCGTTGACCACGTGACTGGTACGTATCTGTATGCGCCGGACCTTCTTCAGCACTTCTCTCGGGATCATCGTCTGTCGGACCCTCAGGGCACCCTGATGCCGTCAAAGACCTTCTTGAGAACGTCCTCGGGACTCAACTCCTCGGCTTCGGCCTCGTAGGTCACTATCACGCGGTGCCTCAGCACATCCATCCCGATGGACTTTACGTCCTGCGGTGTAACGTACCCCCGGCCGTTCAAGAAGGCATGCGCCCTGGCCGCAACGGTCAGGTAGATCGTGGCCCGGGGAGACGCCCCGTACTGGATGAACTCCTCGAGCGGCAGACCGAAGGCGGCGGGCTCGCGCGTGGCGAAGACGATGTCCAGGATATAGTCCTTGATCTTCTCATCCACATAGACTTCGTCCACCACGCTCCTTGCGCGGACGATATCCGCCGCGGTCACCACCGGGGTGACGTCTATCTGCTTGTTCGTGACCGCCATCCGTTCCATGATCTCCCGCTCTTCCTCACGGCTGGGATACCCGATAGACAGCTTCAGCATGAACCTGTCCACCTGCGCCTCGGGCAGCAGGTAAGTACCCTCCTGCTCTATCGGGTTCTGTGTCGCCATCACCAGGAACGGGTCGTCCAGCAGGAACGTCTCCTCTCCTATGGTCACCTGCCGCTCCTGCATCGCCTCGAGGAGCGCACTCTGCACCTTGGCGGGAGCCCGGTTTATCTCGTCGGCGAGTATGATATTGGCGAATATGGGGCCCTTCTTGGTAAAGAAGCTCCCGTCCTTCGGGTTGTAGACAAGCGTCCCTATCAGGTCTGCAGGAAGAAGGTCGGGGGTGAACTGTATCCTGCGAAAAACGGTAGAGATCGCGCGCGCAAGAACCCTGACCGACATGGTCTTCGCCAGTCCCGGCACGCCTTCCAGCAGGATGTGGCCGTTTGCCAGGAGGCCTATCAACAGGCGGTCCACGAGATACTTCTGCCCTACGATGGTCCTGGCAATCTCTTCCCTCAGCTTCGTGACAAAAACAGCCTCCTGCTTCACCTTCTCGTTGACAGCAGAGATACCACTCTCCATGAGAACACCTCCCCGGAAGACTCACGAAAGAAGCCTGTTTCTCCTCCTACGAGGATTCTAGCAGAGCCCATGCAAGAGTGTCAATTGCCGCGCGTGCACCCACGCTCGCAAGATATGTGCTGATGCGTTGAGCAGCCGATGCGTTGAGCATTGAAAAGCCGCCGCCGCGCTGGTATCATGTGCCGGGTATTAGCGGGTGAGGTCACCGCAGTCTCAAAGGAAGGAGCAGCCGTCCCATGGCAGATCAGATCAAGCTTGTACTCTTGCGCCACGGCGAGAGCACCTGGAACAAAGCCAACAGGTTTACCGGCTGGACAGACGTGGACCTCTCGGAAAAGGGGGTCCTCGAAGCCAGGCACTCCGGCGAAGTCCTGAAGAAGGAGGGCTACACCTTCGACATCGCCTATACGTCGGTCCTCAAGAGAGCCATACGGACGCTCTGGATCACCCTGGACGAGATGGACCTCATGTGGATACCGGTCGAGCGGTCCTGGAGGCTGAACGAGAGGCACTACGGGGCCCTGCAGGGGCTCAACAAGGCCGAGACCACGCAGAAGTTCGGCGAAGAACAGGTCCTGGTCTGGCGCAGGAGTTACGATACACCGCCGCCTGTCCTCGAGAAGCAGGACGAACGCTACCCCGGACACGACCCCAGGTACACCGGCCTCGACGGGGAGGATATCCCGCTTACCGAGAGCCTGAAGGACACCGTGGCAAGGTTCCTCCCTTACTGGCAGGAGACGATGGCGCCGGTCATAGAATCCGGCCGGAGGGTCATAATAGCCGCGCACGGGAACAGCCTGAGGGCCCTGGTGAAGCACCTGGACAGGATACCGGATGAAGAAATCGTGAAGCTCAACATCCCCACCGGGATACCTCTCGTCTACGAACTCGACAGCAGGCTCGAGCCCGTCAGGCACTACTACCTCGCAAGCGACGAGGAACTCCGGAAAGCGACTGCATCGGTCGCAGCCCAGGGAAAAGCCAATAGATAGGGGACGCTACCCTATTATTTCTGCCAGGCTTTAGAAGAAGAGGGCAGCGAAATAGGGTAGCGTCCCCTATTTGCCGGTCCAGCAGTAGGTGCAGAGCTTCTCTTTCGGAAGGCCGATACAGCGTACCATATCGTCCATCTTCTGGTACTTCAGGGAAGTCAGCCCGAGGTCCTCCTTCACGCCCTCTACCATCTTCTCGTAAAGACCGGAGCCCTCATCGAGGTACGGAGAGATGTCCGCATCGTCCCTGCCTTCCAGCCTCCTGACGACCTTCCGTGCAGCCAGGTCGAAGACAGAGGCCGTCCGCGAGAAGTTCAGGTAAGCGCAAGGCTCGGTCAGCGGCGGGCATGCCGGCCGCATGTGTACTTCCGCCGCCCCGTGCGCAAACAGCTCCCTGACCTTCTTCTTGAGCTGGGTACCGCGCACGATGGAGTCCTCACAGAAGACGATCCGCTGGCCACTAATCAGCTCGTCTATCGGTATCAGCTTCATGTCCGCGATCGTATCCCTTGTGGCCTGCCCGGCGGGCATGAAGCTCCTGGGCCACGTCGGCGTGTACTTGACGTAAGGCCTCTTGTACGCGAGCTTCCTTCGGCCGGCGTACCCAAGCCCGTGCCCGGTGCCCGAGTCCGGGATCCCGGCGACATAGTCCACCTCGACCCCGTCCTTGATGTCCCGCTCCGCAAGAGCAGCCCCCGTCCGGTAGCGGGACGTCTCCACGTTTATCCCCTCATAGTGCGACCCTGGGAAACCGAAGTATATCCACAGGAAAGTGCAGATCTGGAGCACGTCGCCTGGCCCGGAAAGCTGTTCGTACCCTGAGCCCGTGATGATGCCTATCTCGCCCGGCCCCATGTAGCGGTCGATCTTGTATCCCAGGTTGGGAAACGCGTTGGTCTCGAGCGTTGCTGCCGTGGAGCCCGGCTTTGTCCCGATGACGACCGGGGTCCTGCCAAACTTGTCCCTGGCGACGTAAATACCGTCCTTCGTAAGGAGCATCACCGAGGAAGAGCCCTCGACACGGTCCTGCAGTATCTTCAACCCGTCGATGAAGTCCCTGCCCTGGTTGACGAGCGTCGCCATGAGCTCGGTGGGGTTCACACGGCTCCCGCTCATCTCGGAGAAGTGGCCCGCACGCCTCTGGTGAAGCTCCTTCACGAGATCATCGAGATTCCGGACAACACCCACATGCACTATCGCGTAGGTCCCCAGGTGCGAGTAGATGATGAGCGGCTCGGGCTCGTAATCGCTGATGATGCCGATGCCGCACTTCCCCTTCATGTTCGCCTTGCAGCCTATAAACTGCGGCCTGAAGGGCTCCACCGAAATCCCGTGGATCTCCCTCTGGATACTCTTGCCGTCGAAGGTGGCCAGTCCCGCATTCTCCGTGCCGAGGTGGAAATGATAATCCGTACCGTAGAAGAGATCATCGAAACACTCGCCCTTGCTTACGACCCCGAAGAACCCGCCCATCTGTCCCCTCTCTTCCTATTCCTTAGCCCGTGCCCGGTCCTGCCCCCCCTGAACAGCGCGCCTGCGACCGCAGACCGCGGCACTATACCAGACCGTCACTGATCCTGTCCAGCTTCAAGACCCTCTCCCGCGCGCCGGCACCGGCTCGCCCACGCCAGTGCGCCCGAACCGGCCGCAGGCCGCGACAACCCTTGAGCCGGAAGTCCACCTGTTGATACAATAGGAGGCGGCCGGGTTTGTCCCGGATATCCGCACACTGGGTCGTCATACACATGGGCAAGAAGCGCAAGAAGACGAAGACTGAAAAGAAGTCCCCGCATCCGCGCTCGTGCTGGAAGCACTCCGGGGTCGCACTTCGGCTGATAACCATATCGCTGGTGATCGCGGCAGCAGCCGCGGCGTACGCCAACCGCATCCACAACTCCTTCCACTATGACGACCTCTCGTCCATCAGGAACAACCTCTCGATCAGGACACTGGACCCCGGTCGGGTATGGACCGAGAACAACAGGCTGCGGTTCCTGCACTTCTATTCCCTTGCCATCAACTACCGTTTGGGAGGGCTCAAAGAGCTTCGCG
>SDBT01003712.1_pt1 | contig 26269 bp, 60 predicted proteins | sample 2277101 | NCBI WGS metagenome assembly SDBT01 (sample SAMN10404973, study PRJNA504765) | marine sediment metagenome | isolation source: marine sediment core GS10_PC15, 103 cmbsf | place: Arctic Ocean: Southern Knipovich Ridge | collected 2010 | reverse complement strand
TTGTACAGGCATCATTATCGTTTACTTCGTCGTCGTGCGCAAGATAGAATCGTACATAGCTCAGAATTTGCTAAGGCTTGGGAGCTTATAAATGAATTGGATTTGGAATTATTAACGGTATTGCTTACAGTACCTAATCCGGCTAGATTAAAAAAATGGCTAGCGCGTAAATTACTTGGAGGGTTGGAACAACACACCACTACTGTCTTACGTCAAATGGCAAGATACAATAATATTCTAAACTATAGCCGTATGTCCAAGGTTCAACTAATCCAACACTTGACACTGAAAGGTGTAACGGATGGTAGCACAGACGTCAAAGGAGTCGTTAGCGGGACTACTGACTGAAATGCGTTCTGTTCTTATAACCGCAGGAGTGCCCGCGGAGCAAGTACAGATCAGTTCTAAAAAACACCACATCGACACGTTAATGGCCGCATTTGATTGGTTGCATGATTTTAGAATCTCGATAGAATATTGTACGTTACTTAAGGTGTTAGCGTTATTACCTGAGTCGGTGTGGGAGAATTATAAGTTACTAGGTATCGAAGGTTTGGCGGAACAGGATCTTTTGTCCAAGGCTAAGCGTGAATTAGTTAAGAAATGGCGAACCAAACGACCAACAGTGTTTAGCAAGAAAAAGAAAAAGAAAAATGACCAAGAAAAAACTTATTAACATTCGTGAACTTGCTGCTGTACTCCGGGAGAGTGTAATTTCATTGGTCAAGCCAGGGCCTATGCGTCTAATGGCTGAAATTGGTGACCATCGTTACTACAGGCAACGGGCCTTGGAGTTGATCAATTTGACTTTAATGGCATCTACTCCTGCACAGCAAACACATTATTTGGAGCAAGCGATCACTTTACTCGGTATAGCAAAACACGTAATCCAACAGGAAAACGTTATTGAGGCTCCTGGTGACGTTGTCCATGTTAAGATTTTCGAGGAACCAACGGATGAAGATTATGCGTCAGCTATTGATACTGACTACGTAAAGGGAACTGGTGACTCCGTGCCACCATTAGGTGTTACTAATGAAGAATCTGATGAGACAACGCAACTGGTTGAAGGTGGCGAGACATTCGGTGTGCATTGTACACATGAGAAACCAATGGACGAAGATTACGATTTAATTGACACCACTAAGCGCGACCCATTTGTAGAGAAAATCAAAATTTTGGAAGATTCACGTCTACCTAACGGATAAATTATGAAAGTAAAACGGATCCATAATAAAAAGAAAGGGCCCGAAGCCGTGATCCAGGAAGATATTATTAAGTATCTCCGGGAGCGCGGCTGGTTCGTTAAGAATATGCACGGGAATATGTTTCAGCAAGGTATTCCTGACTTGTATGCTGTGAAAAAGCGTTATGGGCCTAGATGGATAGAGGTCAAGAATCCTAAATCCTTCTCTTTCACGCCCGCACAATGGGAAGATTTTCCCAGGATGGTGGCCGAAGGTATAGGTATTTGGATAATGGTTGCGGCCACTGATGCCGAGTATGCGAAGCTTTTCCAGAAACCAAACCTTTGGGTATACTTAGGAGGATTCCACAAATGAGAACGTTCGTTATAATTAAACCGGACGCAATAGCGCGCGGACTTGTTGGTGAAATCATTAGTCGTTTTGAGCGTATAGGTTTTATTGAACGTATAGAAAATAAGTTCCAAAACTCGAATTGGTGTCGACAACACTACGCGCATATTTTTAATAATACAATACTCAACCCGAAAATCTATAGTAATATCCGGGATTTTATGGTTGGTAGTTCACTTTTTGGTATTATTTTGGGTGGGGAGGGTGTTATCGAGCGTGTTCGTCGTATAATAGGTCCTACCAATTGCTTGGATGCTTTTCCGGGCACTATACGTGGTGATTTTGGTGAAGAGTCTGGTTGCCGTAATTTGGTGCATGCTTCAGATTGCAAGACGGCAGTTGATCGTGAAATTAAACTTTTCTTTGGAGACTGAACTATGAGCGCAGGACTATTTGTTGATACTTCGGATCTTTACCATCGTGTTCGTCGTAAGTTTAACGGCGCCAAGCTCTGTTACGAGGCATACTATACGTCAGTAGACACTCTACAGTTGGCGTACGCTTATGGAATGCAATCGGAAAATGAGGCTAGTGGTTTTATTTCTTGCCTGAAGATGATTGGTTTTGACGTATGTTTCAAGCGTCCTAGAATCTTGAAAATTGCTGATCGTACAATTAAGCAGTGTGATTGGAAAGTTCAACTTACGATTGATGTAGTGGAAACACTTCCAGGGTTGGATACCGTGTTCCTGGGTGTGTCTAATCCTGACTATATTCCTCTAGTTCAATGGGTTAAGGACCAAGGTGTCAAGGTTGTGATTTTGGCTTGCGGTGTCCCGAAAAGTCTTTATAGAGTCGCGGATTCGGTCATTGAGATTGACGAATCTTTCCTGGAGGCTTCGGATGCCTAATAAAATAACATTGACAAAGGAAGAAGCTACAAGAGTCTTGATATTGTTAAATAGGCTTCCAATACTTACACCGTTAGAACACGGTATTGCGAGCAAATTACTTGAAACAACAAAGGAGAATACTAATGTACGTGCTACCTAATTTCAAAACCAAGAAAGCTCTCAAAGAGGCCGTGAAACGGGGAGAAGTGGTAAGCATCTGGCAACCCGGACCCTTTGCCGGTAATGAGCCTAAGGATGTCGTTGTAACGGTCGAAGGACCGCATTACCCAAAACCGCATAAGTGGTACGCTGAGGTAAAAGTAGTGGATGGGAAAGTTATTAAAGTCAAATGATTATACAACCTAATGATTGGTCTTGCCTCCTGGCCTCTGCTGCAATGGCTCTTGACACAGATTGCAATACTCTAATCGAAATGATCGGTCATGACGGTTCAGAGATTGTGTTCCCAACACTTCCTGAACCATCTAGGCGACTCTCGTTTCATTTACAAGAGATAATTGATTGCGCAAACGAACTAGGGTTCTCAATGACGCCAATCGAAGTCCTGCCTTATTCGACACCTGACGGTAAAATGGAGTTTCCTGTAGAGTTTCCTATTAGTGCGGAACAACGATTTCAAAATCATATGACTGAGCACAAAGGAATCTTGACGGGTAGGGGTAAGCGATTGTATCACGCGATGTATTGGGATGGACAAGATATTCACGATCCAAATGGTTTCATTTGCAGCCAGGATGATTGTAAAATCGATATTAAGTGTTTCTGGAAAATCAAATCATTCTGAAAATAATAATTTGACAATGTCCAAAAGTATGGTATAATTGAGTGGTCGAAACCTATGATTTTACTAACACAAATGATTTGATTTCAGGAGGACCAGAACGATGATTACACAATCACTGTACCGTGTTTTGTGTCGGGCTCAAGAGAGGGCAGGCGACAATAATGAACTCAAAGAAGGGTTACGGCGATTCACGACGCCGTATGCTTTGGTTATTCATCGCAAAAGCAAACAAGGGTGGTACGTTGACGACGGACACCAACCCATTATCGAAGTTTCCGATTGTGTATGTCCGGAGAATTATCGCTTCAGTCGAGCTTTTTGTGAAGTAGCAGTCCGACCCCATTAGGCAGAAAGTGAAGCTGATAGTAACTACGACACTTTCTTCCTCTCTTGAGGTAAAACGATGATTTCACAATCACTGTATTTTCAACTTTGTGAGGATTGGGTCAAACCGATTGTATCCAACGAACTAAAAAGTTTCCTGACTCCTTACGTTCTCGTCATTCACCGCCCCAGTGGCCGAGGATTCTACCTCGACCGAGAATACCGGCACATTATCGACGTTTCTTGTTGTACTGCTCCTGCAGGATCTACAGAGGTTGAGGAAAATCATCTTTGTGCTAGCTCCAATATCCCACTCTGGGCGATGACTGAAAAATGGCGAGAGTTCACTACTTATTGGCTCTATTGAGGAGAAATCGTGATACGATTCATTGACCTTACCGAAGAATACTGGATTGATCCTGAATGTGGATTTCCGTTATGTGCGTTCTTATGTACGTCAAGTGACACTTTCATAAAAACGTTGGACGATATTCATGTGTTCACAGACCAGGACGAGATTGACGAACATTCGCAAGCTGCAAGACTCCGCAGCTTGATGCCTAACAACTTCTTCAAAGGTGTATGATGATAGTATGGGTAAAAGGTAACGCAGTTAAACACCCTTGTAATCAACGTGCCAGAGTTGTCGAGGTTTGGATTACTAGTGATTTCAGAATCAAGGTGTACCATGTCTAACCACGCATTACATAGGCGACCTATCCGAACCAATCTCTTCAATAAGTGGAGGGACGAAGAGTCCGGCCCCGTAATTAAAAGGGCAAAAATCTCAATAATTGCCAAGTACCTGATTCCTGGTTACAGGTACCTGCGTCCTGGTGAAGAGATTTTGCATGGCGACCTATTCTGGTCAGTACGTCAAAAGTGTTACTTACCAGAGAAACACAGGCGTGGATGGAAGGGAACATTAGCAGGGACATTGACTCCGTGGATAAGGGAGAAAGATGACGACTACTGATGGATAGTTTACCTAAAACGCACAGATGGACTCGTCTGATTTCTTTGGAAGGCATCGCACCCTTCTTACAGGCACAAGACCTGGATTGTTTAGGTATACATTTTCAGGGTGCGGGGGTGTATTTTGGTGGTGATAGTACGTTGTTGATTACCCCAGAAAAGGGACAATGGCGTATATTTTGTTGGAACAATAAAATTGAGGAACGTAAAAATGTTGGATGACATTGATCGTGAAGCGATTCGTGAAGGTTTTGCAATTTCCAAAATCGACAGGCGACGATCGGGTAGAGTTATCGTGAAAACGTGTGATCGCGCCAATATAAAAAGAGAAGGGAACGCAGATATTTTAAGAATACTTAACATCATTTCAGGAAAACCCAATGGTAGCTCTCCACGGGTGTCGTGTCGTATCCCCTAGAGGTAGGGCAGGCGACACAAGATACCAGCCAGTATTAAATAGTCCTGATTCTGTGATTATTGGCGATGCAGATAAGTTGATTTTACTGGCAAGAGTAAGAGCCGGGATTCCTGATGCTATTGAGAAGATGATAATGTGTCATCTTCGTTTAGCAGTTTCATTAGCCAATCGATATGTATCTGTATACGGGCTCAGATTTTGTGCTGATGATTTAGACAGTGCGGCGTATATCGGTGTTGTTGAAGCAGTCAACAGAGTTGCAAAAGGCAACATGCTTAACCACGACAACATTACGGGCTACATTGTCAACTACATACATCAAAATGTGAGTAACGCGGCAGATAATAGTGTCGCAATACATACACCACAGAGAAAACGTAACAAAATCAAAGAAAACATGCCTTTACAAATGGAGGGACACAATGCGCAGCAAACCACTGAACTAATGGAGACGTGGGAAGCGATAACATCAATAGCTAGGAACTCTGTAGAGCTTAAGATTTTAGAATTAAAACGAGGAGGTAATTCAGATGAAATGATTGGTTGTCTTTTAGGTTGCTCTCGGGGTTGGGTAACTAAACTTCGCCGAATCTTACACCTTCGTTACTTGGAGGCTTTTTGTGTTTGAATGGAAAGGTGAGAAATGTGAAAATTTCCACATCCAGTGGCAAACTTGTTTTAATCTCGACGATATTCCGGTGCTACGTCCGGGTATGGCGAGAGGTAAAAGTACATTACCATACGCAGATGGTGAAGAGTTTGATTTGGGATCGTTAATCAAGGATGGTGAATCTGTTTCTTCCAGCAACTCGGAGATTGTAATGTCAGAACATGATCTTGATGAAGGTAAGCGTGAGTGGAGTGTTGAGTTCGACCACTACATGGAGACTCCACCGCTACCGGGGGACATTCTTTGTGCGGCGGGTACTGACGTCAATGCACGGTTGACTGTTGAATTGAAAGACGGCAAACCGCCATTCATTTACGGTCGAGCGTACGTCCCTGAAATCGTAGGGCACGTATTAGGTTGGTTTCTTCAGGACACCGAAACCCCCAATTTCTACGGTTGGAAATGTATCTTGCTTCCACGTGCCCGGACAGACATTGTCCGTAAACTGGGTATTCAAAACGACCTACTGGAAGTCAAGTCTCTTGTGGTTGTCCGTTACAGCAGAAGCAAGAAGGCGATTCTCTGTGAAGTCCACGAGTACGCGGAAGAGATTGACACCGAAGAGTATCAAGGCCCGACGCCATTCGATGAGCCCGATACCGAAGAGTATACCGGCCCGGCTCCTTTCGATGAGTCCGATATCGAAGAGTATACCGGCCCGATTCCCGTTACCGGCCAGCTTCCTTCTGAGCCGCCTAAGACTGAGACTGCAAACCTTGAGCTTAAAATCGAAACCCGAGACGAAACGGCGCATGCCTGAAGTAACTGAACATACTCTAATCTAAGAAAGGTGGTAACTATGTGGGTGCGAGCACCGCCCTCCTGAAATAGAACCTGGTAATTCAATTGCCGTGAACTTAGAAAAGAACTTATATCTAGTAAATAAGAAAGGAGGAATGAGATGAAGTAGATACCCTTATTGTACGTAACCCCGGGGGCAATTATTGCCCCCGGGGCCTTTTAAGGAACTGCGCCATTGTTCTTTTCGTAATTTGTGTCCTCGCGTCCATAGGCGTACCCGCATTCATTGATTCTGAAATCATTTGTACCGAGAGGTCTTCAAATAATGAAACGTAAAAGTAAATCTGTTTTGTTTGACGTTAAATGGGGTACGCTTGAAATCCGGCTTTGTAATGGTAACGTTACAGGACATTTCATGTCCCACGATAGAAGGTCCTATCAAAACACGTCAACATTGTACGTTGACGGAGACTTTAATTTGGACGCTATCGATGATCTGCTTCGCTTATCAGAAGGAGACATTCGACCGAAGGATAAGGATACAATTGTCTTGGCAATTCTGGATCTAACACGCGAGGAACGACAATGATTTCTACAGTTTACATTGTACAATTTGTACAATTTGCTTGTTTCATAGGTATGGCAATTTTGGCGTGGCGAGCACAGCCCCAATGTAAACGATTGATTGAAAACAACAAGGACTTGGTTATAGTGTGCGATGAATATATCGACCAATGGCTCGATACATTGGACCGTGTCGGTAATGCACTAGAGTGGTTGGAGCCTGTAGCCGAATGGGATGGACCTATCCCTGAAGAGACAGATGGCGAGACATGGAGTCAGTATTGTCGAGCCAAGGAAGCACAGGAATTGATGAAAATTTTGCAAGGAGAACAAGATTAAGAAAAAGAATAAACGGAGTAAAAGTGTAGGTAGACTTTCAAAACCCGAGGTTCTTGATATTTTTAAGAAAGGTAAAGATGTTGAAATCAGAAAAGAAGAAAGAAAGAAAAGAAAGAAAAATCAAGGCTAGGGGTCAAGGACGTTGGCTCAGTAATGTTAGTATGTCCGATGCCCGTAGAATCAATCGTCTTTATCCGAAGGTTAGCGAAGGTACGCCAAAACCAACTGCAGACTCGACAATCGAGGATTTGTGTAAACTCAACATCGTTGGACTTTACGGAGACAAAAGTGAAGAAATTAATTAAGGATGTTATTCTTGGTATGTTCTACTGTCCTTTGGCAGTGTTAGGATTACCTCTTGTTTTCATTGGAACCGCTATGGGATTCCTATTGGGCGGCGCCTGGAGCGGGTTTATTAGTGGTTGGCGTATCAGTCACCGGTTACACAGATAAGGAGAGTAATTTGAAAATTGAATGTCAACAACAGAATATTATGAAGATTAGGGACGGTATTCCAGGTCACGGGCAACAGGAAGTTAGACGAAAGCATCATCCGATCTTCTCAGGTTCCATTCGTGTTTTGCTAGCGTGTGGATGTTCTCTTCCAATCCCGTGGCTTTCGGGTGTAGAACAACAAACTGTTCAGCATCTTCCATTGAAAACAAGGGGATAACATGGCATACCTGTCTGCACCAAACCAATGGATATTTGCACGTTATACAGGGAAATGTTATTTGTGTGGTTCCAGGATCAAAGTTAAGCACAGGATACTTTGGTTCAAGGAAAAACGTAAAGCGCTTTGCTTGGATTGCGGTAACAAACACCAGGAGACACCAATGTCAAACGTCAAAGAACTCAAAAGATTGCGGGACAAGTATTTCCAATGTGCTTGGAGCCTGAAAGGTGGATTAAGGTCAGTAGTATACGTTGATCCGTCGGACGCTGAACTGAATAAAATCTCGAATACCCGCCGAAAGTTTGACAAGAAATTTGCCGATGTAGTTGGAACGGCAATCAAGAAGGCTGTCAAGGAAGTTTTTGATCTTGCAATCAAAGAGGCTGAAGTCAAGCAGGCAGAATTGAACAAATACAAGGAGAAGGCTAAGATAAAGGAAAAAAGTATTTTGGAGTTCATCCAGAAACACGGTTACGCTACTAATAAAAACCTTCACAACATATTTGGGTGTGGTACGACCGAAGCGATCAAGTCGCTCTTTGATGATGGCGAAATTGAGTACGCGGAAAGAAGTAACCGCGGTACATACGTGTTAGCGGATAAAGTCGATAGCACCATCCTGGGATATATCCGTTCGTGTGACGGTGTCCATACGTCTGAAATTGTTAACAAATTTGGAAACGTGACAAAGACACAGTCGGACATTTCCTTTCTTGAAGACGAAGGAGCGATATACATTCATCGACAGCTCTGGCACGCTAGATACGAAGACAAATCTACGCTAACAGAATTAGTCATGGAGTTTATGCGTGATGGCGTTACCACCGCTATGATTTTTCAGGAGTTTGGCGGTAGAGGTTTGGTAATACACACCACACTCAAAAACAAGGGTGAAATTTACCAGCACCATGATAACCTTTGGTACAATAAACCCGAAAAACCCTTAGTGGACACCGTACTAGATTATATTAAAAAGGACGGTGCTATTACAGAGAAACATTTCATTGAAAAATTCGGGAAACAGAAACTATGGATTCTGCAGTCCCTAAGAGAAGATGGATTGCTTACGCATACGGGAAGATCTTGGTTCTCAACATGACAAAGCAAGATATGTTAGAATTATTGGAAAAAGTTGAGGACGATACGGAAATTCTTATTATTAAGAATTCGGAACGCGGCCCATTTGCGTTTCGCGTCCGTTTTTCTCGAGTTGTGTAAAGGAAACAATATGAAAATCAAAGCAACGGTTCAAATGATAGTTAATCCTGACGATTATGTTAATGTGCAAACCGGAAAACTCGAAGTTCCGATTACCGATCAGGATGCGGATTGTATACATACACTTTTGTCAGAAGTGTACTCTAACATTATCAGTGTTCAGGTCGAGGAGATACCGTGAAACAAACTTACTTAATGCTGGCTCATGTTTACAAGAAACAATCAATATCAGGGTGGTACGTCTCTGAGAAATTGGACGGTATCCGTGCGTATTGGGACGGAGGCATCAGTAGAGGGTTAAAGGCTTCCGAGGTGCCGTACGCTAATACAATCAAAGACCACCGATTGAAGCACAGAGTGGTCGCCACTGGGTTATGGAGCCGCACGGGTAAGGTTATCTACGCCCCTGACTGGTGGCTCAATGAATTGCCGGCTATACCTCTGGACGGCGAGCTGTGGCTGGGTTTGCACTCTTTCCAACAATTGACGAGTATTGTCGCCAAGAAGGATGGGTCCTCCGATTGGGTGGACGTACAATTCCAAGTGTTTGACACTCCGCCTTACGAAACCATGCTGGCGGACCGCAAAATCACGGTTCGGGACTATGATTTCCAAATCAAGGGTGCTATGGATTTTTACCATGAACGATTGAATCAAGCGCATGGCGCGTTACAATTACTTTGTGGTCCATCAATAAAATGGAGCTTCGAGGCTCGACACCGTTGGCTTGACAAACTTATCAGGGCTTCTGCAGTTATTAGACTTCTTCCCCACAGACGCCTCGCCCTCGGCCACGACTGGGCCATCAAAGACCTCAACAATACGCTGGATGAACTGGTCAAACGTGGTGCCGAGGGTGTCATGTTGAGAAAGCCAGAGTCCAAGTGGACGACTGAGCGGAGCCACGATCTGTTGAAGTGTAAGCCTTGGCTCGATGACGAGGCCGTGATTACAGGCTTCACTTCCGGCAGAGAGACTGCGAAAGGCAGCAGGCTTCTCGGGATGATTGGCGCCTTGATCGTTGATTACAAAGGCAAGCGATTAGAGTTGTCTGGGTTGACTGACTCCGAGCGTGAGTTTGAAAACGAAGCAATGAGTAAATTTGCCCGAGAGTCTCCAGGTGAGGATATGTCTATATTCCACCAAGGTAAGCACTTCAAAATCGGCGACACTATTACGTTCAAGTATCGAGAATTGAGTGACGATGGTGTTCCCAAAGAGGCCCGTTACTTTCGACAAAGAGGCGACTAATGATTCTCTGGATCAGCCATCGAAACACTGTTCAACGCGCAGAACTAGCTTGTATCAATTCCCCGAAATGTAGCTTCAATATGTTACTTGCGTCAACGCTCGAATCCATTACAATACAGCCTGAACAACTTTGCGGTATTGAAATTGAATCTTATTTCAATATCATGTTTGTTTTCCAATCAGCTATAGAACAAACTGATTCTTTAGGCCAAGAAAGTGTGTTTTGGGTACGGCGTCAAGGTTTGGATAAGTATGATCAGCGTGTATTAGTTTTAAGTGAAGACACGCGGAGACATTCAGCGATAGTACGTGCATTGAAAAACCGAAGCATGCAAACCGTACATATTGCCGAAATTGGTGGTGTAGAACTTGATGAAAACGTTATTATTTACTTTAACAACGCAACCCGAAGAGAGGCGTAATGAAATACATCAGCATTGATATTGAAACCACAGGGCTAGACCCCGAGAAACATCAAATTTTGGAATTTGCCGCAGTTCTCGAGGATACCGAGAATCAAGCACCTTTGCTGCAATTGCCGACATTCCATCGATTGATTCGATGGGAAGATATCACTGTTAGCAATTATTGGCGACGGATGCATTACCAATTGTTTATTGATATTGACAAAGGTGCAGGCATTTGTACAACTATCGGACAATTGAGCGGGCATTTCTGTGCTTGGTTGAATAGTAATAAGGTACCACTTAACTACAATGTGGCCGGGGCAAATTTTGCTGGCTTCGATGCCCAGTTCCTCAAGAAGGTACCGGATTTTCCTCCGTGGTTTTATCGTGTAATTGAAGTAGGGAGTATGTATTTCGATTCAAAGTTGGGTCAACTACCCAGTTTAAGTGAAATCGTTGGTGTAGCCGTTACACATCGAGCGTTAGAGGATGCGTTAGATGTAGTCAAAGCAATAAGGCGATACTATGATACCGAAAATCAAACTAGACACACTGGCCTCGGTAGCAGCATACATGACAGGTCCACGTGCGGATCCTGACTGGGTTGCCAAGCAACTGAAAAAGTTAAGCGTCGATAATCCAGTGATTCGCTCCGTTATTTTGCAAACAATGGATAAGTTTGGCCCAGAGGCCGCGGCAGCAGGGTTGACTATTTACGCGGTTATTGCGTCCCAGATGAAAGCCGACGAACTTAACGATTTAATTGGAGATTAAAATGATTTACATTCTCATTTACGTAGTTATTGGTGTATTTTGGAGTCTATTCAGATGGTGGAGCCACGTGGCCTCTGTCGCTAAAGAACACAGGAAAGTACGCGCCGCGTGGCTAAAGAGTAATGAACAAGCGTACGCTGCCGTTGACCCCGTGAAATCTAAAATGTTCAGGGATATAACCGGAACACCTGACTTGATGGTTAAGAACGCTTGGAGAGAATACGTCAATTTACATTGTGAAATACAACGCCCGATCGTTAATTCAGAGTTTATTAGGTGGTGGGTAATATTTTGGCCTCTCAGTATGTTAAGCTACCCGTTTGTTTGGGTAAAATGTTTAGTAATAGATTGTTACCAAAAAATCGCGGACCGAGGTTTTAAGGGACTAGAATAAATTTCATAAAATTTGATTTGTGGCTTTAATCCTTCTTTTTCTAATTGTTTTGGACCGAAGGAAACAAACATGATTACTACTATTATTGCATTGTGTGTACTGGTTTGTTGTTTGTGGAAAAAACTTTTAATCCCTGCTATATTCGCGTGGGTTTTGTTTATTGTTAGTGCGGCGTACGAAGTTCTAACGAACCTACCTTTAATCTAAAACGGTGTACGTTGATGTTTGTACACTTCCTAGTTGACATTAAGAATGGCAGTTTGGTTATTGTCAAAGTAGAAGTAGATAAAGTGACACTGTTTAGTATGGTATACGCTAGACGCAGGGCAAAGGAAATCATAGGAAAGAGATTTGGATCAATTGATTTTGAAATTAAAGAACTGACACTTCCTAGATTGATTGCCTGTCTCGAATTCGAGGGTGGCATTAGTCATCTAATACCCTTTGAAAGGTAACAATGAGAACACCTGAATACCTCTCCCCGACGTCTGTTAAGTTATTTGTTAAAAAAAATATTGATGATTTTTCAATTGGATCTATGGGTTATTGAACAAGACTTATCAGAAAATTTCCAATAATTCTTTCAAAGGGTTAAACTGATGAAACTACAAGAAATTGCCGACAAAACCATTGCACGTCTAGTTGAAGATATTGGGGTTCTTGACAGTTTTGAAAACGTAACATCCAAATCTGGCGACATTGTTGGTAGTGTTAAACTGGAACAACATCATTGTTCATTCTTAGTTAAGGGTAATGCTCGTTTTAATATTCAACAACTCCTGGAAACAGCCGCGTTGACTCTGAGTAAAGCGATCAAAAAAGATATCACGGACAAAAGCCAATTGATTGTTCGCCCACTAGTTGTTTACCAAGAACCCGGTGCCCCTTGTCAAATAGTACGAAATGCTTCAGGTTGGTCAGTTCGCGTAACCGTATGTTATAATGGGAAGCTGCAAGGTGATCTTTTCATACTTGATTTACTTTACGGAGTACGCTAATATTTATACATTTTCAAGCCGTGGTTGGTCAAGTGCAAACAAAGAAATGCAGCAAAATCGTAAATGGAATTCGATTCAATTGATTTTGAAATTAAACTCTTGAAACAAGGAGCTGAACATTGAGAACACCTGAATACCTCTCCCCGACGTCTGTTAAGTTATTTGTTAAGAACACTGTTGATTTTTACTTGCGGTATCTTGCTGATACCAAGATGGCGCGCGATCCGCAAACACAACCCATGTCAGCGGGTTCGTCGTTCGACGCTTACGTTAAATCCTATCTATATGCAGCATTATTTGGTAAGGGTCACGATGTTCGTTATGATCTTGGCACTATTTTCACGGAGCAAGTTGAGGCTCATAATCGAGATTGGGCTTGGGAAAATGGTAAAATCATTTTCGATCAATACAAAGAAGCTGGTTGTCTTGGCGATCTTGTTACAGAGCTACAAGGTGCCATAGGACCGCCTCGTTTCGAGTTCACTGTCAAAGGTGTTATTGCGGGTGTGACCTTGATGGGTAAGCCCGACATTTTCTTCATAAACAAGGACGCTGCACGTGTTGTTTATGATTGGAAAGTTAATGGTTACTGTAGTCCAAGGACCAAGAGTCCTATGAAAGGTTACACTAAACTTCGGACCAAGGTAGGTGGTATTGATTGGTACCCGTCGATACACAAGAAGTGTGAATTGAAGATCTTCAAGGGTGTTGCCATCAATAGTGCAATGTACCTTGAAGACGGTAGCCCCGACTGGGCGGATCAGTTATCCATCTACGCCTGGTTGCTTGGCGAAGAGGTCGGGAGTGAAGAGGTCGTATTCGGTATCGACCAGGTATGCGGCCCAGCTACGTCGATGCGTTTCGCCACCCACCGTCTGAAGATCAGCCCCAATTACCAATACAACCTACTTGCTCTAGTCAAGCAGATTTGGTCACATATCCATAGTGGTTGGATATTCCAGGAAATGTCCAGGGATGAGAGTGAGGCGCGTTGCGCTATTTTGGACAAACGCGCCTCGGGTGTCATTGATAAAGATTTTGAACTAATGGTGGGTAAAGATGTTAACTGGTAATGAAATCGGTTACCTAAGAGATATGGATATCAAATGTTATGAATGGGTATGGGATGACGCAACGTGGGTTAAGGAAAGTGATCGCAGCATCATTAGGATGTGGATGATTGAAAATTTGCCTAGAGGTTTTACCGTTTACCGGTTCATGAACTTCTCCATACATATCCAAAAACTAGGTACACACCCTAGTTGGCGACGTCGAGGTATTGCGAGCGAATTACTCGTAGATATTGAGTCCTCAGCCAAACGGACCGGTGTAAAACGTATTTACACGATATTGCATGAGTTGAATGATTCAGGACGTGAATGGCTTAGGAAACGCGGATTCATTGCCGACAAAGTGCATAAAGAAATGTACCCAGATAAGCGTGACGGGTATTGTTTTTCCAAGGAGTTGCCATGAACAAATTAAAAAGAATCATTGAGGAAATGGGTGACCATACCACTGATCAAGATCGTCCATTTACCGGCCAACAACATACACATAATGGAGAGCGTGGTAAAACCGAAGTAAAGGGAATTAGATTCAGAGATTTGGCTGATTGCGTAGCGAAAGCATTTATTGACTCAGCCGTTTTTACATTGGAAAACGCTGACGAAATGCGTGCTAGGGCTGAAGACGGTACACTCAACTACAATGATCTCTATATGTTGGATTTAGGACAAATGGACCCGATCGCTTTGATTCAAAATGTCAATTGTAGGGTCGAGAAAGTAATGGGCATCTATCCTAATGTGCCGAGGTTACATGATGATAGCTAGTTGCGGATGCCGAGTGAAAAGCTACAGAGCAAAACAGTGTCCTTATTGTGATAAGTGGTACTGTCCGCCATGTTACAATGAGCATGTTAACTCATTAAAGACTCATTGTAAAGAGTATGTTCCTAAACTCATAACCTTGGGAGGTGCTCATCCAGTTAAGATCCAAATTAAGGATACTTATAAGATACCGTGGCCAAAAGTCGATACCCTGACGAGGTATACGGAATACTACGGTGGAAAAATAACCGCCCCTAAGAAAGTGGTTTTGTCTGACACAATACACGAGGATTTAGGATTGGTGGCCAAGAAAACCGCCCAGATGGGCAATACTGAGTCCATGGTACGAGAGATTCTAAGAGCAAGATATCTTGGACTCCAAGATTATTTGTCAAACTTTGTCGAAGAATATGAACGCGAAGTCCTGGAATGGTTGGACCAGGCGATTTTGAGGGCAAAGATTGATATTCTTAATGAATGGTTGAATAATGTTGAAATAAGTATGGAAGATTGGTTTGCGGCCCGATACGCCTTAACGGAAGAACAAAATGCCTTACTTCGCTATAAAAGAACGAACCAGTAAACTGGATATATGTGTTTGTGAATCGCCTACAGTTGAGAGTATCGAAGCGGAACGGATGCTAGGTCCAGGTGACTGGGTGATCCGAGAAATCAATGAAAACGAAGCTCAGGAATTTGCTAAGGATTGGTACAATGGGCAGAACATTCAAAAGGATGCTTGTATTGTTTGCGGGAGTCCAAGAGTCCGCATTCTACGTGGGTTGCAAGTTTACCGTCTCTGTAAAGACTGTGGGTACGAATCATGACTATTTTACTTGAGTGTGGCCCTGTAATAGCTAATCGTTTTGCGTCAAGGCTTATTGCGTTGGGTGTCAAAAGTATGCCAATGGATATTGCTCTTGAAGACGTCGGAGTCAAAATAACACTTAAATCCAATGTGGATACTATTGATTTTGACGGGATTTTAGAAGTGTTCAAAGAGATGGAGCAAGAAGGAGCCACGCTAACTCAGGAGAAATTAGGTGGATGAATACGTAATACGTTGTATACCAGAGCTAACCAAACAATTTTACGTAAGTATGCACGAATTGGGGTACACTGGACCTTCCAATGCTACTACAATAGTCTACCGGCCTCAGTATTTGCCGCACCCAGAGGCATTAGCAATATTCAAGAAAATGGAGGCTCTTGGAGCCGAGTACACTATAAACTTAATGGTGGTAGCAGGTAACGAAACCTTGTGTCCTGGACGCGGTTAAAGGTACATTACTAAACATCTTGGAGAAGAGATATGAACAGATTGAAAAATACTAGGGGTTACTTGTGCGGAGGAATGGAATTCGCAGACGGATTAGGTGTCGATTGGCGTCGGAACATTATTGACGCCACTAAGGATTTTGGAATTATTTGGATGGACCCAACCAACAAGCCTATTGATATCGGTATCGAGGACCTGGAGAACCATGAACTTCGCAAAAAGTTAAAGAGTCAGGGAAACTGGGAAAGAGTAGCAAGTGACATGCGAACGATTCGTTGTGTCGATCTTAGGATGGTTGATATTTGCGATTTCATGGTCGTGTATATTGATACCTCGATACATACCTGCGGGACTTATGAGGAATTGTTCCTAGCCAACAGACAAAAGAAGCCAATTATCGTTAGAATCAAGCAAGGCAAAGAACATTGCCCTGACTGGTTACTGGGTACCTTGCCCGATGAAATGATTTTTAGTTCTTGGGATAACGTAATTCGTTATCTTTGCCGTGTCCAATCCGGGAGTTTGACACCGCATAAACGTTGGTACTTCTTTAACTTCAATAATTAAGGTGGAACCATGCAAGGCGTACAAATAAATTGGGTGGATTCTCGCTCTTCAGATGAGTGGACAGATTGTGCCGATATAGAATTATGTCATGCCTACATACGCACTTTAGGGTATCTGGTTAAGGAAAACGAAGATATGGTGTGCATAGCTGGATGTGTTGATGATTTGTCAGGTCAAGTCAGCGGGCTTATATTTATTCCCAAAATGTGCATACTTTCGAGGATCGAGGTACCATGAATAATTTTGAAACTAAAATTTTAAGAGTAGGAGTTTGTGGTGTTATTGTGATTCTGGCCGGAGCTACTTGGGTATTGACTATAGGTTGTTGTGCCTTAGTGATCAAGAGTTTACTTCTACAACTCCATGAGGTCTGTATACGATGAAAACATTCCTAGGTTTTACGATTTTAGTCGTGGCTACTAGCGGTTTAGGTTATTGGTACTATTGCAGTCAGGACGCAGCGGTCGGTTTTTGTGCTGGTTTTTGCGGCGGTACACTTATTCTCCGAGGAATGAGGTGGACCTCGTGAAACTTTTCAACATTAAAGGAACAATTAGTTCTAGGAGTGTCTGTGTACATGAAGCTAGTGAAGCGGTTCGTAAATACAAGAGATGGAGAGGGCGGTGGATCCGTTTTTGTTTGTACTTAGGTGCCTTTACTTGTATTGCAATGATTTTCACTTTAGTTTTCAAATAAAGGGAGATTATGGTAACAGAAGAAGAATTGGATAATGTAATAAAAAGTATAGGTTATGAGGATAGAAATGATTTCCTCATGGAATTGGACGATTACTTGTTTGGTGGGCGTAATGATTCTGTGTTTTACACATTATTGAGGATACTGAACAATTAGCCTGTGCAGTTTTCCAACACTGTTTTGGAGGGTGACATGAAACATCCTAGGTTCAACATTAAAGGGACTATCAGTTCCAGGAGTGCTTGTGGAGCCAAGGTTCCTAGGTTCTTTAGTCGACTACGTAACTGGGGAATCAGTCATAAAAAGCTTGTGGACACAGATTTTGCTACTAATGGCGCAGTAATTTCAGAAGAAATGGAAAAAATATATTTAGGCGAAGTTAAGAGGACTGGACTCTTCGGTAGATCGAAGCAAAAGGGTAGGTTTTTTAGTCCGGAACGGATTAAGGAACGTCATGATTTTAGAATCAAAGTCAGTGTTAATCGGAAATGGATCATGATTGGATCTGCCATTGTAGTAATGTGTACTACGTTCATTTACCTTTCGATCACTTACGGTAGTGCCCTTACCGCGTTATTGAGGATATTGAACCGATGAAACTCATCAAAAACAAAAGACAATTGGCTCGTGCAGTTTTCCAAGGTGATATTGTCCAGACATGGGACGCCGAGGGACCTTGTCCTAGACACTGTAAATTATCGGCCACGATGTTTTTAGTTAATGGCGAGGAACATTTAGTTTTCGCGAGTCTCGAGAAAATACAAAACGAGCTTAGGGCCGATAAAAGATTGAAACAACACCCTGTTTTAGGTACAGAACAATGAAAGAATCCATAACAAAAGAAGACGGTAAAATCATGTTTAGGTGTTATTTGGGTGATTGTCACGGCTCTGTACGTTCAGACAACCCCGCTGACCATGAAGCCGTACGTCAATCAGTTCGGAAACTCTACGAAGAGTGTCTAGTTCAAGAGGACATGTTTCTTAGAATCCTAGATTCCAGGATCAGTAACCGGCCGGATTGGTTGACTTTTGAGGGTCGACGCGAATTCGCAAGAGAAGCAATACAAGACGCGGTAAACAAAATCAAAACCCGCTTTGACAGAAAGTATTGAAGTGTACACGCCTTTAGAGAAAAACGAAAATGACACCACCGTTTTCAGGTTCAGAATAGGTAATTGTTTTGCCTCAGCGGTTTCAGACGATCCAACTGTTCACGAAGCTTGTAGGCGAAGCGCACGTAAACAACACAAAACTATTAGAATCCTAGATTCCAAGGTCAGACTCGAATTGATGGCGGTAGTGAACAGAATCAAGGAGGATGATAAAATGGATTTTCAAGAATTGATGGATATTATCTTGTTTGAAGACACAGAAGAACGGGAACCTGCAATCCAGGCCCTTGTGGAGTTACTAACTTAACAAACACTGCGGGTGGGCGTATATTGATAGTCAAAGTTCTTTAACTATTTTTAAGGTGTACACGACGTGAATGTTCATAAAAAGCTAACTGTCATAGAACTTATGGCTATCGAAATGGATTTAGAACCAGGGTTAAAACTTGAGGATAAAAAAGGCAAAACTATTAGATTGAAAATTCTAGAATTATTTGGTGCCGAGTTGGATCGTCTGGGTATCCAGGACACCAGTAGTTTTGAAGACAAGATGAAACTTGTTGACATGATGATACAAACTGGTATTGACGCGATTAAAATGCCTGTTAATAAGCCTGTTAAATTCGCTCCTTGCGATAAGTACGGCCAATATAAATCCCCTTACGATGCTTCAAGGAACAGATGGTGAAAAGATCTAACGCAATTCTAATTGTGGGAATTATTGAAGAGGAATCCAAAGGAACTTGGGAAGGGACGCTTGAAGACAAGATTAAGTATGTAGAATCCATCGTCCAATTAACGTTATCTCTAGGGCCTTGTAATGAACCTAAGGATAATCCATGGAACACAGGTAAACCAAAGCAAAGTGGACTCTTTACAACTGAAACGGCGTGTGGCGTCATCGGTGTTAATTTGTGGGACGGTGAAAATTGGTCCACTAACAAGGAAGTTAAATTCTGGCTTGAGGTGCCAATACACCAATCAAAAGGAGATTAAATGCAGGACTTTGACATTTACGAGACACCTAAGGGTTGGGGTGGATCATTTATCGCGGGTACGATCGTTGTGTCGCTTGAACCAACATTCCTCGGCCCTGAAACCGTACACGAAAGTCTTACGTTGATTTTCGAGTTACTGGATGCGGGGATGGATCTATTTGACTAGGCAATGTTACTATGTTGACATACACCGGTAAGACATTTGATTTTGATGATCCAAAAGTCGATATTGAGGATATTGCGTATTCTTTAAGTCAGATTTGTAGGTTCGGTGGCCATTGTAGGCCGTTCTACTCAGTGGCTGAACATTGTATTGCGATGAGTTATTTATGTAAACATAAGCGTTGGGGTTTAATGCACGATGCAGCGGAAGCGTATACTGGAGATATTATTACACCGTTAAAATCGAAATTGAAAGAAATTAGAACTATTGAGGACAGGATTCTGCTTGAGGTAGCAAGCACCTTTGGTTTGGAGTGGCCGATACCTCTTGAAGTTAAAGAAAAAGATCAAACGATGTATAGAATGGAGAAACGAGTTGTGTTGGATGGTTGTGTTTTTAACTCCATTGTTAGTCCTCGCGGAGATATGAGATTAGTAGAGACTCTCTTCCTTTCCCGTTTTAAGGAGCTGTTTGATGCTTAGTTTGAAGAGTCCCTCTGGTAAAATAATCAATATTCATGGAAATGTGGATATTGTTACTACCACTGATATTGACAAGAAATGTTGTTTTATCTTTGTTAATAGTACCAAGATCCTTGTGGCCGGTACCGTGGATGAAGTCTCCGAAAAAATAGAAGCGCTTGTTGAGTTCTCGTCCAAACAATTCATTTGCCTAATTTCACCACTTGCGTGTGTTGATTATTTGGTCGGTTGCGTTTTTGAGGACCAGTACGGAGCCGAGTGTCCTGGTACCAAGATCGTTTTCGCTAGTGGAGAATCTGTAAAAGTTGAAGGTACTGTTAAATCCGTGGAGAGGAGATTAAATGCTTAACGTTTCAGGACAAGAAATCGCAATTGATTCTAAAATTATAGCGATTAGGCAATTCAAACATTCTTGTAGAGTGGAGTTCGAGCGTTACGTAGAATATATCCCCGGTGATCTTTATTATGTTTTTAAGGTTCTAGGACTCCAAGATTCCTGGTTCAGTGTCGAAGATCGATTACCAAGGAAAATGGGTTGGTACATATGCGTCTGTAATTGTGAAATAGATCATCTTCACTGGAGCGGTGCAAATTGGTGGAGTAAAAATAGTATTAAAATTGAGTCAATTAGTCACTGGATGTACGACCCGGAGCTACCTAAATTCTAAGATTCCTGGTTCCTGGTTCCTGGTTCCTGGTTCCTGGTTCCTACACCCGAGGAGATTAAATGATTAAGTTCAAAAACCGAACAGGTAATTGTTACGTGATGGGCCGCGTGCTCTCAGTATCCGCAGCTCTTGATGATGGTTACAGTTGGTTAATTTTGGAACATGGTTCTCTCGAAGTGGTAGGGACACCGGAAATGATTATGGAAGTTCTGGCGGAGGCCGAGGATTCCTGGATTAGTGTAAAAGACCAATTACCTGAAGAGGGCGTCAAAACTTTCGTCCGCTGGGGCGACGGTTTAATCAGTATTGCTTGGTTACATAGGGGTAACTGGTACCGTAACAATAATGCCCGTATTGACACCGTAACACACTGGGTACCTACACCAAAGAAGCAACCATGATCTGGATTCTTCGTGGCAAATATTCCTTGATTGGTGCTTGGACTAGTAAGAAAAAACTGGTCAAATATTTGAAAACGATCACATACCTCTGGGCCTCTAAGTGTGACATGACGGATCGTGAAATCATAGAAGAACGGTACACTGTGTTGTGTTTCCAAGATGATAGTGGAGTCATTGTTCCTTGGGAGGAGCTAAAGTGATCAGACTATTTCACGCTGAAGCCTTGAAGTTTTTGGAGAATAGCTCACACTATGATGCAATCTTCATGGATCCGCCGGACAATCTAGGATTGGATTATAATGGGTTTTTCGACAAAAGGATCGATTATTACGAATGGCTCCGGGCTGTGATTTTTGAAGCAATGCGACACGCACCGGTAGTTTGGATTAGTTACTACTGGAAGCATGACCTTAAGGTAAAAGCGTTTGTGTCTAGTTTAATTGGTAATTGGGACGCCAGGACGTTTATCTGGCGTTTTACGTTCGGACAATACCGGACAACTGATTGCGCGAATGGGTATCGACCGATTTTAAGACTGAATAGGCCAGGTATTAAGTGGACGACTGATAAAATCAGAATTCCAAGTAAACGGATGCTTTTAGGTGACCCAAGAGCCGCTGGTCCCCGGGTACCTGATGACGTTTGGGATTTTCCTAGGGTTGTTGGTAATAGTCCTGAACGTAGAGCCTGGATGCCTACCCAGCACCCTGAAGCATTATTAAGAAGAATAATTGGAATGACTCCTGGTTCCAAATGGCTGGAACTATTCACTGGTAGCGGTACCATGCTTAGAGTTATAGGAATGACTCCTGGTTCTAAATGGTTAGATACTGTAGAATTATCAAAACAAACAGTTTCAAAGTTAGCTGATGAGTTCAAAATCAGCCCAAAAACGATCTAATTAGTCACAATAGGGGAGGCAGGGACGCCTGTTTTGACTACTTACACCGACTAGTCCATTTACGGCGACAACCACTTGGATCTAAAGTAATACTTTTTACGGTTGTAGCGTAGCCCAAGCGAAGGGTCGAAAATAAAGATCACCTACATTAGCGTCTTGGTGACTGGGTGCCCTAAGTCGTTTCATAGCAACAGGTTACCTATACTGCTACTACTACTATTTTCTTATTTCAAATATAGAGAGAGAAAATAATAATAGGTATACTATAGCAACTGGAATGTGGTCCCGTAATGGATAAGCGTAACCATGTCTCTTGCGTCAAGTTTCCTGGTGGACCTTTCCTGGAGCCACAGTAGCCCGCCAGTTAGCGCGGACGCTTCCAAAGCGTATCTACCCTCTGACCGCAAGGCGCTCCTAAACGCCGTCTCCGGCGGATATTGATATTGGCCTCATTTTAATCTCACGGTCAATCTCACGGTCAATTTCATAGTTAATTTTAGAATTTAATTTGAGCTCGTGAATTTGCGTGCGACGGTAATACGCGTTTCAGCTCGTGAATTTGCGTGCGACGGTAATACGCGTTAATTTCAGGTTAACTGTTACAAATGATACAAGCGTGCTATACGTTTTAATTGTGATAAACCCTCAAAAGAACAAAATCAAATCATTCGACAAGTATTTTGGAATTATAATTTGACAAGCGCCGAATGTGTGCTATACTTAATATAGTGAAGAGTGTTGATTTGATTCGATTCGAGAATGATTTGATTTGGCTGCAAGAGAAAGGTTGTCAGTATGTTTCGCTATCGTGTTTGGTTTGGCGAGATCGCCATTTTGGTCGATGCCTATACAGAGAAGGATGCGCGCGTTGCTGCTTTGCCGTGTGAATCATGGTCGTCGGTTTTACGCAAACGCATCACGTGGGTGGAGAAACTGGACGCCGAAGGCGCAGTTGTTAAAATCTTGGAATTTTGATTTGACAACCGAGAAATGTGTGGTATTGTTTAGTTAGACAAGGAAACAAAACAATGTTCAGCATCTTAGCAATTTACGCGGTGGTGGTTATCGGTGCCGCAATGCTTAACACATATCTCAATCCTAGGGTATGGTGAAACCATGTTGGATCACATTATCGCTATCACGCGGTCGACAGAAGCAAAGCGCGTAAGGTACCAAGAGGAAGAGGCAAGTGCGGAGAAGGTTAGGGTGGAGTTAGCTGCGGTTGACCCTGAGGATTGGGTTAGGGAAACAATAGAGCTTGAAGATGGTTGCTAACGATCTGCGCCTTGTGGAAGGGTGTAATCTGCCAGTACGCTTAACAATTGAGGTTCACTATGATCTACATTCCGCTCGCCCAACTGCACGGAATCGAATTCCTGATACGTGCCGACGTACCCTCAGGGAATCTACTGGCGGCTTTGGTGGAGAAAGGGTTTGACACGGACAAACCCCTTACAGTGTTTCGACGCGAAGCAGGGGGCTATGAGGTTTTCGACGGCAATCGGCGACTGAAGATTCTTCAGGAGCTACACCCCGACCTATTGCGGCGGACGCTACCGTTGCGTAGTGTTCCATGTGTCGTGTGTGAGCTTTCCTATGCGGCCGGAGCGATTACCTAACAGAAGACGACTAAGGCGGGCGGGGAGGGCTGTTATTGGCCAGAATCCTGGCGTATTATGCCCGGTAAGGGATCAACCGCCCCGCCTTAGTTTTTACCGTTGACAACTGGAGGTGGGCCGTGTTCGGGGGGACCAGTGAGATTAGGTTTGGTGCCTTGTACGTGTCGATTCATCGATTGTCAAAAACGGCAGCCGTGTTTGTCAAAGGGGACAAACCCCTCGGCTTGCTGCGGCGAGGAAACGCAGGGGCGTTACTGTGGGAACCTTGCAATCAAGGCAACGGTTGTCCGCAAGAGGTTATCACTACCGTTTCAACAATGATCTGAGGAGGGAGCATGTACTTTTTGTATTGCCTGTTTGACGATTTTCGGTGGTGGTTACGCGATACGCGCCGTTTTCGTCTGTGCTCTTTCCGATTAAACTCGACGTACTGGAATGATGCCAATATCCTAACACGTGTTGAATTCCGGAAATGGGGATATTGGTCATTCTCTACGTCAACTGTGACGTATTATAGGCCGCAATCTAACTGGACGCAGGTCTGTTTAGCGGCAACCCGGGGCGATACTGATTCGGAAATGATGCGCTTATGTGTTGCGGCGCTACGGGAATACCGAACAACGGAAACGGAGCAACAGATATACGAGCAATTCTGCGGATACACACTTGATGAAATCAGAGAGGCTTTCGATGGACAAAACGGAGAAACGGAAAACCGATAAGCGGGATAAAAAACGCAAACGGAAAGAGCGCCGGGAGTTGCGCGTTAGGGTGGCGAATGCCTAGAAATGAAAGGACCAAGAGCGTTGGATAAGACGGAGAAGCGAAAACTACGGAAACAGCGTAAGTTGTTGGCAAGGGTCAACCGCGCTAGGTTACAAGCACATCTTACCAGAAAAGGCAACTAGCGTTTTCAATTCTAAAATCAACACCACTTTGGAGAGTACACTCATGGCGAGCAATTGCACAAGACTGATCGATTTTGAGGCCCTCACATTGGAAGGCAATGTCCGTACGCCAGAATGCGAGGACGTTCCCGGAATGGTCGCTTCTCTCAAGCGCCACGGGTTCAAAGCAAACCACCCGTTGGTCGTCTCCCAGAAGGGCACGGGGGACGCTGCCCGGTTTCTGGTTCTGATCGGCAACCGCCGGACGATGGGCCTGCAATGGCTGCAAAAGAACGATCCGGATGAGTTTGCACGGGCCCTTTCGGATTGTAAGGGGAAGATTCCGGCGGTCGTCCATCGTGATCTGCTGCCGGAGCAAGAGGTTCTGCTCCGGATCGACCACAGCGCCGATGAGGACCGAGTTCAACTCTGTGAGTTTTCCATTTTCCTAGCCATCAAGCAACTCGTTAAGCAGGCGGACGCGACACAAGAGCGCATCGCTTTGGCCCTCGGCCTGTTCATCCAACGGGGAAAGAACAAGGGGAAGCCGAATCGCCCTTACGTGCAACCCCGTGTCAATCTGGTGCGATTGCCCGGGTTCGTGCAGGATGAGTATCGGAAGCGCGTGTTGGATCCCGATTCGACCAATTTTCGGATGCAGCAAGTACCCAAGTTGTACAGTGTCTACAACGACGAATACGTCGAGTACCCTAACGGCGACGGCCCGCTGTTTACGGCGCTCTGGCAAGTGTGTCTCCATCCGGAAACGGAAGAAGCCGAGGAAACCGCCAACACGGTCGAGGACGCAAAGGAATTGAGTCCCACCGAAGCCATTCGGCGGAGCCAGAGCGTATCGAGCAGCGGGCTGCGTAACGCGCTGCTATCGGTGACCAACCAAAGCACCACCGACTTGGCAGCGATTGATTCCAGTATCGTCGAGGCAGAGGCCGCTCTGGTATTGCTTGGCGAGTTGCGCGAGTATCTTGGCGAGGAGGACTATCTCGCGCTTGTGGACAACGCCCGCAAACAAGCGACGGAAAAGCGAGCCGTTGTGGAGCCGGTTCACGAACACGAACCCGTCGAGGCCAACTAGCTTCAAGTCGGTCTAGCTTAAGGCGCCGGCTCATTATCAAGGGCCGGCGCCTTTTTTCGTTTGACAATCGTTTATTGTGTGGTAGTCTTTAGATAGACAAACACTCTATCCACAAGGTGAAGTATGATGACTAGTCAACGATACGCCCGTCTGTTGGTCGCGCGACAATGGGGACAACATCCCTTGTTTAACTTTGTTTCTACTAAATACGGGACGCGCACTGTGCGGGACTATTTAGAAATTGTGGCTAAGGCAGACTTAGATGGGGATGAGGTTATGTCGGAATTCTGGCGCGCTGAACTGAAAAAGCGCGTTCCGCAATTCGATGCGGGGTTTTGATCCATGTGCGACAGCCCGCCCGCCCGATTTATTTGACAATCGTTTATTGTGTGGTAGTCTTTACGTAGACAACAACACACTGGAGCAAAACAATGGTCACGACACTAGCAATTTTCGCAGTGACAGTCATCGGCGCCGCAATGCTTAACACGTACCTGAATCCGCGGGTTTGGTGAGCCACGCCCACGCCCACGCCCACGCCCACGCCCACGCCCACGCCCACGCCCACGCCCACGCCCACGCCC